>Ga0302133_10002012_pt1 | contig 12596 bp, 9 predicted proteins | sample CB9_331_MG_FD_203121 | JGI IMG/M metagenome (GOLD analysis project Ga0302133, IMG submission 203121) | Marine microbial communities from Western Arctic Ocean, Canada - CB9_33.1 | ecosystem: Environmental > Aquatic > Marine > Oceanic | place: Canada: Western Arctic Ocean | collected 2017-09-19 | reverse complement strand
CAAGCTGTTCGTAGCGTTCTTTCAGATTCCCGCGCCACGGGCGCTTCCCATTCACCAGTAGGCCCTCGATCTAATCCCGCCGGCGACTCTGGGTGGCGACCGGTAGAAACATAGGAGCGCGTGGGTCTCTAGCAAAAGGACTAGCATGATGGTCACGGGACCTAGCAGATATGGGTCCCATGCGGATTAGGTAGAACAGGGGGGTATGGGGATGAAGCTGAAGTCCATACCGCTACTCCTGCTACCAGCAGTATTCATTAGGATACTTAGATAGTGAATGCTAATTTTGTCGTCGTCGAACTCCACCAAGGAACCAGCCAGTGGCTGGCCTGGCGCCACAATGGCATAGGGTCGTCAGAGGCTTCGACCGTCATGCGTTGGGGTGAGCGCCGCTCCGAGAGTGCCTCGAAGCTCTTACAACAGAAGCGCGGACCAGTAATCCTAGATTCCTTCAAAAGCGAAGCTATGGCGCTGGGGACGAAGCTTGAACCTGAAGCGCGCAAGCTCTACAACGCCGAAACAGGGAAAGATGTGAGGCCCGTTTGCGTTCAGAGTTCCAAATATGAATGGTTGCGGGCTAGTCTCGACGGCCTATCCACAAACCACGATACGGCAGTAGAAATCAAATGCGGGGCTTCTGTGTATCGTAGAGTCTCACAATCCCGCTCCGTTCCCGATTATTACTATGGGCAGGTGCAGCACATCCTTGCAGCCACAGGTCTAGATTCACTGGACTTTTGGTGTTATTGGCCAGGTAATCCCCCATTGTTACTGCCAGTCGAGCGAGACGACACATATATCGAACGCCTCCTGAGTAAAGAATTGGGATTCTGGAATCTTGTCAAGCAAGCCACTACAACTCGACGTATTGTACTTATCAACATAGGAGACACTGGCAACCCTGAGGAGGATGCTCATAGGTTGCAATCAGCCATGCAGCTTCTGCTGGCATTTCCTGGCCAGGACTCTGTCCAAGTAGAGATTACCGCTAATGGCCAGCGGACACGTCTAGAAATGCCCCTGGTGACCACATCGTTTTGTCCAGAGCTTGAGGAGAGGCTAGCCGAGCTGATTGGCGACGGGCAAGCCAGAGTAATGAATTAAAGGGCTTGAACTTAGCTCGGGTAATAGCCTGCTAAACGGCAGGTCGTTGCTATTCCCACAAGGCCTTCTGAACAGCTGACTGGACGCGTCTAGGGTGTTTACAGAAGTGTTTACAAGCTGGTTCGTAGCATTCCTTCAGATTTCCCCACCACGGTCGCTTCCCGTTCACCCGTAGGCCCGCGATTCCCGCCGACGAATCTGGTTGAAGACCTGTAGAAGCATCGGAGCGAATGTGTCTCTAGCAAAGGGACTAGCATGATGGTCACGGGACCTAGCAGCTAGGGGTCCCATAGAGGATTGGATAGAACCGGGGGGTAGGTAGATGAATCTCAAGCGGACACGGTTACGTCTGGTCCCCGCCCTCGCCATGTTGGTGCTGGCGGGTCAGGAGGCCGCCGCAAGCACGGCTGGACGGCTGCTATTGGAAGCCAGGCAACTCGCCCGTCTTGAGCGTGAACGGGTGTTGACGTAATGGCTGGCAAACGAGGCAAAAACATCCCTGCATGGATGAGGCGCAAAGTGAAATCGCTCGCGATCTTCATCCACGCGAGCCAGGGTTCAGTCGGAGAGGTGGACTGGATAGAAGTACGGGACATGCTCAAGGTGTGGATGGAGGAAACCGCCTATCCAGATGATGCGGAGGGCCGAACTTTTTGGCAGGTGCACAAGGAAGTGCCTTCGCGGACGCCACTCCAGAACATCATCAAGACTGTGAAATACCCCGTCGCCGATCAGGACGAAGCCTGGAGCCTCGGAGTTCACTCAGCGAACGGGCTACCCGACGATGCTGCGGGGGCCTGTTTGCAGGTCTGGAAATGGTCGTTGCTGCATGCCGACTTCCGTACGCCGTTCACGGTCCGGGTTGCTCGATGGGTAAGCAAACTTCGATGGGTTGAGCAGGCAGGGGGATCAACCTCCGGCGCTGTCACGGATGTGGCGAAGCTATGGCTTGCCGCTTCGTTCTACGCAGGACGGGAGAAGCACGTGGAAGCGGTCGATGATAAGAAGGGTATGCGCTCCCCGATCCTCGACATTGAAATCATGTTCAATGAGATCGAACTAAAGTTAGCTAAGGATTTAGGGCTACTCGACAAATGGGGTGCGAAAGACGATGCCGTCGATTTCCTTTCTGAACTTAGGGATGTCGCACCGGAGGTCGTGGAGACCATTGATGAGGAAGCAAAAGCACTAGAAGCGATGGGAGACCTTCCTGGGGATGTAGTCGAGTTCATTCACCAGCTCGCGGAAGTTCTGCAAAAGGTCAACGCCGCGGTGCTCGACACTTTTGGTGCAGAAGGCGATTCCCAGCGTGAAAAAGCGAAGGGCTTGATAGCGATCGTTACTGGAGCCGTCCACCGCGATCCACGGTGGGAGGCAATCGTGGAGAACGGTGGATCCATTTACGCATTAAATGACGTGTTGGTAGACATGCGGAACGCCCAATACCGTGACAACGAGAAGGCCGCACAAGGAGAGGAGCGAGACCAACTGGCTAACTGGGATGCCCGTGCTTCGGTCGATGAAGTACTCAATGGATACCAAGCGTTCACCATAGATTTGCTTAAGGAAAAAGCCCGGGAGCACGCAGAGAAGAAACTTATCGACGAAGCGATGAAAGCGACCTAGGAGACTCTAGATGCGTACGTTCTTGATACCGCTGGGAGTTGCGTAGCTATCGTCTAGCTAGCTTTAAACGGTTCTAATGTTGATCGATAAGCGGTTGAGTGACCTTGGCGAGTTGAAGCACGAGATCTAGCCACTGCCAACTTCTGCCAATCTCCTCCCATCGCGAATACAGGGATTGCTCAGAAAAACACAGAGGTTTGACAGCGCTCGACGGCACATGGGGAGTGGCTTCGATTAGCGCGCACCTGGCCAATGCGTCGCGCGGCAAGCCACTGACCGCGAATGAGAGAACCCCACGATCGCAAGTTACCGCGACCCAAGGTCCAAGAGCGATGACTCGGAGTTGTACCGGCGCAAGCTACCGCATGTTTGCCGACAAACGCCCAGTAACAGGGTGGTACTGAATAGTTCCGGATCCCTAGGTATATCAATCCAGATTGGCATACGGCGGTTGGCCGTCGTCTGAGTTCTGACAGAACCCTTCTATCCCAATCCCTCTCGAAGTGAGCGCGCTGCCTCGACCATGGCCTTAAGCTTGGCTTGGGCGATTTCCTCTCTGTTCATCGGCCGATTCGCGAAGGTACCGAAACCGCAGTCAGGATTGAGCCAGATGTGCTCGGGCGGGTACAGTTTGGCCGCCTCTCTCACCTCAGACCGAATCTCCTGCACGGACTCCACCCTCTCGGTACGTGGGTTCACTACTCCGAGCCCAAGCTCCTTGCCCTCAAAGGCCAAGGCATCGCCGGCGCGCTCGGTCGCATACTCCAACACGAGTTGTTTGACAGGCATGCGGTCCAAGTAGGGCTGCAGCGGGGAGTAGCTTCCACGGAGCAGCGTTTCCTCATTGCGGCTCCAGTTGCCGCGGCACACATGTACCCCCACACGCTCCGCGTCGATTCCTTCCATAACACGGCTCATGAGGGAGACTGCGAACTCCAGCTCTTCGGAGGGGTCTTTGCTCGCCGCGAGGGTAGCGCACATGAAGGTGCGAGCCATCCCTTGCGTAAACACCAGCTCAGTGAGGACGGGCTCATCGAATTGGATAAAGTCGGTACCCTCTGCTACCAGCTCCTCCACTTCCTCACGAAGTACGCGCACGATGTCTTCGCCAAGGTCTTCCTTTGTTGGGTAGGTTGCCCGTGCAGTTTCTGGTACGTACAACGCGCGAGTGAGGAGGTAGGGGCCTGGGAGAGTCGCCTTTATCGGCAGGTCTGTATGCTGTCTCAGGAAGCGCACATCATCCGCCGCCAGCGGTCGATCACGCTTCACTTTGCCAACGCAGGTGGCATTGCTAATCGAATAGGCTGGTACGTCCAAGGTTTGGAGAATCCGCTCGAAACCGGCCTTGTCCTCAAAGATATCCATCAACTCGGCCAGGGTAAAAAGGCGCACGCCCGATAGCTTCTCCGCGACGAAGGAGGAAAAGTTGTCGCGACGTTGCTCCCCATCAGTGACAACGTCAACACCGGCATCTTCTTGGAGACGCAAGAAGTTCAACACCGCATCGTCCGCCTGTGCGTTGAATTCCTCATCGGAAAGCTTGCCCTGGCGGTTGAGGCGTTGCGCACGAAGGAGGCTGTCGGGCCGGGGCCAACTGCCAACCGTGGTTACCGGAAAGAGCGGGAGGGTACTCATGCCGGCGAGCCTTGGAAGAAGTGGAAACGCTCAACGGCCTCGCCAAGGGGTCCGTAGCCAGTGGTGCGGCCAGGCAGCCACTTCTTCAGGCCCTCCATGTCCATCATCTCACGATGCTTTGGTTTGTCGTAGCTCATGGAGTAGAGGGCTTGGAGCCAACGGTTCTCTATGTCTCTTGGGAAATCCTCGCGGACCGTGAATGCACAGTGATCATAGGAATCCGTGGTCGCGAGAATCTTGTAGGCGTTGCTGTCGATCGTGCCGTCCTTGATCCAGGCTTGCCAATTCAGATCAATCATGGTTGAGGCGTCGGCATCGCCCCTCTCCAGACACCGGAACGCGTCGTGCTCTCCACCCACGTGGTTGCCGTGCTTACCCACTAGCACGTCGAATCGTTTTACTTGGAAGTCCTTGCCCGGCTCCAGACCGTGGGTTTGCAAATAAGAGAGCGGGATAAGGGTGGCCTGCGGAGAGTCCTTGGCGCCCACCGCGACGATCTTCCCCTTCAGGTCTTCAACTCCCTCGTTGCCGCTGCTTTTCTTGACCACGATATGCGAGACGCGATCCTGATCCGTGTCGCGCATGGCAATGGCCCGGAAGCGTCCCTGAAGGTGACGTCCGGTATCCAGTATGGCAAGCGGCGAGTCGGATCGGCAAGACGCGATTGGAATCCGCACGGCTCGAGGGTGCCCTTCTCTCACCCGGCCGGGCGGGCGGGCTGCGCAATATGGGAGTACGCTAGCGCCATACGGAGCGTTAGCTAAGGAGAGGGTCAGTGGTCATAAAGACACCTTCATCCTCTCCAATCACCTTGGTTCGCGAGTGTCGGAGGAGGTAGGAATTGAGAATAGCTCTGTTCCCATGCCGCGCGGGCCTCGATGCTGGCACGAGTTCACGACCTGAGCACAATCCACGCTGGATCCTCACGCGCGCACCTCGTTCTACGGGGCGTCCACATCCGTGAACATCGCCACGAGGTCATGGACGGGGGGAGTTGGATATCACGAGCGAATCAGCAAAAACTGAACGCTGTATGCCAATAACAAACTCAAAGCAAGCACCGCGTCCTCGGCAAACAGCATAAATAGTAGGGCATAAGAGTGCGTCATCGTCAAGCCGGATTTCGGCAAGTCCTCGGGTCGCTAGCACACCGCGACTATCGTCACTTTGCGAGTGCTCAACTTTTTAATTCCCTCGGAACACAGTTGGTTCAGACTGTCGTTTTCTGGCAGGTTTTTGAGCTTACGGGCAGCGCATTATCACTTGGTTTAACTGGCATAGCCCGTGCCATTCCGCATGTCATTCTCTCTGCAATTGGAGGTGTCTTAGCTGATCGGATTAATCGCGTCACACTCATTCAATCGGGTCAGTTACTAAATACAATCGTGCTATTGGTGCTCGCGGTTCTGACCATCTCCGGAACTGCAGGGCTGTGGCAACTTTATGTCATCACTGCTTTGAATAGTGCTGCTTCAGCTATAACACAACCTTCTCGTACAGCTCTTATACCTAGCCTTGTACCACCAGAACGTTTGGTTAATGCCGTTGCGCTAAATACCACGTTGGCCCAGACGTCCCAGATCACCGGGCCAGCAATCGCGGGAATTGGCATCGTCACCTTAGGCATAGGGCCAACGTACTTCCTAAACGCGCTGTTATATATAGCAGCAGCGATTGCAATCATTGGGATCCATCTGTCTAAACCAATATCAACAACGGGAGGAAATCCCTGGACAAGCTTTGCCGAGGGTCTGCACTTTGTGCGGAGTAAACCGGTGATTATTTCCTTGCTTGCCCTTGATCTTGCGGCAGTGGTACTCGGTAGTTATCGTGCCTTACTACCAATTTTAGCGGAGGCCTTGGGGGTTGGCGCCAGTGGGTATGGTTTGCTCAGCGCTGCTCCTGGTGTAGGAAGTCTGGTAGGGGCCGGAATTATCCTGGCATTAGGGGACATGAGATATAAAGGGCTTTACACAGTATTTGGAGTCTTAGCATATAGCGCCGCGCTAGCATTTCTAGGCCTTTTACTCTCGTTCTATGTTGCCCTGTTAGCTGCAATGCTGCTCGGAATGACTAACTCTATTCAAGTAATACCGCGCAATTCCGTAATACTAGGGATTGCACCTGATGCTCTCCGCGGGAGAGTCGAGGCATTCCGCACTATGCTTTCCGGAGGCGGGCCTCCTTTAGGTTATGCATTGAGTGGAGGAATAGCCGCACTCTTTGGTGCTCAATTTGCTCTAGTAATAGGTGCTATTTCCTGTGCGGTCGTAGTCGTGGCCATCGGTGCAAGTCACCGTACGTTACGAGATCCTAATCTCGGAGCATTGGAGGAGACGAGGTCCAGGGGGCAATCAGGATGAATTATCATGAGCTGAGAGCTGTGCCGCGCGCACGTTGATTTTGCATCGAAAGGGAGGGTGCCTTGCCTGATTTCGTGACGGTCCCAGAGGTGATTGCCGCTGCAAGAGCTAACCTCCCCAAAGAATTGTGGGACTTTGCCTCTGGTGGTGCGGGAGCCGAGACAACCATTCGGCGAAACCGTTCGGCAATAGAACGTTACGCCTTCATGCCCCGAATGCTGCGCGGCGTGCAGCACCGCAATCTCAAAACATCGTTCCTCGGCCTCGACCTTGACCTTCCCGTCCTACCGGCACCGGTGGGTTCGCTAGGACGCTACCACCCGGACGGACCCAAGAATGTTGCGCGTGTGCTTGGAAGCCTAGGGGCAGCAGGGTTCATGGGCGGTCTTTGCACTGTGCCTATGGAAAATGTTATGGAGGAAGCCACCGGCCCGATGTTCTACCAGATATACGTCCGTGGTGATCACGAGTGGCTCCTAGGACTTGTTCGACGTGTCGAACAGGCAGGCTACAGCGCGATCTGCATCACCGCCGATTCCCCGGTTGCCGCCTACCGTGAGCGGAACAGACAGAATCGTTATACCGCCAGATTGGACCCAAACCACCCCAACCTCATGGGAGCCACCAGTCCTCACAGTGAGCACCAGGCCGCGCTGAACTGGGAGGACATTGCCTGGTTGCGTGACATCACCAAGTTACCGCTGATTCTGAAAGGCGTACTTACCGTCGAGGACGCGCTACTTGCCGTCGAGCACGGTGTCGACGCCGTGTACGTGTCCAATCATGGTGGCCAAGAGCTGGACTACGCTCCTGCGACGGTCGATGTTCTGCCCTCCATCGCTCAGGCCGTAGCCGGTCGAGCCGAGGTGATTGTTGACGGCGGATTCCTCCGAGGGACTGACATCCTCAAGGGGCTAGCGCTGGGGGCAGACGTCGTCTGCGTCGGCAAGTTACTCTGCTGGGCAGTGGCCGCCGGAGGGACCGACGGACTCGAGCAGACCTTGGGGATGCTGCGTGATGAGATGATGGCGACAACAGCCATGCTCGGGGTGAATAGCCTCGATGAACTCGGCCCCCAACATCTAACCGCCGAAGGCGCTCAAGTGCCCCCAGACCCTACTGCTTATGGACTAGGAATGTCCGAGAACGACGGCCGTGAGAACCGTTAACTTTCGCGCTGCGGCTTGACCCCAGTCCTATAAACCATTGATTCGGTGTACCCACTTCTATCGCTGTGCCGGTTGGATGTGGTGGTAGTTTTGGTGCATAAACGAATAGCGTATCGAGCGGTAGGCGAGCGTAGGCCGCGTCCGTTTCATTTCAAGGCATTCCCCATTTTCGAGCCCCGAATCCACCGTGCCGCACAGGCCGCGGAATGTGTGGGAGAACAGGGGATGTTCGAGGAATACCCAGAGTTCCTGCGAGCGAACCAGCAATCTAACAGCAACTGAGATTGATTCGCTGACGCCAAGTTGGCCACGCTCGCGAGGTTTGATGGCCGTGTAGAAGTTGTGCTCGAGACATGCCTGATAGCCTGCACATATGCTCCGAACGTGGGGAAAGATATCGCCGACGCAGGTGACTTAGGCCCCTAGTGTGTTCCTCAACGGGGAATTCATTGCACCAGCAAATCTCTCGGCAGTACTAGCCGCGCTTGATTGTGCCTTGGCTGCATCTCACGTCAATCGACTCTCACTTGGGGACAATCTCTGACGCCGGTTGCAGGACTGCCTGTATCGTAATTTTCATTCGCAAGCCGACGATAATAAACTTCACACTACCTTGACAGTGCTTCCCTATATTTGGTGTAGGGCTCTCAAGCCCGAGCCTCCATTGGGGTTTTCGCAGGCCCAAGTGGAGGGAGGATGTTTACCCCCGCGCCAAAGCGCAGTTCACCCGTTCTAGCGGGGGGGGGGGTATGTTCGCCATTGTCCCAGCAGAGCCAACGTTAGGTACTCCTTCATATAAATACGCTGGTTAGCAGATGACCAGTTGCGAGAGTTGATTGAAATGGAACACATCATAGAGGTTCACCGGCTATTCAAAACATATGAAACCGGTGGACTACAGGTTCAGGCGTTGCGCGGCATTGACCTCAACATCGTACGGGGGCAGATGGTTGCGATCATGGGCCCGTCTGGCTGTGGCAAGACCACATTGCTCAACACACTCTCCGGTATAGACGAAATTTCCTCCGGCGACGTGATTATCGACGGCTCATCCATTCACGACATGCCTGACAACGAGCGCACTCGCTATCGAGCCCAAAGCATGGGTTTCGTTTTTCAATCGTTCAACCTCCTGCCTGTACTCACGGGGGTCGAGAATATCGAGTTACCTTTGCTCCTCGGCGGGATGAAGCAGAAGGTCGCCCGCGAGAAGGCGATGGCGACTCTTGAGCTTGTGGGGTTGGTCGACCAGGCAAACAAGCGACCAGCACAGATGTCTGGTGGACAACAGCAGCGCATCACCGTCGCACGTGCGATCGTGAACGACCCGGCGATCATCTGGGCAGATGAACCTACTGGATCGTTGGACAGCGAAACGTCAAAAGAAATTATGGACCTGCTGTGTGATCTAAACGAGCGCAAACACCAGACATTGGTTCTAGTGACTCATGATGAAGGTGTTGGAGGCCGAGCGGGGCGCCTAGTCCGGATGCGTGACGGCATGGTCGAAAGCGACGAGCTCCACACCGCTGCTCAGGCGTAACGCGATGGAAACATTATTCGGCATCCCAATGGAACGACTGTTCTTCGGCCTTACAGGACTCTTCTTGTTTGGAACAGTAATCATCGCAATCCTTGCAATGCGCAATGTCGTTATGTTCAAGATGGCTGTCCGCAATATCCCGCGGCACCGAGCGCAGAGCATGTTGATTGTCGTTGGCTTAATGCTAGCTACTCTCCTATTTTCGGCCTCATTCGCGACGGGCGATACCATCGCGAATTCATTTCGCCTCGAGACGCTCAGCGTCATAGGCCAGGTGGATGAAGTCGTGCAATCGGAGTCCGTGGATAGCGCCGGTCAGCGAGATTTCTTCGATTATTCGGAATACGAACGGATCCGTGATGGGTTGGTGTCCGCTCCAGTGGATGGAGTCATGCCAGCCGTGAAGTTTGCGGTCCCGGTGGTCGCGCCATCCACAAATCTGAGTGAGCCCATCGTTCAAATAAGCGGATTGGATCCTGCGTTGATGGAAGGATTTGATTCCTTGGAGGAACTCGAATCTGGACGCGTTTTGGATATCGCTGAGCTGTCTTCTCGTGAGGTTTATTTAAGCCAAAAGGTTGCAGAAGCAATTAATGTCTCTACCGGTGCAAAGATCAATTTTTTCTTTGGAACCGCTCCAACAGTAGTAGAAATAAAGGGCATCTACCGAGAAGGAGGGAACGCCTCCGATGCTGCATCGGCCTTCATGCAGATGAACGCGCTCCAAGACCTCCTACACGAACCAGAGAGAATCAACCGAGTATTCATTAGCAACACCGGAGACATGACCCAGGGGGCAGAGCACTCAGACACAGTCGTGGAATTGCTGGAGACCCTAGTCGAGGAAACTCTTTTTGACGTCGACCCCATCAAAGAGAGATTCCTTGAGCTTGCTGACTCAATCGGCTCTGCATTTATCTCTATTTTCGTTCTGTTCGGCTCGTTCTCAATCATTGCCGGCATCCTCTTGATCGCGCTGATTTTTGTAATGTTGGCCGCGGAACGCCAACGTGAACTTGGCATCGCCCGTGCCGTGGGCGCGCAACGCGAACACATCGTGAGGCTATTCGTCTTTGAAGGTGCGGTGTACTCGTTGATGGCGGCTGCAGTGGGAAGCGCATTGGGCGTTGGAGTGGGCTTCGTCATGGTACGGGTCATCGCCGGTATCCTCGGCACGTTCGATGTCGACATCGTCTTTGCCTTCCGGATCCAAAGTATGGTTATCGCCTACACCTTGGGGATGACCGTCACCTTTGTTGTCGTCCTTGTCTCCGCTTGGAGGGCCAGCACACTCAACATCGTTAGGGCAGTACGAGATTTGCCAGAGCCTCCAGCGCACCAAGTTGAGATCCGCGAGCGCTTTAGAGATATTGGTCGAGCTTACAAACAAACGTTTGCAGCGCTAGCTCGCCTGCGCCCAGTATCAGCGATAGGAGTCTTCGTATTTGGGACTTTGGGAGCTTGGACGCGTTTCTCTTGGTCGTTGTTTCGCGGGGGATATTTGCTTATTATTTCTGGCCTGTTCCAGGTCTGGTCAGGCATCGACCGCGAGTTGCTCGCGGTGTTCATGCTAGGCATTTCTATGGTGTCGATAGGAGTGCCTCTAGTGCTGTTGCACCTTCGGATTGCTCCTGAGCGCGCTGCTTTCACTGCGGCAGGTGTACTGGTGGTCGTGGCCTGGATGCTTCCCCCAAGTGCGTTAACTGCCATTGGCCTGCCTGAATTCCAGGCGGGCATCGAAATGTTCGTTCTATCCGGCGTGATGCTGGTTGTTGGCGCAGTGTGGGTCGTTGTCTACAACTCAGATTATCTCGTAAACTTCGGCGTTTTCTTGGTCGGACGCGGTCAAACGATGCGCCCCATCATGCGAACAGCCATGGCCTTCCCTCTCGCCTCAAAATTCCGCACCGGCATGACGTTAGCGATGTTCTCCTTGGTCGTATTCACCTTGATCGTGATGAGTGTCATCATTGGGGCCATAGGGGCGGCGTACGAAGATACCCGAGGATTCTCCGGAGGATTCGACGTGGCTGCAACGGTGAGCCCCGCGAATCCAATCGATGATTTCCTGGGCAAGCTCTCTGCGGTCGATGGAATTGACCTCTCCTTAATTGAAAGCATCGGTTCCCAGAGTGGTTTGAGCACGAAAATGGTGCAAGTCGGTATCGATGGCACTGACCCGATTGGAGCGCCCCTTACGTCGGTTGATCCAAACTACGGCTCAACAGTCACCTACGGGTTTGCTATGAAGGACTCTGGGTATCAAACGGATCGCGACGTGTGGAATGCGCTGAACAGCGAACCTGACACGGTGGTCGTAGCATCTTTAGTAGTGCCATCACGATCCGGTTTCGCCGAGTTTGCCGACCCCGACCTATTCCAGCTAACGGGTTTCTACCGCGATGATGAGGACTTGCCAGAGACGTACATCGACGTGTTCAATCGGACACTGCAAAAGTCAATGCGTTTGCGTGTTATCGGAGTGCTTGATGAATCGGCACCGCCCGAGTTCGTAGGGGTATTCATAACCGGAACGGAGTCAATGGCGCAATTGCAATCAATGCCACCGTTGCAATTTTCGATACGCCTGCGCGATCCCGCCAGTTCCGTCGACGTTGCGCGGGCATTGGAGGCTGCGTTTCTAACGAATGGAATGCAAGCTCAGGCGTTGAGCCAGATTCTCGACGAGCAGCGTGCGTTGAATCTCTCGTTCAACCGGCTAATCCAGGGCTTCATGAGTCTCGGGATTGTTGTTGGTGTAGCTGCACTCGGCGTGATTGCGGCTCGGTCCGTCGTGGAACGCCGCGCGCTCATCGGCATGCTACGCGCCATCGGCTACCAACGCTCAATGGTACAACTTTCTTTCCTGATCGAGTCGTCTTTCATTGCGCTTCTAGGTATCGCAATCGGCATGACGTTGGCGTTTGGTTTGTCAGTGGTGATCGTAGGAGAAATTGCCGAAAGCATCGATGGGGTTTCGTACCGCATTCCTTGGGGCTCTGCACTCGTAGTATTCAGCTTGACCTACGGAGCCTCATTGTTGACGACGTTTTTGCCCGCCAAGCAAGCGGCGGATATTTACCCGGCTGAAGCGCTCAGGCCCGGCGAGTAGGGACCGTCCTCTCAGAATCTCATCGCTCTGATTTTGAATGGGGT
>Ga0302133_10002011_pt1 | contig 12600 bp, 10 predicted proteins | sample CB9_331_MG_FD_203121 | JGI IMG/M metagenome (GOLD analysis project Ga0302133, IMG submission 203121) | Marine microbial communities from Western Arctic Ocean, Canada - CB9_33.1 | ecosystem: Environmental > Aquatic > Marine > Oceanic | place: Canada: Western Arctic Ocean | collected 2017-09-19 | reverse complement strand
GTGATGTCACCAGTTGGTAACAGATCGTCATGACCGATCGCCTATCACCGGAACACCGCAGTTGGAATATGTCCCGAATTCGCGGGAAAAACACCAAACCTGAGATTGTCGTACGAAGCCTTCTTCATCGGATGGGATATCGTTTCTCGCTACGCAACACTGGCCTGCCGGGTAAGCCCGATATTGTGCTGCCCGAGTACAAGACCGTCGTTTTTGTCCACGGTTGTTACTGGCACCGTCATAAGGGGTGCAAGAAGGCGACCACCCCGCATAACAACGCGGCGTTTTGGAGCGGAAAATTTGATGGAAACATACGAAGGGATCGCAAGAACCAAATTGCCTTGCGCGAGAAGGGTTGGAATCCGATCGTCGTCTGGGAGTGTCAGGTGCGCAGGGACCCTTTGCGGGTCCGACCAGTGCCAGGAGTGCGGGCAACGGGACGATTATACGGCTGGCGCCCGTGCCCATGTTTTACTCCCCGGACCGGGAGAAAATTGCGCATTTATCTGGAGAAAGCTCCCGGACCACCCATGGCTCACACGAGTGCGTGGAGGCGTGCCGGCTGTTCGGCCTGATCCTGGCAAACGCCTTGGATGGCCTGGCCAAGGACTCCGTCCTGCTCAAGCACGGCTACGCGGTGGATTCTGCCTCACCCGTGTCCATTAGTGATCTTGCTGCGGGTGCATACCTGGACAAATCGCGGGAGGAGATTTGCGGATCGGGATACGTCGTGTATTCCCTCGAGGCGGCTTTATGGAGTTTCAACCAGACACAAAGTTTTCGGGAGGCGATTCTTATGGCAGTCAACTTGGGGAATGATGCCGATACGACGGCGTCGGTCTGTGGACAAGTTGCCGGGGCCTTTTACGGGGCGTCCGGAATTCCTGATGATTGGCTCAAGACGCTCTGCATGAGGGGCATCATCGAGTCGCTCGCCGATTGTCTGTGCGGTGCAGAAGCTGATTCTTCATGAAGCTACGGAGCTTTCAACATGCTGATAACCGTTGGGTTGATCTTTGATTTCTTTATCGGTTGCGGTCGGCTTTGCCGGTGGCTATAATCTTCTTCGCTCCCGTTATGCGCGACCCATTGTTCATCTCTGAGCTGCCGATCGACGCGGATTTTCAATACTCCGACGGCGTACTTGATATTGTAGGCTCGGACGAGCAGATGCGGCTGAATGGATGGCACCAGCCTGAAGCCTTTTGGAAAGCGCCCCGGCAGGACTGGAGATCTTTTTCGCCCGTGTTTTCGGTGGTTCGGCCTTCTGGATCAACTACCCGCTCGTCCGACACCTCGAGTCGGCAGAAGATGGTGGCGGCGTTCGATGCATTTCGCTCCGACCTGCCGGCAGAAATCGCCCGGACACTGGAGCCCTTTTCCGGCCGCCAGTGGAATCTCCTGGTGTTGATCCACCGCAAACCCGAGGCGCTTGAACTCGCCCAAAGCAACCCGGCCCTCGCCTGGTGCATGGCCAACTGCGACGAGTTCCGCTCGATTTATCTGCAATCGGCGGCCGATTGGGCCAAGTGGCACGTCGGCAACAAGCAAATCGAGATTCTGGAATGGCTCGGTTTCCCCGCAACCGACTCGACCGTCAAAGTGCTGCGCAAGCTGACTCCTTCCTGCATCGACCCAGCGTCGATGCGCATGCTCGCCAATACGCTCGGGAACGATGAGCGTGCCGCGAAAATGCTGGGGCATCTGTCACGGATCAATGCCGGAGCCCTTCGGCTGTGCTGCTACCGGCGCCTCACCGATCTAATATCCCCGTCCCTGGTGAACGAGGCCGCCAATGATCCGCACGAAGAGGAGGATTCGCCGAGGGCCGATCTGCTTCTCGATACGCTCCGCCTGTGGGACACTCTAGACCTGTCCGGCTCCCGGCCGGTTTTCGGCAGCTTGCAACGCATCCAGACCGTTCACGACGAGCTGTTGACCGAGTATCAGCGGCAGCTCAGCACCCAGCGCGAGGAAACCCGGCGCAGGCGCAGGCGCCAGTTTCCCCTTCCGCCGATACCGGGAAACGACGACATCGTCCCCCTCTGCGGGAAATCTGAGCTGGAGAAGGAATCGAAAGAGCAGAACAACTGCGTCGGCTCCTACTACAAGCAGATTCTGAGCACTCGGGATCTGTTCGTCTACAAAGTCCTCCGCCCACAGCGCGCCACGTTGGCCCTGCTCTGTTCGGATGGAACCTGGAGAAGGGGCGAATTGAAAGCCTCGGGAAATCAGACCGTTCGCCCTGATACCAAATCCGCTGTCGATTCCTGGCTGAAGAAGCACTTGAGAGCCTGGTGATTCTCGCTGCGGCCAGTCGTCCGCGGATTATTTCACAGGCTCCATTATGACACGCTGAACTGTTGCGCCGATTGAGCCTGCCTGATTCAATGGGCGCAGATCTTTGAAAGGTGTCTTTAGAGTTTTTCGCCGCAAGGTGGAGACGCCAACCGAGGCCTCGTTCCTGAAGTAGAGCTCGTCTCACTTCAGGGCATGGGAAGGGCCTACGGTGGTCCAATGACGCACCCCCGCTGCTGCGAAACCGCGGCGGGGGATAATCAATACTTCCCGGACATGGTCTTCTCCATGGCCGGGCCCACCCCGACAGTAAGGAGACAGACCATGACAGAAACAAAGCCGAAACAACGCGCGGTGCCCGCGCGGCATAGCAAGCGCACTTCGGGAACCGCGCCCCGGCATCTACCCACGATCGGCGTTTACGGCTACGATAACGTCGAGACCATCATCCTCGCGGCCCTGGTCACGGAAGATCCGCTCCTGTTGATCGGAAAAGCGGGTACCGGCAAGACGTACCTGCTCAATTCGCTTTCAGAGGCCCTGGGTCTCGAGCACCGGCACTACAACGCCAGCCTGATCTCCTTCGACGACCTTGTCGGCTTCCCGTATCCGGAGCCGGATAACCGGTCGGTTCGTTACCTGGAAACGCCGGCAACGGTGTGGCAGGCCGAATCGGTCCTGGTCGACGAGATCAGCCGCTGCAAGCCGGAACACCAGAACCGCCTATTCTCCCTGGTCCACGAGCGCCGGATCCAGGGCATCCGAATCGGGAAGCTCCGCTACCGCTGGGCGGCGATGAACCCGTGCGATGTCGACCAGGGCGTAGCCGACAGCTACGAGGGGTCGCTGCCGCTCGACCAGGCGCTCGCCGACCGCTTCGCTTTCGTGCTGGAAGTTCCGGACTGGGGCGAACTGGGAGACGATGCCCGCCGGAGGATCGCCGATCCGCGCGGGGAAGGCGTCATTTCTGAAGACACCACGGGACTCAGGGAGACCGTCGAGGCCGGCCGGGAGAAGTACCTAGAGCTTCTCCACGCCCCCCCGGAATCGGCGATTCGTTACAGCATTACCGCCGCCACCCTGCTGGGTGAGGGAGAATTCCGCCTCTCGCCGCGCCGGGTCCGGCAGCTTACCCGCAACCTGCTGGCCGTCATGGCCCTCGATGGGGGAGTGCAACGAGAGGAAAGCTTCCGGCTGACTCTGACCTGGTCGTTCCCTCACCGCGCCTGGGGTATCCGACCCGACCCGGGACTCGTCAGTGCGGCGCATAAAGCTGCCTGGGACCACGTGTTCAAGGACGGTGCCGAGCTCTGGCTCAACGAACTGGCGCTGGAACGACGCCCGGATCGGAAGATCCGGAAGATTCTGGCGGAGTCGCCCGACGAAGATACCGGCTCGCTGGCGGTTAACCAGGACCTGCGCCACCTGTCTCCCGCCCGGCAGGCGGCCTACGCCCTCGCCCTCTACCCCGCCACCCTGGAGGGCCATGCCCCGATCGGCCGGGAGGGCGTGGCGGAGCTGGCCGAAGTCGCCGAGCCCATATTGGAAGTGAACGCGCAGCTCAGGTGGCAGGAGCGGCTGGGGGGGGCATCCACCGACCATCCGGAGTTGAGCAGGCTGTCCAAGGTACTCTCGCAACGACGAGGCAATCGGCTGCACCGTGCGCGGCAGCTCTTCTACCATATTCTCGCACATGACTTGGCTCTGGATGAACCCGATGCCTTCGAAGAGGAGTTTAATCGGTGCGTGGCGGCCTGCAGGGAGTGGCTTCGGCGCCGGAACAACGGGAAGGGTTCCTCCGGCAAGAAAGGGAAGGGGTGATCGCGGCCGAGTCATACTCGTGCTTTCATGGTGGCGCGACGCCATGGCAATGGCTACGCGACCTGTTCCCCTGGGTGGTGTGGAATACCGGCGGACCGCGCAGCCGGACCCGGTTCACCTGGGTCGCCTCATCGGTGCTCGCGGGCCATCTGCCGGTACAATGGAGCCGCGAACTGACGGTGGGAATCCCCGGGAAGGAGAACCTGGACCTGGTTGCCCGCGCCTACCACACCCTGGAGAATCTCGGCTACCGGGATCCGGACGAGGCCGCCCAGGCGCTGCCCCTGATCCCCGGCCACCGCCTGCATTGCCGCCGGGTCAAGATCGGGTCCCGCCGGCACAGCGGGAAGGGGCCGCGCGCGGCCGAGCGGTTCCTGTTCGAGGCCCTGATTCTGGGCCGATGCTCGCAGACGTTTTACGACCCATGCAAACCCGTAATCTGGACCAACAACCGGCTCAACCGGGGTTTGGCCCTGTATAAACCGGATCGGTTTCTCGATGAAGATTAGCCCTCGACTCTTTCACAGCATCCTGGCGGAGCTGGCGGACGAGAACCCCATCGCCTGCCGCGGCGTCTTGACCATCCTCGGGGTGCGTTTCACTCCCGACGTGGACACCCTTGCGGTTTCCCTGACCAGCCCTCCGGAACTGCTGGTCAACCTGGAGTTCCTTGCGAAACACGCGAAGACAGAGGCCGACGTAAAGGCGGTCATTCTTCACGAGTTTCTCCATGTACTGCTCAACCACACCGAGAAGTTCGAGACGATGAACGACGCGCTCAACGTCGCGCTCGACTCGGTGATCAACAACATAATCCAGCGCACCTGCGGTGATGCATACGGTGATTTCTTTCGTGTTTACTATAGACATGCCGCCGGCGCGCTCAAACTATTGCGCCCCTTGGCAACCTGGGAGCGCGGCCGCTCCTGCTCGCGGGTGCGCCCGGACCTCCGTGATGTCTACAGCACGGACCAGTTGCGGGCCGCTCTGTTCGACGGCCGGATCCTGGCGGACGACATCCTCGACCTGTTGAAGTCGGGCTATTTCAGCAAGCTGCCCCTGAACGTGCGAAAGAACCGCCCCTGGCTCGGGGGCCACGAGCCTCTTCCGGGGGAGGGGGAGATTGCGCCCGAGGCACGAGAGGCCCTCGAGGGCACGTTGCGGCGCCTCAACGGCGACGGCATTTACCGGTCACCCCGGGACCACGGAGTCGGGGCAAACCCCTACGAGACTCTCGTTGACGCCCAGGCCGAAAAACCCAGGAGGGACTGGGAGCGGGCTGCCTGGAGAGCACTCCGGGAACATGTCACGCCGGATCCCTTTTCCACTGTGAAAGAGCGGGAAGAGCGTGAGATTTCCCTGCCGGTGCTGAACGAGAGGGACCGCCGCGCTTTTCTGCGCAGTCTGTGGAGTCCCCTGATCCCGGACGTTTCCTGGGCGGTGCCGATCACTCGGCCTGTCGGAACCTGTCAAGTCTACCTCGACGTCAGCGGCAGCATGAACAACGAACTCTCCGCGCTGGTAGGCCTGCTCAACCGCCTCAAGCGCTTCATTCGACTTCCGTTCTGGGCATTCAGTGACGAAGTCGTCCCGGCTGTCATCGAACAGGGTCGGCTGAGAACGGATACTTCCGGCGGGACGTCAATGAACGCGGTCCTCGAACACGTGGTTCAGACCCGACCCGGAAAGGCGGTGGTGATCACCGACGGCTACATCGAGTCGTGCGATCCTGCCATTCTGAGCTGGATGGCGAAGCAGGACCAGCGCCTGTTCGCCATCGTGTCCCGCGACGGATCCACCGGCAAACTGGACGAGGCGGGCATCCCCGCCCGGCAGCTGCCCCATTACCAGGAGAGAAGACGATGATCCGATATGCCGAAGCTGTGCTCAATGGGCATCCCGACCGGTTTTGCGACCTGGTAGCAGACCGGATCATCGAGGAGGCATACCGGTTCGACTCCCAGGCCTACGGCCAGGTGGAAGTGGCGGCCTGGTCCGACCGCATCTGGCTCAGCGGGGCCACCGTGACTCGAACACCCTTCACCACTCCGATCCTGGACCTGGTCCGGGAGGTCGGCCGGTTCGCTGGGTATACCAACGGCAACTGGGTCGACGTGAACCGATACGAGTTGGATGACCATCTTTGCCGGATCGACGGCGATCCCCGGCAGTGGACCGGGCACGTCAACGACCAGTCCATAGTCATCGGCTATGCCGGCTACGATGAGAAGACGCACTACCTGCCCCCCGAACAGTTTCTCGCCCAGGCCCTGCGCGAGGCGGTCATCGATTCCATGAGGAGCGGACTGCTTAAGGGGGAAGGGCCGGACGGCAAGCTCCTGGTTCGGATTCGGGAGGAAGGAGCAGACTGGCGCCTCGAACACCTGCTCATCACCATCCAGCAGCAGGAGGAAAGCCGCTTGCCCGATGTCGTGGAGCGGACCGTTGCCGAGTTGGCCGCTGCCTACAAGAGAATCCGGCAGGCGGATGCACGGTGGAGTTCCCGGTGGCGGGAAGTCGAGGTGCTGGTGAATCCCAACGGGCCGCTGTTGAACGGGGGGAGCGACGGGGATAATGGTCAGACCGGCCGAAAACTGGCCATCGACTACTACGGTCCCCGCGTCCCGATCGGGGGCGGTGCCTTAAGCGGCAAGGATCTCACCCACATTGACCGGGCCGGCGCCTATGCCGCACGGCAGGAAGCGGTGGATATCGTGGCTCGCGGCGCCCGGGAATGCACCGTGACCGTGGCTTACGCCCCGGGGTGTGACGAACCCCTCGACGCGCGTTTCGATATCGTTGGCTCCGTACGGCCCCCCGACCGGTCCGTCTTCAACCACAAACAAGTATGTAGTCGCTGGGCGGATTTCAAAAACACGGGTCCCCTGGGGGCGGGCATCCACTTCTTTGATTCGAATCTGCCGTGGAACCGGCGGCCCGGGCAGGACACAGTTCAGATTACAGGCCGCCATCCTCTCCCCAACGATGCAAAAAACTCCGTGCTTTGATTATCATTAGTGCTTCGAGTTCTTTGTCGTACTCTTAATCGAAATCGTCATCGTACCGAGTGTCGATTAAGAGTACGGCAAAGAGCTTCGATGAAGCAAAATCGAGGTTTTTCTCGAGTTCTGCATTCGGAGATCGTCGATTAAGAATACGACAAAGAAGATCGATGCTGGAGGCTTCATTCGCAACAAAAATTGTTCGTGAGTTCGGCAATATTTCACCGTCTGCATGGATAACGATCCGTTAGGTTGCCAGACTGCATGGCTGCCGGTCCGGCTAAGACTTCGGTTTTATAATGAAAGGATGGTAGCATGCGATCTTCGTGATAGCTGACCTGTGAATGGCGCTGACTTAAGGCCGTATCATGATTTATTCATTCGCGGGAACGGCGGGGACCGCCGTCTCCAGAGATGCGAGAACATTTAGAAAAGCACGAAGATGTGAATTTGGAGACGGCGGGGACCGCCGTATGGTGAATGGATGGGCCATGAAAGGACCCGATCGGAGCGACAGCATAAGTCAACGCCATTCAGGTCTGTTCCTTTTAATCTGTGATCTCTATATTCGAGCCAGGAAAAACGCGATGATCATCCTGAAAAACAGTTTCTTTCGTGACCTGTTGAGACTCTTCTGTGCATGGATCGGAGGCGGGCTGGTGATGTGGCATCCATCGGCCGGTGCGCAGCAGTCCGATCCTGCGACACATCAACAGAATGAAATGGTCGACGCGATAAGCCGTGAGCAATTCGCCGGCGACGGCGCGCTGTGGGTCTGGCAGCCGAACCGCTATGCCAACTTCGTGCGCCAGACCGGGCCGGATTCCCAGGCCGGGCATTTGAAAAGTGTCGCAGTTGCCATGGCGGGCAATGAGTTCCGTGACTTCGTGTTCACGGTCGGCGCGCCGGACCGTGAACTGGCGTTGGACATCGTTCTGCGTCCCACCGGCCGGCGAACGCTTCCCCCGCAGGCTGTGGCCATTTACTCGGCCGAATACCTTAAGAATCGTCGCGGCGAAGAAACCGGAGACGCATTGTTACCGGTCAACGGGCCGGTCCAGGCGCCGGCAGGCCAGAGCCGGCAGTTCTGGGTCCGTTTCGATGCCCGCACCATCGATCTGTCACCCGGACAGTACCCGTTCGAACTGGTGATTGGCGACGAGGAGCAGGGGCTGCGGAAGGTGATTCCGGGGGCGCTGGAGGTATGGGATTTCCGGTTGCCCAGCTATGACGTTCTGCCCAACAACAGCTACGCGATCTTTCTGGCGAAGTCGAAGCTCGGCGCCGGGGCGGCGTTCCGGCAGGCGGTGCGGCACATGAAACTGTATGGCTTGAACCATATGTTCGTCGAGCCCCCCGAAGTGGTGCGCCCGACGGGATTGGATGAGCAGTGGCGGATCACCGGCTACGAGGATGAAGCAGTCATTCACCGCGTGACCGAGGGCCTGGACGCATGGAACGAGGTCTCCGGAAACGATACGCTCAACTTCATCTTTTCGATTTCCGGCTTCGAGGAACTGGGCCTTCAGCGCGAGGGCTACGCCTTTCCCAACGAAAGGTGGAAACTCGTGTTCGCCCAGTGGCTGAATCGCTTCAAGAACGTACTGGCACAGGCGGGACTTGACGACGATCAGTGGATGCTCGTGCTCCGGGATGAGGCGGATGAGGCGGCGTTAAAGAGTGTGGAAATTCCGCTGGCCGAGGCGATCAAGAGCCTGGATCCTTCCATCCGGATCACCTGCAATACCAGCACGATCCTGAGTGATGAGTCCTGGAGCATGCGATTTTTCAAAGCGTTCGACGTCTTCCAACCTCACCTCGGGCTCGACGAGACGCTGGAATGGCTGCGCTCGAGCGGCAAGCCGATCTGGGTGTATCAGTGCTGGACCGATCTTCCCGTCCTTGGGAAAGACCTCCACCACTACTACCGGGGCTACGGCTGGGACATGATCGACAAGGGATTCACCGGCACGGGCCTGTGGACGTACTACTCTTCCCCCCACGATCGGCCGTTCTACGGTGAGGATTCCCAGGGATGTCAACTTGTCTACTTCCACCCCGAGCACGGCCTGGTACATTCGCGGCGGTACGAAATGTTCCGGGAGGGGATGGATGACTACCGCTACGTGGTCGCATTGCGCCGCGCCGCCGAACGGCGCGGCGCGGAAGCGGTGCAAGCGGCTGAAACCCTGATCCAACAGGCCGTGCGTGACATCACGACCCACCCGCAGGATCACAAGCGCCCGGAAACATGGAGGGTTCGGATCGCCGAGCGGATTCTCGCCCTGGGATCTGACTGAAAAGAACCCAGGCGGAACGCGTAGCCGACAAATGACATCGTTGCAGTCGCATGATTGAAAATCCCCGCCCGCAAGGGGCGCGGATTTGGCGAGGTACACGGAGGCCAGTTCAATGACTCGGTACATCGCAGGCACAGGACCAAAAGGGGGGCTTCAACTCTTGTGCGAGTTTCACGGACCGTGAAACTTCGCGTCGTTGTTCCAGGAACACTTTCGAGCTACGATTGCAGGCTGAAACAAGATGAGGGGCAATATCTTTTGCATCGTTAGGGTTCGGTCCGCAGTGTAGAATGGAGCGAGATTAGCCGCGGGAAAAAAGCTTTACGAAATACCAACAGTCAGCGTAAGCGAGTTAGTTTTCCGGAAACTTGCGGAGAAAAATCTGATGCCTACGTATTCCATCAATCCCGCCGGTAAGAAGTTTGCGCTGCCTGAAGAGGGTGAATATGAAGCCGAATTTGAGCGCCTCCAGGAACGGGTGAAGGATTCGCGCGCGGACGGGCAGGAAATCGTGGTCGTGATGGGGGTTGGTTTTGTGGGCGCGGTCATGGCCGAAATTGTTGCCGACACCACGGATGCGCACGGCGAGTCCGGCAAATTTGTCATTGGTTGCCAGCGCCCCAGTACCCGGAGTTACTGGAAAATCCCGATGCTCAACCAGGGGCTCTCCCCGGTCAAAGCGGAGGATCCCGAAGTCGACCCGATGATCCGGCGTTGCGTCGTGGACAAGAAGACCTTGATCGCCACCTACAACAGCGATTGCCTGAAGTTGGCGGACTGTGTGGTGGTCGATGTTCAATGCGACTATGCAAAAAACGACCTGGGCAACATGCGCAACGGAGATGTCGATATGTCTGCGCTGGAGGCCACGGTGCGCGCGATCGCGTGGTAAAATTTCTGAACGAAGTGCTAAACACGGACGAATTTACACTGACCGTCCTCGATCGGCCTATCGAGTCCGAAACATCCAAAATTGTGGAGAACTCATATCGAGCGACGACACTCGCTTTCCTCAATGAGTGGAGCCACTTCGCCGAACGAAACGGCGTGGACCTCATTAAAGTCATCGAAGCGATCAAAGTGCGGCCCACCCACAGCAACATGATTTTTCCCGGTCCCGGGATCGGCGGGTACTGCCTGCCCAAAGACGGCGCCCTGGGATACTGGGCATACAAGCACATCCTGGGTTTTGACGACGGCGACGAGATTTTCAAAATGAGCACCACCGCAATCGACATCAACGACACCCGCGGCCTGCATGTGGCCACGCTGACCCGGGACGCATTGCGAAACATGGGCAGATACATCGCGGGCGCGGATGTGCTGCTGTGCGGCGCGAGCTACCGTCAGGATGTTGGAGACACGCGATACAGCGGTTCGGAGGTCGTGGTCCGGCGCCTGGTTGAAATGGGAGCCGAGATCCGGGTGCATGATCCCTACGTGGAACACTGGTATGAATTCGAATCCCAGGACACCTATCCCTCGCCGGGACATTCGCTATCCCGTTTTTTCCGGAACCAGGAGGGTCTGAAAGAGTTACGGGTCACGTCGGAGTTGAAGCAGGCGCTGGCCGGCGCCGAGGTGGTAATTTTCGCCGTGCCACACGAGCCTTATCTCGCGCTGTCACCGGACGACATCGTGAAAACCGCGGGAGGACCGATTGCGGTCATTGACTGTTTCGGCATCCTGAACGATGGGCAGATTCGCCGGTATTTCGAACTCGGCTGTGAAGTCAAAGGCCTCGGCCGGGGGCACATCCAGCGAATCAAGAAGGAAGCGTCGATGGGAACGGAAAGGATGGGGTGATCCGCTCTCTCCCGAAATTCGGCGGCGAGACTCCCTGCTGAGCCGGGCCCTAACGCGTGATGGGATGATTCAGCCCACAACCCACAATGGCCTCAACGGCGGATACCGGATCAACTTTGCCCGCCCACGGATGATCACCACCCTTGATGACGAGCCATTCACTGACGAGGACTTTGGCGAAGAGGCAATGACCCGGGACATGGACGCCTTCGCCGAGAGAACGTCTACGCTTACCCTGGATGTCGATATGGATATGCTCCTTATCGACGGTGCGGGAATCTAGTACATAAACGTCGATCCGTCCGGGTTTTTGTTGCGCCGGCCGGGCATCGTGATGTGGGGGCGTGATTTCACGAGATCCATATCGAGTTCCACGCCGAGTCCGGGGCGGTTCTCCAGTTCGCTTACATCGATGTATCCTTGCACGATCGGAACTTTCAGTGTTTGCACATCGTCGAACCAGGGTTGGATCGGGCAATGCTCCAGGATGTTGAAGTTCTGTATGGCCGCCGCGAAGTGGGCGCCGGCCGCCAGGGCCACCGGGCCGTATGGATTGTGGGGGGCGATCGTGATGTTGTAGACCTCCGCATAGTGCGCGATCTTCATCATTTCGCTGATGCCGCCGGCATGACAGGTGTCGACCTGGCAGACGTCGATGGCCTGCTGTTCGAACCATGGGCGGCAATCCCAGCGTGTGATGAGGCGCTCTCCCACCGCGATCGGCACATCGGGGAAATCCCTCTTCAGCCGCAAGGTTGGTTCGACGGTGTCCATGTTCACCGTTTCTTCCACGAAGTGCATATGGAGTGGCCGAAGCCCCTCCACCAGGCGGTGCGCATCGTTCGGGTGGAAAACTCCGCCGCAATCGATCATCAATGCGACGTCAGGTCCCAGGATGTCCCTGATCCGGTGCAGTTTCTCCACCGAGGTTTCGACATGTTTCCTTCCGTCGTAGGGATCGGGCACGGGGTTGCCACCGGTCTTGAACGCATCGAACCCCATTTCCAAGGACCGGCGCGCCGCATCTTCGTCAGGAACGCCGTAAAACTCGGGTCCTGATCGAATGTAGCAGCGAACTTTTTCGCGAACCTTGCCGCCGAGCAGCTTGAAGACGGGCTGGCCTGCCGCCTTCCCTGCGATGTCCCAGAGCGCCTGATCGATCCCGCTCATCGCGCTGGTGTGTACGATCCCTTTCCGCCACCAGAAGTCACGAAATCCGAGTTGCCAGATCCCCTCGATGTCGGTGGGATCCATCCCGAGCAATCGGGGCTTGAGTTCCGTATCGACCTGCGCCTTGACCGCCATCTCGTGATACTCGGTCGTCGCTTCACCGATCCCGGTGATTCCCTCGTCGGTGTCGATCTCAACAAAGA
>Ga0302133_10002010_pt1 | contig 12600 bp, 9 predicted proteins | sample CB9_331_MG_FD_203121 | JGI IMG/M metagenome (GOLD analysis project Ga0302133, IMG submission 203121) | Marine microbial communities from Western Arctic Ocean, Canada - CB9_33.1 | ecosystem: Environmental > Aquatic > Marine > Oceanic | place: Canada: Western Arctic Ocean | collected 2017-09-19 | reverse complement strand
CGATTTGCAAGCTGAAGCCAGGTTTGATGCCGGGAGGCTGGTGGCGAATAGTTTGTCCGTGAGAGCCTATGGCGACAATGTCTTTACTGTTGAGATTTAGTTGGGACATCAGCGCCAGGCTTGCCTCTGCAAATAATTCTCCAAGACTATGATCAGTTTCAGCTAGTAACTGCACATTATCAAGGCCTGGCTCACTCAAGGTAAGAATATCAGACTTTATCTTGGCGGGGATAGAGTGGCTATAGTTCCCTAGCAGATTCAGCTTTTTATGAGCAAAGGTAACGGCTACGGCATCGATACTGTCTATGCTGGTGCCAGACATTAATCCTATAAAGGTGACAGTATTTTTCATAATGTTGGTTTAGTTGGCACTAGTTGTATTGTTCTGAATTGTGGCTAGCTGGCGGGCCGCTTTGTATTCGGCAAGCTGCGCTAGCACTGGACTGACGGCAAGGTCAAATTCTAGCCTGTCTGTTTTTGGAATAGGTCGTGCTTGAGGCAGTGTAACAGTGCGCGGATTACGATGAACGCCGTTGATCAAAAACTCATAATGCAGGTGACTGCCGGTAGAATACCCTGTTGAGCCGACAGTACCAATAATTTGGCGCTGTTTTACGGTCTGTCCCTTGCGCACTTTCTTCTTGTCCAAATGTAAGTATTTAGTGATATAGGTTTGGCCGTGTTGAATAAACACATAGTTTCCGTTGTACTTACTATACCCCGCCTCGGTCACTTTTCCGCCGCCCGCCGCATACACCGGCGTGCCTCTCGGTGCTGCGTAGTCCACTCCACGATGGGCTTTGATTTTCTTGTGGATGGGATGTTTGCGTCGCAAGTTAAAACCATCGCTGATGCGGAAAATATCTAGAGGCGTTCGCAAAAACGTCTTACGCATACTTAGCCCTTCCGGAGTGTAGTAGTTGCTTTGGCCTTTCTTGTTGGTATATCGGACTGCTTGGTATCTTTTGTTGCGGTTAGTAAACGAAGCAGCAACGATATTACCTGTCGACAGTTTCACTCCCTCAATAAATCTATCTTCAAATAAAAGGGCAAAGGAGTCGCCTGGACGGATATCAAAAACAAAGTCGATGTCCCAACCAAAGATATCAGCCATCTCCATGATTAGTTTGTCGGGCAAATTCGATTGCTTACCAGATAAGTAGAGAGAATCTTCGATAACACCTTCTCCATAGCTTAATATAATCTCAGGTTCGCGGACTCGCGTTTCAGCTACAAAGCTGTCTTCCTGACGGATGAATACCTGGCTCTCAAGTGGAGTCTTTACGTAGTGGAGTTCAATGAGCTGCCCGGTGTCATTTGCGCCAAAGCGCAATTTTTCTCCAGGATAGAGGTTGCGAAGGGATTTACCGTTGGGCGATGAAGAAATCTTATAGACGTCTTTTGCTGAAAATTTCGCTCGCTGAGAAAGGGTCGATAAATTATCACCGCTACCGACAAGATGTTCTTGCCATATCAGTTGTAAATGATTTTCTTCCTTAACTGTCGGTGCGCTGTCAAGGGCTATAGTAATGGGCTCGGCAATCAATATCGGCTGTATTTTGTTGTCGCCAGGTGAGAGGTAAACTGTCACAATTAACGTACCCGCTAGGGCGGCTAACAAGAGGTTGCGGCGGGGGAAATCCCGCGCCAAAAGGAGCAAAAAATGACCGGTTTCTTGCACTTTTTTAATCACGCTATGCTACCAATTCTAATATCAATGGGTGATTTTAGCTTGATTGATTAAAAAGATACAATGTCATCTATAGGTGGCAGTTTTGCGAGCTTACTGCGGCGCTAAATAGTAGGGGGGTAGATCAAAGGGCGCTGTTAGCGTTAATATCTTGTATTTGTTGCGTCAATCTGTAGAGTTGGCGCTCATTTAAATTGAGCAATAAAGAAGAGTGACAATGAAACTTAGCGGACATCAGTTAATCGAGCAATTAACCCAGCGAGGGCTTATAGCCCAATACTCTGGCGACCAAAAGTTATTCACTCATCTTGATCAGTCTCGCGTTTTATATTGCGGCTTTGATCCCACTGCTGAGAGTTTGCACCTCGGCAATCTAGTTCCCCTATTGGTATTGAAGCGGTTTCAGCAAGCTGGCCATACTCCTATTGCTTTAGTTGGTGGCGCTACCGGCATGATTGGTGACCCCAGCTTTAAAGCAGATGAAAGAAAACTTAATACTCCAGAGGTTATTGCCGGCTGGGCGGATAAGATCAAAGGCCAAGTTAGCCAGTTTATTGATTTTGATTGCGGAGAGACCTCTGCGCGAGTGGTTAACAATCTTGATTGGACGGTCAAGATGAGCGCTCTGGATTTCTTGCGCGATGTTGGCAAACACTTTTCTGTTAACAATATGATTGCAAAAGAGTCCGTTAAGCAGCGCATTGACAGAGATGGTTCTGGGATCTCTTTCACCGAGTTTTCATATTCTTTACTGCAAGGGATGGACTTTGCAGAGCTTAATCGGCGCTATAATTGTACCTTGCAGGTCGGAGGAAGTGATCAGTGGGGTAATATAGTAGGCGGCATTGATCTAAGTCGACGGCAAAATAGAACTCATTGTTTTGGTCTTACCGTCCCGCTTATTACGAAGGCTGATGGTACAAAATTTGGCAAGACCGAGGCAGGAGCGGTGTGGCTTGACCCGTCCAAAACATCACCTTATAGTTTTTACCAGTTTTGGCTCAATGTTGCTGATGCTGATGTGTATAAGTTTCTACGCTATTTTACATTTTTGCCTCTGGATGAGATTCAAACGATCGAGGCTGCAGATGCTGCAGCTGCAGGGCGGCCTCAGGCACAAGCTGTCCTGGCGAGTGAGGCGACCTCTTTGGTCCATGGAGAGGAGGGCCTGAATGCTGCTTTGCGCATAACCGAAGCGCTGTTTAGTGGCAGCTCGGTCGATCTATCAGAATCAGATCTTAAGCAGTTGAGTCAGGATGGTATGCCATTCTCTCAGCTGTCAAATAGCGATTTAGTTGATAAGCCTTTAACCAATTTGCTTACTGACGCTGGGATGGTCAAGGCAGGGCGTGAAGTAAAAGACGCTCTTGCACGAAATTCAGTCTTTATTAACGGTATTGCCAAGGGCTCGCAAGACAATATGGGAACCTCTAATAGCTTTACCGCAGAGCACGCGCTCTATGAGAGGTTTTTTCTAGTCCGGCTTGGGAAGAAGAAGTACCATCTATTTGAGCTTATTTAGCCTCTTTTTTGATCAGTTTGCTGGCAGCCTGCAAATAAACCTAAATACTTGTTGACAGTATACCGCCTGCCTGTAGAATGCGCGCTCCCAACAGGGTGAGCCGCTAGCAAATCAGCGGCAATAAGTAGAACTTCAAAGGCTTATTATTTATTTGAATTATACTGTTGACAAGCTAAGTCTTGGCGCTAAAATGCGCGCTCCCAACAGTAATGTTGAGAGGCGAATAAAACGTCAAGAAAAGAGAGTGAAAATAAAGTGTAGTATTTCACTTTCAGCTGTTGACAAAGGGGTTGCGATCTATAGAATACGCGTCCCGCTCATCGAAGCGAATGTTCTTTAAAAATATAATCAAGCAATGCGTGTGGGCACTTGCTAATTGATATTGGATTATTAAATATCATAAGTAAGTTCTCATCGCAGACATTTATGAATGTGATAAGTTCGAATTATGAAACTGAGATTTTGAATGGTAAAGCAAGTTTTGCGTAACCATTCCCTCTCCTTAAACGGTGAGGTTAAAGATTAAACTGAAGAGTTTGATCATGGCTCAGATTGAACGCTGGCGGCAGGCCTAACACATGCAAGTCGAGCGCGAAAACACTTCGGTGTGAGTAGAGCGGCGGACGGGTGAGTAATGCTTGGGAATCTACCTAGTAGTGGGGGATAACGTGTGGAAACGCACGCTAATACCGCATACGTCCTACGGGAGAAAGCAGGGGATCTTCGGACCTTGCGCTATTAGATGAGCCCAAGTCGGATTAGCTAGTTGGTGGGGTAATGGCTCACCAAGGCTACGATCCGTAGCTGGTCTGAGAGGATGATCAGCCACACTGGGACTGAGACACGGCCCAGACTCCTACGGGAGGCAGCAGTGGGGAATATTGCACAATGGGCGAAAGCCTGATGCAGCCATGCCGCGTGTGTGAAGAAGGCTCTAGGGTTGTAAAGCACTTTCAGTAGGGAGGAACAGCTTAAGACTAATACTCTTGAGCCTTGACGTTACCTACAGAAGAAGCACCGGCAAACTCCGTGCCAGCAGCCGCGGTAATACGGAGGGTGCGAGCGTTAATCGGAATTACTGGGCGTAAAGCGCGCGTAGGTGGTTTGATAAGCTAGCTGTGAAAGCCCCGGGCTCAACCTGGGAACTGCAGTTAGAACTGTCTGGCTAGAGTACAGTAGAGGGTGGCGGAATTTCCTGTGTAGCGGTGAAATGCGTAGATATAGGAAGGAACATCAGTGGCGAAGGCGGCCACCTGGACTGATACTGACACTGAGGTGCGAAAGCGTGGGGAGCAAACAGGATTAGATACCCTGGTAGTCCACGCCGTAAACGATGTCTACTAGCCGTTGGGAGACTTGATCTCTTAGTGGCGCAGTTAACGCGATAAGTAGACCGCCTGGGGAGTACGGCCGCAAGGTTAAAACTCAAATGAATTGACGGGGGCCCGCACAAGCGGTGGAGCATGTGGTTTAATTCGACGCAACGCGAAGAACCTTACCAGGTCTTGACATCCTAGAAACTTAGCAGAGATGCTTTGGTGCCTTCGGGAATCTAGTGACAGGTGCTGCATGGCTGTCGTCAGCTCGTGTCGTGAGATGTTGGGTTAAGTCCCGTAACGAGCGCAACCCTTGTCCTTAGTTGCCAGCACGTAATGGTGGGAACTCTAAGGAGACTGCCGGTGACAAACCGGAGGAAGGTGGGGACGACGTCAAGTCATCATGGCCCTTACGACCTGGGCTACACACGTGCTACAATGGCCAGTACAGAGGGCTGCAAGCCCGCGAGGGGGAGCTAATCTCACAAAGCTGGTCGTAGTCCGGATCGCAGTCTGCAACTCGACTGCGTGAAGTTGGAATCGCTAGTAATCGTGAATCAGAATGTCACGGTGAATACGTTCCCGGGCCTTGTACACACCGCCCGTCACACCATGGGAGTAGGTTGCAAAAGAAGTAGCTAGGCTAACCTTCGGGGGGCCGGTTACCACTTTGTGATTTATGACTGGGGTGAAGTCGTAACAAGGTAGCCCTAGGGGAACCTGGGGCTGGATCACCTCCTTAAACGAAAATCCTTACGATTAGTAAGTGTTCACACGCATTGCTTGATTATTTATGGTTAGCAGTAAAGTACGGCATGGCGACCGGGCTGATATGACCCGATTGCACTTAAATTGGGTCTGTAGCTCAGTTGGTTAGAGCGCACCCCTGATAAGGGTGAGGTCGGTGGTTCAAATCCACCCAGACCCACCAATTCGTGATATATGGGGCCTTAGCTCAGCTGGGAGAGCGTCGCCCTTGCACGGCGAAGGTCAACGGTTCGATCCCGTTAGGCTCCACCACTTTACTGCACAAGAAGTTAGCGATAAGCGGACACCGTTTATCACTGGCTTTTTACGCCAGCTGCTCTTTAAAAAGGTAATTATTGAATACTGAAAATTTTTTCAAGGCCAGTGTGTATTTTTTACACATCTGTCCGGCGAAATTGTTACAACTACTATGAAAATAGATAGTCGCATCAAAAATCTTGCTAGCTTGTGCTGTATGGTCAAGCGAGTAAGCGCATACGGTGGATGCCTTGGCAGTTGGAGGCGATGAAGGACGTAGGAGCCTGCGATAAGCTTCGGGGAGGTGGCAAACACCCTTTGATCCGAAGATTTCCGAATGGGGAAACCCACCCGCCATAAGGCGGGTATCATGCACTGAATACATAGGTGTATGAAGCGAACCCGGAGAACTGAAACATCTAAGTAACCGGAGGAAAAGAAATCAACCGAGATTCCCTTAGTAGCGGCGAGCGAAAGGGGAGCAGCCTGCAAGTGATAGCAGAAGTGTTAGTGGAACAGTCTGGAAAGTCTGGCAATAAAGGGTGATAGCCCCGTACACGAAAACACATCTGTAGTACTAAGCTTGCGAAAAGTAGGTCGGGACACGTGTTATCTTGACTGAACATGGGGGGACCATCCTCCAAGGCTAAATACTACCAACTGACCGATAGTGAACTAGTACCGTGAGGGAAAGGTTAAAAGAACCCCGGAGAGGGGAGTGAAATAGATCCTGAAACCGTATGCGTACAAGCAGTAGGAGCAGACTTGTTCTGTGACTGCGTACCTTTTGTATAATGGGTCAGCGACTTATTTTCAGTGGCAAGGTTAACCGTTTAGGGGAGCCGTAGGGAAACCGAGTCTTAATAGGGCGTCTTAGTCGCTGGGAATAGACCCGAAACCGGGCGATCTATCCATGGCCAGGTTGAAGGTTGAGTAACATCAACTGGAGGACCGAACCCACTAATGTTGAAAAATTAGGGGATGAGCTGTGGATCGGAGTGAAAGGCTAATCAAGCCCGGAGATAGCTGGTTCTCCTCGAAAGCTATTTAGGTAGCGCCTCATGTATCACCACCGGGGGTAGAGCACTGTTACGGCTAGGGGGTCATACCGACCTACCAACCCGTTGCAAACTCCGAATACCGGTGAGTGCAATCATGGGAGACACACGGCGGGTGCTAACGTTCGTCGTGGAGAGGGAAACAACCCAGACCGCCAGCTAAGGTCCCAAATATCAGTTAAGTGGGAAACGATGTGGGAAGGCTCAGACAGCTAGGAAGTTGGCTTAGAAGCAGCCATCTTTTAAAGAAAGCGTAATAGCTCACTAGTCGAGTCGGCCTGCGCGGAAGATTTAACGGGGCTAAACTGATAACCGAAGCTGCGGACGCATACTTGTATGCGTGGTAGAGGAGCGTTCTGTAAGCCGTTGAAGGTGCATTGTAAAGTGTGCTGGAGGTATCAGAAGTGCGAATGCTGACGTGAGTAACGATAAAGCGGGTGAAAAACCCGCTCGCCGGAAGATCAAGGTTTCCTGTCCAACGCTAATCGGGACAGGGTTAGTCGGTACCTAAGGCGAGGCCGAAAGGCGTAGTCGATGGAAAACAGGTTAATATTCCTGTACCGCTATATACTGCGATGGGGGGACGGAGAAGGCTAGGTGATCAGGGCGATGGTTGTCCCTGTACAAGCTTGTAGGGAGATCTCTTAGGTAAATCCGGGAGATCATTATCCTGAGGAGTGATGTCGAGCTCAATTGCGAGCGAAGTCATTAATGCCATGCTTCCAAGAAAAGCCTCTAAGCTTCAGGTATATAGAGACCGTACTCTAAACCGACACAGGTGATCAGGTAGAGAATACCAAGGCGCTTGAGAGAACTATGGTGAAGGAACTAGGCAAAATGGTGCCGTAACTTCGGGAGAAGGCACGCCGATTTTAGTGATGGGATTTACTCCCTAAGCTGAGGTTGGCCGCAGAGACCAGGCCCCTGCGACTGTTTATCTAAAACACAGCACTCTGCAAACTCGTAAGAGGAAGTATAGGGTGTGACGCCTGCCCGGTGCCGGAAGGTTAATTGATGGGGTTAGCTTCGGCGAAGCTCTTGATCGAAGCCCCGGTAAACGGCGGCCGTAACTATAACGGTCCTAAGGTAGCGAAATTCCTTGTCGGGTAAGTTCCGACCTGCACGAATGGCGTAACGACGGGGGCGCTGTCTCCACCATAGACTCAGTGAAATCGAAATCGCGGTGAAGATGCCGTGTTCCCGCGGCTAGACGGAAAGACCCCGTGAACCTTTACTATAGCTTGGCACTGAACTTTGAATCTATCTGTGTAGGATAGGTGGGAGGCTTTGAAGCGTTATCGCTAGATAGCGTGGAGCCACCCTTGAAATACCACCCTGGTATATTTGAGGTTCTAACTCTGACCCATTATCTGGGTCGAGGACAGTGTCTGGTGGGTAGTTTGACTGGGGCGGTCTCCTCCCAAAGAGTAACGGAGGAGCGCGAAGGTACACTCAGCATGGTCGGAAATCATGCTATGAGCGCAAAGGTAGAAGTGTGCTTGACTGCGAGACTGACACGTCGAGCAGGTACGAAAGTAGGTCTTAGTGATCCGGTGGTTCTGTATGGAAGGGCCATCGCTCAACGGATAAAAGGTACTCCGGGGATAACAGGCTGATACCGCCCAAGAGTTCATATCGACGGCGGTGTTTGGCACCTCGATGTCGGCTCATCACATCCTGGGGCTGGAGCTGGTCCCAAGGGTATGGCTGTTCGCCATTTAAAGTGGTACGCGAGCTGGGTTCAGAACGTCGTGAGACAGTTCGGTCCCTATCTGCCGTGGGCGTTGGAAAATTGAGGAAAGCTGCTCCTAGTACGAGAGGACCGGAGTGGACGAACCCCTGGTGTTTGGGTTGTCATGCCAATGGCATTGCCCAGTAGCTACGTTCGGACGGGATAACCGCTGAAAGCATCTAAGCGGGAAGCCTCTTCCAAGATTAGTTTTCCCTGGGGGTTTAACCCCCCTGAAGGGCCGTTCAAGACTAGGACGTTGATAGGTTGGGTGTGGAAGCGCTGCGAGGCGTTGAGCTAACCAATACTAATTGCCCGTGAGGCTTGACCATATAACGCAAGCGAGACGACGGACAGATTGTTCGAGATACACGCGAGCCGAGAAAAAATTGTATTCAATAATTACCGACCTAATTTGATATTTTAGTGAAAACTAAGTGTCATACCAGTTTGCCTGGTGACCATAGAGAACTAGAACCACCTGATCCCATACCGAACTCAGTAGTGAAATGGTTCATCGCCGATGGTAGTGTGGGGTCTCCCCATGTGAGAGTAGGTCATTGCCAGGCTTCTAAATAAAACACCCCAGTTGCGTAAGCGGCTGGGGTTTTTTTATGCTGTATATTTACAGCTGTTATGTGGCAGAAAAGCACAGTTCGCATTGGAACTGGTGCATAATGCAATCGATCTAAATGCCTGAAGTAGCCGAGTTGTTAAATGGAATATCTAATATATCTAATTCTAGGGGCGGTTGCTGGTTTGGTTAGTGGACTGTTTGGCTTAGGCGGCGGCGCGGTCATTGTACCTATTCTCCTGGTGTCTTTTACTGTCCAGGGCTTTTCATCAGATATCGCAACTCATATGGCTATTGCCACTTCCCTGGCGACCATTGTAATAACGTCGATGAGCTCAATGTATACCCATTACCAGAAAGCGGCGGTTCGCTGGGAGTTGATCAAAATGATCATCCCTGGGATTCTAATGGGATCATTGCTCGGGACCTTAATTTTTTCATCAATAGATTCGGTATTTTTACAGCTGTTGTTCGCCTTCTTTTTAATGGCGGTAGGATTATATATATTGTTTTATCCACCCATTGCCTCCAACTCATCTACTACCAACGCTGTACCTTTGAATCTAGGTGGTATAGCCATTGGCGGGTTGTCATCGTTATTAGGCATTGGCGGCGGAATAATGATCACGCCATTCCTGGCTTCTTTCGGCGTTACCATTCATCGGGCTATAGGCACCGCAGCGGTTGGCGGCTTTGCTATAGCCCTGCCAGCTACGCTGGTTTATAGCTCTACAGATGTGAGTGGTTATAATTTCCCAGTCAGCTCCATAGGCTATATATTTCTACCTGCATGGCTAGGCATTGTAATTACTAGTGTACCGTTTGCTAGACTCGGGGCCTTGATCGCGCATAGGACTAATGAAAACCAGTTAAAGAAATACTTTGGTATTCTCCTTCTTTTTATCTCTGCTGGATTTTTATGGGCTAATCTAGGAGGATAAACTGAATTGTTAGATCATCTAGGTGTTGGTTATGTCTGATTTGCAGGGCAAGATTTTAAAAATTCTCCAGAACCCGGGGTTCCATTCAGGGGAAAGTCTGGGCCGGCAGCTTAATGTTAGTCGAACAGCCATTTGGAAGCAGTTGCAAGCATTAGAGACCCTGGGCCTAGAGCTTGAATCGGTAAAAGGTGTTGGTTATCGTCTTCCAGATTCTTTTGAGTTGTTGAGCAAAGCTAAAATTCTACATCATATTGCCGAGTCTCATGGGGACCCCCCTTGTGAGCTAGAAATATTCCAAAGCATTGATTCTACTAATAGATACGCTCGTGAAAGAGCTGAGGCTGAAGCTATTTCAGGTGCGGTGGTGCTTGCAGAGAATCAGACAGCAGGAAGGGGGCGGCGCGGAAAAACCTGGGTGAGCCCTTTCGCGGCCAATCTTTATATGTCCATCGTCTGGGATTTTGATCAGGGCGCTGAATCGCTCCAGGGATTAAGCCTCGCTGTTGGCGTTGGTGTGCGTCGAACGCTCGTTGAGTTAGGATTGCAGGATGTGCAGTTAAAGTGGCCTAATGACATCTATATCGGAGGTAAAAAACTCGGTGGAATACTGTTGGAAATGATCGGAGATCCCAATGGCCGCTGCACGGTCATTATTGGAATTGGGTTAAATGTTGCGATGCCGTCTCTCGCCGCGCAAGAAATTGATCAAGCGTGGACCGACCTTCAGGCTCAGTCACCTTCGCCGATATCACGCAATACACTCACGGCAAAGTTAGTGGTTACATTATTTGTATTACTCAAAGACTTTCAGCGCGTTGGCTTTAAAGCTTATCGCGACGAGTGGGAGGAGGCAGATCTCCTAAAGAATCTTCCAGGAACGGTCAGGACCGTAAAAGAGGGCATATCAGGCATAGTTTTAGGTGTGGACGATAGTGGAGCACTTCGCTTAGCTCTTCCCGATGGAGAAGTGCAGCGATTTATTGGCGGCGAATTGAGTTTGGGGCCAAGCCTATGATCCTTGATATAGATATCGGGAACAGTTATGCAAAGTGGCGGCTAACTGATGGTGCTGTGGTCTACCAAAGTGGATCGCAGGCGACCCAATCAATCAGTGATGGGCTGGAATTACCGTCGGGGGTCTCAATTTCACGCGTTCGCCTGTCATCAGTGGCAAGCGATTCGCTTCAAGGTGATTTAGTGGCCCAGATGAAGAGTCAGTTCAATGCTGAAGTCACAGCGGCTAAGGTATCCTCAAGTACCGCTGGAGTAATCTGTGGCTACGACGATCCGTCGAGCCTCGGCATTGATCGCTGGCTCGCTATGGTGGCTTCGTACAGCCGCCATCAGGCTTCAGTTTTAGTTGTCGATGCCGGTAGCGCAATGACGTTGGATTTGGTGTCAGCAGAGGGTCGCCATATTGGCGGTTATATATTGCCGGGTCTCACACTTATGCGCGACGCGTTGTGGGGAGGTACTGATCGAGTTAAGGTTGATGCAGATGCAACCAGTTGTGGCATTGATCCGGCGCAGGACACTGCAGCAGCAGTTAATCAAGGCAGTTTATTGGCCTCAATTGCAGTCATTGAAAAGTTGCTTGTCCAATATCAAAGCAATCTCGTGGTGACCGGAGGTGACGCTAAGCAATTACTTCCTTATCTCAAGGGAAAAGTTGATTATCAGCCAAATTTGGTGATTGATGGATTGGCTTTGGGGGTTGTTTCTACAACCAAGCTCTGACTTTAGGGGGAATTTACCTTCATCGCGGTATTATCGAAGCAAATTATTTAAATATTACTCATTTTTTCACCTACGCCTCCGCAGATCTTTAGAGATCAGGGCGATCGCTATAACGTATTGATTTTTATTAATAAATTGACAAATTTGGTTTTCGAACTCTCCGTAAATTGACTATCTTTAGTCCGCTTCTGGGCAGCAAATTATTCAAACTAGAAAAAACACTAAAAGAAGCGCCAGTTAAGGTTGCTAAAGCGGTCGAGTTTAACTAAAATCGCGCTCCGTTATTGAGATGCTGGCGTAGCTCAGTTGGTAGAGCAGCTGACTTGTAATCAGCCGGTCGGGGGTTCGACTCCTCTCGCCAGCTCCATTTTTCTCAGGAAAGTCTTTTAGTAGTTGACATTAGGGGGCTAGACTAAGAAAATAAGCGGCCATTTTTTGGGGGGGATTCCTGAGCGGCCAAAGGGATCAGACTGTAACTCTGACGCGAAAGCTTCGGTGGTTCGAATCCACCTCCCCCCACCAAAAAGCTTATTAAGACAGGCTATTTGTGGCAAAAGGCAACGGCTCTGGGTTCTGTGGGTCTATTTTTAGAGTTGTGACGCGGGCGTTGTGTAATGGTAAGACCTCAGCCTTCCAAGCTGATGATGCGGGTTCGATTCCCGCCGCCCGCTCCATGCTAGGGAAAGGTTTTGCTCATATAGCTCAGTCGGTAGAGCACTTCCTTGGTAAGGAAGAGGTCACCGGTTCAAATCCGGTTATGAGCTCCATGTTTTTGCGCGGACATTTTTAGGCTGTTCGGGCGGTGGTAAGGTTGAAGTAAGCAGTTAGAGTTGTATGGGTGAAGTATTTAAAGTTTAAGGTTACCGTTTGATGGCTAGTTAAACGGCTTGAAGCTAATTTAGGAGACACTGAGATGGCTAAAGAAAAGTTTGAAAGAAATAAGCCGCACGTAAACGTCGGCACAATTGGTCACGTTGATCACGGTAAGACGACATTGACAGCTGCGATGACTCGCGTATGTGCGGAAA
>Ga0302133_10001990_pt1 | contig 12656 bp, 10 predicted proteins | sample CB9_331_MG_FD_203121 | JGI IMG/M metagenome (GOLD analysis project Ga0302133, IMG submission 203121) | Marine microbial communities from Western Arctic Ocean, Canada - CB9_33.1 | ecosystem: Environmental > Aquatic > Marine > Oceanic | place: Canada: Western Arctic Ocean | collected 2017-09-19 | reverse complement strand
CAGCACCGAGTTCGTAAATACGTACTGGGGGCCTAGGTCGGCGCGGGCCAGCAGGTCGCCCTGTTCGATCCACCAGCCCCTCAGCAGCCCCACCAGAGTTGCGTCGATAGGGACGGTTCGGATCCCCGATCAGACTTCCGTGGCCCTTCGAAGATGCTGCCGCCGACCGAGGCAAGGTTGACAATCCACCCCGACGCCGCGAAATGCCTGGAAGCCCAATGTTTCCATACATTTCAGGCAGCGGCGGGGCGAAAGATTTGACACGATCTTCAGGTTGTGCGGTTAATCCCGCGCTGTCACAGGGTTATGCGCGAACGTGCTAGTCAGGATTGCCGAGACCCGCTGGCCGAGTGACTCGACGTCGCCGGATCCCAGGCCGTTCGCTCAACAAGATGTCGAGCGAACGGCCCGTGTCCTTAACCGCTCCCGGATCCTAGAATCCGAAGTCGTTAATGTTGTTGATGTCAAATACAAGCGCCGGTCCCTGAATCGCTTCGTAAGAACCCGGCTTGCCCGCGATCTCCCTGATCGGGATCGATCGAGTAACACCTCGCGCTACCCCCAACTTCTGACCATCGACGAGATCACGCCCGTTTACGAGCTCGAAAGCAATCGCCGTGGTGAGGTAGCCGGTCTCGGCGGGGTCCCAAAGCACAAACTTGGGCACTGTGCCCGACTCGACGAACTGAACCATCTGGCTCGGGGTGGACAGGCCAGTTGTCACAACCTTGCCCACTAGGTCGAGCTCTTCGGTAGCTTGCGCGATTCCTACTGTGCCGCCTGCGTCGACTGACACCAAGCCGACAATGTCGGGATTGGCCTGAATGATCGCTTTGGCTTTCTCGTTTCCTATGGTCTGGTCGCCCCCGGCCGATTCAGTTGCGATCAGGGTCATCTCTGGGAATGCCTCTAGCTGGTAGTCCTCCATGGCCTTGAGCCAGCCTGCATGTGTTGTGGAGGTCAGGGCGGTGGTCATGAACGCGTACTCACCGCGTGTGTCGCCGAGCAGCTCCATGAACGTGTCCCAAAGCACCCGGGGCCCCTCGATGGCATCCCAGTAGGCGACGTAGATGCTCCGTGCCGAGTCAGGGGCGTCGACGTCCCAGGACACCACCACGATTCCATCATCGACCGCCTTGTTGATCGTTGGCATCATCGCTGACGGGTCCGTGCTGGACACCGCAATCACGTCGAAGCCCTGCGTGATCCAGGTCTCTACCGTTCCGACCTGAAGAGTCGAATCGACCCCGGCCGGGCCGGTCATCTTCACATCTCCGATGCCTAGGTCTTCACCAGCGGCGACAATTCCTACATTCACTCGCTGATAGAAAGGGACACCGTCGATTTGGTTCATGAACCGGAACACGAGGTCTTCGGGGGCCTTGTCCGTGGCCGCTGGCGCACTCACCACCACGGGTCCAGTGAGAGACGCTGGTGCGACGGTGGCCGCTGGTGCGGTGACCCCCACCCGTCCAGCGGACCCACACGCCGTCATAACCAGGGTTAGTACCGCCATAATTGCAAGGAACCTCTTCATTAAACCTCTCCTCGAGTTTCACTAGCGCTCAGCGCAGCAAGATACCTGCTCAGCGTTGTCTGGACCTTAGGTCCAACCGGCCAATCAACCACGTAGTTGATCTTCTTGAGGACAATAACATGGGGATCCCATCGGTGTCTCAACGATCGAGCCGGTGACGTCGGCGCTTCGCCCGGGTGCGTCACAAGCTACGGTCACTAGCGATGCTCCGTCTCGAAAACATCTCCAAGGTATACCCAGGTGTCCGTGCCCTCGACGACATCTCGATTGAGTTTCAAGACGGCGAGATTCACGGTGTCGTTGGGGAGAACGGAGCCGGAAAGTCGACCCTCGTCGAGATCGTCGGAGGCACGATAAAACCGGATCGCGGAGCGATGGAGCTCAACGGCTCCGTTGTGGCGTTCTCAGAACCTTCCGAGGCCAAAGCAAAGGGAATCGCCGTCGTTCACCAGCATTTCCAGTCGGCGCTCGGGCTATCCGTCACCGAGAACGTCCTCCTCGGATCGCCACAGCTCAGTAAGGGCCTCGTCAATTGGCGGGACGCACACAAGCAAGCCGAGGCGATATTCGCCGATCTTGGCGTGCTCATCGACGTTCGCCTGCCGATGCGGGCTCTGAAACCGGCCCAACAAAAGTTCGTAGAGATCGGCCGCGCGATCTACGGCGCTGCCTCCGTTATTCTCCTCGACGAGCCGACAGCGGCTCTGGACGGCGAAGATTCCGATCGTCTATTCGCTGCAATGCGCCTGCTCAGCCAGCGTGGCATAGCGGTCGCATACGTCAGCCATCGCCTAGAGGAGGTGATGACCCTGACGGATCGCGTCTCAGTCCTGCGAGATGGCCACCTCATCGGCACGTGGCCTACCGAAGAGTTGGGCCTCGACACTCTCATAACCCACATGGTCGGTCGCGAGCTCTCCAGCTTCTTCTCGGACCACCCGGAACCCCGCCCCACAACCGTGCTCGACGTGCGCGGTGCCACGATCGGCGACCGAGTACACCAGGTTGACCTGCAGGTTTGTGAAGGCCAGATCGTGGGTCTGGCGGGTCTTCTCGGCAGCGGGAGGGAAGATCTCGCCAAGGCTATATTCGGAGCGGTCCGGTTGAGTGAGGGGACCATTTTTGTCGACGGACTACAGGTTCAGTTGAGGTCGCCGGTCGACGCCGTGCGGGCAGGAATCGCCTACGTGCCTGGCAACCGACAGGAAGAGGGGTTGGTGCCGACGATGGACGTCGGGGAGAACCTCACACTGGCGTCACTGCGTGACCTTCGTCGGCATTTCCTGGTGGATCGAGCTCGAGAGGAAGAGACCAGCAAGTCTTTCGTGGAGCGGCTGCGGATCGTGGCCACGAGCATCGCCCAGCCGATCGAGACGCTCAGCGGCGGCAACCAGCAGAAGGTCCTCGTGGCGCGTTGGCTGGCAACGATGCCCCGAGTGGTCATTCTCAACGAGCCCACTCAGGGCATCGACGTGGGCGCAAAGGCTGAGATCCACCAGCTGATCAGCGAACTGGCCGCAACCGGGCTGGCCATCTTAATACTCTCTTCGGATCTCCTCGAACTCCTCACTATGGCTGATCACATTTTGGTCATGCATGAGGGGCGGGTCGAGGCCAGTTTGCCACGTGCCGAGGCCACCCAAGAGAAGGTGATCGAGGCAGCCACTGGACATACCGCCGCGTCTGGGGCGAGTCCGTGGGCGACGAAATGCTGAAATGGCTCAAAGGTGTGGTCACCAATCGTGAGGTGCTGCTGGCCCTGGTGCTGCTCGCTGTGTTCCTCGGCGTCGGAATTCGTGTGCCGAGGTTCGTCAGCCGGGGAAGCATCATCAACCTCCTGTTCGACGCCTCGACAGTCGGGATCGTCGCCATCGGATTGACGATCGTGATCATCGGAGGCGGCATCGACATCTCGATCGGCTCGATCCTGGTCGCCTCGGCGATCATGGCCGGTTTGATTGCTCAGGAAGACGTGAGCCCGTGGATAGCGGTGGGAACCGGGGTAGCTGGCGGCGCAGCTCTCGGTGCCGTCAATGCCATGCTGATCACGAAGCTCAAAATACCTCCGATAGTGGTCACTCTGGCCACGCTGAGCATCTTCAGGGGGGTGCTCACCGAACTCACCAAGAGCAAACTCATCGGAGGTCTCCCGTCGTCTTTCACCGCCATCGGCAAGGGCCGCGTCGGCGGGGTCCCCTATCCGGTCTGGATCATGCTCGGCTTGTTCGTCGTGGCTGCCCTAGCCATGCGCTTCACTGGCTTCGGACGGGTCGTGTACTCCATCGGTAGCAACGAGGCTGCTGCCCGCCTAAGCGGCGTTGCGGTGAGTAGGTATCAGGCCTTGACCTACGTGATATCGGGGAGTCTCGCCGGACTGGCCGGGGTCGTGTTCGTCGCGCGTAACGGGACGGTGCTCCCAACAAGTGGGAGCGGCCTGGAGCTGCTCGTCATCGCGGCTGTGGTGGTCGGCGGTACGAACATCTTCGGTGGCGAAGGATCAATTGCCGGCACTGCGGTGGCCGCGGTACTACTGCAGACGATCACCTCCGCCATGGTCGTCTTGGGTATCAGCAGTGCCTGGCAGGGAGCCGTCATCGGGGTCACGATCTTGGTCGGGGTCACCATCTTCGTCTTTGGCCAGCGCAGGAGAGAAAGGGAACTTCTTGCCTAGCATTGTTCGCATGGGTGCTCGCACCGGACGCGAGGCCAGTCGAATCACCGGAGCGCGGGACATCGCGACGGTGTTCGTGCTGGCTGCAGTGATTGTCAGCTTCGCTCTCCTCGAGCCCGTCTTCCTGTCGACCCGCAACTGGGTCGACATCGGCCGCGTCTACTACACCGAGCTGGCCTTCATGGCGGTCTCCGCCACGATCGTCATCATCATCCGGGGCATCGACCTATCGGTGGCCGCCATCTTCGCTCTCACCGCTGTGACGATTGGCGTCCTGGTCGTCGATCACAGTGTGAACATCTGGGTGGCGGCGATCATCGGATTGCTGGTCGGAACCGCTGCGGGTCTTCTCAACGGTGTTTTGATCGCGTACGTCGGCATAAGCCCGATCGTCACCACACTCGGCACGCTGACTCTTTACCGTGGCATATCTCTCGGTATCACCAAGGGCAGGAACCTAGGCGGTTTCCCGACCTCATTTACCGATCTGGGTCAAGGGACAGTGTTGGGAATCCCCACCCAGGTGTGGGGCCTCGCCGCCACGCTGATCATCGTGGCAGTCGTGTTGGGCCGCACGGTGGCCGGCAGGTGGATGTACGCCATGGGCGGCAACCCGGAAGCGTCGCGTCTGAGCGGTATCCCGGTACGGCGCATGACGCTGGTCGTCTACTCCTCGGCGGGCCTTCTTGCCGCCATGGGCGGTGTGGTCGCCGCGGCGCGATTCAATACCTCACGCTCCGACTTCGCTACCGGAGGTGAATTCAATGCCATAACGGCAGCGATCCTGGGCGGAGTCAGTATTGCCGGGGGTCGCGGCAAAATCGCCGGTGCTGCGGTTGGTGCGATGATCATCGCCGTCCTACGCAACGGTCTCACACTGCGGGGCTTCTCTGGTTTCGTGCAGATTGTTGCAATCGGTCTCATCCTGCTGGGAGCTGCAATCGTGGATAGGGCCCTGGTTGCCCGGCGGACCGCTCAGGGGGTCGCAACCCAACTCGAAGATGGCGGCGAAGAGGGAGAGTCCGCCGCGTCAGCAACCGAGTCGACAATCGCGGAACAGGACTCGGGCGGTGCGCCAGCCTTCACGGGGGGTGGCCCTGACGGGGTGTAAGGTCACGCGGGAAAAGTCAGAATAGATGGCGGAGCTAGGAGCTAGGAAGTGGACCTAAACGAGTTCGGGAAAAACTACTCCCAGCCAATCGGGCCGGGAAATGCATACGCACCTCCTCCATACCTCTACCGCGGAGTTGAAGACACCTTCGTGACCTACACCGCTGACAAGGCGGCTGTCGATTCACTGCTACCTCCCGGTGTGGAGGCAGCAGAAGACCCTCCCAACTGCATCGCCTGGGCTCGCTGGACAGCATGGTCATCGTTTGGGCCGTACCACGAGTCGTACATCATGGTACGTGTCAACTTCGAGGGAGAGACCTACCTCTATCAGCCGTTTATCTTCACGGACAACGAGATCCCACTCGTGGCAGGCCGCGAGATCTGGGGATTCGCAAAGAAGCTCGCCACTATGGAGCGAAGCTACGGGGGCTCTGGCACGCCGTTCGGAGAACAGGCAGTCTTCACAGTCGAGAGACCTAAAGGCAGACGGATAATGACGGTCTCGATCGCGTGCGACGAGCTTCAGGACCCCGCTGAGATGGAAGACCTCCCGGTCCTTTCGACGCGGATCATCCCAAACTCAGAGGCTGACAAGCCACCGTCGGTTGCAGAGTTGGTGCGACTGGATGTCGAGGCCCACATCCACAACAGTGCCGACGGCACACCCAAGCTGTGGAGAGGCCGCGGTTCAGTCACCATGGACTCTCCGTCGCAGGTCGATCCCTGGTACTTGCTCGCACCGGTCGAGATCCTCGACGGCTACTTCGGAATCTACGACTTCGATCTCTATCACGGCAAGGTCGTGCGCGACTACCTCAGCGAAGACATTGACTGGGTCTAAGCCGCCCGCCGTGCCTCGCTTGAACACGCCCTCGACCAATTCGGACAATACTCCCGTCGGATCTTGACGACGACCTCCCGTAGCCGACCTAGATGAACACCCCGTCGGTGTATGACTCGGGGATGGCATGAAGGAGCGCCTCCTCCGAGGCTAAGCAGTGACAGATCGTCGGTTCGACATCCGCCGCCGCAGCGATGTCGTCCATGCTCGTTCGCGCGTACCCGTTGGACCCGAAGAACTTGGCCGCTACGGCTATCGCAGAACGCTGGGGGCCTGGAGATTAACGCCGTTGTGGATAAGGAAGGACCGCACATAATTCGCCGTTCGCTGATCACCAACATCGCGCTGGAACTGATCCACGGCGGTGGCGACTTCGCGAAGGGCCTTGTGACGGATCTTGAACTGACCTTCCTTGACCTCCTTGAGGCAGGCCATGACCAGCTCGTCAGGGTTGCGGTCTACGCGGTCGCAGAAGTCGACCAGCACCGCTAGGCGCTCGTCACCGTCCACCATGCCCGCGGCTTCCATCCACACTCGGACCGAATCCTGGTCCTCCAGGCGACTCACTCGGGGAGTCCAAGACCACGGGCGAGGAACCGGAGCTCGTCTTGCCGCCACGGAAACGGTCCTTCGGGCTGGAGCAACTTGCGTTGCCGCAGGGTCTCGGTGACCTCGTCGGTCGTCGTGAACGGTGTGTCACAATCGCCCCAGAAGTAGTCCTGTTCCAAGGGTGGCCTTGGTCGCTGACCGCCGGCCTGGGGATCCTCTGCCGGATACCCGACGAGGATCAGCCACACGGGATGCCAGTCAGGCGGTACTTTCAAGACCTCAGCGGCAATCTCGGGATTGAAGGACTTGCAACAAACCCCGAGGCCGAGTTCGACCGCAGCTAGGAGCATGTGGGCGACCGCTTGCGCTGCTTCTACCGAGGCGATCCAGCGGGCCTCAACTTCGTCCTTCACCAGAGGCTCGAGAATCGTCTTTGCGACGACTTCGTCGATGAACTTCTCTGACCACCCGAGCGCTGGAGTAAAGGCTCCCCGGTTGTAGAGATCCTTGAGGCGCTCGGGGCCACCGTCGGGAGCAAACGGGTCGGCATAGGTGAAAATGTAAAGCGGCGCCATGTCGAGGTCGGCCGTCGTCGTCGGGGTCTTGAGCTGTTCGCGCTTCTCCGGGCTCAGGGAGTCTCGCTCGACCGCCACCGCCTTGATAAACGACGCGTTGACCGCTCGCGAGGAACGGCGCGCCGCCTGGAATATCATCTCGACCTTCCAGCGCTCTACGGGCTGGTATGGCTTGAAGTACCGGATCGATCGCCGGCTCCCAATCGCTTCGAACAACTCCATAGTCCTACTCCTCGTTCGTTAGTCCCGCGCCAGAATAGTCACAGACATGGCCGCGCTGTCCTCGTCGAGCCAGCCGCCACCGTTCTGAGCGAGAGCAATCCGGGCGCCGCCCACCTGGCGATCCCCGGCCCGTCCGACCAGTTGCTCGTTGAGCTCCGCGAGCTGGGCGATGCCCGTGGCGCCGATGGGGTGTCCCTTGCATAGAAGCCCACCGCTGGGATTCACGGGCAGGTCGCCACCGAGATGCGTACGCCCCGTGGCGAGCAGCTTTGGCGCGTCGCCGGGAAGGCAGAAGCCGAGGTCTTCGTACAACGTCAGCTCCGCGACCGCGGTTGCGTCGTGGACCTCGGCGACGTCGATATCCTCGGGCCCGACGCCACTAGCGTCGTAGGCCGCCTGGGCAGTAGCAGGTGCTGACTTCGCACCGCGGCCAGGCACAGTTCCCGAGCGAACAACCGAGGCAAGCACTCGCACGTCGGGCCGATCAACTTCACGCTCAAGGCGCTCGAGGCCTTCTCGCGACGCAACAACTACAGCTGCCGCTCCATCACCGATCGGTGAGCACATGAGCAGCGTTAATGGCCACGATATCTCCCTGGCTCCAAGCACCTGTTCGATCGTCACGATGTCGCGGTACTGAGCCTTGGAGTTGAGCGCTGCATGGCCATGAGCCTTAACCACCACGCGAGCGAGATCGTCCTGCGTCGCGCCCGACGTCGCGAAATAGTCCTTTGTCATGCCCGCATATATGTCCATGAAAAAGGACCGGCCGGAGCCGCTGCCGAGCGCTGCCTCCATCTCCGCCATCTGCTCGAGGTCGACCGCGGTGGCGATGGCATCAAAGGACCGTTGCTTGTCCTCGTGGGTTAGCTTCTCCGCCCCGACCGCGAGAACCACGTCGTACGCGCCGGACGCCACGGCCTGATGCGCGAGATGGAAGGCCGATGACGCGGATGCGCAAGCATTCTCGATGTTGAAGACAGGGATCTCGCCAAAGCCGAGCGGGCGCAGCATGACCTGGCCACGAATCATCTCTTGGCCCGTAATCAGGCCAGCGACGGCGTTTCCTACGAAGGCCGCCTCGATCCCATCAACGCGGACTCCGGCATCGGCCAGCGCGTCCGTGACAGCCATCGCGGATAGGTCCTTGAGCGTCCTGTCGTAGAACTTTCCGAATGCGGTGAGGCCGGACCCAGCGATGTATACGTCACGCATTGGCATTCTCCCGATCGTAGGATCCCTCTGCAATCCCCCGTTCCCTGAGGACTTGGTAGCGAATTCTATGTGTCTCAGTCTTGGGTAGTTCGGACCGGAAGTCAACGTAGCGCGGCACGGCATAGTCAGCCATTCGCCCCTGACAGAAACGGACGATGCCCGCCGGGTCGATGACCTGACCAGTCTCCAGGACCACGACGACCTTCACATCGTCCTCGCCGAGCTCGGATGGGACCGCATGAGCTGCCGACTCCCGAACACTCGGATGCTGGTTGACGACGGTCTCTATCTCCCAGGCCGAGATGTTCTCACCTCGCCGCCGAATGGATTCCTTCAGCCGACCGCAGTAGGTGAAGTAGCCGTCGGTGTCGCGCGTTGCGAGGTCACCCGAATGGAACCAACCGCCCCGGTAGGCCTGCTCTGAGGCCTCTGGGTCTCGGTGGTAGTGCGTAAGCGGACCGCTCGGATGGCGGAACACCAGCTCCCCCACCGTGCCGTCGGGAACCGGCTGATCGTTCGCCACGACTTGGAACTCGACACCCGCAACAGCACGACCCATGGCACCGACTCGCCCCTCAGCGTTAATCAGAAGCCCGGGCGAGTCGACCATGCCGTAGAACTCAACGATACGCACGCCGAACCGCTCCTCGAACTCCCGCCAAACCCAGGCTGGGCACGCCGCCGATATGACGGTTCGCACATCATGATCGCGGTCGGTGTCCGACGGCGTCGCCTTCAAGAGGATGGGGATCATGGCGCCGAGTGCCGTGAAGGAGACCGCCCTGCTCTCCCGGACCTCATCCCAGAACCGACTCGCCGAGAACTTACGGCCGAGTCGGAGAATCCAATCGTTATGGATTGACCCCATGGCCGACAACATCAAGGCGTTCCCGTGAAAGAGGGGGAGGCACGTGTAGACGGTCTCTCCAGGCTGTGCACCAACATGACCGAGCAGGATGCGCGCCGGCTCGAGATCGTAGCCATCGGCGACGACGCCCTTCGGAGGACCAGTCGTACCGGATGTGTAGAGGATCCCGATCGGTTCACTGTCACCGATCGAAATTTCAGGGGGAGCGGTCGATCCTGCCGCCAGCTCGGCGTAGGGGACAGCCCCGGGCGGTGGATGGTCCCCTACGACAACCGTCCTCAGGCGATGATCGGGCCACGCCTTATCGAGGATGCCAACGAGCCCCTGATCAATCACGATGACCTGAGCCTCTGAGTGCTCAAGGATATGACGCAGCGTCTCACCTCGCTGCGCGATGTTCACCGGTACCGCCGCGCCCGCGATTGCCGCCAGCCCGAAGTACGTGTCGAGGAACTCAAGACCGTTCGGCAGCATGATCGCGACCCGATCGGCAGCCTGGACTCCCATCGCGGTGAGCGCGTTCCCGACGGCGGACGCTCGCTCGACCGCCTCGCCGCAGGTGACGACCTTCTGTTCGAATCCAACGGCGGGCGTGTCGGCGTGACGGTCCGCTCGGTCGATCATCGCTTGGATGATTGCTGCGCGCTTCACGGTCTCACGCTGCCATCCAGGATCCGGCGGAGTTCGACTGCCATCAGTGCACCATCACGGTCGAAGCCTTTACAAGTCCCACGCTGCCTCTCCTCATTTTTCGTACCGTCATCTCGCTAGAAGGTGGCGGCTCGAATCAACTAAGACACCTGTGCCGGCTTCCGACCTGAATCCTCGACTGCTCGCACCTTACCGTTCGTCATGCTGAGCGCAGACCGACTAGTCGGTAACCTCTCGCCATGGCACCCTCTGTGACACTGCTGTGCGGAGGTTTCGGAGCCGCTCGATTCCTCCGAGGGTGGTCACCATCGTCTTCGACACTGACATGCGTGGTCAACACCGGCGACGATCACACGCATGCAGGTCTTCTCGTGAGCCCAGACGTGGACTCAGTGATCTACGGGCTCAGTGGTCTCTTCGACGAACAGAGAGGTTGGGGCCGGCTCGACGACACCTTCGTATGTGCCGATCAGCTCGAGATGTTCGGCCACGGCTGGTTCCGCGTAGGCGATGCCGACCTCGCTGTCAGCCTCGAGCGAACCCGGCTCATCAGCGCGGGAGTATCGATGGTCTCGCTCACGGCCGCAATCGCCTCGGGGCTCGGCGTCGCCGCCACCGTGCTGCCAATGAGCGAGCGACGGGTGCCCACAACGGTCCTGACCCGCGACGGGGCGCAGTTATCGTTGCAGGAGTTTCTCGTGCGCGAACGTGCCCAGCCGAGTGTCGCACGAGTCGAGGTCGGGTCTCGCGGTGCCGCCCCGGCGTCGGGGGTCACCGTAGCGATCGCCGCTGCCGATCTGGTCGTGATCGCTCCGAGCAACCCCGTCAGCAGCATCAGCCCGATCCTTGAGCTCGAGGGCGTGCGAGAACTCCTGGGCAACCGCGAGCGACCGACGATCGCTATCTCGCCGGTCGTCTGCTCGGTGCCACCGCGGACTCCCCCCGAGGGCAATCGTTACCATGTGCGCGAGGCGTTCCTGAGGTCCGTCGGCGCCGCTCACACGCCCGAAGGGGTGGCGGCGCTCTACCGAGGTCTCATCGACGGCTTCGTCGTTGACTCCCGTGACGAGGAGCACCTCGCCGCTGTCGAGGCGTGCGGGAGCCGAACCACGACGGCGGACACGCTCGCTTCGTCGAACAGCGATCGACAGCGCCTATGGGACCGCGTTCTCACGTTCGGCCTGGGGCTCGGGTAGGCCGCACCGCCCTGACCGGCCGTCCCACCTCTCGTCGCTGCGGCGCACATCAGCCCCAATCCGGTACGTAGACGTTGTGCGGCTCCAACGCCGGCTTGTCCGCATGGCGACGTAGTTCCAACCGGCCCACCTGGTTGCGATGCACCTCATCGGGTCCGTCGGCGACGCGCAGGAGTCGAGCAGTCGCGTAGGCAGCCGCCAGCCCGAAGTCGTTGTTCGTGCCAGCCGCGCCGAACGCTTGCATCGTCCAGTCGATCACCTTGCATGCCATATTGGGGGCGGCGACCTTGATCATCGCAATCTCGCCTCGTGCCGCCTTGTTGCCGACGGTGTCCATCATGTGGGCGGTCTTCAGGGTGAGCAGGCGCACCTGTTCAATGGCAATCCGGGCCTCGGCGATCCGTTCGAGCGTGACCGTCTGTTCAGCGATCGGACGGCCAAACGTCACTCGGTGCTGAGTCCGTCGGCACATCATCTCGAGTGCGCGTTCGGCCAGGCCGACCAGGCGCATGCAGTGATGGATTCGACCGGGGCCGAGCCGGCCCTGCGCGATCTCGAATCCTCGACCCTCGCCGAGGAGGATGTTCGAGGCCGGTACCCGCACGTTGTCGAACTTGACCTCCGAGGCACGGTCGGGCATGCCGTAAAAGTTGAAGACCGGGAGGGGTCGGATCACCTCAACCCCAGGTGTGTCCTTGGGCACCAGAACCATGGATTGCTGCTTGTGACGGTCGGGGTTGCCCGCATCAGTCTTGCCCATGAAGATGATGATCTCGCAGCGCGGGTCGGTGGCATTGGTCGTGTACCACTTACGTCCATTGATCACGTAGTCGGCTCCGTCTCGCCGGATCGAGCTCTCAATGTTGGTCGCATCGCTGGATGCAACCGCTGGTTCGGTCATGGCAAACGCAGAGCGGATGTCGCCCGCCAGGAGGGGTAGGAGCCAGTCTTCTTGTTGGTCCGGGGTCCCGTACCGTGCCAGTGTCTCCATGTTGCCGGTGTCGGGGGCCGAGCAATTGAACACTTCGGGAGCGAGGTGGGATCGACCCATGATCTCGCAGAGCGGCGCGTACTCCAGGTTGCTCAGTCCAGCGCCATGCTTGGTGCCGGACAAGAAGAGGTTCCAGAGCCCCGCCTCCCTCGCTAAGGGCTTGAGCTCCTCTACTACTGGCCACGCCTTCCACGGGCCGAGCTCCATCGATTCGCGGAAGAACCGCG
>Ga0302133_10001989_pt1 | contig 12659 bp, 8 predicted proteins | sample CB9_331_MG_FD_203121 | JGI IMG/M metagenome (GOLD analysis project Ga0302133, IMG submission 203121) | Marine microbial communities from Western Arctic Ocean, Canada - CB9_33.1 | ecosystem: Environmental > Aquatic > Marine > Oceanic | place: Canada: Western Arctic Ocean | collected 2017-09-19 | reverse complement strand
TTGGGGCAGTGCCGACGATACCTTGAGAACAGCTACCCCAACGCTCAACCCATTGCATCGCTATCAACTGCGGCAGCGGTGGAGCAGATGCAGAAGAGTGATGTGCCCGCTGCAGCAATCGCTTCAAAGAGGGCAGGCGATCTTTACGGCGCGGTAGTAATAGCGACTGACATCCAGGATCAACCCGGAAACACCACGCGGTTCGTTGTTTGGGCCAAAGAGGACCACGCACCCACCGGCGACGATAAGACGTCGATATGCTTCGATTTCGATGAGGCAAAAGGGCCACTCGTAGGCGATACGCCGGGGCTGCTGTACAGCGTCATCGGTGAGTTTGCCCAGCGAGGCATCAGCATGGCTAAGATCGAATCGAGGCCGACCAAACGTGAGATGGGCAGGTACATCTTCCTTGTAGACCTGCTGGGACACAGGGAGGAAGCTGCGTTGGCAGAGGCCCTCGAGAGTGTTCGGAAGCTGACATCCACCCTCAAGGTCTTCGGTTCGTATCCACGGGTTACGCCTTAGATATATGGCCTCCGGCGGAGACTAAAGCATATTGCCTCCGGCGGGGACTAAAGACCGTATGTCGCTGCGGCGAGGGGACTAAAGAATACTGCCTCCGGCGGGGACTAAAGACCGTTCATAACCTCGTACACGGTTACTTCCTGGTTTTGGTACACCACTTCAAGCTGACCCTGTTCCGCCATGTCCTGGAACTTCGTCAATCCTTCAAGCAGGTAGTAGTTGTGCTCCAACTCACCCACGTACACGTACTTCACATCGTAGTCATTGAGGAGCTGCAGCACCTCAGTGGCGTTCGACGATGCAAATATCGTGTTCACATCCACAATTCGGGCCACCAGCGCATCACACGGCCCCAGCCCGCACCGTTGCTGTCGCTGGTGCCAGTCCCAGCCCAGGATTGTTGGTAGCCCTGTGTAGATGGATACCCGACCACCCCATCGATACAACGGCGTTCGACCCTCGACGATCACCGGCGAACCCTGCACGTTCTCCTGCATCCACTCGATGGCCTCCAAGTCCCACTTGAACGTCACGGTGCCCTTATCGTCCGTGTACAATGCCGTCTCCATAAACGCCGTGCCATCCAAGGTGAAGGTGCTGGTGTCAAAACGGTCGGCAAGCCGAACCCTGGTGCCAAGGACGGGGTACACCGCAGAGCTTGCCACCAGGAGCGCCAACCCCGTGAGCCAGACGCCCTTGGCAATTCTGATGCGTAGGAAGAAACCCTTCACAAAACCCAGGTACCAGAGGGCGTACGCCCCTGCCAACGACAAGAATATCCACGCCTGCAGGTAGGACTTGAACACCGTGTTCATGCGCTCGATGTCGCCCTTGACCACCACGATGTCCACTGCGATGCCAAGGGCCAGGGCCGTTGCCAGCAGACCCAGTGGCAACAGGTGGAAAGGCGCGCCGTCAGACTCAGGAGTCGATTGCCCACGTTGCGACCATGGCCAGGGCGTGGTTCTTCGGGCGAACAGTACCAACGCAATAATGAGCATGCCGCCAAGCCCCACGATGGTGCTGTAGCCAAGCAGTGCCAACGCTAACGCCAACGTCAGGGCTCCGCCACCCATCGCAGCCACCTGCCATCGCTGCGACTCGCTTGCGTTCCTGAACCAATTCCACGGTGTACGCGGAAGTTCAGTGATGAGCAATGTCAGCACCAGGAACACGAACAGGCCATGAATCACAAGGTACTGCCACAGGTTCGTCCGCACCGGGGTAAGGCCTATACCCTCAAATCCGTTTTCGAGTCGCAGGTGGTAGGGCAGCCAGAAGAGGACTGCTAGCATGCCGAACAACGCGACGAACCCTGTCGCTCTGTAGAATGTTTTCAAATCGACCCGACGCTCCCGGAGGTACTGGCCAAGCGCGAGGGACACTGCGCCAATACCAAGGTATGTTGGGAAGTCCCAGGCGTTTGTGGCCCACAACGCGCCGACCGTCAGCGACAGCAGGCCAAGCGAGGCGAAGAATGCTGCACCCCCGGCACCACGTCGCGACAGCAACAAGGTGTTGAGCGAAAGGCCGATGGCCAGCAGCCCCAGGGGCATCGCCAGCATGTGTGCATGGAGGTCAGCGAAGAGGAAGGTGAAGAATGGGAACTCCGTAATTTCAAACCCTGGAGGGTCCGGGGCCAGCATCCGCGTGGGACCCCAGAAATCGAAGTTACCTATCTGTCCCTGGAACACCTGCACGCCGCCGTCCAGGTTGCTGAACACCACCATGAAGAGCAGGGCAGCTCCACCCGCAACGAGTGGGCTCCAAACAGGTATGTTGCGGACGCTCCGGATCGCACGGCGTGCACCCTCGGCGATGTTATACCCAAGGGAGAACGCAGCGCCCACTACCAGTGCGAACACCATAGGCACTGCCAGGTTGTAGGCGATGGCCGTGGGGATGCCGGTTGCTTTGACCACAGTGGCAATCATGAACTGCCCAAAGTAGTAGTAGTTCAACGACCCTCCGGCGAACCAGGGATCGAAGGGCGGCATGGTCGTAGAACGCACCACGGCGTTCAGATACGCGAAGTCCATCGGCTTCTCGCCCCCACGGAAGGGATGCCACAGGTCAGGGTTGGCCGCCCGTATCGCCACGAAGATGAGGAATGCCCCAAGGAACAGCACCTCCTGGCCTAGAAGCAATCGCCACCGCTGTCGAGCAAAGTCCCAAAGCTCATCGCGGAACCTGTACGTGAGCCAGCTTGAGATGGCGAAGAGCAACAGGAACCCCAATGTGATGCTTCCCTGACCGAAGCTCATCCACTTCAGGCTTGCCAGCATCCAGGGAATGTAAGCCAACATCAGCAGGCCAAGAGGGCGGGCCAGCAAGTACCCACGGTCAGGCAATGCTCTGAACACCATGAGGCCGATTGGCAGTGTGGCTATCGCCCCCAGATACATCGCCAGGAGCCAGACCGGCAAGGGGAATCGCGCGCCCAGGCCATCGCTGGGAGTGATGTTGCTTATTGTGCCACCGGCCTGCTGCGATTCACGCTCGTCTTCCGGGGCCAGCATGAGGTCGAAGCCGATTACCGGTTGCTGAGCCGAAGCCAGTAGCGTCGCCAGCCGCCCTCTAGAGAACCTCCCTGTGTTCTGGAAAATGAGGACTTGGGGGTGGTCGTACACGCTGAAACTCTCGTCAGCGAAACCCATATCGATGCTGATGGCGCCGGGGCTGCTTCCCTGCAACGGTTCCGGCGGCGTCAGGCCAGGTCGACCGAACACATCGTTCACGAACGACACGCCAAGGAACGACGGATACTGCTGTTCGACTCGCACAAGCTCGTAACCAAGGTCGCCATCGAACAGCAGCGGGTAGAAGGCCTTTGTCATGGCGTAAGGGATGGGGTAATCGTCAGGCAGTCGGGGGATAGTGCCGAATAATCGACTGCTGTAGAAGGTCAGGTACTCGGCTTCAGCAAGCTCGGATGCCACCGTTTCCAGCTTCTCCCGGCCGTCCGGGTTGTACATCGGCAACTCTCGTCGCTCGAAGGTCCAGAGGTCGGGCAGCCCCTCCTCCCAGTGCTCCTTCAGAATCAGCGAACCCTCCGGCGCGTTGGCGTTGAGCCATGTCGACGCTCGAACAGCCGTGTGGGGCGAGGAGTAGATTGTGAGGTAGCTGAAGGCGTAGAACGCTGTGAGGGCCACAACCCCACCGATGGACGCTAGGGCCAACGGAGCTAGGCCGCTGCGTCGGGCACGAATCCCGTCGAGGCCCGCTACAAGCATCCCTGACCCAAGGATGAGGAGGAAGGGTGTGATGGGCAGCATATACCGCAAGAATTTCACATCGAACGAACCGGTTATGAAGAAGGACGGCACGACAAAAAACAGCACGACTCCTACTACGGCGCTGCGTCGCTTGATGGCTGCATAGACTCCGTAACCAAGGCCTGTCCACGCGATCAGGCCCAGCGGCAATCCCAGGCCGAAGAGAGCAAGCTGCTTTATCTGGTAGATGTACGCCGTGGTGTCCACGTACTGCCGTGTATACGGGTAATCGCGGATGCGGCGAACCATCTCGCTCTGCTCCGTCACGTCGGCCCAGAACCGGTCAAAATCCAGGATGGCGTAGGGTTCTGCGATGAAGAACACGCCCGCAACGGTAAGCCCGGCGTACAACAGGCGTCGCCCGGCAACCCACCATTCGGAGGGGACTCGAACCGACGAGATGGAAGCGATGGGTGCTTGGCGTAACGCCGAGAATACATGGGCCATGACCAACGGTGCGAGCAGCGGCATGGAACTGACCTTGGTGGCCAGCGCCAGGGCAACGAACACGCCAGCCAGCAGTGAATAGCGAAGTCGACCTTCCAGAGCAACACGCACCATGAAGTACACGGACGTGACGGCGAACAGGGTCTGGAACGTGTCGACGGCGAAGAAGTGACTTAGCTGGATGTGGATGACCGCCAGCGTAGTGAACGTCGCTGCAAGCAGGCCCACACGCCTATCGAACAGCTTGCGGGCAAGGAGGTAGACGACGTAGATTGTGGCGACATCGGCCAGGGCCGACAGCGTGCGGCCCACCCGACTCAACCCAACAAGGCCAAGGTCGTTGAACGGGGATATGAGTGCGTCCACAAACTTCAAGACGTAGAGCGGAAAGCTACCGTAGGGGAACCATCGCGGGTTCAGGGGGCTCCCATCGATGTTGAACAGCACGCCGAGGTTGGTGATGGACGGCCACGCGAGGTCGTTGGTGTTCATGAGGATGGCACGCTCGTCAGGGTGGAAGAGGAAGCCGCCGTCCCAGTTTATGCCGTAGAGACGCATTGCCAGGGCAAGAACCAGAAGCAACGGCAACGCAGCTTTATTTGCCCAGGACTGGACTGTCGTCCAGCTAGGCGGTGCCAGGTGTGCGTTCTGTGATGTGTCCGCGTCTGCCATCGTGCGTCATTGTAGCAGGCCCAGCTTGTAGCCACGTAGGAGCCCGCCCCTCAATGCAGATACGCGTAGGGCAAGCGAGGGGATTGCCGCAAAAGAACAGGACTCCCATATGGGAGTCCTGTCTTTATTTTCTCAACTCTCTTAGGTAACCGTCAGGTCACGTGGGTCCAGGGCCTAGCCCTGGCTACAGGCCCTTTTCGGCGAGGAAGGCGCACAGGTCAGACGTGCGGCAGGAGTAACCCCACTCGTTGTCGTACCAGCCCATCACCTTCACCATGTTGCCGCCCAGCGACAGCGTAATGCCGGAATCGTAGGTGCAGGAATGCGGGTCTTCCTTGAAGTCTGAACTCACCAGAGGCTCATCGCAGTACTGCAGGATGCCCTTCATGGGGCCGTCTGCGGCCTTCTTGAACGCGGCGTTGATGTCCTCCACGGAGGCATCTTTGTTCAGCGTGGCCGTCAGGTCGATGATGGAGCCGGTGGCCACGGGCACGCGATAGGCCAAGCCGTGGATCTTGCCATTCAACTCCGGCAGCACGATGCCGACCGCTCGAGCAGCGCCGGTAGTCGTCGGGATGATGTTCTCAGCAGCGGCACGGGAACGTCGCAGGTCTGAGTGCACCGTGTCGAGGATACGTTGGTCGTTGGTGTACGCGTGTACCGTCGACATCAACGCCTTCTCGATGCCGAACGTATCGTTCAGGATCTTCGCCATCGGCGCAACGCAGTTCGTTGTGCATGACGCGTTGGAGAGGACGTTGTGCTTTGCAGGGTCGTACTTGTCACCGTTGACGCCCAAGACAATGGTCATATCCTCACCCGTCGCCGGTGCAGAGATAATCACCTTCTTGACCGTATCGCGGATGTGGGCGGACGCCTTTTCCGCCGCCGTGAAGAAACCTGTGGATTCCACCACGATCTCTACACCGACATCGCCCCAAGGAATCTGGCCAGGATCACGCTCTGAAAAGACCTTCAGTGCCTTCCCGTTCACAACCAGGTCGGCCCCGTTGACCTCTACCGTTCCGGGAAAGCGACCGTAGTTGGTGTCGTACTTCAGCAGGTGGGCGTTGGTGGCCGGGTCCGTCAGGTCATTGATGGCCACAACTTCCAACTCCCCAGGATGCCTGTCCAGAATCGCTTTGAAGACCTGTCGCCCGATGCGGCCGAACCCGTTGATGCCAACCTTTGTTGCCATGTTGTCCCTCCGTTTTTGTTCTAGTTCGATATGGTCGAACGTCGATGATTTATCGTTTAAATGCCTTCATGCCTGGGTACTGAGCCGACGACCCTAGCTCCTCAGCGATGCGAAGAAGTCGGTTGTACTTGGCCACGCGTTCCGAGCGTGCCGGCGCGCCGGTCTTTATCTGCCCGGCGTTGGTCGCCACTACCAGGTCAGCAATCGTCGTATCTTCCGTCTCGCCCGAGCGATGGCTGATCACGCTGGTCCAGCCTGCCGCCGACGCCATGCCGATGGCCTCCAGCGTCTCAGTCAATGTGCCGATCTGGTTCAGCTTGATGAGCACAGAGTTGGCTGCAGATGTATCGATGCCCTTCTGAATACGCTGGGTGTTGGTCGTCAGAAGGTCATCGCCCACAATCTGTATCTTGTCGCCTAATCGAGCCGTCATTGCAGACCAACCCTCCCAATCGTCTTCCGCCATACCGTCTTCGATGCTGATGATAGGGAAGTCGTTGCAGAGACCAGCCCAGAACTCAACCATCTCCTCTGACGACAACGATGCGCCCTCGCGGGCCAGCACGTACTTGCCATCCTCATAGAGTTCGGAGGCAGCAGGGTCCAGCGCAAGGAACACGTCGACGCCGGGTTTGTAGCCCGCCACTGCGATTGCTTCATGCACCACTTCTAGGGCCTGCCGGTTGGTCAGTGACGAGGGCGCGAACCCGCCTTCATCACCCACAGTAGTCCCGTGGCCGCCTTTGCTGAGAAGCTTCTTCAACGACTGGTATATCTCTGCCCCTGCACGCAGGGCTTCAGGGAAGCTGCGGGCGCCTGCGGGTACAACCATGAACTCCTGAATGTCCGTTGAGTCCTGGGCGTGTTTGCCACCGTTCAGGATGTTCAACATCGGGACGGGCAACGTATTGCCGGTTCCCAGATGCTTGTAGAGTGGAACACCCTTGGAGGCTGCTGCCGCGTGGGCCACGGCGAGCGATACGCCGAGGATTGCGTTGGCGCCCATTGACGACTTGTCGGGCGTGCCATCCACCTCACGCATGCGGTTATCGATGGCCGCTTGATCGAAGGGAGAAAGCCCCTTCAACGCTGCGGCAAGCTGGTTATTCACATTGGCTACAGCTTTGCTGACCCCGGTGCCGCCGTAGCGAGCTTTATCGCCGTCACGAAGCTCCACAGCCTCGTAGCGACCCGTGCTTGCGCCGGAAGGTACCCCAGCGCTACCGAACGCGCCGTCTGATAGTCGGACGTCTACCTCTACGGTGGGGTTGCCACGGGAATCCAGAATCTCTCGTCCTTTAACTTCTACTATCGTGGCCGATGCCGTCATGCAAAACTCCGATTTATCGTTAGTGTTATCGCGCCTTTGCGTACTCCAGCGCCTTCTCTACTGCTTCAAGCGGGCTTTCCGCTTTATCGATGGTGGTGTCCACCTTCCCATCGATAGTGAACTGCCAGGTGTTCAGCCCCACGATCGGTGTGCCGTCGCCAAGACCATGGCCTATCTCGGACAGCGTGCCGTACGCACCGTCAATCGCGATGATTGCGCTGCCAGCCCTGGCTACAATGGCGTTCCTCGCATAGCCAAGGCCGGTGGGTATAGCGATGTCGACGTACTGGTTGGCTTCCGCTGCGCTGTTGCCAGGCATGATGCCTATGGTGGTGCCGCCGCCCTCTTTAGCACCCTTACAGACAGCCTCCATCACACCCGTTAGCCCGCCACACAGGACTATGGCCCCGCGCTTAGCCAGCTCAAGGCCGACCTCATAGGCGACGTCCAAGTCTTTTGGGGCGGCATTACTGCCACCGATGACAGAGATGATGATAGGTCGTTGGTTCATTGGCGCCGCAATGATACCATCCGCTCAGGCCGAGGCCAATGTCATTTATCGGTCAATTTTGACGTGAAATCGCATTGGATATCCTTGCTCCAGCGTCTGGGGGTGTGATACGCTCAAGGAGTAACAACTGAATCAAGTTCCGGGTGGTCCACCCTTCCTAGATAGGGAGGGAGCCTTTAAGAACAGCCCAGAGAGGCTGGCAAGGCGCTCCACACCTGATGACTGTACCGCAGTGATACTGCAATAGGCAGTCATGGTCTCCTTGGAGCCTCTTGCCAGAATGGGTAAGAGGTTTTTTTAATGCCTCTTTCCACAACCTCACCGGCTAAGCGACCTAGAAAAGGACACAAGATGGCGCAACAGGAAAAATCCATCATGACGGGCCAGGAGATGCGCAGGGCGTTGACCAGAATCGCCCACGAAATCCTGGAACACAACGGCGGGGCGAGGGAACTGTTGTTGCTGGGTGTGCGAACCAGAGGTGTACCCATTGCCCACCGACTTGCTGAGTTGATAACGTCGTTTGAAGGCGAGACCGTCCCCGTGGGTTCTTTGGACATCACCCTCTACCGCGACGATGTCCACCTACGCGGCCCTCTGGCGCTGGAAGCAACCGAACTGCCGGTGCCCGTTGGTGGAATGCGGGTGGTGCTCGTCGACGATGTGTTGTTCACAGGACGCACTGCCAGAGCTGCGATGGACGCCGTTATAGACCTGGGGCGGCCAAAGAACATCCAGCTTGCAGCGCTCATCGACCGCGGCCACAGGGAACTGCCGATACGCGCCGATTACGTGGGGAAGAACATCCCCAGTGCCCTTTCAGAGGATATCCAGGTACGCGTGTCTGAGACCGATGGCAAGGACGAGGTCGTCATTCTGCCGGACACCGCAAACCCGCAAGCGACATCGGAGGTTGGGAGGTAATCATGGCAACCACACGAACAGTTGAAGAGGAACCATTGACCGCCACAGCAGAAGCTGAAGCGGCGCCTTCACCGGTTCCCACATCCCCCTGGCAACACCGTCACCTGCTTGATCTGGACGATGTCAGCACAGATGAGATCGCCACGGTTTTGCACTCAGCCAGCGCAATGAAGGCTATTGTGCAACGGGATGTCAAAAAGGTCCCTACCCTGAGGGGTCGCACCATCGTCACCCTGTTCTACGAGGCTAGCACGCGCACTCGTGTGTCGTTTGAGGCGGCGGGCAAGCTGCTTTCAGCAGACGTCATCAACTTGTCGGCAAGCGGCAGCAGCGCCGAGAAGGGCGAATCGCTACTGGACACAGTGCTGACGCTACAAGCCACAGCAGCCGACCTGCTGGTGATACGACACGGTCACTCAGGCGCGCCGTACTTCGCAGCACGGAACCTGACACGCACCACCGTCATCAACGCAGGAGATGGTGCCCACGCACACCCCACGCAAGCACTCCTTGACCTCTTCACCATGCAGGAGCATCTGGGGAGCCTGAAAGGCCGCAAGGTGTTGATTGTCGGCGATATATCGCACAGTCGCGTCGCCCGCTCTGACCTCTGGGGTCTCTGCAAGGTAGGAGCGATTCCGGTACTCTGCGGCCCGCCGACACTCATGCCCTGGGATCTGCTCAAGGGTCGCACGGAGACGCCGGGACACCCCTTCGCCTCAGTGCAAGTTGAACAGGACATCGAAGAAGCGATGCGCGACGCCGACATCGTCATGCCGCTACGCATCCAGAAGGAACGTCAGGACGCGGGTCTGCTGCCAAGCCTTCGCGAATACGCACAACAGTGGCAGGTGAACGACGAACGACTCAGTCGCTTGGCCCCGAACGCGCTGGTCATGCACCCCGGCCCCATGAACGAAGGGGTTGAGATAAGCCCAGAAGTAGCCCACGGGCTCCAGTCCGCGGTAGAGACACAGGTAACCAACGGTCTGGCGGTGCGCATGGCGCTGCTGCTGCTCATGGCCACACCCCAAGGAGGGCTCAATGGCTGATTCAACGCTTATCAAGGGTGGTCGAGTAATCGACCCGTCCCAGGGTCTGGACGCTATCGGCGATGTGCTTATCACCGACGGCAAAGTGGTGTCCGCAGGAGCGGTCGTCGATAACCCGCCGAAAGACTGCACGATCATCGATGCTACAGGGCTTGTGGTCACGCCAGGCTTCATAGACCTGCATGTGCACCTGCGTGAGCCTGGCCAGGAAGACAAAGAGACCGTGGCCACGGGGTCATTGGCGGCGGTACGTGGTGGATTCACCACCATCTGCGCCATGCCCAACACCGAGCCTCCAATGGACAACGCTGCGGTCATCCGACAGGTGTTGGACGCAGCGAAACAAGCTAATTTGGCTCGTGTGCTCCCTATCGGCTGTGCGACACGAGGTCGCAAAGGCAAGGAACTGGCAGACATGGCCGAACTTGCCGCTGCCGGCGCGATAGGATTCAGCGACGATGGGTCGCCGATTGCCGACGCCGGGTTGATGCGTAACGCACTCAGCTACAGCACCACCACCTGGCTGCCAGTCATCAACCACTGCGAAGAACCATCACTGGCCAAGGACGGCGTCCTCCACGAAGGTTGGGTAGCGAGTCGACTCGGACTGCCGGGCCAACCCGCAGCGGCTGAAGAGAACATGGTTGCGCGGGACATTGAGCTTGTCGCCCTCACAGGCGGTCGGTTGCATGTGGCGCACATCAGCACGGCTGGAACGCTGGAGCTGGTACGACGCGCCAAAGAGCGTGGCCTTCCTGTAACGGCGGAAGTCACGCCCCACCACCTGATACTCACCGAAGAATGGGCGTTGGGAACTATCGAGGAAGGCACCGGTGAACTCACAGCACCCGACAAGTTCGCACCCCTCACCAACGCGGCTTACGACACCCGCGCCAAGGTGAACCCGCCGCTGCGTACGGAGGACGACACCGAAGCGCTAGCCGCAGGGCTGCGGGACGGCATCATCGACGCCATTGCAACCGACCACGCGCCACACACGTCTACCGACAAGGCTTGCACCATGCAGGAAGCGGCTTTCGGGATCTCCGGGTTGGAGACGGCCTTCGGGCTGGTCAACGGTCTGGTTGAACGTGGCGATATCGACCTACCAACGGCCATCGAACGGCTGACGGCGGGTCCCGCGCGAGTGCTCGGTGAGGCATACCAATCAGACATCGGCACATTGAAGCCAGGCGCTTCCGGCGACGTCACGGTGCTCGACCCCGACGCCGAGTGGGTAGTAGATAGCTCAACGTTCGCCTCGAAGGGTCGCAACACCCCCGTGGACGGCATCACCCTCAAGGGGCTGGTAATGAAGACCATCGTGGGTGGACGGCTGGTACATGAAGCAACAAAGGACAGCGCATGAAGCCTAACCCAACACTCATAGGCGGCGATGCCATCGCGATCACCCTCTTTGTGCTACTGGGTCTCAGCAGCCATGAGGGGATAGAACTGACGGGCTGGGCCCGGAACGCCATACCGCTCACCATATCCTGGTTAGTAGTGGGCGGCGCGCTGGGGGCGTTCCGGCCAGAAGTCGCGGGCAACCTGACAGCAATCATTCAACGAGTAGTCATAGCGTGGCCCATCGCGGCAATCATCGGCCTGATAGCACGCTACATCGTTATAGGCCACGGTCTGGAAGTCTCTTTCATCATCGTTACCATGCTCACCAACCTGGTGATACTCCTGGCATGGCGAACTGCCTATGCCCTCGCCCTGCGCACCAAGCGGCAGGAGGCCAGTTCATGACGGAGCCAGTCTACCTGGTACTTGAGGACGGCACGATCTACGAGGGCGAGTCCTTTGGCGCAACCATAGCGTCCTACGGCGAGGTGGTGTTCACCACCTCCATGACCGGCTACCAGGAGATGCTGACAGATCCGTCCTTTGCCGGGCAGATCGTGGTACCGACGTATCCACTGCAGGGCAACTACGGCATCAACCCCGGCGATGTTGAGTCGAGGCAGATACAGGTGGCAGGCTTCGTAGTGCGAGGCCACTCGCCGACCCCGAGCCACGCACTCAGCGAGCAGACGTTGCATGAATACCTGGCATCGCAGGATGTGCCCGGCATTAGCGGTATAGACACACGTGCACTGACCCGTCGATTGCGCCTCCAAGGCGTAATGATGGGCGCAGTGGCTGTTGGGATATCGCCACAGGAAGCCCTGACGCAACTGCAACGCGGCCCACAGTACGGCACGACGGACTTCGTTCAGCAAGTCACGGCGGAATCGACCTACCTCTGGGACGGGGCTGCAAAAGCCCTTGACCCTAACCGTGAGACCGGCGTGAGGAAGCGCATCGTCGTCACGGACTACGGGGTGAAGTTCAACATCCTGCGCATCCTGGAGCGGAGCGGCTTTGAGGTCATCGCCGCCCCTGCGAGTGCGACGGCTGAAGACGTTCTTGCCCTGAAACCCGACGGCGTGCTGCTTTCGCCAGGCCCCGGCGACCCTGTCCACCTTGATTATGGCGTAGCTACAGCCAAAGGGCTCATCGGTCGAGTGCCCATCATGGGCATCTGCCTGGGACATCAAGTGCTGGCAAGGGCGATGGGCGCAAACACGTACAAGCTCAAATTCGGGCATCGCGGCGCCAACCACCCGGTCAAGGAGCTACGGACCGGCAAGGTGCACATTACCGCGCAGAACCACGGGTACGCCGTGGACGCCGATGGCCTGCCATCCGACCTTGAAGTCAGTCACGTGAACCTGTA
>Ga0302133_10001983_pt1 | contig 12677 bp, 10 predicted proteins | sample CB9_331_MG_FD_203121 | JGI IMG/M metagenome (GOLD analysis project Ga0302133, IMG submission 203121) | Marine microbial communities from Western Arctic Ocean, Canada - CB9_33.1 | ecosystem: Environmental > Aquatic > Marine > Oceanic | place: Canada: Western Arctic Ocean | collected 2017-09-19 | reverse complement strand
ATACCTCTAGTGTAATGAATTCTTGAGGAGCATAAGAAAATATTGTATAGAGTGATAGTATGAAAAAAATTAAGTCAAAAATATTTATCTCTTTTGCAATTCTTTCCGGTCTTGTATTAATTGCTATTGCAGCTTTTTTGTACCTGTTTGTATTTCGTTCAGTTGAAGAGGAAGTGTCGTTGGAAGCTGCTGCGGCATCTGTAGCGTCGGCCACGCGAACTGTAACTAACTCAGTGACCCAACCACTGGGAACTCCTACTGAGGAACAGCTGTTAGTGGGAAGTTGGGTACTGTCTGACTCTCAAGATTCATTTGTTGGGTACCGGGTGGACGAGGTCCTCTCCAGGATCGGAGAGTTTACGGCAGTTGGTAGAACTCCAAATATCCAAGCTGTTTTGGAATTTGACGGAGTAAAGGTGCTGTCAGTCAATGTAATCGCTGATCTCGCGTCGTTAAAGAGTGATAGTAAGTACAGAGACAGAGCGCTGCGAAGCCAGGCCATTGAGACGGATTTATTTCCTGAAGCAGAATTCGAATTAGTTGATGAGATTGAGATAATAAAGGATTATAAAACCGGACTTCCTCAGATTCGTGAGATCGTTGGGCTGTTGACTTTGCATGGTGTGTCGAAAGAGATAGTGATAACGGTTGCAGGTACATTAGTTGACGACGTGCTTGTGATTGTTGGATCCTATCCTGTCGTGTTTGCAGATTATGACATTGAGCAGCCATCCTCGCGATCGGTTGTCTCGATCGAAGATAACGGAATATTAGAGTTTCAGTTATTTTTCGTGAAACCTTGATTTTCTTGAAAACTGACTTGCTCATTCTGTGACTGCTATATTTCTTGAGGACTAGGGAAGGATTTAAAATGAAGGTAGGCGCACTGCAGTTTTTTTCATGGCCTGGTAGAAGAGTTCCACTTCCCGAAGTGTATGAACGTGCATTGTCTCGTATCGAGATCATGGATCAGACCGGATACGACTGCGTCTGGTTAGCAGAGCATCACTTTTCTACATACTCTGTTTGTCCTTCGGTTCACATGATGGGAGTACAGGTAGCCTCTAGAACGAAAAATATTCGAATTGGAATGGGGGTTACGCTTGCGGCAATGTACCACCCTCTGCGAATTGCCGAAGAAGTCGCTTTACTTGATCACTTTTCTGGCGGGCGAGTGAACTGGGGTGCTGGGCGTGGTTTTGACCGAAAAGAGTATGAAGTTTTTGGAGTTACACCTGAGACGGGCGGAGAGCAATTCAGAGAGAATTTTCAAATTGTGGTTGAAGCTTGGAAGAATGAGAAGCTGACGTATCACGGTAAATATTGGGATTTTGAGGATGTCGAAGTACTTCCTAAGCCTCTCCAAGATCCACATCCGCCCGTATGGATGGCTGCAACGTCACGAGAATCGATTGAGGCTGCTGCGAAGCTTGGTTTTTCTATTCTTATGGATCCACACTCAAGCCATGAAGAAATTGGCGAGAAGAGGCAATTATTTTTTGATACATTGCAGGAGCATGGTCACTCGACCGAAAATCGCATTCTTCCGACAGCACGACTGATTGCGGTAGCCGACACTGATGCCGAGGCCGAGGCGATAGCGAGTCAGGGTGCAAAGTGGATGCTTGGGAGTTATATCAATCGTCCAGATGAAGATATGGATCCGGTTGATCGGTACGTGCAGAAGGTGATGATCCACGGAACGAAGGAGAAGGTAGTCGATGAAATTCTGCGCTTGCAGGAGGAAATTGGGCTCGACTATTTGATGTGTGCACCACTCAGCCACGATAGTTTTGTTCGCTTTACGAATGATGTGTTGCCAAATTTACCTATCAAAAATTAGAAAGATAGATCGTCGTTGAGGTTGGATGCTGCAGGTCAGATTAGATCGCACGTCTGGCCTTGTAAACACCTACTACTTGGTATAACTTGAGGCTCATAACAAAACATTTAGCTTATAGAATTTTTAAGCTACAAGACTGTCAAACAAGCTCTGTGTTGTGGGCTAATTAGGGGGATATGTACTGTGTTAGTTTCTGATGCTATAGCTGAAATATTAAAACGAGAGGGCGTTGAATTTATAGTTGGATATCCAGTGAATCCGATTATTGAGGCTGCGGCTAGAGCAGATATTCGAACGATTATTGTGCGACAAGAGCGGACTGGTATTCATATGGCCGACGCGTTTAGTCGTATCAATTCTGGCGATGAAATCGGCGTTTTTGTGATGCAACATGGTCCAGGGAGTGAGAATGCGTTTGGAGGAGTTGCTCAAGCGTATGGCGACTCGGTACCGATCATTATAATTCCTGCCGGTTACGATCGAAAACTTACGAATGTCACTCCTAATTTCAGTAGTCTTTTAAACTTCCAGCACGTTGCGAAGTCAGTGGAGCAGGTTACTGTGTCGTCTGCAATCCCAGACGCGATGCGTAGGGCATTTAGTGCCGTGAGGAATGGTCGACCACGTCCGGCAGTAATTGAAATTCCGACTGACGTGTTTCCTGAAGAGATTGAGTCACTGTCTTATACCCCGGTAAAGGTCGCACGATCAGCTCCTGATCCAGCTGATGTCTTGAAAGCGGCAGAAATGCTGGTAAACGCTGCCAGTCCAGTGATTTATGCGGGACAAGGAGTGCATTACGCCAAGGCATGGGAGGAACTGAAAGAGCTGGCCGAGCTGCTTGAGGTACCCGTTACAACAAGCCTTGAAGGAAAGAGTGCATTTCCGGAGAGCCATCCATTGGCGCTTGGTTCGGGCGGACGGGCACTACCGAAGCCGGTCCATCACTTTATTCAGAACGCAGATGTTATCTTTGGTATTGGTTGTTCATTTTTCGCAACTGGATTTGGTATTCAAATTCCAAAAGGTAAGACCGTTATTCATTCAACTTTGGACCCGCTCGACCTCGACAATACAGTTGAAGTAACTCAGCCGTTAGTCGGCGACGCAAAATTAACTCTTGCTGCTCTTATTCCCGAGGTTCGTGCACTGGTAGGTGATGGTGGACGGGGACGAGCAGACGGTATTGCAGCAGAAATTGCTTCTATCCGCGACGAATGGATAACTGACTGGCGGCCGCGACTTGATGACAACAGTGCTCCACTATCACCCTACAGAGTTATTCGTGATTTACATGCAACGGTGGATGTAGATAACACGATCATCACGCATGATGCTGGTAGTCCCAGAGATCAATTGTCGCCATTTTGGACTACAGATGTACCACTGAGTTATATCGGCTGGGGGAAAACTACACAGCTGGGATATGGGCTTGGTCTGGCTATGGGTGCGAAATTAGCTCGCCCCAATAAGCTCTGTATAAACGTGTGGGGTGACGCGGCTATTGGATTTACAGGAATGGATTTTGAGACGGCCGTCCGTGAGAATATTCCAATTTTATCTATTCTGTTCAATAATTTTTCGATGGCAATTGAGTTACCGATTATGCAAGTGGCTCGTGAGAAATACGGGTCTACCGATATTTCAGGTAATTACGCTGATATGGCTAAAGCTTTTGGTGGTTACGGTGAGCGTATTGAACGACCAGAGGATATTATCCCCGCAATTGAACGAGGTATACAAAAGACTCAGGAGGGTACTGCGGTACTTCTAGAGTTTATTACTCAACAGGACCATACCTATTCAGTCTTCAAATAGTATTTGGGGTTATCAGGATTATCTTGTATCCCATACTGCATAAGGGGTTGTGTCTCATAGGTGATCTACGTTGATCTAGGTCTATCTGGAGTTATGTGGCCCGTTTGTGGCCCAAATTGTGCCCCGTGCGGGTCGAAGTTTTGCTCGGCTGCCTTCTTAGATGGGGGAGTCGCTGTCGATATTTAGCGAGATCCCAAAGCAAGGGCGGGGTAGTAATTGTGAGTTACGATCAGGGGATGACATTTCATATTCTTCACAGTGGTAAGCGAAGAGAAATGTCCGATTGGCTAACATCACTATTTCCAAAAATTCGCCCCGCTTTCATTGCCGATGATGGTTGCTGGATAGCATCTATGATGACGCGTAGTGCCGAACACAATCCTCCTTGGGCATGGATAGGCTGGGCATTTGACTCTGTGAGTGAAAATGGAGAATTTACTCGACTTCAAGAGCGAATGATAGAAATGCATGGGGAGAAGAGTTGTGGTGGGCAGGAAGTACTTGATGAAGCAGCCCGGCTGCTGGTTAGTGAGACGTGCGCTACTGCTTGGAGTGTGCAAAACTTCGGTTCAAACAATCTCCCACGATCAGATGGAGCTCTCTTCGAGATCAATACATCTTGTAACTGGATCGTCTCAAGTGATGGGGATATGAACTTTGCAATCAATGTCGTGCGGCTACAGCCAGCGAACACTCAACAGGAAATTTTGCAACAGATAATTGACGCCATAGAAATAACCAAACTCACTAAACCAGAGGGAATGACTCTAATTTATTTATATGTGGATATTTGGCATGACGGTCCTGGTTATGCGCACGGGTTTGGATACAATATCGACGTAACCCAGCCAATTATTGATAGTCTTTCGATTTATGCGGGCGAACTCGGTATTCGGTATGTTCTTACAAAACCCTTCCAGTGGGGTAATCCTGTAACTGAATGGCTTTAGGCGACTGAGCTTAGTTAGAAATTATTCCGAATTTTTAAGATTTAGGATGACATTCTCTTTGCTGTAACTTGGTTTATAGAGAAGCGAAGCGGCGAATAACATTTTCGAGCATTTTCGAAACACCATTATCTCCGGCATTGTGATTGAGGCTGCCACAAAAGCAAATGGATCCAACAGAGAATATTGCGCCACCGTTAGGCTTGGGGCAGTAGACGATTTCCGCTCGGATCAAATCTTCCGGGTCTTCACCAGTTTCTGTCCTCGTGTGAGTGAGTAATTCCTCCGGAACTGCTATAAAGCTCTCGCTATGATTTTCACTTACTGCAAGAATCACTGTCTCTGGTGGAGTGCCAAGCTCCTGGTCTGCCCGATCCAGCTCGAATCCCGCAGCGCCTCCCCCACTAAATCCATAATCACCTAGCTTCTCTTCGCCGACACCGTCGAAAATCCACGACACATCCTCGTCGTAACTTTCACGTGTTCGTTTGTAATACGAACTTTCAAAAAGCCCCTGTGCTGAAAAACCCACGCCTACAAGTTTTTGTGGAGGCCGCCCATTACGCCTCCATAACCCACCATATCCGCCATCTAGTTGATGGTGAGATTCGCCAGGCTTAGGCGACCAAGCACGAATTCCACCTTCGGCCCGACGCAGTTCGATAACACCTGGGAGAGTAGGAACACGCGTGATTTTCCAGTAAAAACCGTTACCCCCAAGGTATACCAAATTGCCACCCGAATCGACGTAACTTTGAAGGGAATCCAGCATCTTGGCCGTATGATATTCCGGGTGTGAACTAGTAAGGATGGTGTCGTAGCTCGCAAGTAATTCTAGGCCTTCGTCGTCGAGGTCCTCGTCAGTGACTACATCAAACGAGATCCCTTTTTTTTCCAACCAATATAAAAGATGGGTATCAGCTGGAAAATGCCTTAAACCAGATCCAGCTTTGTCAGTAAAGGTGATATAACCGGGTCGAACAGTCAGCGCTGGCCGGAGCCGAGATGATATTGATATACCTGTTCCATCGGGGTGAAAATTATATGTGGAACGCCCGTAGATTGGATAATCATCTGGATTGAAAGGGGTGGCACCCCACTCTTTCATTCGAGTTCGCATCTCAGCATCACAATTACCACGTGCATGATTTGTGTAGGCCTGGTGAGTAAATGTAGATGCCAAAAAACAGATTTTGTTTTTTGGGCCACTTTTGTCAGGTAGTACGTAAAAGGGAAGAATATCGGTGGAGTCGTCTTTTTTAAGCCGCACGCCATAAACACCACTTGGAGTGTCTGACGGGATCGTTATTTGAAAATCAGTCTTCCAACGGCAGTCATAGAGGTCGTCTTCATGGAAATGGATCGCGGCATACTCACGTGGGGCCTTTTGCCAATCCATTTTGTCCCCTGACCAACGGGCACCTGACATTCCTCGGTACGGAATATTAATTAATCTGCCGGAAAGCCCGAATGGCCCTCTATCAACAATGCTTTGAGTATTGATACCAATTGCAAAGTCCCACCAAGCTAGGATGGCACCTGAGGGCGCTTTGTCCGGAAGTGGCACCGCTCTTGGTTCTAAATATAATTCATTATAAAACGCAGGATCTTCTAAACGACCGTTGAAATGGTCCTCGGAAATCGCTTCGGTTTTGCGAGCTGCAAAGACAAGAGGAATCTCATCTGGGAGTGGTGCGAGGTCTCTCGACTCGGATAGACTTTTTACCTTCTCGTCTTTAAGGTCCCGTACACCCAGAACCAGGCGACTTTTGGAAACATCATAGCCCGCCCAAACTTGATGCCAATTCTTGTACTTTAATGCATCGGGTAATTCGACTTGGTATAGTTCTGATTCAGCTGCTTGATATGAAAATACAAGCTTTCCTTGTTTGGTACTTAGTTGCCACCCAACTCCCTCACTATCGAGCGCACTAGCGATCACTGATGTCTCTTCTTTGAGAAGCCAGGGCTGAACTAGTACCGTAAATAGCATCACCTCGCCGGTGAAATAAACATTACCAGGAACGACAGCATATGACCCTATGTTGATGTCTTGGGGCCGCGCTCGGTAGGTTGGTTTCAGGCCAAAATCACGTGGTTCGTATAAGACGCCGGGGCCCTCAGGATTTGGGTCAGCGGAAATAATTCTGACCGTATCGACGTCATATGTTCCCTGAAAAGCGGCACTGACTTTAACTGAAATTGATTCTCCCTGACGGGCAGACATCGGATCAAGGTAGCCCGTGATTGGGAGGACAGCTTCTTTCGATTCGTTTGTCATATTAAAACCCTTTCGACTTAATCAACTTCGCGCTTTAGAAGTGACAATGTTACTTTCTTTTATTGCTCATTTAAGCACTGTTGTAGTTTCAACAACCTGCTCCTTCTGGGTATTCCCATATGATAATCAATCTGACTACGATTAGACCGAATTGTGAGTGCCTATCTGCTGCTTGCGCTGGGGATCACTAATTTGAGTGTTCCTGTAGGTAGTATTTTTTTGCTGCTTCATTAGTTATGTTTTTGGAAAAGAGGTAGAATTCCATCAACAGGAATGGAGGAGATATGAGACTCTCTGCGACCTTTAAAGTAGGCAATATTTCGGTCGCGGCACTTTCTGATGCTGCCGCAAAAATGCCGCTTCCGAGATTTTTTAATGAAGTTCCGAATGAAGAATGGACCTCGGCCCTTTCGATTGATAGTCCAGACGAGTCAGTACCGTTTAATTTCGGGTCATTTTTGCTTCGAGGTAATGGTCGAACAGTACTTCTTGATACAGGTTTTGGTGAACAAGGTCCATATGCCGCGGCTGAGGGCGCAGCGGGGTTACTCGACCGAATTCGCGATTTAGGAGTCGGTTTGGACGAGATAGATGCCGTAATTCATACCCATCTTCACTTTGATCATGTGGGCTGGAACACAGTGACGGAGGATAACGAAAGAGTTCCTACATTTAGGAATGCTATCTGGCGCGTGTCCGACGAAGAAATTAATTGGTGGAATGGCGGAGCTGTGCAACCACATCCGGATTATGAACACATACTTAGAGACGTCTTTGATCCGATCGTGGAAACTGGAAAAGTCGAGTCATTTTCCGGCGAGACACTAGTTGAACCCTTCCTTACATCGATTCCTACGCCCGGTCATACGCCTGGGCACACCTCATTTTTACTTTCGTCCGCCGGTGAGCATTTACTTTTGGTTGGTGACGCGGCACATCATCCAGAGCACCTTGTTCATCATGATTGGGTTCCCGCCGTGGACAATGACCCAGCGGAAACAACACGGTCTCGTAGGCGTATTGTCGACCTTGCGATTGAGAAAGATGCAATGGTGACTGGTGGGCATTTTCCAATTTTGACAGTCGGAAAACTATCTAAAATCAACAATGAAGTCAGTTTTTTGGAGGTCGATATCAATGAAACTGATGTGTTTTAGGCTGGTTATTAGATTTATTGAAAACACGACGAATTTACACCTATCGTTTATTATCAATAATGAACATATTTATATCAGTAGGAGGTAGTGATGGCTAAGTTTTTACTTGTTGGGTCATATGGTCCTGAAGCGCTAGCAGCTGCGACGAGTCAAGGTTTTGAGAGTCGTGTGAAGTATATAAAAGACCTGGCAGAATCACTGGGTATGACGATAGAAACTGCTTATTTTGCATATGGCGATGATGATATTGTTCTTATTGGTGACGGTACCTCTGAGGCCGCATTAGCTTTTTCCCTAGCAGTTAACTCATCCGGTGCCGTAGCAGCAACAATCACTCCATTGATTACTGCGGCGGAAATGGACGCAGCAGCGGCCAAAGTTCCTAACTACCAGCCACCAAAATAAAAAGCTAATTGAAGTCCAGTATTTGATCTCTGATTATTGCTATGCGAGATGTAGTGAGGTAGCTATTTCCTCTATTAGGGCTTTCTGTGCAGGAGTGAGTTCTTGGCCGGGCATATCATCCCTGCCAGTTTGGTCACTAATTTCAGTTCTGAAACCACTTAGTGCTTCGATTGTGGCGAGTCCACAAAACGGCACGTATCGCTTGGAATAGCCACCTTCATGCGAGAGTACCAGTTTGCCGTTGCAGGTATCCGCAGCAATCGCCATTAGTTCTTTTGTAAGATCTCGGTACGCCTCGGCTGTGAGTAACATTCTGCCTAGCGGGTCATACACACTCGCGTCAAATCCGCATGGCACCAAAATCAATTCAGGCTGAAAGGCCCTAACTGCCGGGCCAACGATGCGCCTGAATACTGTTTCATAGGCGCCTCGGCCTGAACCAGCAGGGAGAGGGATGTTTATGTTGTAATTTTCGCCAGAATTTACGCCGCGCTCTATAAATTTCCCCGACTCTGCTGGGAATAAGCCATCTTGATGAATTGAAATAGTTAGCACATTTGAATCTTCGTAGAAGGCTTGTTGTGTGCCGTTCCCGTGGTGGACATCCCAGTCGATGGTCGCAATTCGTTCGATTCCCCACACCTCTTTGGCGTGCATTGCAGCCAGGGCGACATTAGCAAATATGCAGAAGCCTCTACCTAAATCTCTTTCGGCATGATGTCCAGGTGGCCGTACCAGTGCGTACGCGTTATTGACGTCGCCTTTGAGTACGGCATCAGTCGCAATTATTGTCCCGCCCGCCGCTAGTTTAGCTATTTCGTACGAGCCTGCACCAAATGGTGTACCTGGCCCAGCCGATCCACCATACGCGTCGCTCAAGGTCCGTATTCGTGTTACATACTCCTCCGTGTGAAATCGCAATAGTTCTTGCTCGGACGCCATTCTTGGTTTGAGCTGAACTAATTCTTCGCTTAAGCCAGAAAGATCGAGTAAGTTTTTAAGCCTCCGTTTAGTATCGGGATTTTCGAAGTGTTCGTCAGGTTCAATATTTGAGGCAGCACCACTTCCAGTGTCATGCCACATATATTTTTCGTGCCAAACAAATCCAGTAGACATTTCGCCGGTTCCTATTCTCAGTTTGCTAGGAGTCTAGCAAACTTAAGCTATTTTTTGATATTGATTTCTTAATTAACTGCTTGCAGACCGGCCGCCATCGACTCGGAGTGCCACGCCACTAATAAACTTAGCTTCTTCTGAATGTAGGAATAGCGAGGCATTGGCAATATCCCAGCCCGTTCCCATTTTCCCGCCTAACGGTACCTGACTATTTCTCTGCGCTACTAATTCAGCCCGGTCTGCACCTGCGGTGACACGGGCTTCTATAGCCATCGGTGTATTGATTAGTCCGGGTAGAATCGTATTCGCGCGAATCGAATATTGAGCGTTTGCAGATGCCAGATTTTCAGTGAGGGCTATTATCGCGGCTTTGGTGGTTTTGTAGCCTATAAATGGATACGACCCTGAGAACACAGCCATAGATGAAATATTGATAATAGATCCGCTTTGCTGCTCTCTCATATGTGGAAGAGCGTGTTTTGATGGCAGCCATACCCCCCTCAGGTTGACCGCATATATTTGATCGAATGCTTCTACTTCTAGATCTGTGGCCGACCCATCTTTAAGAGCTACGCTGGCTCCAACATTGTTATGTAGAATATCGATTCGACCGAATTCACTAATACAAGTTTTTATTGCAGCGGCTATCTGCGATTCGTCAGTAACGTCCGCCTTGCACGAGATTGAGATGCCATTGTCATCTTTGATCAGTTGGCTAGTTTCTGAGGCAGATTCAAGATCTCGGTCAACAACTACTACCCGCGCGCCTTCACGAGCTAGTACAAGAGCTGTTGCTCTACCGTTTCCGACGGTTTCTCCAGAGGTCTGTCCGCCTCCTATTACAATTGCGACTTTATCTTGAACTCTCCCTGACATGAGCGCTAATTCCTCCATAACGATTCATGATTGAACTCGATTTTTGCACGACACTAGTGTATGTCAATTTAGATTCAGATCAGTTTGTTCCAGTGAATCCTCGAATAATCAGAACGGTTGCAGAGGCAATAAGCAAGGCGATGGTTAGGGATTTGAATATTTGTTCAGTCATGAGATCTCTGGTTTTCTGAGAAATATAATTCCCTACGAATACGGCTAGTAGTCCAGGGACGGCGTAGTAGATTATTTGCCAAGAAAACACGCCCATAATCAGTAGAATTATTGTGGTAGGGAGTGCCATTGCAATCATATATGCAAACATTCTTGATCTAATTTGATCAGACCCGCCACCAATCCAATGCTGATAAATAATTACGGGTGGCCCAGGCATTGAGACTGACCCACGAAGTAACCCAGAGACTGTGCCCGCGAGAATTTGTAATTTCATTGTCTCTTTGTGAGTGTCTGTACTCATTCTTGACTGAATCAAGGTGCCCATCGCACTGATAGTAATCCCGAATCCGACACAAATTAGAATAGTTTGTTCACTGCCAGCTAATAACACCCAAGCTCCTAGTGGAGTCACAGCTGTTGCTGCCAAGGCGATGGGTAGGATTGATCTGATTTTTGTTCGTGGCGTGTATTCCGCATAGCTTATTGCTGAAACTCCGAGACCAACTAATTGTGTAAGCGCGATCGCGGATTTAGGGTCGATGAATAACGTTAGTAACGGAACGAGGAGTACGGCATAGCCAAAGCCAAGAGTTGACTGGGTGTAGGCCGAGAGGCCGATGCAAAAACATATAACGATAGCTTCTGGGACTAAATTAAGATCAAACATGTTGTGCCTTAACGGGAATACCAAAGAGCTAGTGTACTAAGCATTTTCAGTGATGTATCAAGTATGATTTTCCACGTCTAGTATTTATGATTAGAAGGTAGAACCTAGAGGTGAATATGCAGACTGAAGAGTTGATTTGGAAGAACTGGGCTGAGAACCAATCATGCGTCCCACAGCTAATTGAATCCCCGACCACTGAGGAAGAGCTAAGCACTGTTATCAGAAAGGCTGTGCAGTCGGATCTAAAAATCAAGGCTGTGGGTACGGGTCATTCCTTTACGGGCACGGCTTTGACCAACGGAGTACTGATCGATTTGTCTGATTATAATCAAATTATTGATGTCGACGTTTCTAAGAAACAAGTTACGGTACAGGTTGGCAAAAAACTTGAACATTTGAGCCCTGAGCTTTGGGATCATGGGTTGGCGATGTCTGACTTGGGCGATATTGCCTACCAATCGGTAGCGGGGGCAATTTCTACTGGTACACACGGCACAGGTCTGGGGTTCGGCTGTTTAGCTACACAGGTGGTGTCAGCTCGTGTGATTACTGGTGAAGGCGAACTGATCGACTGCTCTTTAGAAAAAGATGTTGAGTTATTTCGTGCAGCGGTGGTTGGAGTCGGAGCGGCAGGAATATTGTCGACCGTCACGTTGCAACTTGAGTCCGCATTTAATCTGCATGCACTTGAGATGATGATGCCACTTGAAGAGGTCCTTTCCAAACAAGAAGACTTTATTCGCGACAACGAGCATTTTGAATATTTCTGTCATCCGAGTATGGATGCTGCTTTCACTAAGCGAAATAATCGCACAGAGCAAACTATCTCGGAGTTTTCTAGGTGGCGAAGATGGTACGAGGAAGAATTTTCATACAATTATCTCAGACGAGCAGCTATGGTCGCTACTAAAATTTCTCCGCGACTTGGTACGCTTATTGGTGATTCTCTACCCTCCGGGACCAGAGAAAACTACGTAGATCGTTCTTACGCCGTGTTTACCTCAGAGCGCAAATTAAAATTTATTGAAATGGAATATTTTATTCCCAGGGAGTTTGCTCGAGAAGCTTTAGAAAGAACACTAGACTTTATACAGAACTCAGGCTTGGAGATATCGATGCCAATTGAGGTGCGTTGGGCTAGAGCTGACAACTTGCCTCTTAGCATGTGCTTTGGGCGAGAGACTGCATCGATCGCAATTCACGTCAGGCAGAATGATCCATTTGAGCCCTATTTCGTTCCTGTTGAAACCATTATGCGTGATTATGGCGGTCGACCTCACTGGGGTAAGATGCACTTTCAGACCGCGGCGACATTGAGGGATCTGTATCCAGAGTGGGAGTCTTTTCAGAGAGCCCGAAAGATACTGGATCCGAACGGTCGACTCGCAAATGC
>Ga0302133_10001980_pt1 | contig 12685 bp, 10 predicted proteins | sample CB9_331_MG_FD_203121 | JGI IMG/M metagenome (GOLD analysis project Ga0302133, IMG submission 203121) | Marine microbial communities from Western Arctic Ocean, Canada - CB9_33.1 | ecosystem: Environmental > Aquatic > Marine > Oceanic | place: Canada: Western Arctic Ocean | collected 2017-09-19 | reverse complement strand
GAAGCCATCGTGCCAGGCCCAATGAATATAGCGCTGATGGCACAAGTTTTAACTGACTGGTCAGACACAGTTTGTCTCCTCAAAATAGACGTGGTTTTCCGACAGACAGTTCCTCACAACAAAGGCCTGACATTCAGTGGAATAGTGACAGATAAAGATGAGACTGGGGGCAGTACAAAATTAGGATGTGATGTAGTTATGGAAAATTCTGATGAAGTGAAACTCGTCATAGGAACAGGAGTAATATCACTCCCTAACAAGCCGTAGAATATGATATCGATACCTTTCGAAAAGCATACTCTCCAAAATGGTCTAGAGATCATCACCCATGTTGATAAAACAGTCCCAAGCGTAGCCGTGAATGTTTGGTATCACGTAGGATCAAAGAACGAGGTACCTGGTAAAACAGGGTTTGCGCATTTATTTGAACACGTGATGTTTGAAGGATCCCAAAATCATGATAAGGATTATTTTGGCCCTCTCCAGGAGATAGGGGCTATGGTAAACGGGTCTACAACAAACGATAGGACAAATTATTGGGAGAATTTGCCTTCAAACTACTTGGAGTTGGCATTATGGCTAGAATCGGATCGAATGGGATTCTTACTAGAGGCCCTGGACCAGGACAGATTCGATTTGCAAAGAGAAGTGGTGAAAAACGAAAGAAGGCAAAGTTATGAAAATCGGCCATATGGAATGGCTTATTTGAAACTTCAAGAACTTCTTTTCCCACCTCCACATCCTTATAACTGGCCCACTATCGGATCTCAGGAAGACTTGGATAGAGCAGGGATAGAAGATGTAAAGGAATTTTTCCGCAATTTCTATCATCCTTCCAATGCAAGTATTTCCGTGGTTGGAGACATAGACCCGGATTCAACTTTTGAGCTTGTCGACAAATATTTCGGAAATTTAATACCGGGACCTACAATCAACAGATTTCTCAAAATGGATTCTGCCCTAAAAGGGCAAACTTGGGTCACTTTAGAAGACTCTGTGCATCTTCCTAGACTTTATCTAGCATGGCCAACGACCCCTGAATTTACTCAGGAACAAGCGGCTTTAGACGTATTATCTGTCGTTATGGCCGATGGAAGAAGTTCAAGGCTGGAACGAAACCTTGTCTATGAAAAACAACTTGCTAGGGACATCCAGGCTTACCATCACGGACAAGAGATATCAGGTGAGTTCCATATAATCGCCACAGCAAATCCCGGACAAACCACAGAAGAAATCTATAAAGAAATCCGAGAATCATTAGATGAGATATCACATACACCACCATCCGACGAAGAAATGGAAAGGGCCCATAACAGAATAAGTTCGTACCATATTAGGCAACTAGAAAAAATAGGTGGATTTGGGGGTAAAGCCGATCAATTAAATCATTTCAATGTGTTGGCTGGGGATCCTGGCCTTATAGAAACCGACGTAGAAAGGTACATAAAGGTATCGGCTCGTGATGTTTCAACAGCGGCAAAATTGCTCAACAACAATTTTGTAGGCCTTACTGTTAACCCACTTAAAGACACAAACCCTTCTCCAAGACAAGTTGATAGAACTAATATCCCAAAAGCCACGGTACCCACTACATTTTCAGCTCCTCAACCAAAGGACATATTTCTGGAAAATGGGACAAGGCTGCTAGTCATTCAGCGCTCCCAATTACCGCTGACCACGGTTGGGCTATTTTTTAACACCGGGTCCGTGGAAGACCTAAAGGAAAAGCCTGGACTCTCTCAGTTTACAACGGATATGTTATCTGAAGGAACACATAGGAGAAGCAGTTCTCAAATCGCTGATGAAATGGAATTCCTTGGCTCTCAAGTGACCAAAGATGTATCAAGAGAGCACACCTTTATAGCTGTTTCTGGAATATCCGACAACACAAACCAAGAACTTAACATCTTGTCAGACATGATATTAAACCCGAATTTTCCGGAAGCTGAAATGGAACGAATACGAAAAGAGAAATTATCTGATCTCCGTTCCATCCAGGATAGTGCGGATGCTACTGCATCTGTTGCTATGAGATCTATTTTATTAGGACCTGCCACACCCTACGGCCATACTATTAGTGGGAATGAAATTAGTGTTGCCGCAATGAAAACAAATGATCTTCAAAAACACTATGAAAAAACTCTACTCACCTCTAAAAAGACATTCATTGTGGTGGGCAATATTTCACCAGATCTTGCGGCCGAATTAATAACCGAAAAATTTGGCACCTTAGCAAATCACCAAAAGCCCAAAGAAAATCAGTTTAACTCAGAGTCTCCCGCTGGCAAAGGCCCAATTGTATATCTGGTAGATCGGCCTGGTTCAGCTCAATCAATATTACGAGCAGGCCATATATCAATACCAAGAGAACATCAAGATTACCATTCCCTTGCCTTTGTAAATTACATACTTGGTGGTGATTATTCCAGTCGCCTAAACATGAATTTAAGACAAGACAAAGGATACAGTTACGGGTTCCATTCATCCATTGAATGGATGAACCCTCTTTCTATTTTAGTTGCTAGAGGAAGTGTACAAACAGACGTTACGAAAGAATCAGTCTTTGAAACATTGAAAGAATTAACTGAAATTGTCGAATTAAACCCGATTGGCCTTGAGGAATTTAGAAAGGCAAAAGAAGGTTTACTAAAAAGCGTGCCTTCTCAATTCGAGTCCAATCAACAAATTACAAATCAATTACTAAACATGGCCGCATTTGATCTGCCTTTGGATTATTTTGAGACCAATATAGAAAAAATTTCGAATTTGACACTCGATGATGTTAGAGAATCAGCTATGAAGCACATATTACCAACCGAAATAAAAATGATTGTTGTTGGTGACAGAGATAAAATTCAAAAACAATTAGAAGAATTAGGATACCCACTCTTCGTCATTGATATGTACGGCAACATCATATAAAGAGATGGAACCCTGCAAAAGTTGCGATTTCGAAAATACCGAAGGTAGCCTGTTTTGTGGTGGTTGCGGAGTTGATATAGGAATCAAATGCGACCGCTGTGGAGAAATAAACAAAAATCAGGCTTTCTGTACAAATTGTGGGCAAGTTGTTTCCAGTGATCTCGAGGCAAGATACGAATCTCAAAATCTAAGTGATACTGAAAACATCCAATATGAACCACACCAACCTGTAAATTCCGAAGACCAGTTATTGCCAAAACCGGGACAACTGGTCGACTTAATTACAGTCTCAGTTTCCGCTTACAAACAGAATTTTAAAAGTTTCCTAATATTGGCGTTAGTAAATGGCGTCCCAGCCCTCCTGATCGGTATAATCGTCCGTGCTCTCCTTGAGGCAGAAACGATTTCATTACAAGATTTGCAGCAGTATGGTGAGACTCAGCTTTCAGGAAATTTTTTTTCGGAATTAAAAACCATCCCCACATGGAAAATATTTACGATATTAATTTTTATCTTAATTAGCCCTATTGCAAAACTAATATCCGCAACTGCAATCATTGTTGGTGCTGCCCAATTCACTAACTCCCAAAAAGTTTCTCCAATCGTTTGCCTCAACTATTCTATGTCTCGACTAGGAAGACTAATAATACTTTCATTATTTCTGATCGGACTATTGATAATTCCTGTTGCATTAAGTCTTATATGGATAGGTATCCCAATCCTTATATTCTTGTTGGTACGCTGGTTGTTCGCATGGTCATCAATGGTGCTAGATAACACAGGTATTACAAGATCCATTCAGACAAGCTGGGAACTAGTGGAAAAAAGATGGTGGTCAACTTTTGGCGTATTTCTCTCCATTCTTATCCTGACGATGCTACCAATCATTCTATTAACCTTGCTTTCATCCAACCTGAAGTCAGATCTTACTTTACTTATCCTCGACGTTTTCGTTGGTGCTCTTATATCGCCATTTCAATTCATCGTAACGGGGATTTATTTTCTGTCACTCAAAAAATTCCCCAAGAGTTAAGCGTCACCGAAGATAAAATCCAAACCCCGTGTTTATTTTTGGGTAGCTATCCTTTTATAATTGACCCGACTGGACACAGCGTTAGAATCAAAAACACAAAATGATTCGACAGTTTTCTAAAATTTTTAAAAGAGGACGGTTGCGAAATGGGAAACAGATTAAAAGGAAAAATAGCGGTGGTTACCGGTGGAGGAAGAGGGATTGGTAGAGGTATTACCAAGCTGCTTGCAGAGGAAGGGGCTTCAATAGTCGTTAACGACAAAGGTACCGAAGTCGACGGAACCGGGGCATCCAACATACCAGCCGATGCTGTTGTTGACGAAATTAATTCTTCTGGCGGCAATGCTATAGCCAATTATTCAGACGTATCGACAATGGAAGGTGGTGAGAATTTAATCCAATCTTGCGTCGATAACTATGGTCAAATTGACATTCTTATAAATTCTGCTGGGTCATTAAAAGATCGCATGATTTATCAGATGACTGAATCAGATTTTGACCAGGTAGTCCGCAATAATTCTAAAAGTGTATTCACGACCACCAAATTTGCGGGAATCTTGTTTCGGCAACAGAAATCTGGAAGGATCGTAAATATGGTGGCTGATGCCGGGTTAGGTGATGTAGGACGGTCAAATTATGCCGCAGCTACTGAAGGAATTATTGGATTAACCAGAACTACTGCGAAAGATTTGGGGAAATACGGTGTTACTGCCAACGCAATATCCCCTATGGCTGAAACCAGATTATTCCCTGGTGCCGTAGATCAACACAGACTACCAGACGTATCTGCACCTTCTCGGGATGAAAGGGCCGGAATTGGGCCATCACCCGAAATACCGGTATGGTCAGGAGTGGGATCTCCAGATGAGCCTGCAAATATCGCTCCATTAGCTGTTTACCTATGCACAAATGCAGCTCCCAATATCAATGGATATGTGCTAGGCGTACGTGGAGGAAGTCTGTACGTTTATTCCAACCCCGACATTGAAAATGTAGTGAACAAATGGGGTAATTTCACAATGGAAGAGATGGATGTTTTATTTCCCAAAATGATGGGATATGGATTCTGATACCCATTTCTTCCAAACAAATTTTAATACAAATGAAAATAAAGCAAACGAAGAGGTGAAAAGGTGACTAAGAGGGTTGAAGGAAAAGTAGCAATAGTAACGGGGGCCGGTCGTGGTATAGGAAGAGAAGTCGCACTTTGGTTAGCAAGAGATGGTGCCAAAGTCGTAGTTAACGATCTTGGAGGATCACTTGATGGTACAGGCGATTCTTCCACTCCCGCAGATTTAGTAGTTGATGAAATAAAGGCTGCAGGTGGAGAAGCTGTTGCCTCATATGACTCAGTAGCAGATTTCGATAGTGCCGCAAAAATTGTTCAAAAAGCGGTAGATACCTTTGGGGCAGTGGACATACTTTGTCATCCAGCAGGCATCTTAAGGGACAGAATGATATTTAATATGACTGAGGAAGAATGGGACTTAGTATTGCAAGTACATCTGTACGGTGCCTTTAATATGGTGAGAAATGCGGTTCCTCACATGATCAACAACAGATATGGCAGAATCGTGTTATTCTCCTCCGGATCCGGATTAGGTGCCTCGGGCCAAGGTAATTACGCTGCGGCCAAGGAAGGTATGGTTGGATTCACAAGGGCTGTGTCAAAGGAACTTGAGCCCTATAACATAATGGTGAATGCAGTCTACCCTGGAGGGTCTACTAGGATGACAGATACTGTGCCCCAATCTACAACACAACTGAGACAGGACCAGAGAGAAGCCGTCGGGTTAGTAACTGCAAACCCATCAGAACCGCCTGCAGAATATAGAGATCCCGGCAACAATGCACCTAAGGTTGTCTATCTCTGTTCTGAAGCCGCAGATGGTATTACAGGACAAGTTTTTGGTACCAGTGGTTGGGCTTTATCGCTTTACTCTCCACGGCACGTAATAAAAAGTATCCATAAAGATGGGAAATGGACTTTGGATGAGTTGGATCAACTGATACCGATCTCCCTAGGAAGTGGTCTCATAAACCCCGTACCTGTTGAGCCTCCACGAAATTAGCTAATCCAATATTTAACAGACCATATGCTAAACTGAACCTGCTTCCTTGGAAAGTCTAATGTTGAGCAGGTAAGAATATGAATTGGCTAGATTTTGTGATACTAGGCATCCTTATTGTATCCATGTATTGGGGGCTCAAAACTGGAATATTCGTGGCTGGCATTTATGGAGTCGGGATACTAGTGGGCTGGAGAATTTCGGGTGAGGTGTCCCAGGCTGTTGGAGAACTTATCGGAGGGGCTCTCGGGCTAGATTCTTCTTCAGCAAAGGCTCTCAGTAAACTAAGTGGAATTAATCTCAGTGTAGATACATTTACAACTGTTGTAGCTTTTGTAATTGTACTCATTCTCACACTCATCATCATCAATATAGCCTTAAAATTTATCAGGCCTTTCCTCACAGTTATAGACGTTGCGACTCTTGGATTGAATAGAATAGCTGGCATAATTCTTGGATTGATAGTAGGTGTGATTATTTCTTCTGTAACTATTGCAGGTCTTACAAGGCTGGCATATGATTTCCATGAAATTGCCAAAATACCCGGTTCGTCTGTCATTTCAAGTGGGGAATTCATCGCCACAGATGGTATTGACGCCAAGATTGAAAATACCAGAATCTCAATAGAAACGGCGCTACTAAGTTCCAGAACGGCACCTGTTTTTGTAAAAATTCTACGAATCACCCCAGATAATGCTTTCGGAATTATCCCTACCGACTATATGACTGCGATAAAAATACTTTATTCCAAGTTACCTTAAACAAGGATGGCTGCAGCTACATCTCCTGCAATAGAATCACCAGTATTAGTTCTAAACCAAAACTATCAACCATTAAACATTTGTAGTGTCAGAAGAGCAATCGTATTAATGGGGAGAGGAAAGGCAGAGCCCGTAATAAACGGTCGAGGTGAAATAAGGAGTTCCAGCGCAGCATTTCCAATACCGTCGGTGGTGAGACTCTACTATATGGTTAAAAAGCCAATGGTAGAAAGAAGGTTATCTAGGCAGGCACTGTTTTATAGAGATAACTTCACATGCCAATATTGCGGAATCTCAACTAGGAAGCTGACCATTGACCATATTCAACCCCGTTCAAGAAACGGTAAACATACATGGGAAAATGTGGTGAGTGCATGTATGACCTGTAACCACAACAAGGCTGAAAAAACACCGCTAGAAGCCCAAATGGCCCTGCTAAAGGTTCCTTTAGCTCCGAAACCAAATCCGTATTATATTTTCTATCATAGAAAACTAGAGGATGAGTGGTCTCCATTTATACCTTGGGGAAATTAATCTATCAATAGGCTATTTGTCAGTTTATGGATGTAGCGACCGGAAGGTTTAGCATTAAATTGTCCAAAACAAGGCTTGGAGTAACGTTTTTCTTCAAATGATCGAAAGTGATTCTGATAAGTCTTAAAATATTCAGAATATCTGTGGTTGATAACATTCTAGAAAACTCATGAACCTGTTCTTTTTGGGAAATATTCACTATCTCTCCTTTTCTCCCACTGCCAGAAAGCAATACATCTCTAGTCCAGGTCATTGCGGTATCCAAAAACTCGTATACTTCATCTCGATCGCGAAAAAACTGAGTGGACAAATCCCTCGATAGTTTGAACCTTTGTTCCAAACTATCGGTTAGGCACCCCATAAACTGATTTAATTTATCTTCCCACATATGTAATATTTCAGGGTTAATAGCTGCTTGATAAGCCCATTCCGGTCTCCCGCGAGAAAGCCTTGCGATCTCCCGTATAGGGACATCGGCTCCTAATCCACATTCGTTTAAATATTCCAGTATTTCTAATTCATCAACCGGCTCCAAATTAAAAACCTGACATCGCGACACAATAGTACTCAGAAGATTAGATGCATCACGCGCCAACAATATAATTACAATATCATCAGGAGGTTCTTCTAACGTTTTTAAAAGAATATTGGATTGTTCTGATCTCATACTTTCAATGGATGCGATAATAAAAATACGAGTGCGGCCTTCATATGGTTTACGGTGAACCTGCTTTAGAAAATCTTCTCTTAATTGGTCGATAGTGACCATTGTAGAAGTTCGACCCACACCATCCAAATCTTTTTTTACATCATAAATAAATACATCCGTGTGATTATTGGAATCGATACGTATGCATTGGTTACATGATCCGCAAGGCCCGGAAGAGCTAGGCATTTCAAGACAGTTCGCAACTTTTGCTATATCTCGTGCAAAAGTGACTTTTCCAATCCCATCCATACCACAAATCAGATACGCATGTGAAAGTCTATCTAACGAGACAGCTCTTGAAATACGATCTATGGAACTAGATTGACCAATAGTTTTCCAGGCCACTTTATATTCCTTAACCAAGTATGCTTTTTTTACCGAGGTGGTCGGCTGTATAGGCCATCCAGCAATGATTCATTTCTGAAAATAACACAAGCCAAATTAGCTACTATAATATAATCTATAGAGTAAATTTAATCACCCACAGGTTGCTAACTACGATGCAGCGAAATTCTATCGGTAAAGACCATCAGTTAACAGTTAGAATGCTAATAATTGGATTGATGCTGGTGATGGCCTACTTAGCTCTTTTTGGATTACTTCTAATTTCAGGTATGAATCCCGTTTTTGTGTTTGTGATTGGGATTGGGATGGTACTTTTCCAATACTTTATGTCCGATAAACTTGTTCTGAAAACAACTGGAGCCAAACCTGTTACTAAAGAAGAGCAACCCAAGTTACATGAAATTATAGAGAGACTATCAAAAATAGGCGGCATTCCAAAACCACGTACAATCGCCATAATGGACACGGAAGCGCCAAACGCATTCGCTACCGGCAGGAGCCCAAAGCATGCCACTGTTGCTGTCACACAAGGGCTGTTGAATAAGCTGAATGATGAAGAATTAGAAGGGGTGATAGGCCATGAGCTAGCCCACATTAAGAATCGGGATATGATGGTTATGACTTGGGCAAGTTTGATAGTAGTGATAGCTGGGTTTTTAATGCAAATGCTCTTCTGGATGAGTCTATTCGGGGGGGTTGGAGGTCACAGACGACAAGGCAATGGCGGCCAAGCGATGGCTATGATGATGGTTCTATATATTGGAGTAATAATAATCTACTTCATCAGTCAATTACTGATAAGTACCCTTTCAAGATACAGAGAACTCGCAGCTGACAGGGAAGGTGCAATCATAACTGGTAGTCCTACCAATCTTGCATCTGCCCTCCAGAAAATTAGCGGGCAGATAGCACAAATTCCAGAAAAAGATCTCCGCCGAGTGGAACACGCCAACGCATTTTTCATAATCCCAGCATTACAAGGAAATGCCATTGCATCCTTGATGTCCTCCCACCCACCTACAGAAATGAGGGTGGCACGATTAATAGAAATACAAAGGCATAATTGGCACCTTCTCAGATAGTAGGGAACCCGTGAGATTATTCAGAACTCTTTTTAAAAATTCAAATAGACTTGGATCGGATGAATCTGACATTCTTTCTACGATCCTGCGAGTCACCAATCAATCTACCGGCGGTGAAAAAGATATAAATCTCTCAGGGGCAGCGACATTGCTGCTAAACACTAATGAACATCCTTTTTTCACCGATATAAATACATCCCTAAAAGAGTTGGACAAAGAATTATTTGTGTCAACAATAAGAACACCCCTGCGGGGTTTAAAATCCGACATGTACAACAGTTGCTGGATAATATTCGAAAATTACAATAATCAAAAAATGGTTGATGATATAAATTCTGTTAGCTCCCATATAGCCAATCTGGGTTTGGGTAATAATATGACGGCCGCAATTTTAAAAGGCACCATAAAAAATCAATCATTTTATTGGATATGCAACTACAGGACATCAAAATTCTATCCCCTAGCACCATTGGAAAATGATATAAGAGACAATGAATTGGAAATGAAAATCGGGAGCCTGCTAGCTTCTATGGGAATCCCATTGGAACCACATGAAAATTGGTATTCTCTATCTGATATACCTATCTAGAACTTCAATTTTATTAGAAAAATAATTTATATGCTGCCACAATCCCCAGAGGTATCGTAAGAATCAGTAAAAAGAGCACCAGTAAAGCTAAAGTAGAGTCCCCACCGACCAAATGCTTTACCGTATCTATTAACCAGCTCATTAGCTCAGGGTCTCCTGGCTCTGAATGGTGACTCAAAATCGTAAACAAAAAAGGCATATCCAACCCACCCAAACTCTTAATTTAGCTATAGAATAAAAAGCACCAACTAAAATTTTATTATATTTTATTACTAATTCCATGAATTGAAGATTATTTCAGTGAATTTATGTCATTATTAGGGGCCTCACAACTAAATCTACATTATGCAGATATTGAAATTTTCTCTGATGTTACTTTGCAGGTAAATGAAAAGGCCCATATCGGTATAGTCGGGCCAAATGGAAGCGGAAAGACTTCTCTGATTCGAGTTTTGCTGGGAATGCAGGATTTCGATGGAGGAGATATTTTCAAATCTGACTCTCTTCGGGTGGGGTATGTCCCACAAACAGCATTACAGTCCGGAACTGGGACTTTAAAAGATCAAATCAGTCAGGCTTTCCAACATTTAATTCAATTAGAAAAAGATATGGAAGCCAGCGCTTTCGCCATACAAGACTCAGAGGGAGTCTACAGAACACAGGCTGAAAAAAAATATTCGATTCTTTTGGATGAATATGAGTCGTTGGGTGGCTATGATTACCAAAATAGAATGGACAGGGTCGTAGATGGAGTTGGTTTAAGTGACACCATTCTTGACACCTTAGTATCAGATGCAAGTGGGGGTGAGAGAACACGAGCTGCTTTAGCAACTGCACTATTAGCAGACCCAGACCTTTTGGTTCTAGATGAGCCAACAAACTATTTGGATTTTAAAGGGCTCGAGTGGCTTGAGGATTTTTTAAACAGATCAATCAATGCATTTATGGTTGTTTCACACGATAGATTTTTCCTGGATCGTGTAGCTTCCGAAATCTGGGAAATAGATAATTGTCGCTTGAAAACGTACCGCGGAAATTATTCGAAGTACAAACTCCTTAAATCTGAAGAGGATGCCAGATTTGCCAAGGAGTATATTCGGCAACAAGAATATATAAAAAGAGAGCAGAATTTCATTGCTCGATATCATGCTGGACAAAGATCTAAAGAAGCTCGAGGAAGAGCAAAAAGACTCGGGAAAATAGAAAGAATAGAAGCTCCATCTAATGAGCAAAACGTGTCTATTACCTCGGGATTTGCAACTCGTACAGGACAAACCGTAATTAGCACCAACGGATTAAAAGTCGGGTTTTCAACCGAGCAACACAGCGTCCAATTATTTGAAGTCCCTGACATCAAAATAGAACGAGGAACTACCACAGCAATAATCGGAAATAATGGTATAGGTAAAACTACATTATTAAAAACAATTATCGGAAGCACCCCGGCTTTGTCTGGTTCATCAAATCTAGGCCATAACGTAAAGGTAGGATATTTCCGTCAAGGCTCCGATGAAATACCTAGTCATATGACTGTGCTCGAGGCATTGTTAGAAATTAAAAATTTGTCTATAGGTGAAGCAAGAAGCTTCCTTGCCCGATTCCTTTTCACAGGAGAAGAGATTTACGACCAAGTATCTTCCTTAAGCGGAGGAGAAAGAGGAAGATTAGCTTTAAGTAGACTACTCATAACTGAACCAAATGTTCTCGTGCTAGACGAACCAACTACGCATCTCGACATATTAAGTCGCGAAGCACTTGAAGCGATGCTGCAGGCATTTGGCGGGACTACCATATTTGTGTCACATGATCGTCATCTCATATCTCTTTTAGCCAACAATCTTTTAATAATAGCTGAGGGATCTGTGCGGCATTTTTCAGGCTCTTACCAAGATTTACTAAAGGAATCTAATTCCAACAGTTCAACAAAAGAAGAAGAAAAAGAAAAACCTGTCCAACTGCCTCCATCCAAGAAAACGTCGAAGACGAAATCTACACCAAAATTAAACGACACCACCCTCAACCGTAAACCTGCTTCACGGAAAGAAGATCATGAGAAGCTGATATCTGATTTGGAATCTCAAATTAAGAGTTTGGAAAGTGAGCTTCAAGAGGCATCTAACACTGGCAATATGGATAGCATAACTGTGATAGGTAAAGAACACGCAAAATTGAATCTCAAACTAGATAGAGCTATAAGTAGATGGATCGAATGAAATCAGTCTAAACGGGATTCATGTCTTATTGCCGAACAACTCATAGTTGTGAGTATAGGATTGATAGTCGTTTATATCCAATCGAACTTGACCAGTTTCAAAGTCAATTCGGTTTAAACGAGACCTGTAGTTTTCAAAAACAGGTTTTAACCCTAATGTATCATCATTAATCTCTAGCAACTCACCTTTCAATGTGTTTGAAAATAAAACTGGATGCCCCCCTTTGTTCTTATATCTAGGCGAACTTATCAGCATTCCACTTGCCTCATGTTCTTTTATAATCCGGGCGACAATATGACCTTCTGTTGGTTGATCAACACCTATCAACAAAAAACCATTTGAATCTTTTGCTGCCGAGAGAATACCCTGTTTTATAGTTGAAGCTCGGCCTATCTTATAGTCAATGTTACAGGTTAAAGTGATTGATA
>Ga0302133_10001979_pt1 | contig 12688 bp, 17 predicted proteins | sample CB9_331_MG_FD_203121 | JGI IMG/M metagenome (GOLD analysis project Ga0302133, IMG submission 203121) | Marine microbial communities from Western Arctic Ocean, Canada - CB9_33.1 | ecosystem: Environmental > Aquatic > Marine > Oceanic | place: Canada: Western Arctic Ocean | collected 2017-09-19 | reverse complement strand
CAAGGTACCTGCTCTGCTTATCCCCTGTATTGCCGGGCGCACAGACTCACCCGAAACAAGCAACATTATCGCCCAAACCGGGACACTCGGCTCAATCATACCGGCTGCCTGGAATTTCATGCTCGCCGCCCGCGCAAGGGGTATTGGAACCGCATGGACAACGCTACACCTGATGCAGGAAAAAGAAGTCGCAGACATTATTGGAATACCCTTTGATGATTATATGCAGGTTGCACTCATTCCAATCGGATACACCAAAGGAACCAGTTTCAAACCGGCCTACCGTCCCCCTGTTGAAACGGTTATGCACATCAACAACTGGTAACTCAACGAACCCTGGACAAAAACTGCACAAGTATTGGACGAGTATTGGACGAGTATTGGACGAGTATTGGACGAGTATTGGACGAGTATTGGACGAGTATTGATAGTAATTAGGGATTTCTCATGACATTGAAAAAAAGAATGGCAGTGACCTTACCTGCCGGGCCCAGACTGGCAGATACAGCAGCGAGGCTGAAATGGGCAGAAGACAATGGCTACACTGACGCCTGGTTTGGCGATGCAGGTGCACCGGACAGCCTTACCCAGATTGCCGCACTTGGGCAAGCAACCGCCAATATCCGCATTGGCGTTGCGGTAACCCCCGTTTATACAAGGTCGCCGTCCGTCCTGGCGGCAACAGCCAATGTCATCGAGCAGGTCATTCCCGGACGGTTCGTTCTCGGGATTGGGTCTTCCAGCCAGACAATCATGGGACAGTGGAATGGCATTCCATTGGATAAACCACTGACCCGGGTTAAAGAAACCGCGCAATTGGTCAAGCAGATGCTAAAGGGAGAAAAGACCGGCTTCCAGGGCGTGACACAATCCAGCAGGGGTTACAGACAGATGCCCCTTGAGAACCCGCCTCCTGTATACATCGGATGTCTCCGCCAGAACATGGTTGAAATGGCAGCTGAGGTTGGTGACGGTGTGATTTTCAACCTTTGGCCGAAAGGTGCCCTGCCGAAAATGATGGCAGCCGTTAAACGCGGCGCGCAACGCGCGAACAAGGATTGGCAGGACGTGGAAGTCGTTAATCGCGCGATGGTTTTATGCACAGACGACAAGGAATACGGGAGAAACCTCTTTAGAGCCGCTTTCGCGCCCTACTATGCGACACCCGTTTACAACAAATTTCTCGCCTGGGCCGGATACGAAGATGCCGCAGCAACCATCAGTGCAGGCTGGGCCGAAAAAGACCGTGATAAGACAAGCAGCGCACTAACCGACGAGTTGATCGACGAGATCGCTATTATCGGAACGGAAGGCGAAATTCGGGCGCGTATCCAGGAGGACGCGGATGGCGGTGTTCATACCCATATCATTGCGCCACTGGCAGGTGGAATCGAGGATATTGAGCGAACTTTCGAGGCGTTTACCGCGGATAAATTTCAACTCAGTTAGCGCTGATTTCCGGTAAAACAGGCCAAAACCCGGCAAAATCAACTCATCATTACCCTGATAACCGCATAGAGTCAGTGCCTCAGCGAAGGTGCGCCCTGCCTAAATCAAGGGGTATACTATTGCCATGGACACACTGCCCTCAGTGCTATTCCCGACGCTGCTCCTCTCTATTAGCGCAGCATTTGCTGAACAAACCGAGCCGGAGTTTGGCTCTGCAGGAAATCCTGTGAAGACCGAGGGAACAGGTGGTACTCGTGCATACATTGACAGCCTGGATTGTGAAAATGGCGCCATACCCGAGTACAAACACGTGAGCGCGTCAGAAGATGGCCCTTATGGTAACAAACTCGATAAATACATCATGCGATGTGAATCAGATAGCGTCAAAATATTCACGATCTATCTTGACCCTAACCACACCGAAACAGACACGCGACCAGTAAAAGGCTTTATTTCCTGGTTGTAGTTAATGCCCCGGTGACAAGCGGAATCTGTCGAAGATCGATCCAGTTCCGACTCATCGATAACACTCTCTCGCTAACACTCTCTCGATAATTCTCTGACGCTATGGCCGCTTTCCGACTCACCATCTGGATGTCGCTACGACTAGCGATTACCTGGCCCGCGGCGGGGATATCGGTCAATTCAGACAGAGGAGGTAAGATGTTCTTGCATTCGGTCCGCACAGCAGGTATCAACGACACTCTTGCTGATATCGCAATCTAATTAACTCAAGACAGATAGGGAACCCACATGACAATTGTAACCGTCGAAGAAACCATCGCTGCCAATGCCAATGACGTCTTTAAAACTCTTGGAGACTTCGGTCGTATCAAAGTTGGCGGCGCTATCACCGCTTTTGAACTCGAGGGTGAGGGCGTTGGTGCAGTGCGAACAATTACCATGGGCGGTGGACAGGTTATTGAACGTCTCGACGAACACGATAGCGAGAAGCTCGTATTCGGATATTCAATACTGAACGAAGATAACCCTTTACCTGTCTCTAATTATTCATCCCACGTTGAGATCACTGCCAACGGCGAGGACGCATGCACAGTCAACTGGTCCGGCACTTTCGAACCCAAAGGTGCTGACGAAGCAGTCGCATCCAAGGTTATCCGCGGGATATATACTGGAGGTATAGCTAGCACCCGTAAGGCGCTCGGATGCTAACTCAAGAAATTATTTCAAGGCGCCACTCGCCTGGAACCCCCTTTCTATAAAACCGACGCAGGAACCCGTTTTAACTGGCAACAGTTGGCATCAGGTTTACAGGCTGTTCAGGAGAAAGAAAACACACGGACGCGCTTACACTTCACCCATCTGGTATGCACCATGAGAGTATAAAAATGATCGGCCAAATAATTCGTCTTAAAGTACACAAAGGTAAAGAAGCAGAACTGGAAGCCCTGGTATCTCAACTGATGCTGGATGTTGTATCCAACGAACCAGGCTCGATTTATGATGTGCGGCGGGTCCGCGGCCAGCCACAGACTTATTTTTACTTTATTTCATTTCCGGACCAGGCTGGTTACGACCGCTATCTGACGGCCGATTACCACACCCAAATGTCGCCGAAGGCGCTGGCGCTTCTGGATGGCGATCCTTCGTTTGAAGATCTCGACACTTTCGACTGATCGCAGTACTTACCAGCGGTCAAAACGCATAACGTCTGCAACCGGCTTTCTGCTGACCGGCCCAAATTTTCCCTTGGGATAACCAACGGGAATCAAACAAAGCGCTGCAAAGGTTTCTGGCAGGTTCAACACCTCCCTGACAGCATCCTGGTCCCGCAGGGCGAGTGTTGTTGGCGCTGCACCAAGTCCCAATGACCGCGCTGCGAGCAACAGGTTTTGAATACCCGGCCAGACTGAACCCGCACTTCGATAAACGCCCGGCCCCTCAACTTTTTCGGGATAGTCAAAGCAGGCTACTATTAATACGGGGATTTCATGCATATGGTCCATTTGCCATACCACTGCATCAAGCAGCCGTTTGTGTTTTTCATTCGGCGGATTCGCTCGCTGCGGCGCAATATAGGGTTCTGCGTGTTTACGGTTAAGGTCCGCCAGTTTCTGTTTCTGCGACGCGTCCCTCACAACGACCCAACGTGCGTTCTGTGTGTTCGAGCCAGAAGGTGCCTGGTTTGCCGCATCAATCAGCTGGATTAAATCGGCTTCAGGAACTTCACGCGATTCCAGGCGGCGCATAGCGCGACAATTGTACATTGCCTCATTCAGGGACATTTGTTCAGACACAACGATCACTCCATTAACTTAATTGACAAAATTCGGGAATATACACACTAGCCCCCGTCCTATTCGAAAGAGAACCTTTCGGTTGTTACACTCGCCTGAGCTGGCTCGGAATAACGAGGTCCCGATACCGCTTCAGGCGCAAATTCATCATTCAATGTCGCCAGCACTTCGGCCGGCAGAACAATGGATGCTGCATTAAAGTTGTCTTCCATGTGCGCAAGGTTCGTCGTACCAGGGATAGGCACCACGCCCTTACCCCGGGCGAGGGTCCAGGCCAGGGCAAGCTGCGCAATTGTACAACCCAAGTCGGATGCATGTTGCCTGGCTTTCTCCAGCAGGCCTAAATTAGCCGAGAAATGCGGGTCAGTGAAGCGCGGGAAAGTGCGCCTTAGGTCACCATCCTTATAACCATTAGGATCCAGCGGTTCGTCCGCTAAATAGCCTCGTCCGACGGGAGAGAAAGGTACGAAAGTGACACCCAGCTCCCGGCAAACATCAAGCACCGCGATTTCCGGGTTACGGGTCATCAGCGAATACTCAGATTGGACCGCTGAAATCGGATGCTCCGAGTGCGCTCTGCGAATTGTATCCGCCGACATCTCTGACAGGCCAATCATTCGGATCTTGCCCTGCCCCACCAGATCTGCGAGCGCGCCAACCGATTCCTCAATGGGCACATTCGGGTCGGGGCGATGCATGTAATAAAGGTCTATAACATCAGTTTGCAGTCTTTCAAGACTGGCCTCGCAAGCGCTCTTGATGGCCTCTGGCCTGGCGTCAAGCAGACGTTTTCCGTCTTTAAACCCAATGACGCATTTGCTGGCCAGAACAAAGTCACCGCGTCGGCTTTTCAGTGCCTCGCCGATCAGTTTTTCATTCCCACCCATCCCATATATGGTCGCCGTATCAAAGAAGTCATAGCCAATATCGATCGCCTTGCGCAGGAACGCGATGGCGTCGTCATGTTGCTGTGCCGGACCATAGGCGTGACTCAGATTCATACACCCAAGCCCAACAGGGTGAACCTCTAAGGTTCCAATTTTTCTCTTTATAACAGTCATTTTGTTCCTTGATGAGTAACGTTGTATCTAATTAGCCAGGGTACGTGGTCCATAGATGGTCGCATTAACTTTTGGGTCTCCGCCAATTCCCGGACTGAATTCATAAACAAATACACCCATAATCCGCAGCTGATCACCCACAACAGGTGACACCCTGTGTAATGAATGACAGCCCTTAAAGATACAAAGCGCACCGGGTTCGCGATCAATACTAACAACCGTATCTTTGCTCTGGTGCAGGTAACAATTTCTGAGTGAATGGTTATGATAGGCCCCCTCCTTCAAACCTGTCGCCTCCTCTGCCATTAATGCTAAAGCCTGCGGAGAAACAAAGTCAGGAATCGCGCAATAGAGATTCCCCAAGAGGTCAGCACGACAGCGATCTACCAACGCCGGACCACCGGGTGTTCCCGAATCATCAACGGGATACGTGTCAAGATTAAGTATGTCTTCAATATCCATTATCTGAGCATACCTGCCACCCCTACTTAATTCAGGAACTGCACCGTCTCTGAAACCGGCGCCCGTTCAGTCCTTGCCTGATTCGCAGGGACATTCTGGTCTTCAAAACCAAAACTAATGCCGAACAAAACTTTTACCTCCGGCGCCAGCCCAAATGTTTCACGAACCAGGTCTGGGTAATCCCGCAGAGAACCTTGCGCGCACGATGCAATGCCATTAACACTCATGGCTAACATCAGGGTTTGGGCATACATACCGACGTCTGCGACGGTATGTCTACCAAACACATCGTCGATACACAGAAACGCAACATGAGGAGCGTCGAACAGCTCATGATTGCGCTTGGCTGCAGTGCCGCGACCCACGCGGTCTTCCCATTCAATGCCCATCGCGCCATAGAGTGCACGCGCGCAGGCTCGTTTTCGTTCACGCCAGATATCTCCAATCTTGCCATCACCTGGGTGGTCGGGATTAGTACTGATTTTGTTGCCGACTCGATCCAGCAATTCGGACCGAATTCGATCTCGCGTCTCACCCGAAGCTACACAAATTTGCCACGGTTGAACGTTGGTACCGGAAGGCGACCATCGTGCAGTTTCAAATACCTTCTGCATAAGCTCATCCGGAATTTTCCGGGGTAAAAAACCCCTGACTGAATGTCGCTCCCGAACAACGTGATCGAATGTGGCAACCTCTTGTGCCGAATACTGATGCATCAAATCTTTATACCTGTTTGCTGTTTACGTTTACTCGCTACGCTTAATGACTTTCAAAAACGCTCAAAAGTACTCAGGAACGTTTTTATTAGCCTACCATTAACGAGGCGCGAATCGCTGTCCGGCATCCACTCGAATGGTCGAACCATTCATCATCGGGCATTCATAGATCGCTATCGCCATGGTGGCGAATTCATGAGGCTGACCCATTCTACGAGGGAACGCAGCGTCCTTGGTCAACTGCTGCGCACCTTCATCAGGAATGCCCGCGGTAAGACCCGTGTCGAACAGGCTGGGGGCAATGGTCATACATCGTATACCCAACACACCAAGGTCCCTTGCCATGGTCAGCGTCATTCCCGCGATACCGGCTTTTGCTGCTGTATATGAGACCTGCCCGATTTGCCCTTCGAAAGCGGCAATCGAGGCTGTGTTGATCATCACTCCACGTTCACCATCGGCATTAGGTTCATTTTTTGCCATATGTTCTGCCGCAATACCGTTGATATTGAATGAGGCGATCAGGTTGAGATCAATCACCCGACGAAAGTCAGACAGTGAATGCCGCGTGCCATCCTTCTTGAGCGTTCGCTGCGCACCACCGCCCCCTGCTGTGTTGACGACGTAATGCAAACCACCCATGTCAGATACAGCGCTGTCCATCACATCCGCCATATCGTCGTAATCCATCACGTTGCAAGGGTAGAATTTGCCACCTAATTCCTGTGCAACAGCTGCGCCGTCAGAACTTTCCAAATCGAGGATCGATACCTGACCGCCCTTCCCTGCAAATTCTCTCGCCGTTGCTCGGCACATGCCCGAAGCACCGCCGACAAAAATAGCCTTACTACCTGAAATGTCCATGCTAACTCCTTGATTAAATTAATTGTTGGCAGGTACTACCTGAGCACCGAACAAGGATGGACTGTATGTTTTTCAGTGAGTATGTTCAAGCATCTAACCGAGTGATTCGATACCTGAACTGCTGCGTTGTGCGCCCTGGTTCTATCCCTGTGGTGGATCGCCCGGTCTTCTGGGATGTTCCGGTGGCGGGCCGCGCCGCCCCTTATTGTCTTGAAGTTTCATCATCATACCCAGGACATGACTACGCTCCTCTGGCGCAAGCTGTCGAAGGTTTTTCACCATTTGCTTGTGCATGGATTCCTGAAGATCAGCCGATGCTCTGCGAATTTCTGCAAGCCTCGCGACCACATCAGTCTCAACATACTCGTCAGTGGTAATGGCAGAGCGAAGTTGATGCTGGGCTTTGCGCAGTTCTATGCGAGCAGGCAGGGATTCCTGCATATGCTCACGCATGGACGATCGCAATTTTCTACGCGTCTCTTCACCGACTTCCTGGGTCATCCATTCAAAGTGAGCTCTACCAGGCGACATACCGAACAAGTGACGTCCCACAGCAACGCCAATAAATACCAGGTTCAGGCCAATCGAGAAGACCAGTAGTGTTACCAGAAGTACCTTCCTATTCATTGCTCCATTCCTCACTGACGGTATCGGTGAAAGCCAGCAAACTCAGCTCTTCATCCCATGATAGTTCATAGGTGTTGTTGGTCAGCGTGAGACCAATGGCAATGCCAAACAGCAACGGCACACACGCCACCAGCGCCGGACGCCACAATGTGTGAGCAAGATCATCAAAATCCGGTAAAACCCAGTCCAATAATCGTTCCAGTCTTCCCTGTTTCAACCTTCCCTGCTTCAACGTTCCCTGCTTCAACGCGGAAAGGATACCCATCTCAATCCGCTGCACTGAGAGTTCACTGTTAGGTAATTCAAACAAGGCTAAATGCTGATCCAGTTCTGCAGCCTGATCGAGCAATGACATAGCGTCGGAGGAAGTACGCGAGAATTCCAGCGCCTCGACACGTTCGTCCCCCGGCCACTGCTGCGAATCTGCACCATAGCTTTCAACGATCAGCGTAAATCGTTCCAGGTTCATTCCAACTCCTTCGCCAGTATCTGTTTCAGTTTACTCCTGCCTCGTCGCAGTAAAGACTCCAGGGCATCGACAGACAAACCCAGTATATGGGCAGCATCATGCTGACTGAAGTTCTGGTAGTGACAAAGAACAATGGCACTACGCTGTCTTTCGGAAAGAGTCATTAAGGCCTTATGTACAACCGCTGCACGAATACTAAGTTCGTAGTCTGTATCAGGACTATCCTGGTTGTCTGATTGCACTGGCACCTGTCTTTCTTGCAGCTGCCTTTGTCGAAAATAATCGACACAAAGATTGCGGGCGATCCGGTGCAACCAGGTCGTGAGTTTTACCCTGCTCGGGTCGAACCGGTCTCGCGACACCCAAAATCGAATGAATGTCTCCTGAGCGATATCTTCAGCCTCGGTACCGTTGCGGGTCATGCGCCGGGCATAATTGAATATCTGCTGAGAATGCTGGTCGACGATCTGCCGGAAAGCAGGCTCGCTTCCGGCAAGTACCTGTTCAATAACTCTTCGATCATCTTCCTCAACCATTGATGATACTCAATCAGGAATCACCGTGCGGACCACCCCGCTCGCCAGGACCACCCGGCCCATGCCTGCCACCGTGAGGCGGTTTCGCCTTACGTAACTCTTCCTCAGTCAGGTAACCATCACCATTCTCATCGATACGTTTGAATGCAGCCGCCTGTGCTTCTTCCTGGGTAACGGAGCCGTCGCCATCAGTGTCAGCGTCATTAAAAAACGTGTGTATTCTAGCGGTCTCCTCTACCTGTCGATCGGCCATTTTTGTTTGGCGATCAGCAATCTGCTGATCTATTTCCTCCATCGTGACTGCGCCGTCGTTATTGACATCCATATGCTCAATCATGCCTCGATGTCGAGGAGGTTGAAATTCCTCGGCACTGATCATACCGTCACCATCGCTATCGAGCTTATCGATCATTCGATCCACGGGCTTGCCGAAGGCAAGCGCTGCACCACCTGCAAGTAATATCAACGCAAAGGTTTGGGTTACTTTTTTCATTACAATTCCTTATCGGTATTTATCAGGAAGGCAAACGTCTTTACCTTACAAAGGTATACGGCGGAGCGAACAAAATCCGTCGCATTCACCGGTAAGTATTTTACTTTTTAGAAACTCGGCGACAGCCTCCTGCATTCGTTGAACAGGACGGGTAAGTTGGTTATCGTGCTCGGACTTTACCTGATCGACGATACTGTTGGAATAAACCCACAATCAAGCCGTCGAGAATCGCTCACGCAGCAGGTTTTTCTGCACCTTACCCATCGCGTTACGCGGCAGACTCTCGATCACCACCACCTGCTTGGGGACCTTGAAGTTGGCTAATTGTTTCTTACAGTGACTGATAACTTCATCGACAGTGGGTGGATCACCGTTCCCAATAATCACGGCGACAACTGCTTCGCCGAAGTCGGCATCGGCAACGCCTATGACAGCTGACTCGTTGATACCGGCCATGTCATCAATGACGAGCTCTATCTCTTTCGGATAAACGTTAAGGCCGCCAGTAATGATCATGTCTTTAGCGCGACCAACGATCGAGACATACCCATCGGGGTCGATCATAGCCTTGTCGCCTGTGTTGAAAAAACCGTCGTCGGTAAAGTCCTCTACGGTTTTCTCTGGCATACGCCAGTAGCCGGGAAACACATTCGGGCCTTTTACCTGCAAATTACCAGGCTCTCCAACAGCAAGATTCCCACCGGAGTCATCGACCACTCGAACAGCCACACCAGGCAGCGGCGGACCCACGGTACCGGCACGTCGCTCGCCGTTAAGCGGATTGGAAGTATTCATTCCCGTCTCTGTCATGCCGTAGCGTTCCAGAATGGTATGTCCAGAGCGGGATTTAAATTCAACAAACGTTTCCGAAAGCAGCGGCGCGGAGCCTGAAACAAACAGGCGGATGTTAGAGCAACATTCTGACCCGAACTCTTCGTTTGCCAACAACCGGGTGTAATACGTTGGAACACCCATCATGACTGTACAATCTTGCATTGCGGCGATGGCGGCTTTATCGGAGAAACGACTGTGCCATGCCATGCTAGCGCCACACATCAACACGCAACCAAGGCCGACAAATAGTCCATGCACATGGTAGATAGGCAGCATGTGCAGCAACCGGTCGGAAGCCGAAAACCCCCAGGTTTGAACCAATGTTTCGGCATTCTTACGCAGGTTGTCGTGGCTCAACATGATACCTTTCGGCTGCCCTGTCGTGCCTGAGGAGTAAAGCAGGGCGGCCATTTCGTCGCCCTGGCTCTGGGCCACACCCGCTTGCTCACTAGCGCCTGCCGCCTGCTGCATCAGAGTGCCTCCACCATCAACATCGAGAGTCAGCAGTGCTTTTATTCCGTTTGCCGGAAGGACAGATTCAATAGTGACCAGCGCATCACTGGCACAGATCACAATGGTTGGTTCTGCATTCCCAAGAAAGTATGCAAGCTCAGATGCTGTGTAAGCTGTGTTGAGCGGATGGTAAACCAGCCCCGCACGCAGACAAGCCAGATAGAGGTACAAATTTTCCACCGATTTTTCAACCTGCACTGTGATCCTGTCGCCACGGCCAGCACCAAGTTGCAACAGCGTGTTCGCGATCCTCGCAGAAGCTTCGTCTGCCTGCAGGTAAGTGACGCTGCGACCGTCCACATCCGTTAGCAGTTGCGTATTCAAGTCAGCAGGAAAATGCTGTTGAAAATGAGCGTAGAGATTGGCGTTGCCGTTCATGCCAGTTGTTCCTCGTTTGTTAGACGCTGGTTTTATAACAGTTGAATATGGCCGGTGAATCCGGGCCGCGATAAAACGTGCTGTACCTCTGGGGACCCGCATGTTCAAGCCAAGCCGTTACAGTGAGTAAAACACCTTTAACCAGGTTGTACTTCGTTGGACCATTGTTTGCTTTCAGTTCCTGGTGCTCGGCGCAAGACATCAGCAGCAGTATCGTCACCAAAACGCCAACCAACTTTGAGCGACAAAGTGAAACAAAAATCATGTAGCCTGCCCCGGCAATAAATTTTTCCTGGCGCGGGGTGCAAACTCGGACAGATCCTGTGACACAAGGGTGACCAGACCTGTGTCGTGCGGGCGTGCAGACACTTCTCTAAATATCACTTCATCACCCTTGATAAAAAGCTCTACGCCAAACAGTCCTTTGCCAAGTTCTCCCGACCCACACAGCAGCACTTTCTTTGCGCGCGGGCTTAGCGGCGTACCAATTTTCACTGACATAAGGTGGTTATTCTTGTTTATTTAAAGAATTTCCATGTTAGCAAACAGCAGAACCACACCCCAACCGATTTTTGTATAATCAATTTCCTTAGCCAACTTATCTATCTAGTCATGGAGTTGAATATGACCAACCTGCTTTACATCAATGCATCCCCAAGAGGCGACCTCTCTGCCGCAAACCAGGCAGCCCTCATTTTCACCGACGCTCTAGCGGACTCTGTACAAGTCAATCGGCTGGATTTGTTTGAAGCAAAGTTGCCAGAAGTCACGCTGGAGATAACTGCCGCAAAAATGAAATTCGCCATGGGACTAGATCTTAACGAAGAAGAAGCAAGACAATGGACAGCCATCACAAATTTAGTCAGACAGTTTGTGGAAGCTGATGGTTATCTGTTTACCATCCCCATGTGGAATTTCAGCATTCCCTATAAGCTAAAGCAGTACATTGACCTGATTACTCACCCCGGTCTGACTTTCACGAGCGACGAGAATGGACCAAGGGGGCTGGCTTCCGGCCGGGCAACGTTGATCTATTCCCGCGGTGGAGACTACAGTCCAAAAGATGGCAAGCCTGATCCATTCGACTTCCAGTCACCCTACATGAATGCCTGGACCCGGCTGGTCGGTCTGGACCCGGTTTCAGAAGTCCCGGTACAAAAAACAATGGCAGGGCCTGATGCATTGAACGAGACACTCGACGCGCAAAAGAGCCAACTTACCGTCCTTGCCAAAGAGATGGGATGAACGATTATTAACGGCCGCCAACTTCTTTGCGATGCCTGGGTAGAAAGGCGAGGACTTTTCCCCAGGCTTCCTCAAGTTTAGATCGTAAGAGTGAAGAAACGGCACCTGGTCACGCTCTGCTTCAGCCAATAATGGTTTCATCATTTTCAGCCACCACCGTGTTCTCGATGTAACCCAACTTTTCGATCTCAACACGAACAACATCGCCAACTTTCATAAACGAGGGTGGCTTCATGGCAACCCCGACGCCGCCCGGTGTACCCATGAACAGAACATCACCGACATCAAGCGTGAATGACTGGCTGAGATGCGCAATCGCATCGAAGCAGTTGAAGATCAGGTGTCTGGTATTGGATTTCTGGCGCTGTTCACCATTCACCGTACCTAGGATATCAAGATCATGGGGATCACCGACTTCATCGGGTGTTACGAGCCATGGTCCCATTGGTCCATGCGTATCGAATGATTTCCCAATCTGGAAGGTAGGTACACGAAGCTGCCAGTCACGCACGCTGACATCGTTTCCACAGAAATAACCACCAATAACCTCATGCGCTCGTTCAGTCGGAACATGTTTGCAGCGTTTGCCGATGACCAGGCAAAGCTCAGCCTCATAATCCAGCTTGTCCGAGACCACCGGCAGGTTGATGTCAGCATAGGGACCGTTGGCGCAGTTTCTTTGTTTGTTAAACCACATCTGATACTCAGGTTTTTTAGAACCGGTTTCAGCAATGTGATCACCGTAGTTAAGACCAATGGCAAGTATTTTACCGGGCAGCGGGA
>Ga0302133_10001977_pt1 | contig 12695 bp, 7 predicted proteins | sample CB9_331_MG_FD_203121 | JGI IMG/M metagenome (GOLD analysis project Ga0302133, IMG submission 203121) | Marine microbial communities from Western Arctic Ocean, Canada - CB9_33.1 | ecosystem: Environmental > Aquatic > Marine > Oceanic | place: Canada: Western Arctic Ocean | collected 2017-09-19 | reverse complement strand
TGCACTCGAGCTGAGCCGCCCTCGGCCATCGCTTCGACTTCAGCCAGCGTCGCCATTGTGGTATCACCTGGGAAAGTGGTCAGCAGGGCACCGTGGGCCCAGCCAAGTCGCAGAGCCTGGTCGGCTGGCCGGCCGGAGACCAGTCCATAGATCAGCCCCGAGGCAAATCCATCACCACCACCGATCCGGTCGAGTATGTCCAGTTGGCAGGAGGGACTGACATGCTGCTCACCATCGATCCAGATCAGGGAGCCCCACTGGTGGCGATTGGTCGATTCAACGTCCCGCAGCGTGGTTGCCACCATCTTGATATTGGGAAACTTCTCGGTCACTCGATCGATCATCGAGAAAAAGACGCTCGTATCCAGCTTTGACCGCTGCTCGTCAACCGCGGGACCCTCGATACCAAGCCCCTTTTGAAGATCTTCCTCATTACCGAACAGCACATCGACATTGGAAACGATGTTTGTCATCGTCGCCTGGGCCTCTTCGATACCGCCTCGCGACGACCACATCTTGGCTCGGTAATTCAAGTCGAAAGAGTTGATCGCTCCCTGTGCATGGGCCGCCTGCATTCCCTCGACAATCAACTCGGGTGTTGAATCGGAGAGCGCACCAAAAATACCGCCGGAGTGGAACCAGCGGACGCCGCCGTCGAAAATCTCGTCCCAGTCAAAATCGCCCGGCTTGAGCTGGGCCGCGGCCTCGTTGGCCCGGTTGTAGAAGACCACTGGCGGGCGAACTCCATACCCCAGGTCGCTGTAGACCGTTGCCAGGTTGGGCCCGCGAACTCCATCATGTTCATAATGGCGATAGTAGGGCTGTACGCCCGTTTCGCGGACGCGGCCCTGGACAAGTTCCCCGATCCCGTTGTCCACCATGGCGGTTGCCACGCCGGTCTTCAGTCCGAAACAGTCGGAGAGGTTGACCGCCACGTTGTATTCACCGCCAGAGACGTGGATCGTGAACTGTCTCGCCTTGCGGAATGGAATGCTACCGGGATCCAGGCGGTGCACGAGGGCGCCGAGGGCCAGGAAATCCAGTTTGCAGTCGTCGTCGCGGATGTTCAGGCCAGCCATCGTGCCAATCCTCGCGGTCTTCATCAAAGTTGTGATAGGAAGTTAGATCGTGACGGAGGAAAAACCACCGTCGACAACAATGTTCTGTCCGGTCACGAACGAGGATGCCTGCTGACTGGCAAGCCAGACGGCGACGCCGCCCAGTTCACTTGGCTCGCCAAACCGTGCCATCGGTGTATGGCCAATGATCTGCCCACCCCGTTCGCTGTAGCTGCCATCCTCGTTGAACAGCAGTTTTCGGTTCTGTTCTGCCGGAAAGAATCCCGGGCTGATCGCGTTAACCCGGATTCCCTGCTGGGCCCATTCACGAGCCAGGAACTGGGTCAGGTTGATGACTGCGGACTTGGCGGCTGAATAGGCGACCACGCGCGAGAGCGGCAGCATGCCGGCCATCGAGGCGATATTGATAATGCTCCCGCTGCCCTCGGCCAGCATCGATTTGCCGAAGACCTGCGAGGGGGTCAAGATGCCGCCCACCAGGTTGAGGTCGAACACGCTGCGCCAGGCATCCAGCGGAAGGTCGCAGAAGTCGCTGCCAGGCGGGAGCGTGGCGTCCGGATGATTCCCTCCGGCGGCGTTGACGAGGATCTGGGCCGGGCCAAGTTGAGCTGTGATCTGGTCGTGTGCCTGCTGCAGCGATTCCGGGTCCAGTGCGTCGGCGCTCTGGAAAATAGCTGCACCAGAGGCGGCCTCGATTGCTGCAACTCGCTCGCCACCGCGTTCCTCGCTGCGACCCACAATGGCAACCGTGGCACCGGCTGCAGCAAGTGCATCTGCCATGGCGCCACCCAGTACACCGGTACCACCAATCACGACAGCAACCTGGCCATCCAGTTGAAATAATTCGTTCGGCATGGGGTAACTCGCAGGGAAAACGACACTGGAATATAGACTAGGGCGGTGATTCAGCACTGTACAGGGGACGGGCAGCCACCCCCTAGCGACCCCGGCTATTACTCTCCGGAACCTTGTGGATCGTGTTGAAGATGCTGTTCTTGATCGACTGGCCAGTGGCCGACTTGATCGCAAAACTGATCTCCATCTGCATCACCGGCCGAATCTCCTCGAGGATCAATTCCACCGTGTGACCGTCCGGCAGGAGGCGAACATCTTCCACGTAAACTTCTTCGCGACCGGGCTGGCGGGAATCTGAAACCTTGTAATCCTTCGAGCCGTACTCCTTGGAATAGCGATAATTCCACCAGTCGACCGCATAGTTATCAGGATCCGACGCGCTGGCCTTGTCGAGCCGATCGGTGAACCTGATACGCACTCCCGTGGGCGTGACATTCAACTGCTGGGGAATGTTACTCTCCTGGCCCGTGTAACGAAGGCGTTCCAGACAACCATCATCGGCAGCCAAAGTCTGCCAGCCGCGCAGGCCGGTGAGATACAACTGGCCATCCGTCGGACTGAACCGTCCACGCATGACACCCGATTTGAACAGGTAAGGCAGTTTGAATGTGCCACCCTGCGACCGCTCGTCGATCACCTCGCGCATCACCACCAGCAGGGCGCACTGGCCGTAGGAAAGATGCAGCATCTGGCCCTTCAGTGGCCCCCACTTGTCACTGGTAACCCAGATCTGTCCGCCGCTGGAGTTGTCCTGCAGTCGCGGCATCCAGCAGAGCGGTGGATCGTATCCCAGCGGTCGAGCTTCCGTCTTCTGTGGCCCACCAAATCCGTAATAACCACCCTCCTGAATTTCAATGATGCAGGAGGCTGGCGTCCAGGTCCCTTCCTGGGGCGTGGCAGTGATAACGCCGTTTGGCCCCACACCAAGCCCGACCGGATTGCGGAAACCTGTAGCGATCGACCTGCTGCTGGTTCCGTCCGCCGAAACCCGCACCACGCCCTCGTGAGCACGGATGTAATAAAAGTTGCCGTCCGGATCGGTTTCCAGACAGGCGGCAAAATCGTGTCCGCCGATTGATGTCTGGCCGGCACTATTGAAGTTCTCGTAATAGTCCGCCTCGCCATTGCCGTCGCGATCGTGCAGGATCGTGATCTGATCCTTGCCCAGTACATACAACCGGTCCTTGATGATTCGTAGCCCCATCGATTGATGCAGGCCGGTGGCAAACCGTCGCCAGCGGACGTTGTCCAGCTTGTCGTCCAGTCCCGTCACCAGCCAGACGTCTCCGTGCATCGTGCAGGCAGCAAGCGTTCCGTCGGAAAAGAAGTCATGGCCGGCCAGGAACATTAGGGCACCAAACGGGTTTTCAAAGGGGACGCCGATCGTGTCTACCTGGAATGGCCCCTCCTCTGTTCCGAGCTGGCTGCTGGTCGCAATCTCCTGCGGCCAGAGGGCAGGGCCCGGTTTCGTCAGCAGGGCCAGGTCCTCGGCTGCCGGCGTGGCAGCACGCAGGCCAGCCAGCTTGTCTCCTGAACTGCCAGGATAGTAACTCACTTTGACAACCTGCTGGCTGGAACTCGCAGGTAATTCGACCTCGATCGCGTCGGCCATCGCCGCTGAAGACATGCCAGCGCCGCTGATCGATAGCGGAATCTGGATGCCACCCTGGGTAGCGATTAGCAGTCCGTCTGAGCTGGATAATTTGCTGACCTTGTCCAGCAGGCGCCAGTGGAGTGGCGTCTTGTGAGGGCCAACCTGAAGCGTTCGGCTGATCACCGTGCCATCGTCTGTCTGCTGAGCTGTGGGAGATTCCAGGATGGTGGCATCCGCGACCTGGTAAGAAAGGACGACCCGCGTGCCGTGCTGATACGTGCCCAGGTATCGCACAGGAGCTTTCCCCCAGGCAGGAGTGCTGCACTGGAATAAGACCGTGCCAGCGATACTGGGTGCACTCGTGATCCCGTAGCGGCGATCGGAAAATGAAAGGAAGTCGCCGGACCAGGCGACCTGCAGCGATCCATTCTGGAGATTGTAGCCAACAGCAGCGCTGCCCTTGTCGAGATGGATTGAGAGTCCCTTGGGATAAACGCCCGCTGGGGTCCGCAACACGCTGGCCAAGAAAGGACCCAGGTCGGTCTCGTTCCAGCGGTCATCAATGCTGTCCGCCTCTTTCCAGGTCTTACCCGGATCCATCGGCACTTGACCACACAGAGGCAGCCCGATCAAAGAGCTGATAACAAGGGCAAGCATGATCCGCAGCATGGTCAAAGCTCCCAGAGGTCGAATAGTCGATGAGAATCTCATGGTAACTTAGATGCATCCTGTTCTGTAGACGACCCGCAGGTTTCCGACTCCGTTCCACCGCAGATTGCCAGCACGGTTCTCGCGCGTGACACTCCTGAACCTGCTGGCAGCAGCCCGTCAGCAACTTGACTCAGTCGGTGGGTGATCGTAAGGGGATTGCCAGGAAGACGCCGAACTCCCTGGCCAGGTTGCAGCTTACCCGGGCATGGACGCGGCCCTGCTCGTCATAAAATCGGCCCTGTGGGGCGAGCGGGAATACGCCCTCGTGCCAGACATTGGGGTGAATGTAGAGACCCTCGCCAGGCTGGAAATAAAAGGCGACAAAGTCGTCGGGCTTGAGGTCGTCGCCAGGCAGTGCCAGTGGCACGACGTAAGGGGTTTCATCCAGCGGGAAAAAGAGCTGGCCGCCGTCAGGATGATAGTTGGCATGCCAGAGGAGGACCTGTGGTGGCGTGGTCGATGTCGATGCCGTGCGCTGAGCATCCACCGGGTTGCAGCCCCAACCCAGCAGGTACTGGTCGTCCACGGCCGTGTTCCTACCGAGTAACACGTCGCCTTCCCAGCTGGAAAGGAAGCTGCCGTGCGTCGTGCCTGCTTCGTCGCCCGTACCGCTGTCGACCGGTCGCCAGCCTGCCGCGGGCCATTGAACTATCTCGATCGGATAGTCGTGATAGTCGTGAATCAGCGTGCCATAGCCAGCCAACGAGGATGCATCGGCCCGTACCAGCGGGACCTCATGCCAGGGCAGCGAGTCGGGGACGTCCGGCGAAAGATAGTCGATCGGTTGGGGTGCTTCCACGGCCTCGCCCTAACTGGAATCGCTCGCGGGATGACCAGCAAATGATGGCCGCAGGTCCCGTTCGCGGCACCATCATATCAGCTCGATATGAATTCCTCGTGGCCGCCCCCTCGATTGCCCGAAACAAGGCCGGCCCAAACTCATTTTCACGTGGATATAAGGCTCAACTGCAATCGCCTGGATTCCGATGAACGATGTAACTGATCGTAGCGATCGCACTGATCAGGAAAGACAGGAAAGATAGGTTACCCAGTAAGCGACTTTGGATCACGGTTGGTCGGTCTCAGCTTCGGGTCGATGGTCATATTCAGGATGAAATCATGAGAATCGGACGGACGATTACCGCCATGACCGCTTGTATTCTGTCCCTGGCAGCATTCTACCAGGGGCCCACAAGCTGGCTGCCGGCTCAACAGCCCAGCCTGGTGCCAATTCAACGGCCAGCGGAGATGGTGACACGGTCATTTCTGGTCAAGCACCTGGCAGTGGACTCGGCGGCGACACAAGTCCGGCAGGTATTGATGCCCAGCGAGGGTCGCGTGTTCTTTGACCGCGGCCGAAATCTCGTGGTCGTCAAGGGAACTGCAGCTGCGCAGCAGATGGCCTACCAGCTATTGCAGACGATCGATCGTCCAGCTGTTGCCGCCACAGGCGGGCCGGAAACTCGACGATACATGGTCGACGAAGCCAAGCTTGGCCAGCAGGCGGCACTCCTGTCCCGTCGATTTCCACCTTCAACAGGTGTGCAAATCAGGCCTGACATGGCCCGTGGCCAACTCTTGATTGTGGCGCCCAGTGAGATCCACAGGCAGATTACGGGTTTGCTAATGCCGCTTGCCCAACCGACTGCCAGTGGCAACTGGACATCACGCATCCAGCAACGTCCGCTGCCGCTTCCTCAGATCAAGCCGGCAAACTCACAGAACCGAACGCCAGTAGCGGCGGCCGGTACAGCGCAGTCGCGTCCGGGCGACTGGCGCATGCGAATCAACGCCCCCCAGGGCAATACACTCTCATCTGCCACTGCAAGTGACGGCGCCGGAGGATTTGCTGACCAGGTCAGCGCCCAGAAGTTGGCAACTGAATTGCCTGCCGAGTCGGTGATCGACGATGTGGGGCAGCCGTTGCCGACGCCGCTTGCTCCCGCACTTCAGCCTGTTGCAGACGCAGACGTGGCGGGACCCAGGGCCACTGCTCAAGGGGCCTTTCCCGTTTCGCAGCCCGTTTCGCAGCCCGTTTCGCAGCCCGTTTCGAGGCCCGTTTCGAGGCCCGCTGCGCGGGTCGTGCGAATTCCCAACAGGGCTGTGTCAACCAATGCCAGCTCGACTGATCCATCCGCCAGCACAGCAGATGCAGTAGAGGCAGCGACCACGGCATCCCCTGGTGCGGAGCAGCAGACAAGCGGAGATAACCTGACCTTTGAGGACCGATTTGCCCAAACTGTCAGCGACGGACTGGAAGTGCCGAAAAATCAGATGTTCCGTGCCTTCGGTTCTGTACACGAAAGCGTAGCTGCGCCAGTCCAGGACTTTTTTCAGGGAGTTCATGACGAGATCGCAGATACGCTGACGGGCTGGGCAGGTGGCCTCCCGTCGACGGAAGAAGAGGATCAAGATAAGCCTCAAGCCGCCCGCTTGAGGTCTTCTGCTGCGACGCCAGTCCTTCCGACCGTTGAGCCAGCCGCCACCGTTGCGACTCTTCGCCGGCCAGCTGCAGCTGTCGTAACGGTAGATCCTACGACCAGGCCGGCCGCCGCCGTTGCCACAGTCAGTACGCCACCCGCTGTGGCTGCGAGAGTCATTCGAACAGCTCCGACTCAGCCTGCCGTGCCAGCCGCCCCGATAAATCAATCTGTGTCTGCCAGTGGAACACAGTCGGCCCGACCGATGGCCAATCAGATCAAGTGGCGGGGCGCTTTTCCGTCGACAGGCCATGCTGACTTAACTCAGCAGCCGGTCATAGACCATGCTGCTGCCGTCGAAGTCCCTGTTGTGACACAGCAGGTTGTAAGGAATGAAACGCCACCCGCCAGGCCCGCTGCGCCGGCCATCCCTCAGGGTGTAAAGCTGACGCCAACTCTTGACGAGGTTCCGCTGAGGACAATACCAGTGCAACAGCCGGTGGCGAATCTGCCCAGCCCAGCTGTACCTCAGGCAGTCGTCCAGGCACCGCCCAGGCCTGTCGTGAGTGATACGGGCCCTGCCAAGCCAACTCCCCGACCTGCTGCCGTTGTACCGCCGCCGACCGTGGATGCGACTCGACAGACAGGTTCCGTACTGGTTGACCGCGACGACCAGCAGAGACCCCAGCCATCGCTGCCGCCTGCCAGGGACAGTGGATTCAAGCCGCTGGCTACGCCGTCGCCGGTGCCTGCGATAACCCGGCCTGCTCCTGTTGTTGCCTCATCCAATCCGCTTGATGCCAGTCCGGCAAGCATGATCAAGCTGGTTGCTGACAGTGACGCGGAAATCGGCCGGTATGTTGCTCGCTTCCTCAAAATGAATGAAGTCGACAGCGAGTTGGCCGGATGTGATGTTCGCATGGCAATCAACAATCGCCAGATCTGGCTTGTGCTGAAACGCAACACGGGAACCGTGGTAAAACTGCATATCGGTGAGATTCGCATCGACGAAAACGGTTCCAGCCTGTTCCTCTACAAGCCATCTTCCCTCTAGTTTCTCGCTGGATCACAATAGCGATATACAGTACACGGTTCCTGCTCCCTTTCTGGCGAGCTGCCGGCTGAATGTGAGAATGCAGAGTGGCATTATAGCTCCGCTCTACTGGAGCTATGACAGGAAACAGCTATATGCGTGATCAGAGACGTCATCGTGCACTCGTGCTTGAATCGCTGGAACCGCGCCAGATGCTGGCCGCTGACCTTGCCGTGTTTCAGAATCCGTTGGTGTTTCATGACGTCAACAATGATGAGTATGTCACCTCGATTGACGCTCTGAATGTCATCAATCGACTGAATGGTCATGCAGCGGAAGCCAGGCTCACTCGCTTCCTGGATGTCAGCGGGGATGGCAGCCTCTCGGCGATTGATGCCCTGCAAGTGGTCAATGGCCTGAATGGTGTGCCACGAGATGGCCACGCTGTTTTTGAACATGTGCAGCACGTTGCCCAGCGATTACAGCGTGCCCGCGGTAAGCTGCCAGTCGACCTGGCTCAACTGGGTGACAACGTGCTTGGCAAGATGGACGATTTTTCCGGCCACCTCAAAGCGATGCGTGGGGAGATTCGTGAATTTCTGAATCAGCCGTTGGACGATGCCACAGATCTAAAACAGAGATTCAAGGTCATCAAGGACCGAATTGCCCAGCGGGTCCAATCGCTTGTCGATGAACTCAACCTCGTCAATCCAGACGAGCAGGAAACAGCGCAGCTCGACGATGGCGAAGTAGATAATCGAGTTATTCCATTCCCGCGCCGATTGCGCGAGGCGATCGAAATGAGCAACCTGCCCGATGAAATCGATGCGGACCAGGCTGCTGAAGTTCTGGATGCTGTCGAGAAGCGTCAGTGGCGGCCGTTTCGCACGGATGGTCACTTTCAGCGCCGCTTCCAGATGACGGACGAAGCTCGGCAGCAGCGTGTTGACCGGATCAGGGGATGGATAGATTCTGGCAATCTGCCGGAATTCATTAGCGTTGAGAGAGCTCACAAATTGCTGGATGTTCTGCAGCAGGGAATCGCCGAGGGGGAGGCGCATGATGAGCTCGCAGTGAATCCGATCACTGCCCACCAGCAGTTCTTTGCGGAACTTGGTGAGGATCTCCAGGCAACGATGATCGACTAGCAGCTACGCCCGCTGCCTGCGCACGCCGATCGCCTCAAAATGACAGCTGACCTTCAGCTGGAACTGTCGAGCTCGTGAATCGTGGCTGCACGCATGGCATCCCAGTCGATCTCCAGACCCAGGCCGGCTCCCTGCGGTGCGTAGACGTAGCCGTCTGGCTGAGTTCGGATGACATCTTTCATGCCGTATTCGTACGCTTCATAAGGCACCGCTTGTTCATAGTAGGTGCAGTTGTTGAAGCCGAGCATCAAGTGCAGGTTGGCCGCCGCCACCAGCGTGAAACCCCAGGACATCACCTCGCAGCGCATGTCCGCCTGGTCGACCAGTTGCATCGCCTGCCGTCCACCCGTAAACCCGCCGCACATTGTGACGTCGGTTCGAGCGACACTCCAGGTCTTTGTCCGTAAGGCTTCGCCGAATGCCGGCAGATCCTGTAGCCAGTTGCCCGAGGGAAGAATCGGAATGTTGACCTGGCTTGTTAACTCGCGGTAGCCCTCCAGGTCATAGTCAAACAGCGGCGCTTCGAACCAGGCGAAATCCAGCTCCTCGAGTTCGCGGGCCGCTCTCAAGGCCGTGCTGCGATCATAGTTGTTCTCCACATCCAGCATGAATACCAGCTCGCGATCGCCGAACTGCTGCCGTACCGCCCGCGCCAATTCCAGGTCTCGATCGATGTCACACCAGCAGTGAAACTTGATGGCAGTAAATCCCTGGCTCGCCATCTCCTCGACAAAATCGAGGTAGGCTGGCACGTTGTCAAACATCGGTGTGCTGGCGTACGACCTGATTCGATCCCGAGTGCCGCCCAGCAGCTTGTAGATTGGCTGGCCCTCCAACTTGCCGTACAGATCCCAAAGAGCGATATCGATGGCGGCGATGGCGCCCGGCACCAGCGGGAAGACACGTGGCCACAAGGCCTGTCGGATTCCCTCCCGATCGAGTGGGTCGCGGCCGATCAGGATCGGGATCATGTGACGAAGTGTTTCCGTCGTGTAACGGTCATAATCGTACGATGTGTAGTTGGCCACGGCACCGATACCGACAGCACCATCGTCCGTGGTGATGCGCACAATCGTGTTTGTCATGTACTGGTCAGGAAGGTCGTGTGACCACGTGTACTTTTGGACTTGTGGCCCCACAGCCCGAACTTCTACCCGATCAATGATCATTCCCGGTCCTTCTCTCGCCGTGGCAGGTCGCCTGACGTCAGCTTGGCAATGAAAAACTGTTCCATGCTGCCATACGGATCCTTGCCGCCCTTATAAGGCTGGCGGTTGATGATCAGCGTGTTTTCGACTTTCAGCTGATCCAGTTTCTCCTTCAGGCGAACGCCAAACAGGGGACAGTGGATCAAACCGCCGGGATAACCAGGTCCACGAATCGGCAACAGCTCAGCCGTGTATTGCATGTAAACTGGTGGGGCCTGCGCATCCACATGCTGCATGGCAGAACTTTCCTCGATCCGCTGACGATAGACAGGCTCTTCCAGGTCTGCGAGCGAACGGGCTCCGTAGTCCTTGAGCAGGTACTTTTGGAACCAGACCAGGCGAATCCCGGTCATGTTGCTGGTCAGCCATCGCGGGTCGGTCGAGCAGGGACCGTTAATCGGTGCCACGCAGGTGAGCCGACTTGACTGACGCTTGACCGGGTCCGCGTTGTCCGGATCGGCCAGATCCTGGCGAAATGCTAACCAGAGCGAGGCGGCGGCGCCAGCTGATCCTCCAAAAGCGCCGATCCTCTGTGGGTCGACTTTCCACTTGTCACCCTGCAATCGCAGGAACTGAATGGCGCGAGCACAGTCGAATAATGGTCCTGGCAAGGGCTCAGGATCGACCTGGCCAATCACGAAACGATAGTTGATTGCAGCTACGTGGATACCGGCTCGCTGCAGCGTCTGGATCGTCGGCTTACCGCGGATCTGCCTCTTGTCGCCGCTGGCATACCCCCCGCCATGGATGAACACGACGACTGGAGCCGCTGTGGTTACCGAAGCCTGGTAAAAGTCCAGCAGGTTGCGAGGGTGAGTGCCATATCGCACGTTCTGAAACGTGGGGCCAACAGGCTGCGCATGAACCATGCTGCTCACGACCAGGAACGTGGTGATCGCCAGGAATAGACGCAGACTCAATCGGATCAATACCATCAGCCAAAAACTCCTTATGCCCCAAGCCGCGTCGAGCTTTTACTTCAAACCATCGTAACGCGATTGTCTCGTATCCGCTGTTGCAACAACCAACAATGCTTGTAGTGAACCGTCTGGGGGTAGATTACGGTGTGCCTTGTCTGCTGCTGGAGAGAACGAACGGATTGAATGATTGAGTCGCAAAAAAGGGCGATTTACAGGCTTAACTGTCCCGGCAAACTGGCATTCGTGGGTCGAAAAGGCAAAACCGAATCTATCGATCACAATCGCCCGTTTTTTTTGGCGGGATCCGGCCCCGATTGCGTTACTCATACTAGACGAATGAACCTGAACACGCGAAGAATGAAACATCACTTCACCGTATCGATATCGATCTGCCACGCCAATCTGCGATGAGGGCCATTCGATATGATGTATCGCTGCGTTTCAATTTGATGCTCGGGTGCAGTCAGGATAATGCTTTCTACTCAGTGGGCACTTTAAGAGAGACCGCGTTCCATGGGCCAGCGACGATTGCGACAACGCCGATCTCGTGTCCCACGCCAACGCAAGCGTAGCTGGCAGCCTGGCCGGCGGCGACTGACAATTGAGTCACTCGAGGAACGACGATTACTGGCCTTTAATGTCGTCTTCGACTATTCGCTCGATACCAATGGCTTCTTCGATGACGCGACGCACAAGTCAGAACTTGAGCGAGCAGCAACGGATCTCGAAGCTCGAATTGAAGATGATTTCGATGCTATCGCTCCTAGCGGAGGGAATAGCTGGAATGCGATCATCACGCATCCTCAAACAGGCAGCTCCCACTCAATATCAAATCTGACGGTCCCGGCCGATACACTCATTATCTATGTCGGCTCACGGAACATTCCCAACCTCGGTATCGGTGGGCCCGGTGGCTTCAATGCCTCCGGTACTTCTGCTTTCCTGCAGACGATTGTCACACGTGGAGAGTCCGGAATAGACCCGAGTCCTTCCAATAGCGGCTCCAATACGGACTTCGCTCCCTGGGGTGGTAGTATCACATTCGATAGTGATACCGCCTGGCACTTTGGAACCGGCTTGCCAGCGTCCGGAAAAAGTGACTTCTATTCGGTCGCTATCCACGAGGTTGGTCATGTTCTGGGAATTGGGACATCACCGCCCTGGAATAACCAGGTCAATGTATCCGATGACTTTGCCGGCGCTGCGTCAGTCGCTGCGCATGGATCCACTGTACCGCTCAATAGTACAAATTCGCATTGGGAAAGCGGTACGACCAGCACCCTGCCAGGGACGTCGACAAGCCAGGAAGCGGCCATGGATCCGCAAATTACCGTCGGCACGCGGAAGCTCTTTACCAAGCTGGATTGGGCAGGCCTTACAGATCTCGGCTGGGAAGTGGCTTCCGCAAATGCCGCCCCCACACTTGATTCGCTTGCCAACCTCACGATCGCTGAAGATGCTGCCGAACAGACAGTCTCGCTGGCTGGGATCACGGCAGGTGGCAGTGAAAGTCAGCCGCTCAACGTGACCGCGGTGAGCGATAACACCGGCCTGGTACCAAATCCAAGTGTGACTTACACGTCGGCCGAAGCGACAGGCAGCATAGATTTCACGCCGGTCACGGACGCTTCGGGCTCAGCCACGATCACCGTGACTGTGGAAGATGGCGGAGCCGATGGAAATCTGGCAACAACAGCGGACAACGGGACCTTCAGCCAGACATTCGA
>Ga0302133_10001967_pt1 | contig 12727 bp, 8 predicted proteins | sample CB9_331_MG_FD_203121 | JGI IMG/M metagenome (GOLD analysis project Ga0302133, IMG submission 203121) | Marine microbial communities from Western Arctic Ocean, Canada - CB9_33.1 | ecosystem: Environmental > Aquatic > Marine > Oceanic | place: Canada: Western Arctic Ocean | collected 2017-09-19 | reverse complement strand
GACTTGGCTGGCATATAACAATCTCCTTATCTTTGCGGTTAGGCAGATTGTAGCCAGTCAGTCAGCCGATATAAAGTTCTGTCCTCAGCCAATGGGATGCTATTGAACGCAAAATTTAATTTTCCAGACCTTTGATATTGAACATTCGATATTCTACATTTGGATCCGGATCTGTATCGAGAATGTCGAAGGGTCATTTCTTCATGATCTTATGTTGCACCGCGTGGGCAGGACCCCCAGGCTACCTCGCACACAATCCATGAAAGGGGCATCGTGAAAAGTCAGTGTATATTCGGTTTGTCGTTCATTCTTGCCGGCAGTCCAGCATTCGCCGAAAATTCCACCAACCTGATTCTCCACCGACCCTACGCCTACTGGCCCATCCCCGAATACTACGACAGTCACGACCCGGAGAATGACCCGGTTCACCTCACCGACGGCGTGACGAGGTACACGGGAGGGATGTGGATGAACAAGTCGACGGTGGGATGGACCCCGGGCGTGGATGTGCCGGTGGTCATTCAGTTCGATCTCGGCGAAGAAGCGACTCTCGACGAACTGGTTTTCAACACCTGCGGCGGTGGCGGGGCAGATGTTGTCGAAGTGGGTGTTCGTGTCTTTGTGAGCCTGGATGACAAAAACTATATTCCGGCGGCGGAGCACGTGGCGCCGCCCGCGGAAGCTGCCGGAAATGAGCGAACCGGCGTGCAGATCCGGCTGCCGCTGAATTCGGCACGAGCGCGCTACGTTGCGCTGGCATCCAAAGCACCGCCGCCGTTCTACTTCGTCTTCGTGGACGAGATTGAAATCCACGGGCGAATTCCCGCCGATCCCGCATCGAGCCTGCCCGTGCTCGCCGCGGTCCCCGCCAGCGGGGCGAAAGGACTCCAGGGCGCATTGTCCGGGGGCACGCGCGCGGTAAATCTGCTGAAGGATATGACGGCGCCCATGAAGAAACACATGCGGAGCTGGCCCGCGGAACTGGCGGAATCGCAACGGAAGGATCTTGCTGCCGCCAAGCAGCGCGCCGTCAAAGAGTCGGACAAACTCCCCGAAATTCGCGCCGAGGTTACGAAAAATCACCGCGTCCGCGCGCGGCGGGTGTACGGAGTGGACACGTTGGTCTGGGAGACCGTTCCGGACGAAAAGTTCACCATGCTTTCCCTGCCGACGACGATCAAGCCCGCACAACAGGCGAGCGTCCACACGGTCGTCAACGCGCTGGAGGCAACCGCACTCGGCGTCGCCAACCTCTCGAAAAGCGAACAGCCCCTGAAGATCAACGTGCGGGAAGAACACGAAGGAGGTCCGACCATCACGCCGCGGGTGGCACGTTTCTTCGTCACGACAAACGCCCAGATTTTTCCCGACGCATTGCTGCTGACGGATTCGCCCCGGGTGATTCCATCGGGCGAATCCGTGCTGGTGTGGCTGGAAGTGGAGAGCGAGGGCGCCAAGCCCGGTCGTTATGAATACGAAGTCTCCGTGCGGGTCGGCGATGCGGCCCACGAGATTCCGTTGTCCGTTCACGTTCATGATGTTACGCTTACCCTGGAGACTCCGCTGGCAACCGGAAACTGGTCGGATCTGAACGATGCAGAGTTTGCCATGGCCATACCCGTTCGCGAGGAGATGCTCGCCAACCGGATGACCATCGGCGCGGGAGGCGGCGTCTGGCCGCAGCCCAAAAAGAACGAACAAGGCGAAGTCATCCGCCCGGTCGAACTGGATACCACCGCGCTGGACAAGTTCATCGCGTTTCACAAGGACTTCCCCCAACTCAGTATCTTCATCGGCTTCAATCAGCATATTGCACTGCCGACCTACGACTGGTTCGGCGATGTGACCTGGATGGACGACGAATTCAAGGCCATCTTCCGCGAATGGATCGGCGGCATCATCGACCGGTTCAAGGCGGGCGGCCGGGATTACGACGAATTCATGATCATGATCTTCGATGAGACGCTGTCACCAAAAGTGGCGCAGACCTGCGAGCTGGTGCACACCGTGGATCCCAACGTGCGGATGAAGATGACCATGCCTCAGGCATCGAAGGCGTCTGTGGCGCACGTGGTGGCGGCCGGCATGAATGTCTTCAACCATCATGCGATACGCGTCGGATACGACAACGCGCCCGACGGCTATCCGATTCTTTCGTCGGGCGGGCGGGAGCTTCACTTCTACGGCGCGGCGGACGCGGCGTTCGGGTCCGGCAAGGAACGCGACCCGCTCGGCTTTTTCCGCTACCTGCACTGGACCGCCTTCCTGCACGGTGCAACCGGGGTGCACTTCTGGAACATGCTGCACAACAACGGAACCTCGCCGATCTGGGAAGACGAGGACATCGGCCAGGTATACTGGCCGATGGTCTATCCTATCGGGCCGCCGCGCTACCAGAAACCGCCGCCCGACGTGCAGACCGCCGAACAGGTCGTCCCGAGCCGCCGGTGGCGGTATGTCCGGATGGGCATCGAGGACTACATGCTGCTGAAAATGGCGCAAGAGCGGATCGAGGAACTCGGGGAGAACGGGGCAGCCCATCAACAAGCGCTGGACGGGATCATCAAGACAGTCGCCGTGAACCGTGACTCGGATCGCGAATTGTTTCGACGGAAACGGCGGGAGCTCGTGGAACTTGTTGAGATGCTGGGCCGGGATTGATAAGAACCTGAATCGTCGCCACCTTCACCTGGATTCTGCCTGCCCGGACCGACATGAGGGGTGAAACGAGGAAGAAGGATCCCGCAGTAACTCAGCGCGACATCCGCGATGGCCTGGATCGTCTTGGTACCGGCACGGGTTCCGCGGGCATGGTTCATTCATCTCTTTCCTCGTTCGGAACCGTAGATGGCGGTGCTCTCGGGGTTATCAAAGCACTCATGCAGCAGGTATCCGGCAAGGGCACAATCTTGATGCCTGCGTTTGTGCAGAAGGTCAACGGCAGGAGGGCAAGCTACCCGGAAAGAGAGACGGAATGGAATATAGAGACGTCGCCTTCCGATGTCGGGCTGGTTACCGAGACCTTCAGAACAACGACAAGCGTGATTCGAAGCGACCATCCCTCGCATTCGATCTGCACCTGGGGCAGAAATGCGAAAGAGGCGACACGCGGGCATCGGACAGCCTCCGGCCGGCCCAGCCCTTGGTGCAACAGGGCTTTCGGCGTGGGAAGTCCCTGGGATTGGATGTATGAGAATGACGTTCATTACCTCCTGATGGGGGTCGATTTTAACGTGTGCACGATGCTCCATTACGTTCAGGCTCTCTTTGCAGAACGAAACGGCCTGTATGAAGGAAACCTGCAACAGTGGCCGATTTTCAGTTTTCCGGCCGTCGGTGAGAAGCTCAAAGAAAAGGATATCGTCGACGAAACCACGGTCGGCAGATCACGCTGGTATCACCTCGGGGCAAAATCGCTGGTAGATGAAGCGCTGGGGATTCTTGAAGGGAATCCTGAGATGATAAAACCGACAAGAATTGCGCCCTATCTTTCCGAAGAGTGACATGCGGGTTAGAGCCCGGGAAGAGCGAGAGTGGAGCTTCGCTCACCATTCGCTCTTATCGGGCTCTTATTTTTCAATTTCGGATTGTAGTGCGAAATCACTCGCACCGCCGCGCAAGCTCGGCGGTGCCGTGCTGTTCCTACTGAATCTCGACATTGCGAGAAAACATAAGAACTTGGGAACCGGACTTCGCGAGCTGTAGCCCGCACGCGCCCCGCGGGTCGATTAGAATCGTTCGTGTGTGCCGGCCCGGTCAAAGGTCAGCCAGTCAAGATAGATACATCCAGTGTCTGCCGGGAATGTCATGTTCTCTCAAACTCCTGTCCTGTCGCTCATGCCTCGACAACGGACATTTTGATCCCTCGCGGGTCTTCCCGCAAGCCAACCGTGCGCGTTTAGCGCAAGCTGGAACTCCACTGAACCCCGGCACGTGGCGGCACGAATACGCACCCGCGGTTGACTCCGACACGCGGCCGTTCCTATGCTCTCCGGAGAAAGGAGATCATGCTATGGCTGACGTTATTACGAATGAACCGATCGAGGTAATAAATCCTGCGCAGATTGGCGCCGGCGAGCTCGAGGCGGAGCGGATTCCGTTTGGCGGGCTCGACTACTATAAACCCGCTATTGCCCAGTTGGATGACGGGGAACTCCTGATGACCGTGTCGGGCCCCCGGGTATATGCATACTACGATCGCCCGCTTGAACTCCAGCGGCACACCGAGGACTGTTTTCTCTATCGATCCCGGGACGGCGGACGTACCTGGTCGGAACCGGAACAGCTTCCGGACGCCAAGGAAGCGCACATTACCGTGCTGAAGAACGGCGTCCTGATGATGAACGCGCATTACGTTCAGAAACAAAAACGCAACCCCTATCACTATGGCCACACCGTCCTGCACCGTTCGGAAGACGCCGGCAAAACATGGACCACCAAACACGTCCTCATGGAGGATCTGCCGGGCGCGAAGACCTCCGTGGATCTCCGCGGGTGCCGGGACAAGGTCGACTCCATTGACGCAGCGCGCTCCATCTTCGAATTCGAGGACGGCTTTTTCGTTTACCAACCCTGGGGACCGGGACGGATCCACGAAGGATTGAAGCCGATCGGCGATCGTAAGGTGCTGCGTGTCCGCGAGATTCTTGAAGTCGCCGACTGCACGTACGCGGCCGGCCCGTGGGTTGAGATCCCTCTCGTCACGGAGGACAACCTCCACGAGCGCGACGTGGGATTCATGATCGGTGGCTCGCACAATGTTCTCGAACTGGACGATGGAACGGTGCTTTTCTGCGTCGGAACCCGGGAGGCCTATGAGCGCGTGTGGGTCTCAAAAGACAGCGGCAAGACCTGGGACAACGGCCGGGTTGCCACGTTCGCAGACTTCAAACCTCCGGAACCGAAACACTACTGGTGCAATCTGTTCCAGGAAGCCTTTCTCTACAAGGGCGATTTCGGCAAGATCTACGCCGTGATGCGGGTGGACGAAAGATACTTCGATCCATTGCCGGGCACTGAACTTCCCGACAAGGAAGCCAAGGACGATCAATCGGAGCGCATGGTCGTGTTCGAATCGACCGACCAGGGAAAGACCTGGGGGAATCGCAAGGACCTCGGCACGTATGGTGAGATGTACCCGTCGATCATCAAGCTGCAGGATGGGAGACTGCTTTTCACCTACACGGTTCGCGCGCTGAGTCCCAGGATCGGCGTTCGGGCCGTCTTGGGGTATGAAGACGAGGATGGTCTGCATTTTGATTTCGAACACGACCAGATCATCATCGAATCCAAGTCACCGGAGGGCGCCTACAGCGGCGGCGGATTCGGCAACACGGTTCAAACGGCGGACGGAACCCTGGTAACGCCCTATACCTATACGGACGGCAAACACCTTCACGCGGAACTGGCGCGGTGGAAACTGCCGCCGAAGTAGACATCCACCTCCGGGGGATGCTGCGGCTGAATAGATGAAGTGCAGATAACGAGAGGAACCGTGTTCCTGAGCGCATAGCGCTCGCCGTTGCCGATCTTTCATCCACCTCAGCCTCCCGTCCCCCGGAGGTGGGCGGCTACTTTGCTCGCACAGGAAATCTCCTTGAATAACGAAAAGTCCGAACAGTAGAGGCACAAAATGCACGAGCGTTTTTTGCTCGTTCTCTTTGTGCCTTTTTGTGGCCATGAAACTTACGCTCGGCTACGGCAAGCGCCAGCGGGCGATTTCGAGGTGGAGGCCGCTGTAGTTGCCCGCCCACTCGTCGGAGTCTTTCTTGTACGAGTAGCTGGAGACCAATGTGCCGTCGTCGAGTTGAACCGTTCGGCCGAAACCGCCACCGCTGTCCTGGTGGTCGGGGGTGTGCTCCTCGATGACAATTACATCGGACGTGAGATCGAAATCGATTCCGTCGTCGTGTTCCGTTCCGACGACGGCACGAAGGCCCAACGGACGATCCTTGGCACGTTGCGTGAAGGTAAGAAGTAGCCGTCCGTCCTGCAAGCGGGTGATTGCCGGGTACATCTGGCCGTAGTCGGCAAACTCCCGCACGCCGTGCCAGGTCCGGCCCTCGTCCTCCGATTTATACAAGACGAGACGATCGTACTGATCGATCATGTCCTCCTTGTTCATTCCGAGCGAGCCGCCTTCGATATCCGGCCACCCGCGGCAGTCTACCCGCAAAATCACGAACAAGTTGCCTGACCTCGCCTGCCACAGCACCGCTTCACCGAAAACGGGCCACAGGTAGCCCTCCGGCTGATCGCCTACGACGGCCGGGTACTGCTCGTCCCAGAGCACGCCGCCGTCCCGGGAGCGGAACACGGTGTCGGCATCGGGACCGACGCCGGAGGCAATGAAGAAATAGGAACCGTCCTGGAGTTGAATTACGTTCCGGGTCGTGCAATCAGCATACGAATAGCGCGCGGGCACCGCCATCTGAGGTTGTGCCCGGGTGGTAAACCAGCTTTCTCCATTGTCCGGACTCCGGTGCAACAGGCCGTAACAATATCCGTCCTTGTTGATGATGTTGCTGGAGGAGAGATGAGCCGTCATCAATAGTGTTCCGTCCTCCATGACGCTGAGGTACGGTTCCCTGCCGGCCACGTTCGCCAGCCGCGGCGGCGACCAGTGCCTTCCACCGTCGGTTGATCGGAACAACAGGGTTGTCTCCAAAACGATCCGTTGCGGATGCATCCAAGGTTGATCATTCGCATTCCAGTCGTGATAATTCGACCAGTACGCTCCGTGGATTGCCGGGGCGGTACGGAAGGCGGAAACCAGCAGGTCCCCGTTGTTCAGTTTCGCAACGCAGGGCTTGTAGTCTCCGTGGGTGCCGAGCGGAATGCGCTCCACGTCGATCGGTTCGGCTCCCAGGGTTTCGGGATTCATGACTCGCATGGAGTCTTTGTAACAGCCAGGCATTGGAATACCTTATCTTCTTCCTATTTGAGCGTGATCGACTGCATTCGATAGCATCGGCAGATCAGAAACCAACTTCCCGAATTTCCACCCGCAGCGCTTCACGCGCTTTATTCTCGTCGGCCACCGGGCGCTTGTCCGGGGAGCCGAGAAGCGTTTCCAGCCGTTCGATTCGCTGCACCAGTTCGCACAATGTCTCGGGTGTGCACGCGCCATAGTCGTTCTCCCCGACCTCTGCTATCCACGGTCGCGTTCATTAATAGCGCAAAACCTTGCCATTTCAACTCGGCGAGTCGAGCCAAAATCCCCCCCGTCAGTTCGGTACGGCGCGTAGCATGGAGTTCAGTCCGCGCTATGCCCGCCTGTAATCGTCCAGAATCGCCTTCGCCGCATTATGCCCGGGAGCGCCTGTCACCGAGCCGCAGGGATGGGTGCCGGATCCGCAGAGGTAAAGCCCCTCGACGGGCGTGCGGTAGGCCGACCACGGCGGCAGCGGGCGGCGATCCAGCATCTGGTCCAGGGTCATATCCACATGGCGGATGCACCCGTCCGTGATTCCAGTTTCCCGTTCGATGTCATGGGGTGAGTAAAGTTTCTGCCACTCGATGAGGTCGAGGAACCCCGGTGCGTAGTCGTTTACAACGCGCGCGATGTTTCGCATCACCGGCTCGCGTAGTTCATCCCACGTCCCTTCGCGCGGATGGGCAGTGCCATATCGGACCCAGGATCCGAAGATGTGTTTTCCCGGAGGCGCAAGTTCCGGCAGGTAGGCCGTCGGCAGCTGCATACTGAGAATGGGGTCGCGCGACGGGATGCCGGACTGCGAATCCCGCCAGGCATTTTCATAGTAGGAAAGGCTCGGCGCGATCCGGGATCCGTTCACCAGCCTGGGGTCATCGGCGAGCTCCGACGGAGCCGCGGTGAATCGAGGGGGCGCCGACAGGATCGCATGATACTTCATGTAGTTCGCTCGCGTTTTGATCGCTTTTACCTGCCTGATAAAGTCGGCATTCAGGTTGTCCGCGTTCGTCAGTTTGAGAAACGTGCGCTTGGGGTCCGCATTCGATACAACTTTTCGCGCACGAATCCGCTCGCCGCCAGAGAGCCTCACGCCAACGGCTTTGCCACATTCGATTTCGATTTCCTCCACCGGGCTTTCCGTGCGAACTTCCGCCCCGAACCTGCGCGCCGCGGCCGCGAGCGCCTGCGTAATCGTCCCCATACCGCCCTTGGGAATGCCGGATTTGTTCTCCATGCCGGCGCCTTCCGATGCACTCTCTGCGACTTCCGCCAGCAATGATCCGATCGTGGTCGGAGACCCCACGTCATCCGCGCGGCACATCACGCAGCGCACTTTCTCCGAATGGAAGTAGTCACCGAGGACGTCCCAGTAACTTCTGGTGAGCAGTGCCTCCAGGGCGGGGCCCCTGGACGTATTGCCGAACCGGTCAACCAACGCCTGGTGGGTGGGCGGCGGGGAGAACATCACGGACTGCATGATCTCCACCGCATCGTTCATGAATTTCGAGAACGCAAGGTATCCCTCTCCCTCTCCCGGACCGAACCGTTCCAACCCTGCCGCCGTCCTCTCCGAATCCTTCCACAGGAGGATGTGATCGCCATCCGGAAACGGCGCAAACTGCGCGGGGTCGTATTCAACAATCGTGAACGCATCCGCGGGAATCTCCAGATCACGACAGATCTTGGCCGCGGGCCCGTGCGCGGTGTACGCGAAAGTGGAAAAAGTGTACCCGGGAACGAGCTCTTCGGTAATGCACGCCCCGCCGATCCGGTGACTGCGCTCTATGACAAGGACATCCAGTCCGGCCTTCGCCAGGTACCCGGCACAGACGAGGCCATTGTGCCCGGCTCCGATAATGAGAATGTCGATCATTTGGGATTTGCTTTCAAGATGACGCTTCTTACAATGAGAATTCCAATATGTTTCTAATTCCTTCTTCAAAGTCTAAATCCGAAATCGGAAATTGCAATGTATCCACGATTTGAAGACCTATTGGTGAACCGGATAACATTTATGGCGAATACGAAGCGGAATTGACATTGTCGTGAGACCAGAACTCGACGGACCGAGACCGGCTCGCCCGGACGAGATGGAATCGATCATCGCGCTGGCCAATCAGGTAATGCGCATCGGGCAGGGTCTCGAGCCGACCATCGCGACCGACTACCCGTTCGTCTACAACAGCGGAAATGCTGAAAACGTCACCGTCGTCATGGACGGCAGTCGGGCAGTCAGCATGGTTGGCTCGTGGATTAACACCGTTGAGATCGGGGATGCGCGGCTCCGGTCCGGGGGGATCAACTGCCTGGCGACCCTGCCTGGCTATCGGGGGCGTGGATTGGCGACGAAAGTGATGAACGCGGCCGCGGAGCACATGGCCGGCGCCGGCTGCCACATCGGGCGCCTGACCACGGACATCACCAACTGGTACTATCGCCTGGGTTGGGAAAACGCCGGATATCTTTGTACCTACCGGTTCAATCATTCGAATGTTGGAATCCTGCCGGGATTACCGGAGGCGGTGGAGCTGACCTATGGCGCAGAGTTCGATGAGAATGTCGTTGCCGCGATCGTGGATCTGCGCCGGTCCGACCGACTCGGGGGCAGTCGAACTGCCGATGTCATGCGCGAATTGCTGGATGCCGGCAGCGATCCGAACCTCATGGGCAACAGACGGTATGTCATGGCACAGCGGGCAGGAACTCCGGTTGCATACTGCCTGGACAGCGACCACGGAATCGTCGAATGGGGCGGTCCCGCCGACCTGGTGGCCGGCCTGGTCCGGACTTGGTTCGAACGACGAGTCGGCGAACGCGGCGGAAATCTACTGCCGGAACCGCAGGCGAAAGTGGAAGAGAGCCCGGAATTGACGCTGGTGGCCCCGGGAAACGGACACCCGTTTTTGGATCTTCTGCGAGAGCTGGGCTTTCCATGCCAGGCAGATTACTGGGGCATGCTGTACATCATCGACCCGCGTGGCATTCTGGATGCGTTTGGGCTGACAAACATTTCAGTGGCGGAAGAAGGAGGGAGTTTCACCTTGTCACGCGGCGATGAATCCGTCCGTGTCAGCCGACAGGAGCTGGCAAAACTTTTGTTCGGGCCGGAGCACATCAGCGACTTTGCCGACGATGGCTTGCCCCTGATGTTCTGGGAGTGGCCGTTGGAGCATGTTTGAGTAGCGTAGCGGATTCCGATCAACCCCGGAACGCCATCACCTCATCCAGCCCAGCAGAGTCGGTAAACAGCATAACCAGGCGGTCGATGCCGAGTGCGACGCCGCCGGCCGGGGGCATTCCGCGATGAAGAGCCCGGAGAAACGCCGGGTCGATCGGGTAGGTTTCTTTTCCCATCTCTTTGCGGCGCTGATTGCACTGCTCAAATCTTCGAATCTGCTCTGCCGGATCGGTGAGTTCCGAGTAGGCGTTCGCGAGTTCCAGCCCTCCGATATAGAGTTCCCAGCGTTCCGCTACCTGGGGGTCGTCTTCCTTAAAACGCGCGAGCGCGGCAGCCTCGCGCGGATAGTCTTTCAGGAGAACCGGAACATCCCGCGGAAGCGCCGGCTCCACAAGATTCACCAGGTCGATATCAAACCGGTCCGCATCGTATGCCGATATGGGATCCCACCCGGCGTGCAGGATGAAGGCCTCGCGAACGGTCAGCCGTTCCCACGGCACCAGATCGATGGTCACGCCATCATACGTCAGGTGCGTTTTGCCCAGCAGTCTTGACGCGATGTGGAGGATGAGCGACTTGGTGTCGGCGAGAACATCCACGTAGTCCGCCTCCGCGCGATACCATTCCAACATTGTGTATTCGGGATTATGCCGCTCCCCGACCTCACCGCGCCGGAAGCACGGCCCGATCTGAAACAGCCGCTCCATTCCGGACGCCAGAAGCCTCTTCATATGTAATTCCGGAGAGGTTCGAAGATAGGCATCTCCGCTCGGCTCGGCATCGATATGAAGCTCCGGCGCCGGCGCGTCAATCCGTACCGGCGTTTCCACTTCGATAAAATCTTTCGCGAGAAAGAATTCCCGAATCGACTGGAGAATGAGGCTTCTCGCAAGGAGGTTGTCCTGCAGCCGCCGAAGCCGAAGGTACTCGGTATCAAGAGATATGGATGCCATGCGGCGAACGGGACGTGGCCCAGGCCACTGCCTACTCAGCGTTTGTTGACGCGGTCGGCGTACTTGCCGGTGCGCGTGTCGATGCGAACCCGGTCGCCTTCATTTACGAACAGCGGCACCGCGATTTCGTAGCCACCCTCTACTTTTGCGGATTTCGTGACGTTTGTCGCGGTGTCGCCGCGGGCGCCGGGTTCAGTTTCTACGATGGTTCGTTCGATGAAATTGGGCAGTGTCACTTCAATTGGCCGGTCGTTGAAGAAAAGAACCTTCGCCTCACTCTCTTCGACCAGGAAGTTTTGCTGGTCTCCGAGGACATCGGCTCGGAGAACGACCTGCTCAAAATTCTCGTCCATGAAAATGAAATTCTCGGCATCCTTGTAGGAATAGACAAGGTCTCGCTCCGCAAGATTGGGTTTGTCTATTTTTTCCGCGGCCCGGTACGTTTTATCGATGGTACCCCCGCTCACCAGGTTTCTGATCTTGCACCGATACAGGGCCTGGCCCTTTCCCGGCTTCACAAATTGGAAATCGACGACCTCATAGGGTTCGCCGTCGATCTCGATTTTCAATCCTTTGCGCAGTTCTGAAACGGAGTACATATATCGATCTCCAAAAGCCGGTTTCCCATCGTAAGTTCGTTCCCGCTGGGTACGGGGGGGCGAGACTATGCACCGCGCATCGTTCCGGTGCCAAGCGGAATCGACGGATCGGGGGGAGGATCAGGACCGGGATCCGGGAGTCCATGCGACCCTTCAAGGACCATAAATACATTGACTGTTTTACGGCGAATTGGGCCCGATATTCCCATTTTCTTGAAAATGTAGTTTTTTACAATTTTTCTCCATTTTTTTGCCCTTATTAGCACACATCTCTATTGCCAAGCGCTCCTGGATTCCCTATAAAACAGCCGACTAATCAGGGGGGTGAGACCGGAGTGCTTTCGCAAGCCTGTCCAGGGGAACCTCGGTGGGCGAAATCCGACGAAAGTAGGTCAAAAAAAAATGCAGGAAGAAGTGGAAAATATAGAGGGAACCAACCTGCAGGAGAAATCGCCTGCAGCGGCCTACGATGCCGGAAACATCACCGTGCTCGAGGGCATTGAGGCGGTTCGAAAGCGACCGGCGATGTACATCGGCGACACGGGGGTCCGAGGCCTTCACCACCTGGTGTACGAGGTCGTGGACAACAGCGTTGATGAGGCGCTGGCGGGTCATTGTTCCCAGGTCCGGGTGACACTTCATCCCAACGGATCGGTTGCCGTTGATGACGACGGACGCGGGATCCCGGTCGACATGCACGAGGCAGAAGGGAAACCGGCGGTTGAAGTGGTGTTGACCACGTTGCATGCGGGGGGAAAATTCGATCACTCCAGTTACAAGGTTTCCGGCGGACTGCACGGGGTCGGCGTGTCGTGTGTCAATGCCCTCAGCGAGTGGCTGGAGGTGGAGGTTCGCCGCGACGGACATGTGCACCACCAACGGTACGAACGCGGCGCTCCGGTAACGGCGCTGGAGCAGATCGGGGCGGTAAAAGGAACCGGCACACGCATCACGTTTCTGCCGGACAGCGAAATCTTTTCCGAATCGGTTTTCAACTGGGACATCCTCGCTTCGCGTATTCGTGAGCTTGCCTTCTTGAACCGCGGGATAGAGATCATCCTGC
>Ga0302133_10001966_pt1 | contig 12727 bp, 10 predicted proteins | sample CB9_331_MG_FD_203121 | JGI IMG/M metagenome (GOLD analysis project Ga0302133, IMG submission 203121) | Marine microbial communities from Western Arctic Ocean, Canada - CB9_33.1 | ecosystem: Environmental > Aquatic > Marine > Oceanic | place: Canada: Western Arctic Ocean | collected 2017-09-19 | reverse complement strand
GCACGGCCCCGATTGTCCCGACCACCGTCAGAAAGATCGTCGGGCCCGGACCGGCGAGCGGTTCAAATGCCTCGGGAATGTCGAACAGCAGGTTGCCACCGGCCCAGACCACGAGATTGGCCAGCACCGACCCGATCAACGCGCGCAGCCCGGCCGTCCAGGGGTGTCCTGAAGCTGGTTCAGGGTCTCCGGGCGTCATGGCGCGAGGTCGGCTCTCAGCGAACCGAAGAACGTCCGCAGGTCGTCGACCAGTAGCTCAGGCTGCTCCAGCGCGGCAAAATGGCCGCCCCGCGGCATCTCGGTCCAGTGGGTGATGTTGTACTGCGCCTCCGCCCACGGGCGCGGCGAGATGAACAGCTCGTAGGGGAAGACCGCCACGCCGGTCGGCACCTCGACCCGCCCCATTCGCCTCGACGGGGGCGCGTTGCGACTCTCGTAGTAGAGACGAGCCGACGACGTCGCGGTCTGGGTGACCCAGTAGATCATGATGTTGGTGAGCAGTTCGTCCTTCGTGAAGATCGACTCCGGGTCGCCGTCGCAGTCGCACCACGCCCTGAACTTCTCGACGATCCACGCCGCCTGCCCCGCCGGCGAATCATTCAGCGCATACCCCACCGTCTGCGGCTTGGTCCCCTGGATGGATGAGTAGCCGGCCTCGGCGGTGTTGTAAAACGCCTGCCGGGCCTGGGTGCGTTCGAGCTCCTCCGGCGGCACACCGGCCGTGGGGTCGTCAACACCGGCCGGCGGCCCGGCGATGAGCATGGTGCTGTGCAACCCGACCGCCTGCTCGGGGTGCTTGAACGCGTGCCAGGCGCTGACGATGGCACCCCAGTCGCCGCCCTGGATACCGTAACGCTCGTACCCGAGACGCGCCATCAACTGCGCGCCGACGTCCGCGATCTGCTCCGGCCCGAAGCCCGGCTCCCGTGGCTTGTCGGAGAAACCGTAGCCGGGCATGGAGGGCGCGACCACATGAAACGCATCCTCGGCCCGGCCGCCGTGCGCCACCGGGTCGGTCAGCGGTCCGATGATCTTGGTGAACTCGGCGATCGAGCCCGGCCAGCCGTGCGTGATGATCAGTGGCAACGCATTCGCCTCGGGCGAGCGCTGGTGGATGAAGTGAATGTCGAGGTCCCCCAGGACGGTCTTGTACTGGTCGAACGCGTTCAGCCGGCGTTCCTGCTCGCGCCAGTCGAACTGCTCGCGCCAGTAACTGATGAGCTCGGTCACATAGCCGCGCTCGGCGCCGTAGTCCCAGCCCACGCCGTCGAGTTGATCCGGGAGACGGGTCTGGTCGAGACGAAGCCGCAGATCATCCAGCACCGCCTCCGGCACGGCGATCTCGAACGGACGGATCGCGGTCGGATCCACGGGCACCTCCTCCGTCATCGCATCGTCAACCGGCTCGCCCGGCTCGCTCCCCGGCGACACGCACCCGATCGCGGCCATCGCCACCCACGGGGCCAGTAGGCCGCTGAGTATCCACGGTGAAATCGTCTTCTTCATGTTTCCTTGTTCGGAAGGGGCGCTCTCGTTCAGATCGAGGATGATCGCGAATCAGCGAACCGATGCTTCATCCGTGGAGCCCTAACCGACCATCGCGGGCCGCAGACATCAGCAGACGTATTCTACTGCGTAGCCTGTCGTGCCATAGTCTGAAACAGCCAAGTACCGAGAGCGCATCATGCCCAACGATCAGAACAACCGCCTGACGCTGTACATCCTTGGCGCCATCGCCGCGGCGGTGACGCTGGCGTTCGTGCGTCCGGATCTGGCGATCGGCTTCGAGGCTGGCGGAGAGATCTTTCTCCGGTTGCTGACCATGATGGTCGTGCCGCTGGTGATCTCCAGCGTGATGAGCGGCATCATCGGCCTTGGCGACATCCGCAAGCTGGGCCGACCGGGAGGGGTTGCGATCGCCTACTACCTGACCACGACGGTCATGGCGGTCGCCGTCGGTCTGGTCATGGTGAACCTGATTGAACCAGGCGTCGGCGCGGTGAACGAGGCGACCCTGGAGGCGCTGGCGGCCGAAGGCGAGGGGTTGGCCGCGCAGCAGGCGGTACCGACGTTCGACGCCATCCTGCGGAACCTGGTCCTGATGCTGTTCACCGACAACCTGTTTGCCTCGGCGGCCGAGACCAACCTGCTGCCGCTGATCGTCTTCTCGGTCATCTTCGCGGCGATGCTGACCACGATGGGTCAGCGCGTCGCAGCCATCAGCCAGATGATCGTGCAGGTCAACGACGCGTTCCTGTCGTTCATTCTGCTGCTCATGAGGGTCGCGCCGGTCGGCATCTTCTGTCTGGTGACCGCCAGATTCGGTGAGGCTCAGGCGGAGGGCAATTTGCTCGAAGTCCTGCGTCAGACGGGAGCCTATTTCTCGACCGTGCTGGCCGGGTTGGCCATCCACTCGCTGTTGACGCTGCCGGCAATTCTCTGGATCTTCACCCGTCGCAATCCGCTGCGCTTCATGTATCAGATGTCGCAGGCGCTGCTGACGGCGTTCTCCACCGCCAGCTCGACCGCCACCCTGCCGGTGACCATGGAGTGCGCGGTGAGCAAGGCCGGCGTGTCAAAACGGTCGAGCGAGTTCGTCCTACCGCTCGGCGCCACGATCAACATGGATGGCACCGCGCTGTATGAGGCGGGCGCGGTCCTCTTCATCGCGCAGGCGGTCGGTCTCGAGCTTGGGTTGACCCAGCAGCTCGTCGTGGCCGTCACGGCCACCCTGGCGGCCATCGGCGCAGCCGGTATTCCAGAGGCGGGCCTGGTCACGATGATCATCGTGCTCAACGCGGTGGGCCTGCCGGTCGAGTATGTGGGCCTCATCCTCTCGGTGGACTGGTTGCTCGACCGCTTCCGCACGACCGTCAACGCATTCGGGGATGCGGTCGGCGCGGCGGTCGTGGAGAAGAGCTTCGTGTAACCTCGCTGGCCCTCGGTCAGCCGGACGTCGCGAGACCGCGAAGCTGCGTGGCCATGACGGCGCCGCCCCAGACCAGCGCTCCGATCATCGTGACGACGCCCAGACCGTGTGTGGTCAGACCGAGGACACGGTCATACTCGAGCCAGCCGAGGGCGCTGAGAATCGCCTCCCAGTCATGGCCCTCGACCTCGGCGCCCGTGAAGCCGCCGAGCAACACCAGCTCGAGCGCGCGGGCGTCTGCGATGTAGGGCGCCAGATCCAGCAGGTTCTCCCCCGCCCACCACAGCGCGAGCGAGGCCCCGAACCTGTCCGTGTTCTCGCGCAGAAAGGCGATGAGACAGATCACCGGGACGAGCACCTGCATGAGGCTACCGCCGAGCGCCTGCAGGAACTGGCCAAAGGGCAGGAACAGGACGTGGCCGGCCTCGTGAAAGACCAGGTTGACGCCGTGGAGGAACGAGCTCATCGCCGCGTCGCCTATCGGCTGCGTGACCAGTCGCCAGGTCCAGAAGAGGACGCCGAGATACAGGATGCCCCGGCCGATGCGCGCGGTGCGCGCGCCCGCCGACCGACGCGGCTGAATCGGGCCAAACCGGTCCATCGGGCGATGATACCGCCCCGTGATGCGCCCAGCCGCGCGCGCGGAGTTAGAATCGATGTGCTGAATACGACCGCGCGACACCAGCAAAGACCCGAAGGGTCGGAAGGACACACGTGGACCTCGTCGAGACAGCGATCGACCCGTGGGGACGTACGGTGCTCACCCACGTAGCCTGGAACTTCTTGTGGGTATCGATCTTCGTCTGCATCACGTTCCTCGTGGCGCACGCCTCCTACATCGTACTGTCGGCGCACCGGGTCCGCCCCGCGGCGGAAACCGACGCACTCGAAGCAAAGCTTGTCGGTCTGCCCAAACGGGTCAAGCGGCACTCCTTCATGGCCCGGCTGTTTCACTGGGTCATGGCCGGGTCAATCTTGACGCTGCTGGGCACGGCGTTCTTCCCGATCATGGGCTGGCAGTTCAACTGGGTCGACATTCACTACCCGGCCGGTCTGGTCCTGAGCGGCGCGATCATCTACCACATCATCCACGCCATTTTCTTTCTGGACTTCTGGTCGATCTGGGTGGGTCCGAAGGACATTCCGGAGTTCAAGGCGGAGGTCATGCGAGAGGCCGGTCACGAGGTGCCTGGCCCGCACCCGGCAAAGTATCCGATCGGCAACCGGCTGTATCACCTGGTCTTGACCTTCGTCGGCTGTACCGTGAGCCTGACTGGTCTCGTGATGCTCTGGCGGATGGGCACTCCGTTCATCACCCCGAACCCGTACATCCTCGGTGAGGCGACCTGGGGCTGGGTGTATGTCGTTCACGGCATGGTCGGCCTCTCGCTCGCCGGCCTGACTGTCGCTCACGTCATCTTCGGCGCGCGTCCACGGAACTGGTGGCTGACCAAGTCGATGCTCATCGGCTGGGTGACGCGACGAGAGTATCTGGAGCATCACGAGCCGGCCCGGTGGCCGATCAAGGTGCGGGCGCCCAAGGAGACCGGAGCAGGAGAGGCGTAGCACGGAACTGAACAACGCCTGCGCGCCCCGCGAGGGGTGCGGTCTACGCATGCCCCGACTATCTCAGCGTCGCCCGGTCAAAAAGCGCGTAGTGTTGACCAACTGGCGCCAGACGAAGATGAAGCTCGTCGACACCAGGATCAGCGCCGATGTGGTGAGCGCATCGACTGTCACGAGCCAGCGGCCGAAGCTCGGCCAGACCGGAGTCACAGAGAGGCAGGCAAGCGCGAGCGCGGTCCAGTGAATCGGGGTCAGCATCAGCAACGACGTCTGGGTCACACCGGTCACGCCGGTCATGGCCCCCAGGACGACGGCGGCGCCAGCCAGCGACTCGGCACGAAAGACAACCCAGAGACCGAGCGTCACGAGCAGTAGATACGCGTGGCGGAGTGCCTTTGGCAGCCGGACGATGCGCCGGTCCAGACCGGCCTGCTCGAGCGCGACCACGACGCCGTGGATCACCCCCCAGACCACCACATTCCAGCCTGGACCGTGCCACAGACCAACACAGAGAAACAGCACGACGGTCCGCCGCGCATGGGAGACCGGACTGTGACCGGGTTCGTCGAGTGACAGACCCAGATAGCCGCGGCACCAGTCGAGCAGCGAGATGTTCCAGCGGCGCCAGAACTCGGTCAGGCTCTCGGCCCCATATGGCCACCGGAAGTTCTCGAACAGCCGGAAGCCGAACATGCGGCCGAAACCGATCGCCATATCGGCGTACCCGGACAGGTCCAGGTAGATCTGTAACGTGAAGCAGATGGCGCCGAGCCACGCCTGCGTCATACCGAGCTCGCCGGGTGGCATCGAGAACACCGCGTCCACCGGGCCAGACAGCGTCCTGGCCAGGAAGACGACCTTGCAGAAGCCGACCAGCCACCGACGCACCCCGTAGGCAAACGCCGCCATCGTGACCCGCCGTTGCGCGAGCTGTGGGCCCATCTCGCTGTACCGCGTGAGCGGCCCGGCGCACAGCAACGGGAAGAAGAGCAAGTAGAGCGATGCGCGGATCGGGCTGACCTGGACCGGCGTGCTGCCGCGGTACACCTCGACCACGTAGGAGATCGCGTGGCAGACGATGAAGGTGAGACCGAGCGGCGCCAGGAGCTGCGGGACGGCGAACGACCGGTCGGCCAGGCCAGCGCTGAGCGGCACGGCGTACTTGTAGACGCCCAGGAGCACCACGTTGCCGGTCACCGCGAGCGTCAGCAGCGCCGCCGGCAACGGCGTTGGACGGCCCGAGGACTCCCCGGTGCGGCGTGCCCAGTCGATCGCCAGGGCCCCGAGATAGTTGAAGACGACCGCGCCGGCGATCACGCGGGCGAACGGCCCGGCCACACCGGCGAGAAAGACGATGCTGCCGGAGAGCAGCACCGTGTTGGGCAGGCTGAAGCGTCGGGCGCCCGCCCGCCAGCCGCGCGGCGTCACCGCCACGGCGATGAAGAACAGCGCCAGCACAGCCGGAAGAAAGCGAAGCAGAAACGTGGAGTCGGTGAAGAGCACGCGCGGGGCGCCATGTTACCCTTCAACAGCTCCTGAGGAGAACTGCCATGACTCACCAGACGGTCCGTTTCGCCCCGGTCGCCGCGGCCTGTTTCGTGCTGAGTTTACTGTCACTCATGCCACCCTGGGTCGTCGAGAGCGAAGCCCAGACAGCGGACGAATCGCGTGAGGCCTTGCTGGCGCGCGCGGCGGCGGCCGAGCTCGACACCGAGTATGCCGCGCCGCCCGGCGACCCGCTGTGGCACCACACATCCGGATTCGCGAAGACCCTCTGCTCGGCGGTCTTCGTTACCGGGCTCGACCCCGAGTTCGCGGCCGAGAATGTCGGCTTCTTCAGCGCCCCCTACGAACAGCGCGAGCATGTGACCGCCGTGGAGGTCGACCGCGATCTCCGGCAGGTGCATCTGACGCTCCCGGACGGCGTCGTGCGCACCGCGAAGTTCAATGGGGACCACGGCTGCGTGACGCTGCCGATCGGTGAGTCGGATGTCTTCTTCGAACCGGTCGACATCACCACCACGCTACCCGACCCGTCGACTCAGCCCTGGCCGATGGGCGATCTGCTGCCGGACGAACCGCTGACCGACGGTCTTGACGCCGACAAGGTCGCACAGGCGGTGGCCGCCGCGTTCGAACCGGCGGACGGCATGACGGGCGCCTTCGTGGTGACCCACAAGGGCCGGATCATCGGTGAGCGGTATGGCGACGGCATCACGATGCACACGCCGCTCGAGAGCTGGTCGATGGGCAAGAGCCTGACAGCCACGCTCATGGGTGTGTTGATCGAGCAGGGCGTGTATGACCTGTGGCAGCCGGCCCCCGTGCCCGAGTGGCAGACGGAGGGGGACCCGCGCCGCCAGATCCGGATCGCCGACATCCTGCACATGTCCAGCGGCCTGCGATTTCGCGGTGTGGCCGACCCCGACCTCGACCCGGCCCTGGGCTACCCCGACCACCTGTATGTCTACACGGGCACCGTCAACTCCTTCGAGTGGGCGGCCACACGGCCACAGCAATGGCCACCGAACACCATCGGCCGCTATCGCAACTCGGACCCGGTGCTGATCAACTATCTGGTTCGACTCGGCGTCGAGGGTCGTGGCGACGAGTATCTGTCGTTTCCCCAGCGGGAGCTGTTCGACAAGATCGGCATCCGTGGCATGGTGCTCGAGACCGACCCCTACGGCAACTACCTGCTGCAGGGCTACGAGCTCGCGCCGGCGCGCGACTGGGCCCGTCTTGGCAACCTCTATTTGCAGGACGGGGTCTGGAACGGTGAGCGGGTCCTGCCGGAGGGGTACGCCGAGTTCGTCAGCACACTCGCGCCGGCCTGGAAGGCGGACGGCCGCCCGATCTACGGCGGCTTCTTCTGGATCAACGGCACCGGCTCGTTCCCGGTGCCACGGGAGGCCTATTACATGTCTGGTGCCGGCGGGCAGACCACGCTGATCATCCCGTCGCACGACCTCGTCGTCGTACGGCAGGGACACTATGGCGGGGCTCGCGAGGGCGGGCGCGCCTTGCGCCGCGCGCTGGCGCTGCTGATGGAAGCGGTGCCGCCCAGCCGGTAACGCGAGGCGGCGGACCGAGATCTGCCCGACGCCCCCCACCGAAGCACGATCCTGGATCAGCGGTTGACCGGGTGAACCTGACACGCGACCCGACCCGGGGCGCCGCGTCAGGCTGACGCGACACCCCGTCGGGTCCGAGGGCTGAGCCCGCTAGGTGGTCTTTGCGGCGGACTTCTTGTGCTCCGCCACGAGCACTTCGACGACCGACGGGTCAGCCAGCGTGCTGACGTCGCCGAGGCCGTCGTATTCCGCGGCGGCGACCTTTCTGAGGATACGGCGCATGATCTTGCCGCTACGGGTCTTTGGCAGGCCGGCTGCGATATGGATCACGTCGGGCGCCGCGAACGCGCCGATGACCTCGCGGACCTTCAGCTTGAGGGCCTTGATGATCTGCTCGTGCTCGCCAGCCCCTGGCGCGGAATTCATCAGCACGTAGGCGTAGATCCCCTCGCCCTTGATCGCGTGAGGAAAGCCGACGACGGCCGCTTCGGCGACGGACTCATGCGCAACGAGCGCGCTTTCCACCTCGGCTGTGCCCAGCCGGTGCCCCGACACGTTCAGCACATCGTCGATTCGACCGGTGATCCAGTAGTAGCCGTCCTCGTCGCGACGCGCGCCGTCACCGGTGAAGTAGTAGCCGGGAAAGGCGGTGAAGTAGGTGTCCTTGAAGCGCTGATGATCGCCCCACACGGTTCGCGCCTGCCCCGGCCACGGTCCGTCGAGGCAGAGGGCTCCCGAGACGGCGTTGCCCTCGAGGATCGTGTTGGTCTCCTGCTCGAACAGCACCGGTTTGACGCCGAAAAACGGGAGGGTGGCCGACCCGGGCTTGGTGGGTGTCACCCCCGGCAGCGGGGTGATCATGACCCCACCCGTCTCCGTCTGCCACCACGTGTCGACGATCGTGCACCGACCATCCCCGACCACGTCGTGATACCAGCGCCACACCTCTGGGTTGATCGGTTCGCCGACGGTGCCCAGAATGCGGAGCGACTCCCGGCTGTACTTCTTGACCCACTCGTCACCGTGCGGCGTCAGCGAACGGAGTGCCGTCGGGGCCGTGTAAATCACGTTGATGCCGAGGTCGTCCACCACCTGCCAGTAGCGTCCCGCATCTGGATACAACGGGGTCGACTCGAACATCACCGAGGTCGCGCCATTGGCCAGCGGGCCGTAGACGATGTAGCTGTGGCCGGTGACCCAGCCGATGTCGGCCGCGCAGAAGTAGATGTCGCCGTCCTGATAGTCGAAGATCTGGCGATGCGTGAAGGCGGCATAGGTCATGTAGCCGCCCGTCGTGTGCATCAAGCCCTTTGGCTTGCCCGTGCTACCGGACGTGTACAGGATGAACAGCGGATCCTCGGCATCCATCCAGACGGCCGGACATGACGCCCGCTGTTTCTGGCACTCCTCGTCGAGCCACAGGTCGCGGCCAGCCGTCATCTCGACATCGCCGTCCGTCCGCCGTACCACGAACACGTTTTGAACGACCGACAAGCCCTCGACGGCCCGATCCACCGTCTGCTTCAACGGGATCCGCTTGCCGCCCCGCAGCCCTTCGTTGGCGGTGATCACCACCTTGCATTCGGCATCGACGATACGGTCGCGCAGCGACTCAGACGAAAACCCGCCAAACACCACCGAGTGCACCGCGCCGATGCGCGCGCACGCCAACATCGCGTAGACGAGCTCCGGCATCATGGTGACGTAGATGCAGACCCGGTCTCCCTTGCCGACACCGTGGTGACGCAGCACGTTGGCGACCCGGCACACATGGTGCTTCAAGTCCAGATACGTGATGTGGGTATAGGCGCCGGGCTCGTCCTGGGCCCAGATCAGCGCCGTCCGGTCGGGGTGCGCCTCCGCGTGCCGGTCGACACAGTTGTAGGCGGCGTTCAAGCGCCCACCCGCGAACCACGCGAAAGCGGCCTGCTCGTAGTCGGCTTCGACTACCTGATTCCAGGGATGGAACCAATCGAGCGTCTTGGCCTGTTCGGCCCAGAACGACTCGGGATCGTCGAGTGACGAGCGATACAGGCGCTCGTACTCCTCCATGCTGTTGATGTGCGCACGCTTCGCGATGGACGGCTTGACGGGGTAGATCTCCTGCGGCACGTTGTCGACTCCTCGGAAAATGTGATCGCTTCAGGTTCGGTGCGTCGACGCGGGGCCTCGCGGCCCTCGGTCGATCTACTTCAGCATGGTTCGGGCGGCCTGCCGCCCACCGGACGAAACGCCGGTCAGGCGCCCGCGGGCGCGTCTTCCGTTGACCCGGACCGGGCCAGGGTCAAAGCGACGAAGGCGACGACGGCCAGCGCGGCAGCCGTGTAGAAGGCGTACTGGTAATCGCCAAAGGCGTCGAACACCCGCCCGCCGATCATGGGACCGAGGAAGCCCGCCACGCCCCAGGCGGTGAACAAGACGCCGTAGTTCATCCCGAGGTTACGCGTGCCGTACATGTCCGCTGTGGCAGAGGCGAACACCGAGAGCTGCGTCCCGTAGCACCAGTAGACCGCCGCGACCAGCAGGTAAAAGAACACCGCGTTCTCCCGGAGCAAGAACAGCGCCGGCATCGCCACGGCGGACGCCAGCACCATGACCCGTAGGGTCGTCAGGCGGCCCAGCGTATCCGACAGCCACCCGGACAAGATGCGTCCCGCGGTATTCCCGACGGCCCCGACGGCGATGGCAAAGGTGGCCGCGGCGGCGCCGAGCCCCGCGTCGCGCGCAAACGGCACGAGCTGGCTGATCGTCATCAGGCCGGCGGTCGTACCCAGACAGTACGCGACCCACATCTGATAGAAGCGCGGCGTGCGAAGCATTTCCGCGGTGGTGAAGTCCCTGCGCTGGACGGCGCCGGCGCCGGTCGTGGGCGGCGCCCAGCCCTCGGGGCGGAATCCTGCCGGCGGGTTCTTCAGCAGCCAGGTGCCGAGCATCCCCATGAGCAGGAAGAGCACACCCAGAATCCGGAACGTGGTGCGCCAGCCCAGGGTCTGGATCCAGGTCGTGGCCACAGGCCCGATGACCGCGGAGCCGGCGCCATAGCCCCCAACCATGATGCCGACCACGAGACCGCGTTTGTCGGGGAACCACTTCGACGCCACCGGCACAGGTGTGGCGTAGCCGAACCCGTTGCCGACACCCACGATCACGCCGAAGACCACATACAGGAACAAGAGCGAGCTGGTGAAACTGGTCAGGAAGAAACCGAGCGACACCAGGATGGCCCCTGTGAGAGCACAGGGCCGTGGGCCAACCGCATCCTGGATGCGACCGGCCACCATGAACGAAAGGGCGAAGCAGATGACGGCGATCGTGAAGACCCACGACGTCTCGGCTCGGGTCCAACCGAACTCCTCCTCGAGCGGCAGCACGAAGACGCTCCAGGCGTACAACGAGCCGAGCGCCAGATTCATCGACACGCCGCCAATCACAACACTCCAGCGATTCATAGTGCTCCTCACCTGTCGCGCCGTGCGACCCGGGCGTCCCGCGACGCTCGGTGCCACCAGGCACGTTCACCACCGGCTGCTCGCCGCAGCGACCAATATCAATACAAAGACAGGGATTGTAGCCGATCCGCCCTGGCTGCCGTAAACCGATTTCTGCGGATAACGCCAGGTCACGGCGACGCGGGCGTCCGCGTCCGCACTCGCTACAGCGACAGCCCGGTGACGGCGGCCAGCACGATCATCGCGACAGCCGCGACCACGAGGTGAATCGAAAGCAGCGCCGTCTGTTTGAACAGCGTCTCGAGCCGACCACTGCCGTAAGCCCGACGCAGGCTCAGGTAGAGCACCACGACGACCGCCAGCTCCACGGCGTCCTCCAGGACCGCTCGACCGGTCAACAGTTCGGCGAGCGTCTCGACGGTGAGCAGGACGAACGCCGCCGCATGGAAGTGCAGTGCGAAGACCACGTGCGGCACGAAGAACGGTTCGCGCTTACGGTAGAGGAGTCGCAGCAGGGCCGCAAAGACCGGCACCAGCAGGAAGAGCACCAGCGGCAGCCTCTTGAAGAATGTCTCACGCGCGCGCTCGGGCTGCTCCATGACCGGCCGCAGCAGGTTCTCGGCCATCCAGCGCACGGCGGGGCCGGTGTCGGCGAAGTCCTCGTCCCAGTCGATCTCGTCATCGATCTCGTCATCGACCTCAGGCTCTGCCTGCGATGATGTCGTCTCTGCCGTGGCCTGGCCGACGACATCGACGTCGCGGTCGACCGTCGCGTCGGCGGGCAAGAGCCCCTGGGCGAAGAAAAGGAGGAAGCTGACAAAGAAATAGGTCCGCAGTGGCGCCAGGTAGCGGGTGCGCCGTCCCTGCCAGTACTCGACCGTCAAGAAGGCGGGCCGGCGCAGCAGCAGCAGGATGGTCTTCCAGGCGCGGGCGTCGAACGAAAACAGACCGTCGACCGCTTCGTGCGCAAACTGTGAGACCGACAGGTGGAGATCGCCCTCCTGCTGTCCGCACGCCGAGCAAAACGGGCCGCGCAGGCGGGCGCCGCAGTCCTGGCAGGCCGTCCACTTCTGTGACCGCCCCTCTGGGACCGTCCCATCCGTGCCAATGACCGCCTCCTGGTCGGGCGTATCCACGCCAGGATCATCCCACGGTCAGCCGCGCCGCGCGAGCCAGTCCGCCGGTGAGGATCGATATGATGACCACTCGGCCGACGCGTAGGCTGCGAAAGGGCAAGGGGAGAGGCATGCAGACGATCAAGCTGGTGCTCAAGCTGCTGATGGCGGCCTTCTATGTATTCGCCGGGGTCAACCACTTCCTCGACCCCGCCTTTTACCTCAACATCATGCCGCCGTATATCCCGGCGCACGGCGCGGCCGTCGCCCTGAGCGGCGTCGCGGAGCTGCTGCTCGGCGCCGCCCTGCTCTGGCCCCGCTCACAGCGGCTCGCGGCCTGGGGCATCGTCGCGATACTCATCGCGTTCCTGCCCGTCCATGTCCATATGCTGGCAAACAGCCAGCTCTATCCTGAGACCTCGGTCCTCGCGCTCTGGCTGCGCTTCCCGATGCAGGGGGCGCTGGTCGCGTGGGCGTACTGGTACACCCGGGGCGTGGACGGAGCCACGGCCTCGACCTGATTTCCGGTGCCCGAGTGGGTCCGGTCGTCCGCGGCCGCGGACGGTGGGCCAGCCGGCCCCTGCACAGTTGAGT
>Ga0302133_10001956_pt1 | contig 12779 bp, 10 predicted proteins | sample CB9_331_MG_FD_203121 | JGI IMG/M metagenome (GOLD analysis project Ga0302133, IMG submission 203121) | Marine microbial communities from Western Arctic Ocean, Canada - CB9_33.1 | ecosystem: Environmental > Aquatic > Marine > Oceanic | place: Canada: Western Arctic Ocean | collected 2017-09-19 | reverse complement strand
TATACCTGACCCGTATCTCGCTCTTTCATTGTTATGATTTCGCACGTGCGTTACATAGACCTTATTCGAAGCCTTCACAGGCTTACAAAGCCCTAGCAATTCATCGGTGTCGCTATACGATTGCGGGTAATACGAAAGTCCAGTCGATAAACCCACCGCTCCCTCATCCAAACCCTTACTAACTATATTTTGAGCTTTCGATAAATCGTCGCCTCGCAGTGGCGCGTCCGTAAAACCAAGGACGTTTAGGCGAACCGGCCCGTGCGGGACAAGTACAGCGACGTTCGGGCCTGTCTTTCCATCGTAGTGACCACGTAGGGCTGAAATACTCGACATATCTAGATCCAACGGGGGATCACCAAGTATCCCCGCAAGATATCTTGCGTGATTCTTGTAGTCTGCTGAGTCGAGAGGTGCCCAACCCATTCCATCTTGAGTAAGAATCTCCGAAGTTACGCCCTGTCGGATGCTGTGAATTCCTTGTGGTTCTTTTAATAACACACCATCGGCATGTGAGTGGGTATCAATAAACCCTGGCAATACACTTAGTCCTGTAGCGTCAATTTCTTGATGAGCACTTGTGTCACGTAGATCGCCGATACTAGCTATTCGTTCATCAATAATTCCAATGTCGCCCAGAAATTTCTCTTGTCCCGAGCCATTTACGATAGTGCCGCCAGAAATCTTAATATCGAACATGTGACCATCCTAATATCTTTACCGACTTGATGGGTAACTGGCTGATACTCATGAAAGTCTGAATCCAACCTCGCTGTCACGAGCTGCGATAATCGTCTTTTTACCACTTAACCATTCAAGTACCGAGTTTCCTACTAGTTCACGCCGCCAGCTTTGTAAGATTCTCAAGTCCGGTTCTTCCGAAACTGCAGTTGAGGAAAGAAACCAATGAACTAGTTCATCAATCTCGGATCTAGTCGCAATAAATCTCGACGCGATCCCAGCGGTCTTGGCCTCTTTCTGGATAATCGCATTAAGCACTGAGGATAATGACGTGGAATTAATTTTTCTTGTGCCCCTCTTGTCAGCAGGCTTGATTGGGTCGGCTCTTCCTAAGGCAATTTCTTCAATCAATGTATCGCCAAAATTTCGAATCTGACCCGATGTCAGGCCACGTATTGGCGTCATTTCCTCAATAGTCTCAGGCATTTCTCTAGAGATTTCTATGAGAGTTCTGTCGCTCAGTATACGGATTCGTGGCACATTATTCTCGCGTGCTTTAGTCTCCCGCCAAGCTGCCAGATTCCTGAGAACACCCATCTCATTCGGGCGAAGTGATTTCGCTTTATCCACCTTTAAATAAGACAAATCAACAGGTGGCCGAGACGACCATAATTCAGCGAATGAATCACATTCAAGTAATACGTATTCAAGTCTCCCAGTTTGACGAAGTTTGGACTCTAAATGATTCCAACACTCGAGTAAATACTCAACATCGTTGGCCGCATATAAAAGCTGTTTCTCACTTAGTGGTCGCCGCACCCAATCAGAAAATTGTGAAGCCTTATTCAGAAGAACTCCAGTGATTTGTTCGACCAGATTGCCGTACCCTACCTGATCTTGAAAGCCGGCAAAGGCAGCAGCAATCTGAGTGTCAATAAAGTTTTTAGCGCGAACGCCAAACTGGTCTCCGAGTATCTGCAAATCGGCCTGTGAAGCATGAATTACTGTACAGATACTTGCATTCGCCACTAGTGCCACTAATTCGGTCACATCCACTTGGAGGGGGTCAATTAGTGCAATCTGTGGCTCGGTCATCTGTCCCCATGCAATCTGAACCAATGCCAGCTTTGGAGAGTAAAAACCCTCTGTGACGAATTCCAAATCTAGGGCAAATATGCCACTGTCTCGAACCTCTTGAACTATTCGAGCCAGATCGACTTGGTCGACAATTAACGGGAGGCTTTTGGACTGTAATTTTGGCACAAACAAAGGTTACTACAAGTTTCTTTCGTCGGCGCTGGTCTTAAAGTATGGTCACGGCAAAAACTATCTCGTGGAGCACACATTTCCACTATTTTCATCAAACAATCGTTACACTACTTGTGAGAATACAAAACAAATTGAGTAACTCATATTTATAGGGGGTATCCAGATGAAAGCTGCTATATATCATGGCGCACATGAACAGTTAACCATAGAGGATGTTGAGCTCGATGAGCCACAGGGCTACGAATTAGTTGTGCGAACGGCAGCGTCAGGCGTATGCCACTCAGATTTGCATTTTGTTGATGGTTTTTACTTCATGCCAGGTCCCGCAATTCTCGGTCATGAGGCTGCGGGGGTCGTGGAAGCTGTCGGGCCGCTCGTCACGGAGGTAGTTCCCGGTGATCACGTAATTGCATGCCTCTCTATCTATTGTGGAAAGTGCAATCGATGCCTAGTTGGAGAAACTCACCTTTGTGCTAATAAACCAGTTCGTGACCCAGATGTTAATCCTGGAGTTCTATGGCAAGGTAAGGGTGTTCGCCAATTCGCAGGATTAGGATCTTATGCCGAGAAAATGCTTTTACACGAGAATGCAGTCGTAAAAATTGATAAGGATATGCCGTTCCAGCAAGCAGCACTGATCGGTTGCGGTGTCACTACTGGTGTTGGAGCCGTGCTTAAGACAGCAAAAGTACAGGCTGGGTCAACTGTAGTGGTATTTGGAGCCGGTGGAGTCGGATTATCGGCTATTCAAGGCGCACGAATCGCTGGAGCACGCACCATTATTGCCGTTGACCGAATCGAACATAAGTTGGCCACAGCTCGTGAGCTGGGTGCAACACATAGTGTAGATGCGTCAACTGAAGATGCTGTCCAAAAAGTACTCGAATTAACCGGCGGTGGCGCTGACTATGCGTTCGAGTGCGTCGGGTTGAAGGTTCTCGCAGAGCAATGTTGGGCCGCTATCCGACCAGGAGGCACCGCAACGATCGTCGGAATGATTCCGCAAGGTGAAATGGTTGAAATTCCAGGACCTGAGTTCCTGCGAGAAAAGAAAATACAGGGCTCAAGCATGGGCTCCAACCACTTTAAAGTTGACATGCCTGTGTACATTGACTTCTATAAAAGAGGCCTTTTACAGATAGACGAAATGATCACAGAGACTGCACCTCTTTCAGACGTGAATGACCGTCTTCGGGCAATGCGGGATGGTGAAGTCGCTAGGAGTGTTCTCCTATTTGACTAAATAACAGCTTTCTGTAGAAGCAAGCGAATAATAAAAAAAACCCTTATTTAACAGGGTTTTTTTTTATAAATTAACTAAAAAGCTCAGTTCACGCTATACTTTCGAGCATCTATTAAATTATTATTTATTAAAAAACAATTGGACCAGAAGGAGTAATATGGCATACCCAGAATACGATAACTTGTTAATCGATCGCGTAGGAAAAGACGATCAAATAGCTCGAATAACGTTAAATAGGCCCGAAAAAATGAACTCCCTTTCTCAGGAGCTATTATTTGAGTTCCGAGATGCTCTAGAAAATTTAGAGCCTGATGATACGGCTCGAGTGATTATTGTTCGTGGAGCAGGTAGGACTTTTTCTGCTGGCTACGATCTTACCCCCGCAAAGGGCACGGGTGCGGATGCTGTTGCAAGAGAGTTTAAAACCGTAGATGACCAAGGGCGGCGACTCTGGCAGGGTGTTCGTGCTGGAATGCAAAGAATTACTAATATCCACATGTATTTTTGGAACCTACAAAAAGTAACTATTGCTCAGGTACATGGCTATGCCATTGCTGGTGGGTGTGAATTGTCAATGATGGCGGATCTAGTTGTTTGCGCTGATGATGCACGCTTTGGACATCCTGGATTACGTTTTGCCGGGACGCGAACCTCAATGATTCTTCCACTGCTTATTCCAATGAGAAAAGCAAAGGAGCTCTTTTACACGGGTGACAATATCTCAGGCACTGAAGCGGCTGAGTTAGGTATGGCAAACAAAGCGGTTCCTTTCGATCAGCTCGAGGAGCAAACTCTAGCCTTAGCCGAACGTGTTGCAAACTTACCTGCCGATCACCTAGCACAGCTAAAGATTCACATGAATCGATTTCACGAGAATATGGGAATATATTCGAGCGTCCATTCGAGCACGGACCTCGATGCTGCTGGTACCTTCACCACGCAATCTTACGGATGGAGTGACAAGTTCAAAGAAGGTGGACTGAAAGAAGCTCTAGCTTGGAGAGATGGCCCATACCAAGACTACTCTGCAACTCCAAAAAACTGAAGAATATGACGCCTTAGTTCTTGAAAAAAGGAGAGCAATTTGACTGAGTTAAGTTCCATAGACACTGGGACCGAAGAGCTGCTCGCAGAGCTTAAAGAAGGCATCCTTACTTTAACTCTTAATCGGCCAGATCGGCTTAACGCAATAAATGATCCGATGCTTAAAGCTCTTTCAGAACAGCTGCAACAGGCTAATCGCAACCCGAAAGTCCGGGTAGTCATTCTGACTGGCGCTGGTCGAGGTTTTTGCTCTGGGCTTGATTTAACTCAGCAAGTTGAACGAAAGGATGAGAGTGAAAGCGATTCATCTAATCAATCGCAATTTAACCTATTTGATCTTACACAGTCGCCGCCTCTCGCTCTCTACCGGATGGATAAACCGGTTATATGTGCAGTGAATGGCGCCGCTGCCGGATATGGAATGGATCTTTCGTTGCTCTGCCACGTTCGAATAGCAAGTGAAAGCGCGAAATTTGCGTTCATTACAGTCCGACGAAATCTTCTCCCAGAGTCCGGAGCTACGTGGCTACTTCCCCGCCTAGTAGGACAGGGTAAAGCCGCAGAACTACTCTTGCGAGGAAAAACACTCAGCGCGGAAGAATGTCTTGAGCATGGACTTGTTAATAAAGTGGTACCGGATGAAGCATTACTACACACGGCAGAACAGTGGGCCGCAGAAATAGCGGCTCATGCACCTGCTTCAGTTCAAGCAACTACGAGAATGCTCCGTTTGGGCCAAGATGACACCTTTGAATCAAGCGCCGATCACTTGTTGATGTATCTACGGAGCCTGATGAAAATGGATGATTTTCAAGAAGGGCTATCTGCATTCTTCGAAAGAAGAGATCCGGACTTCAAGGGTAACTAACCCAAGTCGCGCACCATAAACAAATTTATTGCTAGGTCGTTCCTCGGAGTCGTGGGTCAAGAAGATCTCTCATCGCGTCACCCCAAAAGTTGAAGCCCATCACAGTTAATCCAATCGTCAAACCAGGTGCCCACAGCATCCAAATTTGGCGTCTAAAGTATTCCCGAGCCTCGCCCGCAAACATTTGACCCCAAGATGGTTCACCTGCTGGACCAAATCCAAGAAATGAGAGTCCTGCTTCAGCAAGAATCGCATTCGGCAGTGCCAGAGTACTACTCACAATAATCAGTGGAAGAATGTTCGGCAGCACGTGTTTATACATGACCCGTATAGAATTTGCTCCATATGATTCAGCAGCTTCTACAAATGGTCTGCTTCTCACTTCTAGCGCAGCCGATCGATAAATACGCGTCACTCCCCACATTCTTGTAAACGACAGAGTCACAACAATCGCAACTATCTCACTCACTCCCGCCTGCCGTGCTATCTGCGCTGCAATAATAAGTAAAACAAGGTCAGGAAGAGCAAGTCCCGCTGTCACCATCATACTCATGAAAGAATCAAATGTCTTACCCAAATAAGCCCACATGATACCCATGACTGTCCCCGCAACACCGCTCAATATCACAGTTCCCATACCCACAAAAAGTGATAGGCGCGCGCCGTAAATAAGTCTCGAAGCTATATCTCTACCTACATAGTCGGTTCCCACCAAATGGGTCCAAGAGGGTGAAAGAAAGCGATCTCCTAACGATTGCTGATATGGATCGAAAGGAACCAGCCACGTTGCAAAAGTTGCTATGATTAAGAAAATTACGACTATCACGCCGCCAAAAAAACCAAGAGGCCTTCGCCTGGCGAATCTTAACAGTCCTGTAAGTTTTTGCACGGCCCACGGTCGATCATCTTCAGGGATGAGCTCAAAAAACTCTTCTTCAGTCGATGATGCTGTCTCTTGTTCTGACATATTCACCCTCCCCTAACCATATCGAATTCGCGGATCGATCCAAGCGTAGGAAAGGTCCACAAGAAAATTTGTTATTGAAATTATTAACGCAAATACTAATACCACGCTCTGGATAACTGGAATGTCGAAATCGCCAACTGCGTCAACTATGTACTTCCCCATACCTGGTAGCGTAAAGAATCTTTCAAAAATTACGTTTCCAGCAATCAAAATAGGGACAACCAGACCAAACAGTGTCACAACTGGAATCATTGCGTTCCGCATAGCATGTCGGACAATAACCATTCGTTCCACAACTCCCTTTGATCGGGCTGTTCTAATATAATCCTGTCGCAATACTTCGAGCATCGTGGCACGCATATATCGAACAAAGACACTTCCAGGAGTTAGAGCAATCAGCACGACCGGAAGCCACATCACGCTGAAATGTTGCATTGGATCAACCCACAGATGCTGGAATTCAATATCAGGAGCCCATCTCCACCATTTAGACGCATACTCAACTAGTAACGTTGCAATCCAAAAATTCGGGAACGCGCTGAGTGCAATCGCATAACCACGCACCGTATAGTCCACCGAAGTATCCTGTTTAACAGCCGTCAGAGCCCCTAGTGGCACCGCGATAACCGCGGACAATACGAGCGCAACTAAACCAAGTTCTATTGATACGGGAAGTCTCCACTTAAGTTCATCCCATACTGGTCGCTCGCTAATTACTGAGGAACCGAGATCTCCTTGAAGCAAGTTTCCCGCCCAAAATAGATAACGCTCCAAAATTGGTTTGTCGAGGCCTGCTCGGGCCAAAGTTTGACGTACCATTTCAGGATCACTAAGTTGTTCTTCTGGTACTAGAAAATATGATATTGATTCAGTCCAGTCCGCTGGATCAAGTGATCTATCCGATATAAAAAATGGGCCTATTACATGAAGTAATAGGAAAATAAGTACTGTCACCATCCAAATTGAGATGAGGGTCAAAATAGCGCGCCGGATAATATAGGCCGTCATTGGCAAAAACTCCTAAGACAAAATCTCTCACGAATATTTCAAGCCGAAAACGTAACGGAAGGACTGATATCAATTGATATCAGTCCTTCGTTAACAAAACACAGTTTTAACTTAGCCGAGTAGCTGCTTCCGAAGTGGCTCATCAATCCACACCTTAGAGAAACGCTGTTGTTCTTCGTACTCAAGGTGGTCACGTGGACTACCCCAGTTCTTAGTGAACGGCCAGCTTAGCGCATACGGTGCAACCGCATATGGCCAACCTGATGGAATACAAGGCATCCGCTCGACATTATCAACCTGCCACTGACGAATCATCGCAAGCTGAGTTTCCTGATCCGTTTCACCACGAATAGCTAGGATTGCAGCATCTGAGGCACTAGTACCTTCAATCGCGTCAACCTCAACAGGATTCTTGTACTCATTCTTGTGCTGGTTACCACCAGGTGTATAAGCGATATGCTGTCTCGTGCCTTGAGAGTACAAGTCAGCAAACATTGTCTGTGACACGAATGGGAGACCACCCGCACCACCCTGCTTAGCAGCCCAAATAATACCATCAAAGTCACCACTACCATAGTAATAGTGTGGTAGATAGTCAGTCTTATAGTCTGGATGCTCAGCTTGTATCTTAAAGTGACCGTCCTGTTCAAAGAAACCTTGGTAAGCCTCTCCTACTCTCGGGAACGTTGAACCATACTCAGTAGTTGAAATCCACTTCATTGGTAATTCGTATCCCTGCTCCATCCCTGCTGCTGACATAAGCTTCGCAGCCTCTTCAGGGTTCCGGTAATACAACTTACTCTGTGCAGCAGTGTACTGCTGGCCATAATCCATAAACTCTTTAGCTGCCGGGTCGACCCAGTAGTCGTTATATCCAGATGATATACCCATACCGTGAATTCTTGCCTTGGTTGGCCATCCCTTATCGCGGAATGTTGTCAAGTCATAGAACGTATCATTAATGAGCTCACGATCGATAAGCATCGATAGTGCTTGCCTCGCCCTCTGGTCTCGCCATATAGAACCTGGTTTGAGACCAAACGCGATTCCCCAGTTACCTTTTTCAACTGGATTCTGCCAAACGTCAAGCTCAGGAATCTCTTCCTTAGTCGAAATTATGTCTTCCTGACGAGTCTGGCTCCACCACAGCTGGCCGGCCTTGAACTGCGCCTGCCTCTGTGCGTACTCATCAATAACTGGATTATCAAAGCCATCCATAAATGGCTTATTCGAACCCCATGCGTTTGGGTTTGCTCGCCAACGCATAGCGACTGACCGATCCCAGCTGTCAAGCATCCATGGTCCTGTACCACGAATTTCATCTCGAGGATTGTATTTCTCAGCTATAGCTTCCTGAGGCTGAATCATAAACCAACGGGAATAGGCCATCGCCGCAAGAATGTCTCCAAAGCTGAAAGCCATACTGATTTTAACCGTGTGATCATCGACTGCCACCATATCAATAATTGGAGCGTCATCACTTCTGGAATTTGCAAGATCAGCAGCTGAGTTTGAAGTAGACTCGAATTTCTTCCACGATTGAACTACGTCCTCAGCAACAAATGGTCGGCTGTTTGTGGGTGGACGTGGATCCCACTTTGCATCTTTTCGAAGATTCAAAATCAGGGTAGTGTTATCTGCAAATTCCCAAGACTCGGCGAGTCCGCCCTGTACGGTACCTTTTGCAGTTTGATCGTTCAAACCTGGCGTAAATTCTAGAAGAGTCTGGTAAGCCCAACGAGAATAATAGGCTGCTTTATAAGAAGTGGCCTGTAGTGGGTCAACCTGCTCTGGCTCCGCTTGAGTAATCCCTTTAAAGATTCCTCCACGTGTTGCTTGAGCTGAAGTGTCGACTCTCGTTGTCAAAATACCTGTCTCAGTAGCAGCAGCTTGTTGTGCAACAAGTGCTTGTGTTGCTGCGGCAGTCGCAGCGCTACTTCCCGAAGACGTTGCAGCGACTTCAGCTTCATCTCCTCCACCGCAGCCAATAAGCGCGGCTCCGCCTAATCCCATCATGCCTAATGCACTTCCGCGCACAACTGCTCGTCGAGATATTGGGCGTCTTGACCAATAATTTCCGGACATCGAAAACCTCCTTCACAAGTCACCATATTTTAGATGACTGTTGTTGATAGGCCGAAGTATGGGTGATAACAAAACGTTTGTCAACTCTACCTATTACGACGTTCTAGTAGCCTAATTAAAACAATTCGAGTTCAGGCTATACTGACTGTCATGAATCAACTCTCATTTAAGACAGAAGACATAAAATTTGCGCATCTCGCCACTATTTATAGCCTTGGTTTACCTGGAAATTCCGCTGAAGAAATCGCCCGAATGAAAGAAATACGAGATTTACTAAAAAACGATATTCATAAAGCCACATCAACAATTCCCTTATCAAACGCTGATATTATAAAGCTTGGTGCCGCCCTGAATGGTGTCATCAACGAGCTCAAGCAGTTCGCTATAGGTGATGGTCGCTCGATGGTCCCTGAATTCAGTCAAACGGTACAAGCATTATTCCCAGAGACGAAAACAAGCCCAAGTTTCGCGATGGATTTAATTGAATCACCAGTAAAATTAAAACAGCGCCTTTCTATTAACATTAACGACGCCTATCAGGCAATCGAACAAGCTCAACAGAATCCACAAAAAACAGAGCCTCGTTGGAAATTTTGGAAGAAAACATTAACTTAAGTAATCATCGTCTGAGGGACTAGTGCTGCTGAACCAATAAACTGAATCACATATTCAATAACTAACTCGCTGCCACGTGCCACGTAACGATGATAAAGGGCCAACAAACTAACAACCAGACTAAGAGCCCTTTGCAGATCTATCTACTTCACATTACAGGTTCATCAACGAGATACCCAGAAGAGGCTCGTAATATAGCCCGCACGGTGTGTTTAGATAATTGGTTACTAAATTTTAATCAACTCTCATCGAGAATAGCCTACGACTTTCTAGCATATCAAGAGAAATAGAAGTCCATTATCAGCGAATATTTATCAATATATGGCCGAATTATCATCTCAACTCAGGCCTAAAGGCCTTAAACACGCTGCAGTCAGCAAGCTGGAAGCGACAAAATTAATCTAGGCAGGTACTTTTGATCGAGCAGCATCTTTATCGGTGAACCACAAAGCATTGATCTCTGTATATGCAGCCTCTTCTTCTGGAACATCTTCTTCTGCATAAATAGCAGATACCGGACAAGCAGGTTCACACGCACCACAGTCAATGCATTCATCAGGGTCTATGTAAAGAATTTTATCGATACCTTCTTCAAAATGTATGCAGTCCACTGGACAAACATCAACACATGACTGGTCCACGGTGTCAATACAGGGAGTTGTAATCACATAGGTCACTGTTCAAAACCTTTCACTACTAAGTACTGCTTACGAAGTCAATAATGCTACTGCTGAGGGAGTTATGTCAACTCCTGCCCTAAACATCAAGAGAATTGAAGTCCAAGCCTTCAAGAAATGGGAGATCTTCGTGTTCAATAATTGAGCCACCCTCTTGCAAGGGAAGCGCCGTAACGTTCACAATGCCATCAGGCTTCAGATTAACTCGAAGCGCATGACCACCGTTGTGGCCTCCGAGTCCCTCCGACGCGCCACTGTATGCAGCGATGGTTCCTCCGGCAGCGACTCGGGTCATTTGTTCCCAATGACCTAAAGCTACATAGTCTCTCCCGCTAGCCGCGAGTTCGCTCTCCAATATATGAAATGAGTGATGAAGTAGTGCCTTCGGGTGAATGAAATGACCATGACCAACCGCAAGTGACCAAGCATAATCTCCTCGATCAGGGATTCCCTCAAAAGGAGAGAAATCCATCAATGTCTCTGTGTGGGAGCGGCCCCAAATCTCGAGATTTAAATCTTCAAACACAGCAGTCTCTCCGTCACGCCCACGAAGGAGAGTGACGTTAGGAGCTGAAGTAGCCAAATCAAATCTGTCGTAGACAGAATAAGGTCCGACATGATCATGATTGCCGGGACCAATAATTGTTGGCCGATTCAGTCTTGCCAGTTCTGACGCAGCAAATTCTAAGGTTGTTTCCTTAACGCGAGAATTATCAAAAAAGTCTCCCGCGATTATAACCAAATCAGCATCTTCAGCTATAGCCAGATTTACAACCGCGGTAAAAGCCTCCTCTAGGTGAATACTATCGCCACTGTTTCCTGCGTCGTACGCACCAAGGTGCACGTCACTCGTATGTATAATCTTTAGATCCGGGCGTAAATCAGTAGTCATCTTTCACCTCTATCATTCATTAGCACTAGGGTATATTTACAATCATTTTCATTCAACTATTACAAAATGCTATTTTACGATAGGCATTTTTGGTTGCATAGAATCCAAACTATCCGAGAGAGCTTGTGGAAGTCCGGAAATAGGAACTCGTATTTGCTTCATGCTGTCCCGCTCCCTGATAGTAACCGCGTCGTCATCCAATGACTCAAAGTCCACAGTGACACAAATTGGAGTTCCTATTTCATCTTGTCGTCTGTATCGCCGTCCGATCGATTGTGCATCGTCAAATTGTGTTCGGAATTGCGTTTTCAATCTGTCGTGCACACTTTTTGCGGTTGGGCTTAATTTTTCATTCCGAGATAACGGTAAGATCGCAACATTCACTGGGGCCACATTAGGCGCAAGTCTCAGTAGAGTTCTCGTCTCATCACCTACGATCTCTTCATCATAGGCATCCAGTAATAGGGTAAGCATCAGTCTATCCACACCGGCCGCCGGTTCGATCACATGAGGCACAATATGCTCGTTTCGCTCTTGGTCGAAAAAAGTCAATTTCTGTCCTGAGTGCTTTGAGTGCTGTGTGAGATCAAAGTCTCCTCTATTCGCAATTCCTTCAAGCTCGCCCCAACCCCAAGGGAAATGAACTTCTATATCCGTGGTTCCCTTTGAATAATGAGAAAGTTCCTCGTCTGCGTGTGCACGGAGTCTAAGGTGCTGTGGGCGAATTCCTAAAGAAAAGTACCAGTTAAGTCTTTCCTGTTTCCAATACTCGTACCATTCAGCAGAATTCTCCGGATAGCAAAAAAATTCCATCTCCATCTGTTCAAATTCGCGAGTTCGAAAAATAAACTGTTTGACTGTTATTTCGTTTCGAAATGATTTTCCAATTTGCGCAATACCGAAAGGTAATCGTTGTCTCATTGAAGACTGTACCTGTGAAAAATTCACGAACATTCCTTGGGCAGTTTCTGGACGCATATACGCACGTCCACTCTCGTCTGAAACCGGACCGACTATCGTGCTGAGCATCATATTGAACTGCTTTGGGGCGGTAAATCCTTGATCGCTTTTACACGTAGGGCACGACCCATCTGGGCTCTCCTCAGCCAGCAAATCTTCACGAAATCTAGCTTGGCAATTCAAACATTCAACTAAAGGGTCGTGAAATGCGTCAAGGTGGCCTGCAGCAGACCAAACTTTAGGGTTCGTTATGATTGCGGCTTCAAGTCCAACGATATTGTCACGCTCCCGTACCATAGATTGCCACCAAAGCTCTCGAATATTTCGCTTAAGCTCGACACCCAGCGGGCCATAGTCGTAGGCAGCAGCAAACCCACCGTATATTTCCGCAGAAGGAAATACAAACCCCCGACGTTTCGCCAGAGACGTAATTTTTTCTATGTCCGCTTTCATCTCTGAAGGCGCCTCGA
>Ga0302133_10001942_pt1 | contig 12843 bp, 8 predicted proteins | sample CB9_331_MG_FD_203121 | JGI IMG/M metagenome (GOLD analysis project Ga0302133, IMG submission 203121) | Marine microbial communities from Western Arctic Ocean, Canada - CB9_33.1 | ecosystem: Environmental > Aquatic > Marine > Oceanic | place: Canada: Western Arctic Ocean | collected 2017-09-19 | reverse complement strand
TGAGACCGCGCAGGATTCGACGACTCAAAACACCGTCGCGGAGCCGGACGACACGACATCGGGCGCCACCGCAACGAGCAGCGACCAAACAATCAAGGACGGTGCTGCGGTCGAGGCAACGACTTCTTCGCGGGCGACTACCACCAACGCGCCTATCCAGACATCACCCTCAACCACAGCTCAGGCCGCGACAAGTACAGCTACGACAGTTACTCAACCGACCGCTGAAACCACCACCACACTCCCCCAGCCGTCAGCGGGAACCACAACGATCGTTCCTTCGTCGCCTGGCGATGACTGGGACGAGGAACTTCTCGCTGGGTTGGGGGTCAATAACAGTTCTGCTCCGGTGTCCTACGACCGTGATGACTGGGGGTCTGGCTGGTCTGACGCCGATGGGGACTGCATGAGTGCCCGTCACGAAGTTTTGAAAGCCGAGTCCGTTGATCCCGTTCAGGTCAGTTGGTCCGGTTGCACCGTTACCGCGGGCCGCTGGTTTGGGGCATTCACCGGCACATGGGTAACGAACCCCAGCAATCTCGATATCGATCATTTCGTGCCCCTCGCCAACGCCCACGGTTCGGGTGGGTGGGCATGGTCATCGACCACGAAACGCAACTATTACAACGACCTGTCCGACGCCACGCATCTGATCGCTGTCACCGCGTCAGCAAACCGGTCAAAAGGTTCGCGTGGCCCTGAAAGCTGGAAACCATCTGACACCAGTTACTGGTGCGTGTACGCCCACACATGGGCCAACATCAAAACCCGTTGGGAACTCACCGTCACCACATCTGAACTTGCTGCGCTCACCTCAATGTTGAGCACCTGCAACTCACAACCAGTCGCGACGTGGACTCCCCCAGCCACCCCAGCCACAACCAGCAGCACGACCACGAGCAGCAGCACCACTACAACTGGTCTTGCGAACCCTGGTAACACGAAGAACTGCTCAGACTTCTCCACCTACACAGAGGCAAAGGAATGGTTCGACACCTATTTTCCACTGTATGGAGACGTAGCAGGACTCGACAACGACAGTGACGGCGAACCATGCGAGTCACTGCCCGGCAGCCCAACTACAACTACAACCACTACGACCACAACAACTACGCCGCCGCAAACAACCACAACAATTCCTGCGAACCCGGGCAACACGAAGAACTGCTCAGACTTCTCGAGCTACGCAGCAGCAAAGACCTGGTTCGATACCTACTTCCCCCACTACGGAGACGTTGCCCGCCTCGACAACGATGGTGATGGTGAACCATGCGAGTCGCTACCAGGCGGTCCCTAATTCCATATTTGGATCACCAGAAGCAAAGCGACTTACACCGCAGCGAGCATGGTGGAACGAGGACCTAACAAACCTCAACTGTTCAACAGTTTGCGATCCTCACCATCCTTTTTGCCCAAAACCTGCCTAGCTGTTCAGATCACGCAAGCGGTGCTGAGCTGACGCATGAGCCGGCGCTCGGTCGGATCCCACGCGTCACGTCGATGCATAGTCCCCAGGGTGTCGAACATGATCAAATCGCCGACCTCCCAATCATGGCCGTAAACCCGATCAGGCTGGGTGGCGTGCAAATGCAACTGCTTGAGCAAGGCACTACTTTCAGCCCGCTCCATTCCCACGATTCGACGGGTGATGCCCCGTGACACATACAGAATCTCGTCGCCGGTGTCAGGATGGCGCACCACCACTGGATGCTCTGCCTCAGGGATGTCGGGACGGTCAATGCCGGCTGCATCATCGCGTTCGATCTTGGCCACAAAATCTTTGTCAGGTTCAGCCATGTAGTCGGCAATGCTGTGTGTAGCCCGCAGACCGCTGAGGCGAACCCGCAATCCGGGGTCAAGGGTTGCGTAGGCGTCGTACATGTCGGTGAAGTACGTCCGAGGTGGTTCAGCCGGAAGCTCCACCGCATTGAGAAAACTTGTCTTCGCTGGTGTTGCCACATAGGAATAATCGGCGTGCCACTCAAGGTTGGTGGCGCCCTCCACCCCCAAACGGTCACCGTCCTTGCCGCGAATATTTGTCACTGGGAGGATCTCTGGAAGCGCTCCCGCATTCCGGAACCACTCCGACCCTCTAATCGGATCACCGAACGACTCGACGAATCTCACCAGGTCCTCATCAGTGGGCTGAGGCTGACCGCGAAACACCAACAACCGGTGACGGTGTAACGCCTCAGTGATACTTCGCTTGCTCGCATCGGTAAGCGGTTCGGCTGGCTCCCAGCCAGAAACCAGAGCCCCAAGCGGGGCATCAGACAGTGGAACAATCTCGAGACTCACGATGACTCCTTCGTAGGATGTCGACCGAATACCAGGACGTGGCCTGGCAATCACCGTAGCTCGGGTTACGGCGCCCTAACCGATTGGTGACTCAATAGAACCACGAGACCAGACGCTGAAACGATGACCTAACAGACCTCTAGTCACCGTCGCAACCTTCTGCATGGAAGCCCTTCAGGGTTACCCTCGGGTCAGGCTCCGGTCAGCATTCATGGCGTCGAGCATCTTCTGAACGGCTTTCGTCCAGTGAGGATGGGTGAAGATCCAGAACTGCTCTGAGGCGATGGCTTCAACAACCATGTCACCAACTTCATTGGGGTCCATCCCATTGTCGAGCACGTCCTGTATTGATTTCGCCACCTTGCCAGAGGTCTTGCCGTCGGTCTTTGGTTTTGCTTGGCCGGGCCTGTACTCGACTGAATGTCGGCTGATGTTGGTGTTGATTGGCCCAGGACACAGAACTGAAGCATGCACTGAGCTGTTACGACCGCGAAGATCTCGTTCGAGGGTCGCCATAAGGGCGACGACGCCGTGTTTGGCAACGTTGTAGGCGCCCATCATCTGGGCAGCCACCAGGCCTGCCATGGAGGAAGTCGAGTTGATATGACCTTCCTCTTGTTGTTCGATGAGGGGAAGAAACACATCGACTCCGTAAATCGGACCCCACAGGCAGACATCAATAATCCACTTCCAGTCGGCGAGCTTCATCGAATGGGTCGCTGTGGGGATACCAATCCCCGCGTTGTTACACAGCAGGTGAACGGCGCCATACTCCGCGATCGTGGCGTCCGCCAGAGCTTGGATTTGCTCATGGCTCGAAACATCGCAGCGCATGCCGATCACCTGGGAGCCGCCGGCTTCGAACTCTGCCACTGCTGCTTGTAGTGCACCGTCGTCAAGGTCAGCGATAACCAGACGCATGCCGGACCGAGCGAACGCCCGCGCCATTCCGAGACCGATTCCGCTCGCACCCCCAGTGACCACGGCGACCCTGCCATCGAGTTGCTTCATGATTTCCCCTTCTGCATTTCCAGGAAGATGATGCCACGAGAGATGTTGTTAGCGCTTATCACGGCGAGCGATTATGGAGATGAGTCGTTCAGTCACATACTTGGATGTGGGCGCTACAGCGCTATCGGCCCATTGCACATTCAAAGTTTCCCTCCTCGTGGGACAACCACGAAAAGGGAACCGATATCTAATGGTGAAGAACCAATCAGCCAAATTCGGCGGACACCGAAGTTCGTCGACGATGACGGTGAAGAGCAAGTCGCCTGAAAACGACAAAAGACCGCCCTCTAGGGGCGGCCTGTTGTTGTGTGTGAGACCGGGAACCCCGGCTAGCTCACTCCTCGTTGGTCTCTGAGGCGAGTGCTGGAAGCAACGCCGTGAGTTGTTCTGGTGTCTGCCAATACGTGCCAAGTCGTTTAGCTCGCTCAGGTGACAATGCTGGCATCACAGTGGCAACACATTCACCGGCTGACACATTGATATGGGATTTCAAGAAAACGCCACCGACTTTGGACTCCATACATTCGGCCAACAACTTTGCTTGACTCGGATCAACAGGGATTCTCACGGCATCGGGCACTGCGCCCTGGAGGAACGTTCCATTGGCGCAGGCTTCCTGAATGCCGTTAACGCCGTCAGAGAAAAGGGCGATGAGGATCGCGATGATCGAGGGCGCCGCTCTTTCCTTCATCTCCTCATTTCCGCCGCTGGCGCATTCCGCTATCCGATCCGCAACTACAGTTGCATTACCTTCCTGACGCCAGACCTCTGCTTTGCGGCCACTCAACACAGGATAGGAGGGGCTTGCCGTCCCGGCATGCGCCAAGCTGGATGTGCCGCCTTTACCGGTCTTACCGTTCACAGCGCCGCCCGCCCGGAAGCTGGATGTGCCGCCTTTATCGTCCACACCTCTACCTTCTAAGACGCTGGCCTTACCTGTACTCAACCCAGTGGTACCGCTGGTGCTCCAGATGCTGGCTTTCGCACCTTTAAATATTGGGCCGACTTCGCTGTTGATTTTGTTTATAGGACCGGTGTCTAAGGATTTGGGTGCTGCTTGTTCCAGAAACGCGGGAGCCAACCTGGCCTGCTCAGCCTCAGGTAACTCCCGGAAACCATCGAATTTTATAAAGGCGGCGTTGCGAGTGAAGTCATCGTCGCCACTCGACACAACAACACCAACCACCACCAGAACAGCCATCACGACTACACCGACCAGTTTCTGAAGATTTTCAGACACCCCAACACCCCTCACATACGGACCTCAGAGACTGTAGGCGGGTCTACCCCTGGGGGGGGTGCCCCTAGTGCAGCTTTCACACGTATAGATACAGACCCACAGATCGCCGTCATCGTGTGCGGGCTATACGACCCACAATCTCACACGCGCAACATCTAGAAGAGGTCTTGGCGGACGGGTGCCACCCCTGTCGGCGGTGGGCGACGTTAGGAGCCCTAGCTGTATAGCTGGGGCTGTGATAATCGTAGGGGCGTGGTTCGTTTCGATTCGCTAGGCAAAGCACTGTTAGCTGCAGTGCTGCTGTGCGCTAGTTGTGGTGGGGGTTCCTCTGCTCCGCCGTTAGAGGCAGCAGATTCAGTTGTAGCTGCCGAGGAAGCTACCGACTCTTTGGGGTTCGATGTTGACCGTCATGGTTGGACCTTTGGGAACTATGCGGCTTCGGGTTCGGGGCTTTTCGGAGTCGCTGATGCTGTAGCGCTTTTTGGCGACGCTGCGGTGTGTGTTGAGGATGATGGCGTGTGCACTCCAACGCCTGCGGCTGCGGAGTGGATCGACATGGTCGCCTCTTCGATGCAGTACGGGGTGTGTGAGGGGATGACCGTTGCCAGTGTGGATCGTTTCTTAGTTGGCGCTAACCCCGAAACGGGGTTGGTGGCGCTGACCAACGAGCTTGAGCATCAGTTGGCTCGCTTGTTTGCAACCCAGTTCCTTGACGATGTAATCAAAGCCACCGAGCGGTGGCGGACACGTTCTGTGGCCGAAATAGTGACCGAGTTACAGGCATCGTTAGCTGATCCATCTGCGGAGCAGTACACGTTGGGGGTGTACTCCAAAGTGGGTGGACACAGTGTGCTGCCATATGCGGTTGACCTTGATGCCGCTGGTCGTGGTGTGGTCTATGTGTATGACCCGAATTGGCCTGGCGAGGAACGCTATATAGAGGTTGACACTCAAGCGAATAGGTGGCGATTTTCGTATTTCTCGTCTGATCAGGTTGATGATCCTGAAGCGTGGACGGGTGGAAATGGGTTAATGGATCTAACACCATTGTCGGTTCGCGAGGCACCGTTTCCTGAACCATTCAAAGGATCAGGAACGGGAGTCAAACAGCTATTAGCTATCTCTAGCAGCACGAGGAATTGGACGTTAACGAACGCTGATGGTGGGGTACTTGATGGCCAGTCAGTGGTTCCTGGTCGTGACGGAGTGGTGGCGATAACTCGGGGCGCCCCACTCGATCGAGGGTCCCAGCGCACTGATGTGGTGTTGGTGGAGTGGGTCGATAACGCTGAGTTAAAGGTGCTGGATGGCGCTGCGACACTGTCGTTGTTTACTGATGCTGGTGCTGGTTCAGTTGTTGTGTCTGATGAGGCAACAATCAAAGTCGAAGTTCCCGCAGACCCAGGTCCTGGTGAGCAACCGAGCGGTTTAGAAATACAGGTCGCCGTCGCAAAAAACACTGAGGCCACTGTGACTGTGGCATCAGCTACAGAACGAGTTCGTGTAACCGCAGAAGCTGAACTTACGACATCAGTTCAGCTGACTGAGACCAGCACAAAGATTGGGGTCACAGATGCCAAAGGGGCAGAAGTTGTCACCGTGGAGGTGCCTCGCAGCGCTGAACGAGTCGACATTGTCGTCGACCGTGACGGCGAAGTTGAGACCTTTACACCCGAATCGATTGACGTTGAGGAGCGGATCGAGGCAGTCGAAAAATCGGCTGAGTTGCTAGTCGCAAACGACATCAAATCACGAATGGTCGAAGTAACCAGTGTCACCGTAGAAAAGGTCGAAGCCGCAAACCTACGAGTAGACACGGTCGACAAAGTGGACATAACCACGACAACGCTGGTCACCAGATTAGCTGTAACGACTGATTCTGAGGAGAAAGAAGCGCAAATAGATTCTCGAGAGATCACTGAAAACGAAATCGCAGATATTCACGTAGATGAAGCGGGCGAATCAGCGACACTGCTGCTCGCTGACGGCTCAAAGGTCGAAGTTCGAATCAGCTCGAACGGTGATGTGGTGACCTCCGACGGTCGAACCGTCGACATCACCATCAAACTCGACCCAGACAACTCAAAAAAAGAAGCAGAACCAAAAAAAGAACCTGACAAATCAGACGAGTCGCTCGACAAGAAAGCCACCACTGGCGGCAAAGACGCTGGAAGTAAACAAGAAGCCACTAAATCCGACAGAGAAGACACCACAACCGACAAAGACGCTGGAAGTAAACAAGAAGCCACTAAATCCGACAGAGAAGACACCACAACCGACAAAGACGCTGGAAGTAAACAAGAAGCCACTAAATCCGACAGAGAAGACACCACAACCGACAAAGAAATAGAGCGAAAAGAACAAGCCACTAAATCAGAGGACTCAGCCAAATCTGAATCCAAAACAGACGACAGAGCTTCTGATTCCAAACTGGACGATCGCAAACGTTAAACAAACCACACGTGTAGATACAGACCCACATGCGTTAATTGCTAGGCACCAGCCCAGCACGCTTTGGCATTCTCCACATTGCTACCAACAGTAAAACAGGTATCAAAACATAGGGATCTGCAAGGTGCCACCAAGAGCCAGGGCTCAACACATCTAGCAGCCTCAAATTGCGAACTCTGGGCGCTGGATCACCAGCTACTGAACCCAAAATAAATGGCAAAATCTGAAGTACCGCCAACCCCAGGAACGACAACCCAAAGTAACGCTTCAGCGATACAGGAGTGCTCTTCGCGCTGACCTTCCTCATGCCCGATAGTGCGCCACTTCGCATCACCGCAACTAACGCAGACAGAACAATCGCAGTTGCTATTGCGTTTACCGTGAAGTGCCACCAGACACGATGTGAAGAGAGTTCACTTCCACTCCATCGCCCGAACATCGTTGACGCTCCCCAGGCAGTACCCGTGACGAAGACCGTTGCGGTAAGCAAAATGTGTTCCAGAAAATGAAGACCCTGAAACAGCACGGCACCCTGGATCGAACGGTTTCGGGTTCTTGTTTCGCGAGCGAGCACAAAAAGCGCCAGAACACCGACAAAGAAAATGGTGTTCCCTACAAGGTGCAACAGCTCCGCGCCTCGTTGTCCCGCTCTACCGCTACCTGGCCAGATCTGACACCAGAATGCGAGGCCGTCGACCCCCGTCTGAGCCCACGGCGTAAGCCAGGGCTTCTGTTTTGTGTTGAAAAACCAATACCCGAGTTGCAATCCGTGTTCCAAAAAATGAAACACCTGAAAACCAACTGCTCCAACGACAACCTTGGATAACGCCGACTGGCGACGCGACCCTCCACATGCAAGACCGTAAATAAAGACCGCTATCACGCCCAAAGACAACGAAATGAGAGCGAGGCCTGACAAGGCGCTGGGGTCAAACCATCTCATTAGCGTCCTTCCCTATCTTGTGGCTCCACCAACGTCGCTAAAAAGAACAGGCTTTTCTTCACTAATTCGCTTCTCATCCAATCAGGCACTCAACACAGATGCTGACACCCACAGAAGTTTCTCATGCCTTTCCTTGGGTTCTTCTAACGGTCGAATCCCAGTTCATCTTGCTGGGTGCGGATATAGATTATTACTCGTTCGATCTGTTCGTCGGTGATATCGGGTACTGCGGGCATGTCGCCGAAGGTCCAGTGATGTTGGCCGACACCGTTGCGAATCGCGGACCGATAAGAATCATCTCCGTGATGACCGGGCTCATACACGATCGACAGCTGTGAGGGGCCATTGTCACTTCCGCGGAGGTCGGAACCGTGACACGACGCGCATCGTGCCTGATAGATCGTAACTCCATCAGCGTTGACAGCAAGCAGACCCGATGCCTCGGTCATCTGATTATTCTGAGCACACCCGGCCATTAGTACAGCGAGCGAAATAGTCGCTACGAGGCGGCGTGTGATGCTCATATAGCGGTTGCTCCGATCGGGGCCTTCTCGTATTTCTTTGGCTCTTTTCCAGATCTCTCGACGCACGTCCATACGGACACCTATTCCTTGGTTGCTACCGCATTTGGGGTGACGTTCATCTTCGGTTCGTACTTCTCAGCAGGGGCAGCGACGCCTTCACGAACGAACTTGGCTCGCAGCTCAGTGCGGCACGCTTCACACGGCCCATAAAACCGTTCTTGGCATTGTTTGGAGCACCTGGGACACACAAACTCGTCGTTGTCGTAGTCAGATATGTCGAAGGGCACGTTTCCCAGTGTCTCATCCCAGGTTCCCATAATGGTGATTATGGGCGTATGGGTAGCGCATAACGGGCATCATGCACTCTCCTGAAAGAGTTAGAACCATCTGCGGATAGCCATCGTCAGTCAATGATTCAGAAGCGCCAACTACATCCCTAATCCATCGAAAAAGATGAAGTTGCCGCCTTCAAGCATTTTCTCTGGTGCCCCTGGAGTGCCCCGGCCTCAAATCGCATTCTGGGTTTAGGTCTCTGACCTGGGGGTTTGTGTGTGGGCGCTACAGGACTCGAACCTGTGACCCCCTCCTTGTAAGAAATAAACGGGGCCTTGAATACTTAGGCTTTGCGGGACCTACCCCAGTATTCATCAGCATTTGAGTACTGGTTGTTGATGGTTGTTTTGTGTTGTTACGCAGTGGCTGGTGCCCCAGAGGTGCCCCTGGGACAGGTTCAACCAAGCAACGCTCCGATACGTGATCCGGGGATGTGCCCACACTCCCCCACATACATCTACTGATTATCGGTGTGGGTTCGTGTTTGGTTCAGTGGGCGTGAACTGATCTAACTACGGAAACCAATTCGGACAAAGGGCCACCCCCCCGTACCCTTCTTCTATTTTGGTAGGCCAGTACATTTTGTTCAACCAAGCACTCCAAGACTGCGAGCTCTCCGACTGCAAGCTCTCCTCTGCCTGCGCTTTATCCTGGAAGTAGCCGGAAACATCCTCAGTGGTGAGGAACTGGTTTTTCAGGGGCAGGACCACTCCTTGGTAAGTGTCTACGGCGATCGCTAACCGGGGTGGTGGGTTGTAACCGTAGAAGATCGGCTCACATGCTTCCTCAGCCAATGCCCAATGTCGCAGATAAGTTGAATTTGGACCCCAATTTTCATCCATAGCGAGGTCAAAGTTCCATCGTTGAAAGAAGCCGAATTTGCCATGAGCGAGAACTACTTGTCGAGAGACTTCAAGCGGAAAGCCGACCAAATATTGTCGAACGCAATTTGACGCATCACGGCCATCAATAACGCTGACCCAGGTGGCAGGGTCTGCGCCAGGACAAGTTTCAGCCATCTGATCCGCTATCTCTTGCACGTCGGGTGACGTTCCACTCGTGGAAGCCTCTGCTTCTTCTGAGAGGTGGGTTTGGAGTTGTGAACCGATTTGTGTGAGCTGGGTTTGCATGGACTCCAACAGGGCCAGCGTCTGATCGCAACAGTCAGCTTTGGCTGTACCTGAGGACAGTGCGGTGGCGGAACTGAATGACCTATTGCGGCTGAAGTCGGTGTCGTCGTCATTGGTTAACACAACACCCAGGACGACGAGGACCGCCATTGCTACGAGTCCTACGAGTTTTTGCAGGTTGTCTGACATTTGTTTCCTTACTCGCTATTTCCAGGGTTGTTGATAGGTGCTGGCGAAGTTCATGGAGACTGCGCAAGTCCTATTGCTGGGTGGACCATCAAATTCGACGTACATCGTTGTTTGCACCGCGCCCTCGAATTCGGCTGTGTCTTCATCGCGTATGACGTGAAGGAACACCGCTTTTGTTTTACCGGTGGAGTACATGATGTCGAGCGTTAGCTGATCTGCTGTGGTGCCTGCTTGTTGTGCAGTGGTTTTTGTGCCCCGTTTTTGTGCCGACGCGAAATAGCCCTCGATAGTGACGTTGTAGTCGGGGAAAAGTTCGTTCCATTCGGCTCCGATGGAGCTTCCAACCACAATTGGTAACTGGCCTTTGAGGAGCACTAGGCCGTTGGCGTGGTCTGCTCCTATACCGATGTTGGTAGTAACGACACCGTCGTCACCGAAGCTGGGGTCGGGGAAGCCGTTTGGTTTGTAGCGAACAACACCGAAAACTGCGTCGTTGTCTTTGCCTGTTGTCCCTGAAACAACGATGCGTTGGTTGGAGTCGACTTTGACATCGGTTGCGTGCTCGACCGGTGAACCTAAATCGGTGGTCGCCACTCCTGCGGTTCCAAACGAGCTATCAAGTTTACCGTCGGAGGTGTAGCGCAACGTGACGAAATCGTTGTCTGATCCGCCCCTGACTCCGGTGACAACAATTCGTCCGTGCCAGTCAAGGGTGACGGCGTTGGCTCGGTCGCCTTTGGTGCCAAGGTCAGTGATGACTTTGCCACCCTTACCGAAGTTGGGGTCCAAACCACCTTCGCGGTTGTAGCGCATCACCAGAATGTCGCTACCAGACGGGGTGTCGACGTGTCCGACAGCGATGATGTTGTGGCCTTGAATAACCAGGTCGTGTATTTCGGCTGATTTTCCGACTTTGGTGATCACCGTTCCCGAATAGCCGAAATCTGGATCAAGGTCGCCGGTGTCGTCGTAGCGCTGAACGGCGGGATAGCGGCGGTTTCCGAGCTGTACATAACCCCCAACAACAGGTTGGTTGCCATCTACCGCTACGGCGTTCGCACCTGCGGGTCGACCCGCGATCGAAGCTTTCACTATTCCTTCTTGACCGAATTCGGAATCGAGAGCGCCGTTGGTTTGGTAGCGCAGCAAAGCAAGTTTGTCGTCAGCGGAACCTGCCACATAAATGCGTCCATCGCTGTCAATAGCCAGAGCGTGTGGCGCACTTGTGTCCGACATGACTTTGGTCGCCACACCGTTGTCGCCGAAACCAGGGTCGAGGTCCCCGTTGATCTCGTAGGAAGTGATGCTCCAGAAACGTTTGGGTCCATCAATATAGATCCGAGAATTTCCAACCACGAAGATGCGGTCGCCATCTAACGCGACATCAGTAATTCGGTCGAGGGTGCGGTACTCAGCTTCACCACCAAAAGAAGGATCGACCTTACCTTCTGAGTCGATCTTGGTAAGAACCGCCAACTCCTCACCTAACGACTGACCGAGACCGATGGCGCTCCCGTCGGGGAGCGGTTTCACATTTAAGAGGCGGACCGACCCGAGCACTTGGCTATCTGTTCCGCCAAACGACAAATCAAGGTCACCAGTTGAGTCAAGTCGAATGATCTCGGTGTTTTCATATTCACCGTAAACCACAAGATGGCCACCAAGGTGCGGTAGACCGAACCCAACTACGTGACCCTCAGGTCCCCCACTGAAGCTTTGTTCGTCGACAACTGACCCGCTGCTGTCCAGTCGAGTGATTGTTACAGGTGGATTTTCTTGAGCCTCTACGTCACTGGGCATGAAAATACTGGAGTAAACGTCGACGCCGCCTGTCGGTACCGGATAGATCCTTACAAATGGGTTGCTATAGGGTGTCTCGAGGTCAACAACTCCCTGGTCGCCCCAATCGGTGTCGAGCTTGCCGTTGCTAAAGAAGCGCAGTGCCCAAATCCGTTCTTCGCTGAATTCCGTCCAGACGTAGATGAAATCGTCGGAAACAAGAAGTTTAGGTACCGCGTCGTAGGCTTGGATTTCCATGGGCAATTTGACCAAAGCTTCTGCAAATGTGCTGTCCTGAGAGCCGTCGGACTCGTACCTACGTAACTGAATCGCCGATTCACCATTTATTGGGTCTCGTATATGCACATGAAGAACCTTCTCGTTTTGGAACGCGATACCGGCCCCAATGCTTTTTTCTCCGACGACTGTGCCTAGGTCGCCGTTTGAATCAATAGGCAACCACCCGTCGTAGGTTCCGATCAGAATGTTCCCCTGGCCGTCCAACGCCGACGCCGAGATTTGGGGCTTCATTAGGACCATACCGGCAAGTCCGAAACTCTTATCCGGTTGCCCTGAGAGTGAATAACGCAATAAAACGCCATCAGTAGCAGGAGAGCTCCCTGCCATTCCAAACCGGGGCAGGCTCCAAACATAAATGTGTGAATCTGTTAGAGCTAAACCGTTTCGCGGGCTGTAGTTGAAATTGGATTTTTGCATCACGTGCGCTCTCGCTGGCCAGATCGCCGTGTATCCGGGAGTCCAGGGACCTTCCGGCAAACCTAAATATTGAAGACCATCGGTAACAACCGTTCCGTTATCGCCGAAATACGATTCAGGTTTCCCGTTGTACTTGTACCTCGCTAGCGCGAAATCAGAAAACGTTTCATCTAGTTCAATATCCAGCAACGCCAACTGTTCCTCGGTGACCGGCACATCAGTTTTGGC
>Ga0302133_10001940_pt1 | contig 12849 bp, 8 predicted proteins | sample CB9_331_MG_FD_203121 | JGI IMG/M metagenome (GOLD analysis project Ga0302133, IMG submission 203121) | Marine microbial communities from Western Arctic Ocean, Canada - CB9_33.1 | ecosystem: Environmental > Aquatic > Marine > Oceanic | place: Canada: Western Arctic Ocean | collected 2017-09-19 | reverse complement strand
GTTCGGCCGAACCACAACCCGCGCAAATCGACGCACTCCAAACTTCCGGCACCGGAGTGCAAAAAATCTTCTTCAAAATCAGGCGTTTACACTCATCGAACTGTTGGTTGTCATCGCGATTATCGCAATCCTGGCCGCCCTGCTTGTGCCGGCGGTTCAGAATGCTCTCGAGACCGCCCGAAGAACGTCCTGTCTGAGCAACCTTCGACAGCTCGGGATTGCCCTGAGTCTTTACGCCTACGACCACGAGGAGACCGTGCCCGGCAACCTTCGCTGGGACGGTCCCCCGGTGGACTACAATTTCTGGGTCAACTATCTCATGGCGCAATCCTCCACCACCTACGGGGGGCTGGGCCTGCTCTACTCGAACGGATATGCCGACACTGCGGAGATTTATTTCTGCCCGGCCCAGCAGGAGGATCAGTACGGCGCCAGATACCGCAAGTCGGCTTGCATCGCGCGCCTCAAGGACATTTCACTCACGGTGTCCGGGGCGAGCTTTTCCAGCTACCAGTACCGTTCAACCGTTGGGAAATGGGTGAACGACTTTCCCAATAACCCGGCTGTACGCCCGGCGGACCATCCGCAACTGACCGCGGTGACCGACATCTATCGGTTCGAGTTCGCCGGCAGTCATGCGGACGGATTCAATGCGATGTTTTTCGATGCATCCGCGCGCTGGTTTTCCGCGCCAGGGTTCGTCTACGAGGGGCGCGACTACTATAAAGATCCGCCCAACACCTCGGGGCATTACTACTACGACAACTCGATTCCGTTCTACATCGCCGACCCGGAGTCATAGACTGCCGCCGATCGGGACGATGATCGGGATAATGATGAGGTCTGACAACGATCGACGGCGTCAACGCGGACGCCGGCATTGCAATCCTGAGCTGCACCTACTCCGATCTGGTTGGGCGACTGAACATCGGAGGGCGGAGGTGCGGTCCACCTGTCTGCCACCGCTCCAAATGGCGTCAATCTACGCGCCCTTCGGGCCGATCCCTTTCACGAGTCGCAGGTCGCACCAGGCCACGTGGTTGTCGTCCGGGTTGCCCGGTTTGGCGTCGCGTACGGTGAAGCGAAGCTCCCCGCCGTCCGCCACCGGGATATCCACCTCGGCGGAGGGAAACCCGGCGTGCAGGCGGTCGGCCAGAACCGTCTCGCCGTCCCGCTCGACCGTGATCTCCACGTTGCCCTTTTGCCCGAGGGGGTCGTGCAAACCGATCCATCCCTTCAGCCGCTGGTACACGCGTTGCGGCAGCTCGTGCAGCAGCGATTGCCCGAACGCATGACCGCCACCACCCCAGCCGCGTTCGAAGATCCCCGGAGAACCGTCCGCCATCCGCACCTGCAAGGGGTGGCGATGCCGTTGCCGGTCCAGGCAGGCGCCCGGGACCATGGGGGAAAAACGATACGGCGCACTCGATGAATTCCGGGGCCGTCGCAGCGGACAAAGGCGATCCAGATACAGGACGTCGAGCATCCGAACCTGGTCCGGATCGAACCGTTGCGTGGCGAGCGCGGTCGCGGTGTGCCAGACGTCCGCGGAGAGCCGGGCGACCGCCTCCGCGATCTCCCGGAAGCAGTCTTGCGCCTCCTCTTCCCTGCCTTCCTGGCGCGCGAGGATGATCGGCAAGTGTCGTCGCCGGTTAAAGGCGAGAACTTCTGCGTAGCGGGCATAGAGAAGCAGAACCGCCTCCGGAACGGTTACGCCTTTGAGCACGGGCCGGTATCCGCGAATGTCTCCCCGGGGGGGCTGCGGATTGATCAGCCACGACGTCGGCGTGATGTAGGGATCCTCTTCCGGCCCCGGCAACAGGCGGTCAAACACGAAAATGTCTGTGCCCTGCTCTCCTTCGAGCGAGTGGAGCTCGTGGGTGTCCTGGAAGAAGTGAAGCAAGATTCCCAAGCGTTTTGCGGCATCCTGCACTCGGCCACGGGAAAGATCGTCGCAGATCGCCCGCAGGTAATGCGTCACGCCGGTACGGAAAAACCCCCAGGTCCGGTTCGGGCCGAAGTCGTGCAGTCGCGGGTTGCCCGCGCCGTCCATCCGCCAGTAGGCATACTCGTACTCTACCGGGTGGATCGGGGGGTAGTGAAACTGGATGTCGTCAATGACGAGCTGGTAGGGATCGATCGCGGCAAACTTGCCCGGGTCAAACCACTGGTCCGGCCAGAAACAGTACTCGTTGACCAGGTCCTCGAGGGCGCCGGCCCACACCGCCTGTGTGTCCGGGTCGAGGGCGCCGAAGGCCATCTGTGAAAACTTAGTGTGCATGGGTGTCGAATCCGGAGGAGATCGCGGGGAATGGGAATGGTCAAGGGAAACATCCCCCGGGCACTTCATGGAGCGGAGGCCACGCTGACCTGTGCGTGCCACTTGATTCGGTTCACGAACGGTGGACTCGGGTCGCCCCGACCATTTCATTCTTGCAGAATCCCTAATAAAACCTACGAAACTCTGAACGAACAGTGGTTTGGTGTGTGTCGATCAGAATGGAGCATTCCCGTTGGAAACAGTTGTGTTCACTTCCATGCGAGTTGGCATTTGTTAGCACGCTGCGGCCTGGTCTTTGATCCACTATGTGCCTGCCGATCCCACCGGTCTCCCCTTGTCCCACTTGTCCGCGTACGCCCAATGCGAAATCAACGGGAAGACGGCGTTTTGATTCCAGGAGGTACTTGGGGCCCAGAGCGCCGTCCCCGCCGGCGTACGCAAGCGGAATGCCATCTACGAGCACCTACAGAAGGAGAACCCCCGGCCAACGTCCACGGATGGGAGCCAAAAAAAATCCGGGGACACATCATTGTGCAAAACAGGCCGGGGCGGAGGGGAAGGGTACTGGCCTCGGGCACCCCACCCTCTCCATCTGCTGTGGCCGTGGACAATAGCAACCTCGTGCCGCCTCGTGCTAACAAATGCCAACTCGCATGGAAGCGAACACGAGCGAAACGAAGCGATTCGGTTAATTCGTGAGACTTGAGAGAAACGCTTAAATCCGTGTCGTCTATTGAAAATTATTGGGGATTTCGATGGTACACCCGGCGGGGGTCGAACCCACAACCTCTTGCTCCGGAGGCAAGCGCTCTATCCAATTGAGCTACGGGTGCACGATGGGAACGGATGAATGGACTATCGGATGATTAGGAGGCAGGATCAATCTTAACCTGCTTCTTTCTCGAATTCCCGCATAAAGTCAGCAAGCACGTCCACACCCTCCGCCGGAAATGCGTTGTAGATCGAGGCACGAATGCCTCCTACCGACCGGTGCCCCTTGAGGCCCTTGAGATCCTGCTCCCCGGCAGCCTCCAGAAATGCTTTCTCCAAACCTTCCGCCGGCAGCCTGAAGGTCACGTTCATCGCCGACCGGTGATGGATGTCGGCGGTTCCACGGTAGAATTCGGTGCCGTCGATTACGCCGTAGAGTTTGTCCGCTTTTTCCTCATTCCGTTTATGAATCGCCGCGAGGCCGCCTTCCTGCCGCAGCCAGCGAGTCACCAGGCATACCAGGTACATGGAAAATGTCGGCGGAGTGTTATACAGACTGTTGGCGTCGAAATGAGTCTTGTACCGGAAGAACAACGGAACCGACTCCGATACCCGCTCGATCAGGTCCTTGCGAATCACGACCAGGGTTATGCCGGAAGGCCCAAGGTTCTTTTGTGCGCCGGCGTAGATCAATCCGAACTGTCCGATATCCAACGGTCGGGAAAAGATATCCGATGACATGTCCGCGACCAGCGGCGCCTTCGATCGGGGAAATGCTTTCCACTGGGCACCGGAAATCGTTTCGTTGGAAGTGATGTGGAGGTAGGCCGAACCCTCCGTCAATTCCAGGTGATCAGCGTCCGGCACGCGCGCCGGCAACTCTTGTGATGTGTCCGCGGCGATGTGAACGTTTCCGACGACCTTGGCCTCCTTGATTGCCTTCGCGGCCCAGGCGCCGGAATTCACGTAGTCCGCGGTCTGTCCCGGTCCAAGAAGATTCATCGGCACCATGGCAAACTGCGCGGTCGCACCGCCCTGCAAAAATAAAACGGCATACTCGTCGCTTAAGCCCAGCAACTTTCGAACGTTACTCAAAGCCTCTTCGTGGACTGCGCCATAATCCTTACCGCGATGACTCTGCTCCATAATCGACATCCCGGAGCCTCGATAGCTGAGCAGGTGTTCCTGCGCTTCCAAAAGAACAGACGCGGGAAGAACCGCGGGGCCGGCGGAGAAATTGAGGGCTCGATCGGCTTGGTCAATTTTGGAGTTCATGATGCTGTAGGGTATATGCCGGGAGGCGGGTTTTGTCAGTACAGAATGTCACCGACGTAAGAGTTGATTCGGACGATTGGGCATCGTTTCCCCGATCGCTCACCAGCGACGCAAGCATTGCGGGGCATACTAAATGTGAACGCAAGTGAAATGGGTGCAGTGATGTACGCCTTCAGCGTGCAGGAGTGCTTTGGGACGACACCATGGGCGTTGCCCATGGCGACGGTGATCCCTGCCCCTTTGGGGCGCCAACGATACGCCATCCAAATCGAAACGGCAGAGGGGTGATCACGACAACACCACTGCCTCCTGCGGTTCGTAGCCGAGGTTCGGTCCGAGCCAGCGCTCTGCCTCTTCCAGAGGCACACCCATATTTTCCGCATAGTCCTCCACCTGGTCACGGCCAATTCTTCCCAGGCCGAAATAGGCCGCGTTCGGGTGGGAGAAATAATATCCGCTCACCGATGCGGCCGGCATCATGGCGAAACTTTCGGTGAGTTGAATTCCAGTTTGTTTCGGCGCGTCCAGCAGATCGAAAAGCGTGCCTTTCGCCGTGTGGTCCGGACATGCCGGATACCCCGGGGCGGGTCGGATGCCGCGGTACTCTTCCTGAATCAAGGCGGTAGTATCCAGGCTTTCTCCGGGTGCATAGCCCCAGAACTCTTTCCTCACGCGCACATGCAGATGCTCCGCAAACGCCTCTGCGCAGCGGTCCGCAAGAGCCTTGGCCATGATGCTGTTGTAGTCATCATGATCGCGCTCAAACCGATCGACGATCTCATCCAGCCCGATCCCGGCGGTGACCGCGAAACCGCCGATAAAATCGCGCAGCCCACCCGATCGCGGCGCCACGTAATCCGCGAGCGAGATGTTCGGACGTTCCGGAGGCTTTGGCATCTGCTGACGCAGGGGCTGGATCACCGCTTTTATAGTACGGCGCGAATCGTCTTCATAGATCTCAATCTTGTCCCCCACGCTGTTCGCCGGCCAGAATCCGATCACCGCATTCGCGGTCAGCCACTTTTGATCTACCATCTCCGCGAGCATCGCCTTCGCATCCTCGAAAAGTCGTCTCGCCTCGGGACCGACGATCTCGTCGTCCAGAATCCGGGGAAAGACTCCGGCCAATTCCCAGGTCGCAAAAAAGGGCCCCCAGTCGATCAGTTCCACGATTCGCGCAACATCATAGCCGGCGAAAACTTTGATCCCTGTTTCGATCGGCTCCGGCGGTACGTAGCCGTCCCAATCCACCTTCACCTTGTTGTTCCGGGCCTGCTCCAGGGTTACCAGGTTCGAACGGGACAGGCGTGCGCCATGTTGCTCCCGGAGCTCTTCATACTCCCGCTGAACGGACTCCACAAATTCGTCCTTGTTTGTATCGGTGATGAGCTGCTGCGCAACCCCGACCGCTCGCGAGGCGTCCGTGACGTAGATGGTTGCATCGGGCCGGTTGGGGGCGATCTTGACCGCGGTGTGAATCTTGGAGGTGGTCGCTCCGCCAATCAGGAGGGGAATTCGAAATCCTTCACGATTCATTTCCCGCGCCACGTGGCACATTTCGTCGAGGGACGGCGTAATCAGACCGCTCAACCCGATGATATCGCACGACTGTTCCCGGGCCGTTTCGAGGATCTTGCTGCAGGGAACCATCACGCCCAGATCGATGATCTCAAAATTGTTGCACTGAAGCACCACGCCCACGATCTTCTTGCCGATGTCGTGGACATCCCCTTTCACGGTGGCCATGAGAATCCGCCCGTTGATCCGGCGCGTACTCCCCTCCCCCTTCTCCTTCTCGATAAACGGCACCAGGTAGGCAACCGCCTTTTTCATGACCCGCGCGCTCTTGACGACCTGAGGCAGGAACATGCGGCCGGACCCAAACAAGTCACCCACTATATTCATGCCGTCCATCAAGGGACCTTCGATTACCTGGAGCGGGCGGTCCGCTTTCAGGCGGGCCTCCTCGGTATCTTCCTCAATGAAATCGACGATGCCGTGCACCAGCGCGTGGCTCAACCGCTGGTCCACCGGCACTTCCCGCCAGAAAAGGTCCTTCTCTCCCCTTTTCTCAGTGGACTTCACCGATTCCGCCAATTCAAGCAGCCGTTCCGTCGCATCCTCCCGTCGATTGAGGACCAGGTCTCCCACCCGCTCCCGAAGCTCCTTCGCGACGTCTTCGTACAGTGCCAATTGCCCCGGATTCACAATGCCCATATTCATACCGGCTCTCACGGCGTGATAGAGAAACACCGCGTGAATCGCCTCGCGGACTCCGTCGTTTCCGCGGAAGGAAAAGGAGACGTTGCTGACCCCCCCACTCACCCCCGCATGCGGGAGATCCCGCTTGATCGCCTGAACCGCTTCAATGAAATCGACCGCGTAGTTGTTGTGCTCCTTAATGCCGGTTCCGATCGCGAAAATGTTCGGATCGAATATGATGTCCTGCGGCGGGAACCCGATGCGCCCGGTCAACAACGCATACGATCGGGCACAAAGCTCGATCTTTCGCGCCACCGTATCTGCCTGGCCGGTCTCGTCGAACGCCATCACGATGACCGCGGCCCCGTACCGGCGAACCTTGCCGGCCTGCTCCAGGAATGCCTCCTCGCCCTCCTTGAGGCTGATCGAGTTTACGATGTATTTTCCCTGCGAACAGCGCAGCCCCGCTTCGATGACCGACCATTTGGAGGAGTCGATCACTTGCGGCACACGGCTGATCTCCGGTTCAGACGCAATCAGATTCAGAAACCTCGTCATCTCCGCTTCCGAGTCCAACAGCCCTTCATCCATATTGACGTCGATAAGCTGCGCGCCGTTTTCGATCTGGTCCCGCGCGATGCCCAGGGCTTCCTCGTACGCTTCGGATTTAATGAGCCGCGCAAACTTGCGGGACCCCGTTACATTGGTTCGCTCGCCAATGTTTACGAAGTTCGAGTCATCACGCATTTCGAATGGCTCGAGACCGCTCAGCCGAAGTCGCGGCGTAATCTTCGGGGGGCGACGGGGCGGGACGCCGCGCCCCGCGTCGGCAAGGGCCCGAATATGATCCTGGGTCGTGCCGCAGCAGCCGCCCACGACATTCACCAGTCCGCTCTCCGAAAACTCACGCAGGATCGAGGAAAACTCGCCGGGAGTCTGATCGTACGTGCCGAACTCATTCGGAAGCCCCGCATTCGGATGAACGCTTACAAAGGTATCCGCGACCCGCGAGAGCTCTTCCGCATAGGGTCGTAGCTCGGTCGCTCCAAGCGCGCAGTTCAATCCAACGATCAACGGCTCCGCGTGAGACATCGAATTCCAGAACGCTTCCGTCGTCTGTCCCGAGAGTGTGCGCCCGCTCTGATCGGTTATGGTTCCGGAAATCATCACCGGCAATCGGATCCGCAGTTCTTCGAACAGGGTCAGGATCTCATCCTGATTGCCGCCTTTGCATTCAGCGTGTCAAAAACAGTCTCGATCATCAGCAGGTCTACGCCGCCCTCAACCAGTCCGCGCGCGGCCTTAAGATAGACTTCCGCGAGCTCCTCAAAAGTTACGTTGCGAAACCCGGGATCGTTGACGTCAGGCGAAATCGATGCGGTGCGATTCGTGGGGCCGAGCACGCCCGCGACAAATCGGGGCTGTTCCGGTCCTTTGTTTGTTGCCTCCACCGCGCAGGACTTGGCCAGTTCCGCTGCTGTATGATTCATTTCATACGCCAGCTCCGACATGTTGTAGTCCGCCAACGAAATGGCATTGGAATTGAAGGTGTTGGTTTCAAGGATGTCCGAGCCGGCGTCGAGATAGGCGGTATAGATCGCTTGAATAATCTCGGGTTGGGTAAGGACCAGCAGATCGTTATTTCCCGATAGATCTGATTCATGATCCTTGAATCGGTCCCCGCGAAAGTCATCCTCGCTGAGATGGTAGCTCTGAATCATGGTGCCCATCGCACCGTCCAGGATGGCAATGCTGTCGCGCAGCAGGGCTTGAAGTTCGTTTTTCACGGCATTGCAGGTCCGAATATTGCCTGGATTCTAGAAAAAATACCCAATTAAGAACATATTACTATATCCGGTTATGCGGATATAGTAAGAGTTTCCGAATCCTCGATGTAGGTTGGCCTTCCAAGGCCGACCGGGAGCAAGGGGGGATCATGATATGATCGGCCACCTCCTTCGATATTCGACATTTTCGACGCTGTGCGGATTCTGCGAGGTGGCAGAACCCGGGAAATGTCCGATGTCGAAGACTCAATGTCGAATTTCCACGTTAGGGGAAAGCACCGATGAAACAACAATCACACAACGCAACAATGTGACAACTTTAAATCAGGACTCGACCAGTCATTTGCTTTTCATGACCATCCCTTGCACTGCTCCGGCTGGAAGCCCAAGGCTACGGTCTTGCCCCGGATGGGAGCTCACGTTACGTGTAGTCCGCAAATGAATGACACACCGAAAGAGTCGCAGCCGCTGAAGATCGCCATCGTAGGAAGCGGGCCCGCCGGATTCTTTTGCGCGGAAGCGCTGTTTCGGAGCGAGCCGGCAGCACGCGTGGATATGTTCGAGGCGCTCCCCGTCCCCTTTGGACTGGTCCGTTACGGTGTTGCGCCCGACCATCCGGAGATTAAACGCGTTACCAAGGCATTTGAGCGAACTGCGCAACGACTCGGATTTTCGTTTCTCGGGAATGTGGAGATTGGAAGAGATCTGACGGTGGGCGAGTTACAATCCGCTTATAATGCAGTGGTGTTTGCCTATGGCGCGCCGCGCCACCGAAACCTTGAAATTCCCGGCGAAGATCTGCCGGGCAGTTTCGGCGCGGACGAAGTTGTCGGCTGGTACAATGGCAGCCCGCAACATGCCGGCCTGGAAATTGATCTCTCGGCGAAGTCCGTGGCGATCATCGGCAACGGAAACGTAGCTCTGGACCTGGCGCGGATTCTCGCAAAAAACGAGAAGGAGCTTGCCTCTACCGACATCACCTCGCACGCGTTGGATGCGCTCAAAACCAGCGAAATCGAGCAGATTCATGTGATCGGGCGTCGTGGACCGGTGCAGGCATCCTTCACCAGCGGCGAACTTCACGAACTGGATCATCTTGCCGGATTCATGCCGGTCACGAATGCCGAAGATTTCGATCTGGATCCAGCGAGCGAAGCGGAGCTGAACGAAATCGACGTACAGCGGAGGCGGGCGTATGAAGTTCTCCATAAATTCTCGGCGCCCCGCGCGCAAACGAAGCGCGGCTTCATTCGTTTCCATTTCTGCAAAAGTCCGCTGGAAATCCTCGGAACCTCCGCGGTGACCGTACTGCGGCTCCATTCCAACGAACTGATCGCCGAAGAGAACTATGTGAAGGCAGTCCCCTCGGACCTGCCTCCATCAGACCTGCAGGCGGATATCGTCATTCGCAGCATCGGCTACGTGGCCGATTCACTTGAGGGCATGCCCTTTGATGAGCGATCAGGAACGGCGCAAAACGTGGACGGCCGAATTCAACGGGACGGAATGTCCGTGCCGGGACTATATGCGGCGGGGTGGATTCAATACGGCGCGAAGGGACTGATCGGATCATCAAAGAAAGCTGCCGCGCAGACTGCCGCCATGCTGCTTTCGGACCGCGATACGCTTCCGGTCTGCGAAGACGACGGTCCTGAGACGATTCGCAAGCATCTGTCGAAGCGTGGCATTCAGTCCGTCTCCTGGACAGATTGGAAAACCATAGATGCGGGAGAGTGCAGCGCCGGAGGTGAGCGAGGGAAGCCCAGGGAAAAATTCACCTCCGTCGACGCGATGTTGTCTCGTTTGACACGGCAAAAGCTCGAACAGTAGCACGAAACAGCATCCGCGGATGCCGAGGTTGCGGGTGTTGATCCCACGGATGGCAAAGCCGACCCGCGGATCCGGGGTTATGCTGGGTGTACCCACGGATGACAAAACTGGCCCACGGATGCCGGGGTTATGAATGCGGGTTTTTCGAGAATTGATATGTGCTTAATATCATACGATTCCACTTCGGCGCTGACTAAGGATCTCTGAATCAAATTGTTCTTAAATGACGCCCGCATCGAAAACTCCCCAACTCAATAGCGACCCCGAAATGTTCCGTGGAACCCGGGCATCCGTTGAACCGGCATGCCATCAGCAGGCACTTCCAGCGGAACCCCGGCATCCGTGACCGGCGAGAGAGGGGTCTGATCAGGATTTTTTGCAATCCGAACGGGCCATCAGCGGCTCGCTCGTTTCGACGATCACCGGGAGGGTTTTGCACTTCTCGGCGTTTTCCTCGATCGCGGAGTTAAATCCCGAGGGTAGGTCCTCGACCTCGAAGATCGCCTCCTCCGGGCACTCCGGAACACACGCGGCGCAGTCGATACATTCTTCCGGATCGATCCAGAGGGTGTTGGGTCCTTCGTGGAAGCAATCCACGGGGCAGACCGCAACGCATACAGTGTGCTTGCAATCAACACAGCGGCTAGTGACTACATGTGGCATGGATTAGATTTCTGTGCTCCGGTTTGAGGTTTCAAGAATTACGATAACGACTTATAACCGGGAGCGGAAATTGATCAAGTTTTTTGACGAAAGTCCCCCGATTAATCGGTGGATGTCTGCAAAAAGCCCATGATTGAGCGAAAACAGGAACTTCCGGTGCTCCTCTACGACGGCGAGTGCGGATATTGCCGGCGGTGGGCGGAGCGGGGCCGGCGATGGTTGGCGGGCCGCGTGGACTTCCGCCCTGGCCAGGAAATGGCCGCAGACTATCAGGAACTGAGCGCGGAGGAACTGGCCCTTTCCATTCATCTCGTGGGTGCGGACGGGTCGATCGAGCAAGGCGCCGCGGCCGCATTCCGCGCGCTTGCGTACAGGCCCGGCCTGGGCGGCCCGTGGTGGCTCTACCGGCGCCTTGCCGGCTTGGCACCGGTATCGGAGTTCATCTATCGCTTCGGAGCACGCCATCGAACCCTGTTTTCCCGGATCGATGCGGCGCTGTACGGCAGACTTCCCGGTCCGGTTCAGTACGGATTTGTCCGCAATCTGTTTCTCCTCGGGTTGGCGATCATCTACCTGATTGCCTTCGCCTCTTTCCGAGTGCAGGCCGACGGATTGATTGGAAGCCGGGGCATTCTTCCCGTCGGCCAAACCATGGAAATCGTCGATGCAAATCTCGAGCGGGACGGAGTTGGCCCAGCGGGGAAGTTTCTCCGTTTCCCCACCGTGTTCTGGGTAGCGAGTAGTGACGCCGCTGTTCAAGCTGTGTGTGTGACAGGGATGGTTGCGGCGCTTGTCGCGGGGCTGGGTCTGCTGGGTCCCCTGCCCTTTTTTTTGATGTGGGTCCTCTACTTGTCCATATGCACGGCCGGCCAGATTTTCCTGGGGTATCAATGGGACATTCTGCTTCTGGAAACTGGGTTTCTTGCGATCTTCTTCGCCCCGTGGCGGGTGCGGCCCGGCCTTCGGTTCGCGCGGGAGCCTTCGCGCATCATCCTTTTTTTATACCGATGGCTCATGTTCCGGCTGATGCTGGGATCGGGGCTGGTCAAGATCGGCAGCGGAGACGAAACGTGGTGGCCCTTGATGAGCGCCATGTCGGTTCACTATGAGACCCAGCCGATCCCCACCTGGACTGCGTGGTATATGCATAACCTGCCGGCAGGCATGCACAAACTCTCGACCGCATCCACCCTGATGCTGGAACTCCTGGTACCTTTTCTCCTGTTTGCCCCACGCCGGCTCCGCCTGCTGGCGGCATTCTCCTTCATCGGGCTGCAGATTATTATTCTCTCCACTGGTAACTATACGTTTTTCAATTGGCTCACCATCGTGCTGTGCATTCCATTGCTTGACGACTCGCTGATACCTGCGAAACTCCGAAATCAAATCGTACGCATCGACATGAAAGACGGACCCCGATGGCTCGGCGCAAGCCTTGCCGTAGTCCGAATCACTCTTCTCTGCCTCCTCCTGACTGTTTCCTGTGGCCTGTTTTTCGGGCAGGCAAATCGGTTTCTCACCCGATTTCAACTCGGCGGCGAATACCGGATGGTCAGACCGATTTCGGAGCTGTACCGCACCATTTCGCCGTTCCGTTCGATCAGCACCTACGGCCTTTTCGCGGTTATGACGACGAACCGGCCGGAGATTACGATCCAGGGCAGCGTGGACGGGAGAGAATGGAAGGAGTACGTATTTAAATACAAACCCGGCCCCAGGGACCGCGCGCCACCGTTCGTCGCTCCACACCAACCGCGCCTGGACTGGCAGTTGTGGTTTGCCGCGCTGAGATCGTATCAAAACAACTCGACCCGGGGCTGGATGGAGCCTTTTCTGACCCGTTTGCTCCAGGGATCGGAACCGGTGCTTGCTCTTCTCTCGGAAAATCCGTTTCCCAATCATCCGCCGAAATATGTGCGCGCGATCATCAGCGACTACCGGTTCACCGACCCGGCCGCGCGAAAAGAGACTGGAAATTGGTGGAGCAGTTCCGGTGACCTCCTGTACGCCCCGCCACTTCGTTTGCCGGAGGAGATCGAACCATCCGATTGAAATCCACCAAAATTCGCAGTGCAAAAGAACAGGCGAATCTGGCAATAT
>Ga0302133_10001938_pt1 | contig 12859 bp, 6 predicted proteins | sample CB9_331_MG_FD_203121 | JGI IMG/M metagenome (GOLD analysis project Ga0302133, IMG submission 203121) | Marine microbial communities from Western Arctic Ocean, Canada - CB9_33.1 | ecosystem: Environmental > Aquatic > Marine > Oceanic | place: Canada: Western Arctic Ocean | collected 2017-09-19 | reverse complement strand
GCCCCGCCATACACAAGACCGATTCCTGACTCCGACAGCAATGCGCCCAGCGCCGCCGCCGCCGCCCCGAACGCCGGGTTGGTTCCCTCGGCGGAGCCGCAAAAAATTCCCAGCCGTTGAATCCGCGATTTATTGTCAGAAGAATTCATGACGATACGTGGTACCTCTAAAACGCAATCTTGTCAGGCGCTTTGGCTCGGCAAAGCAGGCTGCGGAAATCCGCGACCGCCCGGCTCGCGAATTCCGGCGCGGTAACCGATCCGTTGATTTCAATATTTTTCGAGACGCCCGACAGGGTCAGGTTTGAACTTCCCAAGAATACGGTTGCAGAGTCGACAATCACCAGCTTCTTGTGTTGCACCTTGCGGCTGGTGATGAACCGAACCCGGACTCCAGTGGCGGCGAGTTTCTCCGCGGAGTTCAGCGCGCGGATGCGCACTCCCGCATGCGTTCCCGCGCCGGCGGCAGAAATGATGTACACCTTCACGCCCGCACCCGCGCGCTCGCCCAACGCATTGAAAATTTCCCCAATCCGTCCGCTTTGGGCGCCGCTGAGGCTGTAGGTTGTCATGTAGATCGTCTTTTTCGCCGAACGCACTGCTCGCAGTACCCCCTCGCCGAATGCCTCAGCGGAAAGGAAACGAACGGATTGCAGCACGGATTCCGGGAAGTCCCGCCGCAACGCCTCCAGGCCGAGACGGTCCTTGGAAGCGCTGCCGTTTCCATACAACACAAACCTTATTTTCTCCTTGAGCACCGGCGCCGTTCTGCCACCCTGTCCGGATTGAAACGTGTAGACGCCCTTCTGCTCGTCAAGTATCCTGCCGCTCTCGATGGTTCCATCGCGGTAATAAATCTGATCGGGCGGATTGCCGGCGGCTATCGAGCAAATAAGGGACGCGAGAAAGGTCGCCCAGAGACTCTTCCGGATCATGGCGACACCCCCCGGGGAATGGATTGGATGTACTTCCGGCGCTCATCCGGCGCTCATCCGGCGCCATCCCGCCGAGGTGACGAAGTAGAGAGAGTTCGTTCTCCCAGGCGTCCCGGGTGGTCATGTCACGGACGGCGGGATGCTGCATGATGTAGTTTGCGAAACGCGGCTCCTGCCGTTGCAGCACGATGAATGCACTCGACTCGTAGACACCCTCGCCGTTCAGCGCGCCCTCGGACCAGTTGTGCGAACCGAGCAGAATTTTGCTCAGATCGACCACGACAAGTTTTTCGTGAAGGTTCACGCCGGGAACGCCGAGGCGGGCGTCCACGGCCCGGTCGCGCAGGAATTCCGCCGCGCCCGAGTGGGCGGCATGCTGGCTGTCACTCATGTTTTCGGGAGAATTCAACACGACGTACACGTACACTCCGCGCTTCGCCGCGTCCGCCAGCAGATCCAGCAGAGCGTCGATTTCCGGCGTACGCGATCCCGGCGCGAGGTGATACATGGAAACCATGATTGACTGGTTAGCGGCCTTCACCAAGCGCCTGAGCAGCGGTAGATACTCCCCGTCGGAAATATAGAGCACATGCCCCTGCAGCTCGAGAGAAGCCAGGGAATTGGCCTGAAACATGTCCTCGAATGACCGCCGGGGACCGGTTTTCGGAAGTAAACTATTCTTGCCCCTGGGTCCGGACGCGCCGGTAGAGCGGGGAGCCTTCCCGGCATCCGCGGTATCGGTGACGGCATCGAGGCCGATGTCCGCATACGGCTTTGCATGCTTCTCGATGAGATAATCGAGGTACTTTGTGTAATGGCTCGCCGCATCCCGCGATTCAATGACGAGCATATCTTCCACGTTCCGTTCGGCCGCGCTCGGCGTCCAGTTGTGCGATCCGGTCACGACAAACCGCCCATCGATCACGGCATTCTTGAGGTGCAGGCTGGCCCGGTCCTCGTCCATGTAATAAACGGCAGCCCCCGCCTCATGCAACCGCTGCAGCGTGTTGAGCCGCTTGCCGGCCAGCATCGTGTCGTCGGCCAGTACCCGTACCTGGACCCGCTTTTTCCGCGCAATCTCTTCCAGCCGGTCCACCACCGCCCGGTCACTCAGGTAATAGATGCCGACATCTACGCCCTGTTGCGCTTCGCCGGCGCGTTGTAGCAACCGTTCCACGCCTTCCCGGCCCGGTGTGATAAAAGACTCCAGGCTGCGCACGTCGCGAAACGTCTGCACCCTCGGCGCTACCGGACGCTCGTCCTTTCTGTTTCGCGCGGCGGAATCGGCCTGGGGGAATGACTTCGGGACGTCGTCGACTTCACCCGTCTTCGGCTCGTGCAAGGCAGCGAAAGACTTTAGTTCCTCGAATTTGCCCAGGTACCGTTCCGCCAGCTGCGTTGACTCGAATACCACCGTGTCTTCGCAATTCTTCTTGAACGCCGACATCGTCCAATTAGCGGATCCGGTCACCACGGTTTTGCCGTCGACCACCAGTGTTTTGAGGTGAAGTTTCCCTTTGCGCGGTAGCGCCTCCACGTACACCTCGGCGCCATGGCGGGCCAGGCGATCCAGCTTCGGGCGGTGCGAAGCCCTCGCCATCTCCTCATCCACGAACACCCGTATCCTTACCTTTTTTTTTGCTGCGAGATAGCAAAGCGCGTCAATCAGTGTATCGTCCGACAAGTAGAACATCGCGAGGTCTACTCGTTCCTTCGCCCCGCGGAGTTCTCGGAGAATCACTTCCTGCGCGTCGCCGCGTGGTGAGAACGCGATTCGGACGGGACCGGGAACAGCGATCGGAGCAGTTCGACCCGGTGCCGGCAGGCTGAAGGCGACGAGCGCCGCGATGAGGGCGAGCGCGAGCGCGCTGTTCCTGGGTTTTGCGTTGATTGGCAGCATTTTTGCTATAGCAGGCTACAGTACGATCTTATTCGAAAGTTACGATGAGTTCCATCCCCGATACAATCACATCACAAGCCGGCGATATCACGACCTACGAGGAGCACGAATCGCTTACCCGGGAAGCCATTCGCAAAGATTTCGAAAACCACCTGAAGTACACGCTGGCCAAGGACAAGTATACGTGCACGGAGTATGACCGCTATTTCGCGCTGTCGATGGCGGTGCGGGACCGCCTGGTGGAGCGCTGGATCCGGACCAGCCAGACGTACTATCACCAGGATGTGAAGCGTGTGTACTACCTCTCCATGGAGTATCTCATGGGCCGCGCCCTCGCCAACAACGTCATCAACCTCGGTATTGAGGAGCAGGTGGACCAGGCGCTCAACGCCATGGGCCTCAATTGGAATCACCTGCGGGATCTCGAGAGGGACGCGGGGCTCGGCAACGGCGGGCTCGGCCGGCTTGCCGCCTGTTTCCTGGATTCCATCGCCACGCTGCAGCTTCCCGGGTACGGCTACGGCATTCGGTATGACTACGGTATTTTCAGGCAGGAAATCCGCGACGGGTACCAGGTGGAGGAGGCGGACAACTGGCTGCGCAATCCCTATCCCTGGGAAATCGGCCGTCCCGAGTACCAGATGCAGGTCCACTTTGGAGGCAGGGTCCAGCTTGAGCACGAAGCCCATCGGACCGTCCCCCGCTGGGTGGACTACGAAACCACGATCGGGATTCCGTACGACAATCCCATTGCGGGGCATCGCAACAACACCGTGAACAATCTTCGCCTCTGGACGGCAAAAGGAGCCGAGGAATTCAACCTGGAGTTTTTCAATAACGGGGAGTACGTGCGAGCCTACGAGGACAAACTCTCGCATGAAAAGATCAGCAAGGTCCTCTACCCCAACGACAACATCGACCAGGGCAAAGAACTACGGTTCAAGCAGCAATATTTTTTTGTGAGTTGCTCGCTGCAGGATATCGTCCGGCGGTTCAACGCGTCCCATCGTGACTTTTCACTGTTTCCCGACCGGATCGCAATTCAGTTGAACGATACGCATCCCGCCATCGCAATCGCGGAACTGATGCGCATCCTTCTCGACGAGCATGGGGTGCGCTGGGACGACGCATGGCGCATCACGGTAAAAACGTTCGGCTACACGAATCATACGTTGATGCCGGAAGCGCTCGAAAAGTGGCCGGTGCGGCTATTCGAACAGATTCTGCCGAGGCACCTGATGATCGTCTACGAGATCAACCGCAGGTTCCTGCAGACGGTGGTGACCCGGTTCCCCAATGATCACGACCGCGTGGTTCGCATGTCGCTGATCGAGGAAGGGAAAGAAAAGAAGGTGAGGATGTCGCACCTCGGTGTGGTCGGGAGTCACAGCGTGAACGGCGTCGCAGCGCTCCATTCGGAGATCCTCAAGAAGAGCCTGTTCAAGGACTTTCATGACTTGTGGCCTGAACGGTTCAACAACAAAACGAACGGCATCACCCAGCGGCGGTGGCTGTTGAAATGCAATCCCGAGTTGGCGGAACTGGTGACGGAGAGAGTCGGGCCGGATTGGGTTATCGATCTCGACCGGCTCAGCGGCTTGCGGTCGTCAGCCGACGACCCGGAGCTTCAGTCCCGGCTGATGGAGATCCGGCAAAGGAACAAATGCGCGTTGGTGGATTTGATCATGCAGGAAAATGGTATTTGCGTGGACCCCGAATCCATCTTTGACGCGCAGATCAAGCGTCTGCACGAGTACAAGCGGCAAGTGCTCAATGTGATGCATATCCTGCACCGGTACTCGGTGCTGAAGGCGAATCCGGATCACCCGTACTATCCCCGCACATTTATCTTCTCGGCCAAGGCTGCGCCCGGATATGCGATGGCCAAGCTGATCATCAAGCTCATCCACGACGTCGGCTCCATTGTAAACAACGACCCCGACATCCGTGGAAAATTGAAAGTTGTGTTCCTGAAAGATTACCGGGTCTCCCTCGCGGAGCGTATCATTCCCGCAACAGACCTGAGTGAGCAGATCAGCACTGCCGGCACCGAGGCCAGCGGGACCGGAAACATGAAACTGGCCCTCAACGGCGCGCTCACCATCGGCACCCTGGACGGGGCCAACATTGAAATTCGCGAGAAGGTCGGAGAGAATAATTTCTTTCTCTTCGGACACTCGGTGGAAGAAATCAACGCCCTGCGACGGGACCAGAGTTATGACCCGCGGCAGGCCTATCACGACAATCCGGACATCAAGCGCGTGATGGACCTGCTGAACAGCGGCTTCCTCAACCTGGAGAAACCCGAGCTCTTCAACCCTCTGTGGACCTCCCTGATGGACAGTGGAGACCCCTATTTTCACCTTGCCGACTTCCCCTCGTACGTAGCGACGCAGGATGCGGTCGACGACGCATATCGGGATCCGGCGCGGTGGGCGGCGATGTGCATTCGAAACATTTCCGGCTGCGGAAAATTCAGTTCCGACCGGACGATACGTGAATATGCCGAGCAGATTTGGGGCGTGACGTCGTGCCCGGTCGATCTCTTCGCCGAAGACCCGCAACCGTCGGCTTGACCGGACGGAGTCCCGGGGTAGACTGGCGGTTTCAAATGAATGAAACCATCTCACCACGGAGAGTGCGTACAATGACTACGGGGTTTTTACGGCTGCCGGTTCTTCTTTTTGCGCTCCTGTTCGCCGGTGTCGCCGTCGGCGGCAGCGAGCTGAGCCAGGAGGATCTTTCGCCGAACGCGCAAAAACTGTTCCCGAAAGAGGATCTCGTTAAAGTCACAACGAAAGACGGGGATGTCGTGATCGGCAGCGTAATAACGGAAACGGAGGAACTCCTGGTGCTGCAAGAACGCACCAGAACCATCACGCGGCGACACGAACTCAAAACGGAGGATATCAAATCCATGGAGCGGATTGATATCGCCGGGTACTTCGCCAAGGGGCTCGGGCGTTTCAAACTCAATCCCAAGAGGAGCCTCTCGGTCGAGAGCTACGACCTCGCCATTGATCTGTTTACGGAATTCCTGGAAAAGTGCCCGGATCACGCTTACGCCAAAACTGCGCGACGACGGGTTGCCGCTTTCAATCAGGAGAAGCAGAATCTTGATCGGGGGCTTCAGAAGATCGATGGCGAATGGCTGGCACCGATCCAGGCGGCGGTTCGACGGTTCGAAGTGTATACCGGCCAGTTGGCGGAGATGGCCGGCAAGTACTCGGGAATCGAACAAAAGAATTACAACGGCAACAGGAGGGCAAAACAGTTCTATGATCGTACGATCATCGAGCGGCGGGATGTCGCGCGTTCCCTACCGAAGCTGATGAACGAGCGGCTGCCTCAGCTGTTGGAGGATGGGTACTTCGACGAGGCCATCAACGAAATGGATGCATTCCAATATTTCTGGATGTCCGCAGTGGTCGATTCCGAACGAGGCGGGAGCGGAAACGGAAACGCGGATATTCTTCAGGACATGGATCTCAGTTATATCCCGCGGAAGCAGAACCTGATCATGGATGCATACAACGCCGCCGGGAAAGGCGCCGAGCCCGGAGCGGCTCACCTCAATGATGAAGAGATGATTTACGTCCCCGGCGGATACTTCCTGATGGGCAGCGAAGGCGCATCAGGTGGCCAGCAGACCTCCCCATTGAGGAGGCGCAGAATTCCGGGAGGCGGCCCACTGGGGGGCCCACCGGGCGGCCCACCGATGTACGAAAGCTATCCAGTGAGCAGCAGCAGCGGCAGCGGCAGCCTGTCCACCAGCGCCGATACCTTTCCCTATCATTTCGTATATGTCGCACCTTTCCTGATCGAAAAGTACGAAGTCACAAACGCCGAATACCGGGAATTCGTTGATCACGTGAAGAAAACGGGGGATTCCTCGATGGAACATGACGATGCACCGCCGTTGAAAAACCACGACGCGGAGGGGTGGAGCAGATCGGGACTTGCCGGCGACGATCAACCGGTGGTCGGCGTTGACTGGTACGACGCGTATGCGTACGCCACCTGGAAGAACAAGAGACTGCCCACGGAAGCCGAGTGGGAACGAGCGGCGCGTAGCGCGGACGGTCGCACCTACCCCTGGGGATCCACCGCATTGTCGAAAACGCGCAGCAATACGATCGACAGCCGGACGGCACTCGCAGCGGAGATTACCCGCCAGGAAACCCCCAAGGACAAAAAGAGAAAGAGCGATGTTCCGCCGCCGCGGGTAACCCTCCCCTCTGTAACCTGGCCTGTGGAAGAAACCATCCCTGCTCGGGCGGAAATGGCCGACTTGAGCCTCTGGTCGACGGTGGACGAGAGTCCGTACAGGGTGATGCATATGGCCGGGAACGCCGCCGAATGGATCGCGGACTGGTACCAGTCGAATTACTATTTCACCTCTCCGGTGAGAAATCCGACCGGCCCTTCAAGCGGCAGTGGACATGTAATTCGCGGCGGATCCTACTTGAGCCCGGCGCAGACCGCCACGACGCATCACCGTCGCAGCGCATCCACGAAAGAGCTCAAGAAAGGCCTGAACGAGTCGGGCCATCCAACGATCGGATTTCGCTGCGCAAGATCCCTGGATGTATCAAGGAAAAACTAAGGAACCGCGGTCTCCGCGGCTTGTCCGGGATAGTTGATCGTGGCTTCCGCCTTCAGCGTCTGCACGAATTCTCCCAGGGCCTTTTCGTTCAGAAACATTTCAATCTGGTCGTGCACATCGTCGAGCGTGCGCTCCTGCCCTTTGTTCTGCTCCGTGACCTCAATGATGTGATAGCCAAACTTCGTTTCCACGACGTCCCCAATTTCACCGATCTCCTGGCCGAAAGCCGCGCGTTCGAATTCAGGCACCATTTGGCCGCGTGAGAACTGGCCGAGGTCACCCCCTTTTTGCGAGCTGGGGCAGGTCGAATACTTTTTTGCGCTCTCGGCAAAATCTGCGCCGTCGAGAAGCTCCTGCCGGATCCGGTCGACTTCTTTTCTCTTCTCTGTTTTTTCTTCATCGTCGGCTGTTGGATCAAACGAGAGCAAGATATGGCGGGCCTTCACCGTTTCAGGAACGTTCATGCCGGCCTTTTTTTCTTCATAAAAAGCCGCAACATCCTCATCGGACACCTTGTTGAAATCCGGATGTTTGCGGGCCGCCAATTCCAGTGCGAGTACCTCACGGTATCCGTTGTCGTCGACACCCTGCATCTTGAGAAAATCGGCAAATTGAAGCGTCGGGGGCAAATTCTCTTTCATTGTCGAAATGGCCGCATCGATTTCTTCGGCGGTGGCTTCGATATCGGCAGCCTGGATCTTGGCCTCCAGCAGAGCCCGCTTGATAAAATCCTCGTTAACCTGGCGCGCTACCTGATCTCGCAAACGTCCCTCCTGCTCGGGAGGAACCAGCCCCTCGAAGGCGGTCATTCGGCGATCTACCAGACCCTTTGCATCGGCAGCGGATAAAGAGGTCCCATTTACTTCAATGACGATGTCCGCGGGGGCTTCCTCGGCGAGGGAGACATGCACCAGTGCAGCGGGAATGATGGCGACCATGGTGATTGTCCGCAGGAGCCAGGGTGACAGTAAATACAGGTTTCGAGGCCGTTTGATCATGGGGGGATCCTTCAGTTGGGATTGCGGTTGGGCTTTGTCAAAGGGGGAGCATGGTATATCGGCGCTTAGGCTCCTGTGAACGATAAAATGCCCCGCAGCGTATTTTTGACGTCACCATCGGGCTTACTTCCGTGAAGCGAGAAGTTTTGCCCACCTTGGAGAAACCGGGGAAAAGAAGCCGAAAAGGGTCGATCAAGCTATGAAAGTCCCGGATCTGAACGGAACTCTGCCGGAATTCTGGGCCCGCCGAGCCGTTTTCGCAGCTAATCTCCTGTCCCTGTTCTTCGGAAACCAGGAAGAAACCGACGCTCTGAGCCGCGAGGTCGGAACGCTTGAGACGTATGGGAACCGGCAGCCTCGACTTTCACGTTGTCAAACAGAACGGGGTGCTTGAAGTTCGAATCTGTGAAATCAACGCGCGGGTTACCGGCGCAATCTACCCATCGGTGCTTGCCCGGCACTTTGCCCCGGAGAAAGCATGGCTCATGCGAAACCTGCAGTTCGATCTCCCCATCGAGGGCGCTCGCCTTCTCAAGCCGCTGGATGAGAAGAGTATGCTTTACCATCCGAGGCGCGAGCTTGGGATTCTTCCCATCAATTTCAAACTCGACGAACGTGGGAACACTGCAAAGGGCCAGTTTCTTTGCCTCGCGGAATCAACCGAAGCGGCCGGAAGGCTGCGTGACGCGGCACGTCATGTGCTTCCGGTAGCTTTGAACTATGACCGCGACCGATGCCGCCTACGACCGGAAGCTCGAGCGCATCGTGGCGCTGACAAGGGATCTCGTTCTCATTCCAGGTACCCACGACCGCGTTGCCGAGCGCAAACGCTGCTACGAATTTGTGAAAAACATCCTGGAGGTTCTGCCCGGAATCGATGTGCAGGAGTTCGAACGGAATAAGTATCCGTCCTTCGTCGCGCACCCGTCGGGACACACGACCCCGGAGATCCTGATTTGCGCGCATCTTGATGTAATCGATCATCCTGACCCGGAGACGTATCGTTCGTCGATTCGGAACGGATCATAAGACTTTCACTCCGGCTGATACTGATGGGAAAACGCTTTCTGACACTCCGCAGCTTAAGCTATGGGTTGGCGAGCAGGCGGTAGACGCGTACGGGCGGGTTGCTGGTAGAAGGGTCGGAAACCTCGACTACTTGCTGCGTGGCCACAAACTCCGACAGGAATTGCCATCCGTTGGTATCGCCAAAGCCGTTGCGGAATTCAACCCGGTACGTCTTGCCGCTGACCGCTTCGAAATCCAGCCCGTCGTTGTCGATTCCGAGAGACAGGACATCGTTGTCGTCGTTGGGGTTGGTTCGGGTATCGAATTCCTGCTGGTTGGTGTGTCCATCGCCGTCGGGATCGGCATCCACATCGAGGTCATCGCCGGAGAGTCCATTGCGGCCAGCCCAGGTGCGCGCGTTGTCGACTTCGGGATAGACGCCCGGCGGCAATTCAAGATACTCGCCTGTGATGACGTTGGTGGAGGTGGTGCCCGGCACCTCCCATGCGATCGCCAAATGGTCGCCTCCGCTCCCTTCTTTTTGAAACACTTCCATATAATACTTCTGGCCGGCAACCAATAGGATCGGGACGGACTGCTGACTGGAAAACTTTGTCCACTCGAGTGGATCGGTCCAGCCGTTCACATCGGCAATGGCCGCGATGTTGGCTGCGTTGGTGTCGGTGCTGAGCCAGATTTCACTGTTGTCGTCGGAAGCTGTCCAGAAGGTATAGCTTCCGGTGGTCGGTGGCAGCAACAGGGCGCGTAGCCGAACCCCGTAACTGGAACCCGCATTGATCGGCAGCTGCAGCGAGTCGACGACTTCGCTTTCGTCGGGGTTGTCTGGATAGTTCGGTGATCCGGTCAGGTCGGAGATAGAGTTTCCGCCTATATTCAGCCAGGTTTCCTTGTATGCTCCCTGCGGAAGCACCGAAACGGTGTTGGTAAAGTCCTGGGTGTTGCCCGCGCTCGAGCGCAGGGTGTAAACGAAAGTTTCGGTGCCGATGAAATTGTAGTCCGGTTCGTATGTCCAGGTTCCGTTGCCATTATCGATCAGCATGCCGTGGGCAGGTGCTGAAACATTGACCACATCGGCAGTGCCGTCCATGGAATAGCTGAAGGTTGAATAGTCGAGGGTATGCGCCTTGTTTACGGCAGGTGCTTGATCCGGCATGCCGCCGATGACAGGCATCCAATCCGGCAGGTGGCTGACTTGCGCGACGACCGCGGTTCCGATCGGCAGCCCCCAGGTGTCGACCATGAAGCCGCTCAGGTCGTAGCCCACCTCGGTGGAGAAGCGGACCAGCCACTGTTCCATGTCTTCCTGGTCCCCCGAGGGCAGGTTTCCGGGGTTGGTTGCATTATCCTGTTCATAGCTTCCGAGGACCTGTTTGTAGGCGTCCCACCCGAAACCGTCAGCGAGTTGCACCCAGAACGAGAGCCGATCCGACAAGGAGCTTGTACCCAGGTAGTTTGTCGCCTGCACTGCCGAGGTCGCCTTCTGAATCACCGCTGCGGGATCGACGGTCCAGCCCCATCCGCCGGGAGAAGGAGCGGAGGCAAGCGTCCGCAGGCAGAAGGTGGAGAAGACGTTGCAAGTAACTTCGGTATCGCCGTCATTGAATTTCCACCAACTACGCTGGTGGTTATGGCCGAGTTCGTGAAAATCGCCCCAGGAGCCGAGGGTGGTCAACCGGTCGACATCGGCGAGATTCCCCCAATACTTCTCATAGGCTTGGAACGGGAACCCCGAGTGGGCCGCCCCGGCGCTGATCTGCACATCCACATTGGCCACTTCCGCGCCGGTGCGCTGAAGCGTGTATCCCGCCAGATCGTCCTCGGACTGGACCACTTGGTTCCACCAAGTCATCAGTCGCGTCGGTTCCGTCAGGTTCGCTTCCTCGATTTGGTGTTTCGGCAGCACGACAACATGATTGGAACTAACGAGCACGCCATAGGTGCCCGGTTGATCGCGCAAATTGGAATTCCAGTCCGTATCGGCGTGCCGGTCGAGATCGAACCAAGGGTGCCTCACGGCGCCTGAAACGGTGATGTTCACCATGCCGTGGGCGGGCGGGGCTGCCTCGAATCCGCCGCCGCGAAAGTCGATAAAGATGGCGCCACCGAAGGCGTTGGCCACCTGCGAGGTCGTGCCCGTGATCTCGTAATCGCGATGGACGGATGGCATGCGCTCCCATGTGTTGCGTGCGGATATGTTGTCCCGATGCGCATTGATCCGGATGCGGTAGCCTTGACCCACCAGCGCCGAGGGCAAGGTAACGGTTACCAATTCCCCGGGCACGGCATAGAACCCGGTGGCTTGCCAGCGCGAGCGGTTTCCATTGATGGCCACAGTGTCGGTGACGCGCGGCGCGGTGGTCGGGATGGTTCCGTAAACCGCCTCCGCCGTGCGGTGTGCCACCACATCTGCGGGGGGCGTGGCTGCCAGGATCTCCGATTCCTGCGAGAGCAACGATTGTTCAAATGGGTCGGAAATCGGTGTGGCCGGGGTCGGATTGATCTGCTCGACCCGATCAAAGAACACCACGTTGCGGCGGGCCAAAAGGATGTCGTTGTCCGGAACAACCTGGGATACGCGGGCAAGCAACTCGCCGCCCTGTTCAAGTTCTGCATCGGTGTAGCCCGCCGAGTCCTCCAACATCGCCAGTGCGGTGTCAAACTCCAGCTTGGCAGTTGAGCGGTTGGTGGCAACTATCGCACCCGAGCCGCCGTGTCCGCCGTTGCAGAAGCCAATGCCCGCCTCGCGCAGCAGACGGTTGCCCGGCGCGTTGTAACGCAGGGTGTGGTTCCACCAGTAATCCTCATAGCCATTGCCGTAGTCGCACATGAACAGGCCACCGCCCGCCGTCACGAAATCGCCGACGGCTTCGAGGTTGTGATCCGGCTCCTTGGAACCCAGCCACGCCGCGAAGAAGACATCCGCACCCGGCAGGTCGTTTGTCAGCGACGATTCGCTGGCAACGACGACATTGCTGTATCCCTGCGTCTCGAACCAGTCGCGGTGATCGCTGTCATACGTGATGATGGAAATGTTCCGGTTGGTTGTTCCGCTGAGCCATGCAAGACCGTTGAACACAAACTGCGCCGTGTCGCCCTGGCCCCCGTAGTTGTCCACGTTAAGCATCTGGTGATCCGGCTGGGCAATCACCTTGCCGCTCCCCCATGAGGCAACACCAACCATTGGATCATACTCACCCTCGCCGTCGAACCAATTGACCGCATAGGCCGTCGGACCGAAGACCACCAGCTTGCCGGGGCTTACCCCACTGGCGATGTGGGTGACGCCAGCGAGAATCTGGTCGCGCGCCGCCTCGGCGTTGATCGGGGTGTTGACTGCCACAGTCGCTGTGCCGGTCGACTGGAGAGTGCCATCGGTGACGACATACGTGAAG
>Ga0302133_10001929_pt1 | contig 12892 bp, 10 predicted proteins | sample CB9_331_MG_FD_203121 | JGI IMG/M metagenome (GOLD analysis project Ga0302133, IMG submission 203121) | Marine microbial communities from Western Arctic Ocean, Canada - CB9_33.1 | ecosystem: Environmental > Aquatic > Marine > Oceanic | place: Canada: Western Arctic Ocean | collected 2017-09-19 | reverse complement strand
GCGCTGATGCCGGTCCATCGCCACCAGCCACATGTTCTGACCGAATCCAGTAATATTCATGAAATCGGCCGAGGGCGGCGGAACATCGGAGTGCAACGGCAGCGGATGCACCCATGCGCAATCCATGATCAACGGAACGATGTCCGAGCGTTCTACATCCGCGGTGTGGTGCCAGAAGTTTTTCTCCGAGTCCGCGCCGAACCACCCATGCGAAAGAGTATGCGCGATCCAACCGTTTTTCCCGTAGCTGCCGGACGAATTCACGAGTTCGCCGGCGTGAGAGTATATTCTAAACCACGCGAACCTCGCCAATCCCCGGTGATCCGGACCGTTTCCATACCCGGGAGGTTTCGTCTTTGTGGCCTTGGGGCAGAAAAGAATCGCATCGTTGTCCGAATACCCTTCCACGGAGTGGGGCCAGAATTTCCTCTCTATATCCACATATCCTGAGAGGTCCTCGTGGTACAAAGCCAGAATCACTCCCCATTGGTGCTCGTTGGACTTGCAATGGGCGTCGAGCGCCACCTCCCGGGCCTCCCGCAGCGAAGGGATGAGCAGGCTGGCCAGAATGGCAATGATGGCGATGACCACCAGCAGTTCGATCAGCGTGAATGCGCCTTTCATTTCGTACATTGTAGAGCAAACAAGCGCCAGTCCACTCCAAAATTCTTCCTCTGCAAACTTTGCGTCCTCTGCGGTGAAGTCAGCGGAGTCTCAGAACGCGATCGGACTCGACTGCCCCTTGAAAGAGAGCCCGTGCTCACCAACCATTTCCTCAACGCGCCCATGCAGATCCTTTTGGGTTCCCTCGAACGGCCACGCGATGCCCGCCGCTTCGGCTTCCCGCTTCAGACGGTCCCACTCGTACATGAATTCGAACAACACCGGGACCCATTGCAATCGAACCCGTACCCGCAATTTCGACTCATCCGCCACGGCCTGTTCCGCCTGCTGCATGTGACCCCACGCTTCGTTCAACATCAAAAACGTCTGAAATTCCGCACCGGGCCGGGAGCTCAGCCCAAGATGGTCGTCGGTCTGCTCCACCGCGTCGTGAATCAGTTCCAGGTAGGCAAGAATATGTTCCGCTGCCGGCCCGTAGTAGCCCTGAACGAAATCCTCGATCAACGCCTGGTCGTCCACATACGGATCCCACATCAGCTTGCCCAGCAGCCAGAGCCTCAGCTCGGAGAACCCCGGCCATCCGCGGCGCGGAAACACTTCGTTGAAGATTCCGGTAACACCATTCTCCGCGTAGTATCGCACGTTCGGCCCCAGCACCCGAAGGTTTGGATGAGGGATCGGGTACGTGAAATTGTCCACGTAGTCCCAGATGTGAACCCGGTTGGAGATCTTCCCCCACCCTTCCAGATCATCCCGTAATATCCGGTTCCGTTCATCCGACATGGGCACGCGGAACGAACATTTGATGGTCGATAGGCGCACCGCGATCTGTTCATGCGGCACGTGGTTCTTCGGCGGCGCCTGCGTGTAATGATACGCGAGCGTGGTGACGACCAGCTCGGGATACATCTTCACCAGCTCCGTCGTTACCCGGTTGACAAACCAGACCATGAGATCCGACGGCGTGCCCGCAGCCTCCATTGCCATGCACGGCCCGCACTCGCAGCGATTCTGCGGTCCCCCGTCATCGGGCTGCGCGATGGACATCATGGTGGCGTGCGGATTCCACCGCAGCGCCAGTTTCGCGTTGTTCACGACTTCCTTCTGCAACTCCTCGTTGGTCAGGCACAGGGAGGAAAGAATGTAATCGGGAGCCACGTGCGTTCGCACCCCGTTGATCAGCGCATACCACTCCGGATGGTCCTGGAAGTAAACCTCCGGCTCGATTAGCGTCCAGAATCCGTGGCAGTGCCACTTGTCGCTGCGAATGAAGGCCAGCTTTCTCCCCCCGCGCCTCTGATCGTCTTGGATATTGCTGAAGGAGTTGTCGATGAACAGGGGTGCATGGTGCCCATTATACTTGTTGCGCACGGAAAAGTCAGGATCCGACACATCCGGATTATCGGTGTCGCGGTACTTGATGGGCGGCACATGGCGGACATCCAGATCCGGGATCTCCAATGTCGCCGTACTTGGAATCGTGCTCGCAGATGCGGTCCACCATCGGCACCCCACTTGGTCCTCGAGAAATGTGTACACAGCATAGAGCGTGCCCCGGGGATGCCCTCCGGCCAGGATCAAGTTGTTCCCAATCGTGCGAATCACGATCCCTTCGTCCTCCAGGCCGTCAGTCGAAAACGAAGGGTCACCGAGCACTGCCGCCCCGGGGCCTACTAAAATGTTCGCACTTCCCTCCGCCTTCTCATGCAGGATCGGCAGGTTTGCTCCGGTCACCTCGCGAAGAAAATGCTGCAATTCCTCTGCCGAATACCGGACCGAAGGCGCCGCTTCCGCGGACACCACAATGGAAGACTTCCCCCGGCCTTCGTCGACTAGAAGCAGCGCGAAGGCGTCGCCTCCGGAGATGGTAAGAACAAGCGCGGCGGCGACAAACAAATACTTCATTCCAAATCCTTTCATTGGTACAACCATAACCCCTTTCGGATCCTGCGTAGCGCGGAGTGAACTCCGCGCTACCCCATGCACCCACCGAGGCACCGACCTTGCTTTTTATTCTGAAGAGCATGGTGTCCTTTTCAGGCAATGTTGTCCATGCCGAACTGGTTACTCGCGGAGGATTTAGGGCTTCGCGTCTTCAATAATTTAAGTTCTAGCCTCATCGATCAAAATATAAGGGTGCGCCTTCGTTGCAGATTCACTCATTCCACGCCGATCGGCCTGTGTGGACTCCTTGTCCTGTCGCTCGCCGGTATCGCATCCTCAGGCATCGCGGCCAACGGCTTGGTGCTGAACCTGGATGCTTCCGACAACCCCCAGGCCGCGACCAATCAATGGGCGGACCTCAGCAGCATTGCCAGTTCCTATGACGGCAGTGGTTTCGGAACCCAAGCGCGAATGCACGCGTCCAACGGAGCGGCAAACCCTGTGATCGATGCGAACAATGTCGCCTTTTACACGACCCTCGGAACCGCCGCAGTGTTCGGCCCGTTCGGCGAAAACGATCCGCCCTTTCTCAGTGAGCCGAATATCACAGTGGAGAGCTGGACAGTAGAGCTGTGACTGCGGAGACAAGGCAACGCCTTCGCCGACGAGCACCAGGTCTGCTCGCTGCGCGCACCCGGACACGTGCAGCGGTTCTCCCTCGGCCTGGCGACCACAAAATTTTTCCCGATTCCCCTGAACAACCTGTTCATCGCAGAGTTTCGAGGATCCCAGGGCGATTCGGCGAGCGCGTTCAATACGGGGGTCAACATTCCAACCCACGGGCAGTTTCATCACGTGGTGGCCACCTATGACAACGCAACCCGAACCCTGCTGTTTTATTACGACACGCTTGCGACGGTCTTGAGTTCCAATGTGCCGCCGGTCCCTGGCGCGCGGCTTGACCTGAATGCCGGCAACAATCCGCGGGCCGGGTCGGACAAATGGGAAAACCTGGGCGCCGCCGGCGGATATCTCAGCGTGGAACCGGTCGGCAATCCAAGCCCGCCCGCGTTTGACGTTGACGGGGACCAGACTGGGTACTACAGCACGGCCTCCCGCAAGGGAGGAAACGGATCGTTCGGGCGTGTCGCCAGGGTCCACAACGGTTCGGGGCGCCTCGGGGAGCCCTCGCTCTTCCTTCAGAACTTTACCCTCGAAGTCTGGGCGTGACGAATCGGAGGCGCGCAGGGTGACGAACAGCAGCTGTGGGCGCTGCGAGTTCCACTCCATGTGCAGATGTTCAACTGGGATCTGGCCGAGCCTTCGTTGGATACCATGAGAGTGGCGATGAAAACAACGCACAGGCCGGCATCACGTTCGACACGGGCCACGTGATGGCTGCAGACGGCGCGTTTCACCACTACATCATGACCAGGGACGACTCCACGAACGAATGGCGGTTGATTGTCGACCAGATTCAGACCTTCTCGACCGTCGAACCGACCGGCAGCTTCTCCGGCGCCATCGACATGTGGATGACCAGCCTGTTCAAAGGTTTCGCCATCGAAGGCGACGGCCGCCGGTTCAACGGGGACATCAGCGTGTTCCGCGTCTACGAGTTCGTTCTGAACGCTTCGGAAATCGCTCAAAACTTCGCTTCCGGGCCCGGTCAATTTTCGCCGTTGTTCGTGGACGAATCAATAGCCCGCATTCCTCATCTGAACTCCGGCTGGGCGGAACCGCGGAGATGTTTCAGGGCATCCCACTCGATCAGTACATCGAGATCCCCTTCCCGCTTTCACCGGACCTCGTGACATTCTCCGTGACCGGAAGGATCGGAGCCACGCTTCAATGGCAAAGCGAATCCAACCGTGTCTACCGGGTGGATCGTGCCACATCCCCGGGCCACCCCTTCGCGGTAGTCGACATAGAGAACGCCTCCCCGCCCCTCAATACGTACAACGTAAACACCCTCAGCAACGAAACGGCCATCTATCGCATCCTTGTAGAACGTTGACAAAGAGCGCGCTTGTTAGTACTTTGTACGTATGAAACGGAAATTGGTCAAAATCGGCAACAGCCTGGCGGTGACCCTGCCCCGGGACATGGTAAAGGAAATGGACCTGAAACCCGGCATGGAGGTCGACGCTACAGTCGACCCCAGGGACGGAAGCTTTGTCGTGCGGGCAGGGGTAAAAGTGTTCGAGAATGGAAAAGCCTCTCCACGCTTCAAGAAGATGGTCGACGGCCTGATCCGCGAGCGACGCAAGCTGTACGAACGATTGTCATGACTGAGTACCTCGGCGTTGAGCAGGTACTTGCTCTTCACGCTGCCCTGCTGGAGGCCACCGGGGGGGCACCCGGGTTGCGCGACAAGGGATTGCTCGAATCGGCCATCGCACGACCGGCCGCATCGTTCGGAGGACAAGATCTTTATCCCTCGCTTGCCGCCAAAGCCGCCTCCCTCATGGAGTCTCTCGTCGGCAATCACCCATTCGTTGACGGAAACAAACGCATTGCAATTGCAACGATAGAGCTGTTGCTTCAGATCAACGGGTATCGATTGATCGCCGACGATGAGACGCTCGAAGAAATGACGCTTGCCGCCGCTGCATCCGAAGTCGAGATGGAGGAAATTCGCATCCTTCTGGAACAGAATATGGAACGGGATTGATGGTGCCCCACCCCAATCTCCTCTACATCATGACCGACCAGCAGCGCTTCGATGCGATCGGGGCGCGCGGAAACGATCGGATCATCACGCCGAACCTGGATCGGCTCGCATCGCAAAGCACATTGTTCGAGCACAGTTACTGTACGCAACCCGTCTGTTCTCCTGCACGGTCAAGCTTGATGACGGGGACTTGGCCGCACGCCAACGGCGTCACCCAGCTCAACGAGCAACTCCACCCGGGCATCCCCACGGTGGGCGAGCTGGTTTGCGAAGGCGATTACCGGAAAGCCTACTTCGGCCGCTGGGGCGTACAGGAGGAGGTCCCGTCATCCCATGGTTTCGATGTGTGGGAACTCTTCGACTGGGCGCCGGAGGAGCTACTGCGCGCCGCGGGCCTCCAGCCGCTGAACGGGGAGCGCTTTGCCAAGCCCGACCTGCCCCACCTGCCCGAACCCCTGACCGGCGTCGCCTATCTCGCCGACCGGGTCTGTGACTTCCTGCAAGAACCGCGGGACCGCCCCTTCGCCGCCTTCGCGTCGATCTATCAGCCCCACCCCCCCTACGGTGGCCCGCTCGACGACCTCTACGACCGCGACGAAGTGGTCCTCCCCGATAATTTTGACGCGTTTCCCACAGCCGATCAGAATCTGCGCACCGTGCTCGAGGCAACATTCCTGCGGCACGGGAACGCCGATACGCAGACCGAGTCCGGATGGCGCGACATCATCGCCCGCTATTGGGGGATGTGCACTCTGGTCGACCGGCATATCGGCCGGATCCTCGACACGCTCGAGGCCTCCGGCCAGGCGGAGAACACCGTCGTGGTCTTCCTTTCCGACCACGGCGACATGATGGGCAGCCACCAACTCCTGGGGAAAAACGTTCCCTTTGAGGAGTCCATCAAGGTGCCGCTGATGATTCATTTCCCCGGACAGTCCGAGGCCCGAAGGGTTTCCTCTCGCGTCAGCCACATCGACCTGCTGCCCACCCTGCTCGACCTGCTCGGCCAACCGCTGCCCGGCCACCTGCAGGGCCGGTCGCTGCACCCGTTGTTGATCGATGAACCAGGATCCCGCGAAGCGGATGACGTGTTCGTCGAATGGCAGGGAACAAACCAGATGATTACCTCCGAACTGGGCATTCGCCGCAGCGGTGTCGAACACCTCGATCAAGCGGATCGCGAGCGCAAGACGCTACCCGCTTACCTGGCCGGGATGGTCACGCGCGACGAGGCAATCGACGCTCTCTGCGATACCCTACGTACGGTGATCACCCAGGGCGGCTGGAAATTCACCTGGAGCCGCCTGGGCTCGCATGAGTTGTACAACCTGGGCGATGATCCAGGGGAAACGCAAAACCTGGCGCGCGCTCCGGAGCAGCGAGAACGAATAGACGACCTGACAAATCGAATTCGGGAGTGGCAGCAGCGGACCGGGGATTCGGTCCAACTGAATTCGTAGAGGAGTGCGCTTTCAAACCGTCAAAACATCCGAAAGGCCAAGGAAAGACTAAGAGTTTATCATGCCTGTTGATTCGCGGCTTTCCTCACGTGACTTGAGACTGAACAGCAAAATCGTACTTGATTCTCGATCCGGAGAGACGGAACGCTTCGCCGCGCAGGAGCTTCGCTCGTACTTGCAACGGATCGATGGCAGGCAGTGGCGTTCCGTGCCGAGCAAATCCGCCGGGACCGGAAACATTTACCTGAAGGTACGCCGACGAACTGCGCGAATTCGTGTTCCGGTACATGAGGAAGACGAGTCATACACGATCGACATCCGCGGGGACCGCGTTGTCCTCTCGGGCGGTTCCCCGCGGGCATTACTCTTTGCCGCATACGCTTTTCTGGAAGACCTGGGCTGCCGCTGGTTCGCACCGAGCTTCGATAGTTACAAAAACATCGGTCACGAAACGGTGCCCAAATTAGCATCGATCACTCTTCCAATAGGCAAACGTGTGGTCCAGCCGAGCATGTTATACCGTGACTGGTCGATAGAGGAGTGCCGTTCTCACACCATCGCGAACACGGTTTCCATGATCGACTGGATAGCCAAGGTCCGCGGCAATGTGTTTTGTGCACCGATAGATTACCAGCACTCAGGCCGCTTCACCTGGGACAGCGTTCGCTCGAAAATCGTGCCGGAGCTGCGGAAGCGAGGCCTGATCCTGGCGGTGGGTGGGCACGGGTACGAAAATTTTCTTCCTCCAGATGAACTCTTCGACGCACACCCGGATTGGTTCGCAATGATCAATGGGAAAAGAAGCCGCAATCCTCATTGTGTATTCGAGACCGGAAATCCGGCGGCTCTCCGGGCCTTCGCAAACCGGGTGGCGGACTACGTCAATGCCCACCCTGAGATCGATATCCTTATCCTGCAGCCCCCCGACCTCGTGAGATGGGGCGAATCGAAAGAGTCCATGGCCCAGGGCTCCCCATCGCGACGCCAGGGAATCGTAAATCATGCGGTAAAGCGGGAGCTGAAACGACGGAAAAGTTCTGTTGCCCTCGAAACATATGCCTATGACCTGTCGGAATCATATCCTGAAAATTTCGAGCTGCATAAGGACGTCATTGTCACTCTCGCGCTGTTCTATCAAACCCACCGCGGTCCGATCTATGATCCCGAAAGCATGCCGGAAGGCCGCACGCCGGCAGCGCTGAACAACTGGGCAAAGAATCACCGCGGCACCGTGTCCTACCTCCCTTACCACCGCCGATACGTCTGGCAAAGTCGGCCGGTTGTTTATCCCAGTGTGCTATGGAGCGATGCCCGGTACCTGCATGACCGGGGAATCCGTGGCATGGTCGGTTTCGCCGAACCGGGAGACTGGCTCACGTACGAACTTCAACACTACTTATTTGCCCGAATTTCGGAGAATGTTTCTTGCGACATCGCCTTCGTCGTTGAGGACTACTGCAGATGCCGTTTCGGCGCCGCCGGCGAATTGATGGCGCGGTACTTCTGGCTGCTGGAACGGATCTCCCTGACCTCACAAAAATTGGGATACGACGATAAATTCCCTTCTCCCGACGCTCTTCGCCATGGCAAGGCGATGCATGCCGACGGGGAGAAACTTCTCCGCTCGGCAAGATCAACGCCTCGCCTGAGTCGTCAACGAAAGGAGCATTTGACAAGGCTGCGAGCAGGATTTAGAACCGTTGCATTGTCATTCGAGTTGATGGAAGCGGAGAATCGAGAGGACCTCGAGCGAACGATTGATAAGTACTTGCGATGGGTGCGTCGCCATCGCAATATGGGCCTTTTTGTGGAATCGTTCAGCCTGACTAATGATCGGATGAGGACACTTTTCGGCAGGGCGCTGGTAGGATCGGTAGAGCGGAAACAAATGCACCATGATATGTTGAAAGCACTGTAACTTGAAGACTGAAATAAGGAATTCCCTCCGCATGGTGTTTAGTAACGCAAGCATTCTCGCTGTCCTGTTCGCACTGCTGGTGACGACATCTGCTCCGTCGGTCCGGGCCGAGACATCCAACGACAGCCTGATCCTGTATTATACGTTTGATCACGTCGCTGACGGCATGGTGAAAGATGAATCAGGTCATGGGAATGATGGGAAAGTAGTCGCGGCGGGCTGCGTCGAGGTCGGCGGCGGGTTTGCTCTGCAGTTTGATGGCACGCACGGCTTCGTGGACTGCGGCAATTCTCCCAGTCTGGACGTTTCAGCATATGTCACCCTCGAAGCATGGGTCAAACCGGCGGACGTCCCGGATACCGAAGTCTCACAGACGATTGTCGGCAAACAACCGGAGTGCAGCCTCTTCGCCCGCAGCGGAGGTTGGGTTCAATTCCCCAAGTTGCCGCGAAATCGATTCGAGGGCGCCGAGGCTCCATTCTATGCAGGAATGTGGCACCATCTGGTAGGAACTTTCGATGACACCGGCGCTAGGCTTTACATCGACGGAAAACTACAAGGCCTGCAACTGGTTCCCAATGAAACTTTGCAGGTCGAGGCTGAAACGCCTTTTGTAATCGGGGCCAAGCCGAATCCGGACGGCGAGTTGAACCCGCGAGGGGTGACAGTTTTCCACGGGTTGATCGACGAGGTCAGAATCTTCAATCGGGCGCTGAGCGCCGAGGAAGTAAAAAAACGTTACCTCGAGACACGGGACGCCTATGGCTTGAACCTGCGCTGCTTCCCGTTTCCTTTCAACGACGAGCTCGTAGTAGAGATGGACAATGTTCCGGCCGGCGCGAGCATCCTGGTAAGCCTCCTATCTCCCGGCAAACTAGAATCCGTTGCGCATGTGCGTGGCCCGGGACCGGATTCGGCCGGATTTTATGAAATCAGCGTCCCTCTCGCCAACGTTTCCTCCGGAAATTATTTCGTCAGAACCGTAGTCACTAAGCAGGATGGCAGCATTCTTCTCCAGGAAAAGACTTCCTGCGCCTGGCCGGCTCGTCCGGCATGGGATGATCCCACGGCAGGTCACGAGGTCCTCAACAATTTCGTCACGGAGATTCTGAACATCTCTGCCCCGACACAGGACGAGCACAATTTCACTAATCCAAGAGAGGGATGGGTGTTCCTGTCTTCGGAAGCGCAAACTGCCGACGGGGACCGGATCGCTATTTACCTGGACTCAGTGTCAACGACGAAAGCAGTGATCGAGCACTCAGCTACGCAAGCGGAACCCCTGGAGTCCATGCGATACCTTCCCGCAGGCGTTCATCGCCTGCGCGTCGAATCAACTGGAAATCCGCGGCACCAGTCTCTCGTAGTACGCACCATGCCTGAACTGCTGTACATCCGAATGTGTGACCAACCGGGGGAACCCCCGAATTACAGAAATCTGCAGGTTATGTTGGGCGGTCACGTCATTCCCAACTACCCGATCATGACGTGGGACTACCTGTGGCCGGACATGCTTCGAAACTGTAATTCCCTCTCGGCCAGCTATGGTGCGCGGTCACGCTTCAAGGAAAAGGACCGGGCGGACGCATGGAAGGAGTCCGGCCGAAAGGTCATGTATGAGCAAGTGGCCCCGGGTATCGGAAGCGGGACCGTCACCGCCGATAGCGCGTACAAGTTCTGGTCGGAGCGGGACGCCTTCACCGATCCGCGGTGCGATGTCATAGGGATGGATGAGTTCGGTTCGTACAAACAGGATAAATTCGATGCATGGACCGAAGCGCTCCGAAGACTTCGAGCCAATCCCAAAACCGCCGACACCCAGTTCCTGGCGTTCTACAATCACGGTTGCTACTACGGAGAATATGCGGTGGAATTTGCCCGAATGCTGGCCGGCCAGGGCGACCTCATCGGGATGGAAACCTATCTGTACGAAGTTCCGAAGCGGTACGCCAGATCCTACATCGATACAAACTTACGCGGCAACCTAGATGCGTGGGAGGAACTGGTTCCGGGTGTCGGGCAGCGCATGATCGAAGTGCTTGGCTATTTCACCGTTCCTACTTCGGGAAATTGGGGCTCGCACAGTCGCGTGGACTTTAAAGTGTTCATCGACATGATGTTCAAGATCATGGCCAATCATCCATCCTTCTGGAGACTTTACGGAGTGTCGGAATACGCTTCCAGAAAATGCGACGAAGAGTTTGTGAGGTGGACGGGACGCCTGCACCGGCACTACGGCATTGAAGGCAATACCGACCTGTTGTCGAAGCAGTACGGCTACCTGTACGAACTGAACCACCTGAGGAACGTCGACTTCGAGAACGGTCTCGACGATTGGACGGGAAACCAAGCCGAACCGGGGGGCATCATCGTGCAGGACATTGACGGCCTTCAACAGATTTTCGGCGCCAGTTCCTCCCGAAATGCGGACCGGGCTGTCCTAATGACCCGGAGTGCCCGGGGGCCGAACGAACTATCGCAGGAAGTTCGCAACCTGGTGCCGGGGACGGCCTATGCGTTCACAATATACACGGCCGATTATGATGATTTGATCAACGGGCAATCCGTGATTAAAACCAACGATGTGTCCATTACTTTTTCGAATTCCGAGCCCATTCCGGATCGAAGTTTCCAGATGAACGCAACGCTCTGGAGCAACTATCCTCAGTACGGCATCAAGAGGTACGAAAACCCGTTCCGGCACAATTATCATCGCGTGGTCTTTCGCGCCAGGGAGAAAAGCGCTGTGCTTCGAATCTCGGACAGCGCAGATCCTGAAAACCGGAACAGCAAGCGGCTGTTCATGGGTCTGCTCGAACTTCATCCTTACTTTGAAAGCGAGTTCACGAATGTGCAAAATTGACCTGGGCGATTTGATAAGCCGAAAGGAACCGGTCCGCTGGTTGTTCGCAGGCGACAGCATTACCCAGGGAGCCCGGCACACCCGCGGGCATCGCGACTATACCCAGTTATTCAAAGAGCGAGTTGGCGAATTGGCCAGGAATGAGGATGTTGTGATCAACACCGCGGTTGGCGGCTGGAGTACCGGGGCGCTTGAACCGCGACTGAATGATCGCGTGCTCAATTTCAAACCGGATGCCGCTTTCTTGATGTTCGGAACGAACGACGCAGCGGGCGGGTGCGAAGAACTGGGGGCATACGAGAAACGATATGCAGGAATTCTGAATTCGATCAAAAAAGAGGGCGTTCGAACAATTGTGCAGACGACGATCCCCATGCTGCCGGTACAAGTAGATGCAATCGTGGCAATGACGGAGTGGCCCGACCAGGCCATTCGAGACGCAAAAACCCACGGATGGAAACAGCGAATTGAAAACCTGGAGTCGTATGCGCAGAAAACCAGGGAAGTCGCGGAACGGTGTCACATCCCGCTGGTCGATCACTGGGAGAAATGGGTCAAGGCCGGCGGCTGTCGGGGGCAGCTCCTTGACGGAGGTTTTCACCCAAACGAGTTTGGCCATCGCCTCATCGCTCACACATTATTTAAAGCATGTGGGATGTGGGACGAGGCAAGCTGGACATGCCGCTTGTCCGTGCCGGTCGATTGATCAAGCCCTAAACCGCATGTCTCAATGGCCTAAATAAAGGTCTCGCCCCTTTACCAGGGCTTCGATTTTCCGGTCCGCCACCGTTCGCTTGAGCATCCAGAAGCCGCAGTCCGGGTGCACCCACTTAACCCGGCCTGAACCAAGAACCTTCTCCGCGCCCTCGATTCTGGACGCTATTTCGTCAGGCGTCTCGATGTGGTTCACCTTGATGTCGACGACCCCGATGCCGAGCGCAATCTTCGGGTCAATGTCCTTTAGCGCGTCGAGATCCTCCTTGGGCCGATGTGCGAGCTCCAGCACGACGTGGTCACAGTGCAATGCACTCAGAAAATCTGTCAGCTCTTTCCACCTGCCGCTCTGGATCGTCTGGCCACCGTAATTCCCGAAACAGAAGTGGACGGCGCTTTGAACGGAGACCTTATCGAGAACCGCATTGATCGCCCTTGCGGCAATAGGCCCATCCGCGGGATTGCCGGGAATGTTCGCCTCGTCCACCTGCACGCATTCGCAGGGCAGGTCGGCGACTTGGCGGGCAAGCACGTCCGCAATGGCCATCAATAATTCTTCGAAATCACCGTAATGATTGTCGAGCAGCGTGCGCGCCAGCATATAAGGACTCGTCAGCGTGAACTTAAGGGGCCCCCCGGAAACAGACGCGGCTCGCTCGCAGTCGGACAGCAGGTTCATTGATCCGTCGCCTATTTCGCCGTCCACAACGCCGGCCGGCTTAAGCCGAAAACCCATCTCATCCTTCTTCTGAAAC
>Ga0302133_10001902_pt1 | contig 12950 bp, 10 predicted proteins | sample CB9_331_MG_FD_203121 | JGI IMG/M metagenome (GOLD analysis project Ga0302133, IMG submission 203121) | Marine microbial communities from Western Arctic Ocean, Canada - CB9_33.1 | ecosystem: Environmental > Aquatic > Marine > Oceanic | place: Canada: Western Arctic Ocean | collected 2017-09-19 | reverse complement strand
AGAGAAACACCAAGACTGCGGTGATTGTCGGCCGCGACTGACCGTGTAAACTCGCGTCTATGTCTGATCAATACCCCCTGCATTTGATCGTTAAAAAGCCGAATTTCTACGGTTTTAGCGGTCTCGATCGATCCGCCCATATTCGCGAGGAAGAGGGTTGGCTCGACCGTTTGATGGCCGCGCCGGAGACCCGGATAGTGCCGGTCTGGCGCTCGCGTTCGCTGATCACCGATGATGGCGCCGGCGACCCTTGCGCCGGCATGCTGGTGGCGATGGATCATCGGGCGCTGATCGAGCAGGCGGAGTTCGTCGTCTTTCTCGGCGAGAAGGCGGGCGTGTCGCATATCGGGCTGGATCTGTCGTCGCTCGATGAAGCGCAGGTTCACGACATTTTCGCCGATCACGGCATATTCACTGACCTGCGCCAGATCGGCCCGGTATTGGAACGGTTCGAGGGATCGATCCTGGCCTATGCCAGGGGTCTGATGTACTGGCATCAACGGCACCGGTTCTGCGGTGTTTGCGGCGCCCCGAGCATCGCGCTCAAAGGTGGCCATCAGCGTAATTGCACCAACGAGACGTGCCGTGCCCCAAGCTTCCCGCGCACCGACCCGGCGGTGATCATGCTGGTCCACGATGGGGACCGCGCCCTGCTCGGTCGCCAGCAGGTATGGAAGCCGGGGATGTACTCAACCCTCGCCGGCTTTGTCGAACCGGGGGAAACCTTGGAAGAAGCGGTCGCCCGGGAAGTCTGGGAAGAGACCAATGTCCAAGTCGAGGATGTTCGCTACCACTCGTCACAGCCCTGGCCGTTTCCTGCCTCGATCATGCTCGGCTTTCATGCCAAAGCACGAACTACGGCGATCAACCGAAACGACAATGAGATTGAGGACGCCCAGTGGTTCACCATCGAAGAGTTGCGTGATTTCGAGGCGATTGGCAACACCCTGCCCAGGCCGGATTCTATCGCCCGACGGTTGATTGAGGATTGGATAGCGGAGGTGAGGTGAGGGTTTTGTTCAAGGGTGCCGCTGAAACGACTTAAGTCATGCCGGCAAACACTAATCGCGCCGCGCCGTAACGGCGCTCGTCCAACAGCGTCAGCCAGTCGGGCAGGTGGGCGGCTTCTTTGGCCGCCAGTTCCAACACAATGATTGTCTCTTTGGCGACCCAACCGTGTAGCTTCAACGCCTCCAGGCAAGGCGCCGCGAGTTTGCTGTTATAGGGCGGGTCGAGCAAAATCAGGCCGGCAGCCTCGCTGGCCGGGCAGCGCATCGCTGTTGCATCCCCATCGATCACCGTGGTGACTTCCTCATAGCGCAGCGCCCGGATGTTTTGAAACAGCACCGTGCGGGACGGGATCGCCTGCTCCAAGAATACCGCATGGCCAGCCCCCCTCGACAGCGCCTCAAGGCCTAGCCCGCCGGTGCCCGCGAAAGCATCGACCACCAGCTTACCGCGATAGGGAATGCCGTAGCGCCCGCCATCTAAAATGTTGAATAGCGCTTCGCGCACCCGATCGGCGGTTGGGCGAACGGCCTGACCCGACGGGGCCGCGAGCTTAACGCCGCGCCGGTTTCCGGCGACGATCCGCATGGCTTGCCTCGGTTTCTGTCTTGCTTGCTGGTTTGTGAGACGTGGATTTTAGCCTGTCCGCTGATCGTGGCACCTTCGGTTCCAATTTCAGCGTTGCCCGTGGCCCCGTCGTGCTGAGTTTGGCCGCGCTGGATTTTGCTGTGTTGAACTTTCCGGCCGCTTTGTCAGGGTTCGCCTCCGTTTTGTGCGCAGCTCGATTATCCATCGGCGAGCCGGGCTTTGGTCTGGTCAGCATAACCCCCTTCGGTCTGGCATGGGGTTTCGGCTTGGGCTTGGCCCGGGCGGTTCCGGTCGCTTGAGCCTCGGTTTTCTCCAGACCTAGTTGGTCCTTCAACGAGCGCTGCCTGATTTCCTCGACCGAGCTGGCCTCGAGATTGCCGAGCTGGAACGGGCCAAAGGAGATTCGAATCAACCGGTTCACCGACAGTTCGATATATTCCATCAGCTTACGAACCTCGCGATTCTTGCCTTCGCGCAGGCCGATAGTGATCCAGGCGTTGCTTGCCGCCTGGTGGTCGATCGCAGCCTCGACGGGGCCGTACTTCACCCCATCGATGATCACGCCGCGCTTTAGTTTCTCTAGCCGTTCCGGTTGCGGCCGACCATGCACCCGGACCCGGTAACGACGCACCCAACCGGTCGAGGGGAGTTCCAGCAACCGCGCCAATTGGCCATCGTTGGTCAGCATCAGCAGGCCTTCGGACTCGACATCCAGCCGGCCCACTGTGACAACGCGCGGCATGTCCTTGGGAAAATCCTCGAACACGGTTGTGCGGCCACGCACGTCGCGGGTGCTGGTGATATGGCCGCGCGGCTTGTGATAACGCCACAGCCGCGGCACCTCGATTGTCGGGATTGGCTTGCCGTCGACCCGGATGCGGCTTTTGGCGTCGACGGTGACCGCCGGCGTTTCAAGCACCTTGCCGTCGACGGCGACTCGCCCAGCCTCGATCCAGCGCTCGGCGTCCCGCCGTGAGCACAGCCCGGCCCGAGCCAAACGCTTGGCGATTCGCTCCGATCCCGAGCGATCCTGGAAAATAGCCTGGAAGTCTGTCATTGGCGCTATTTAGAGCACCGCGCATCGAATGCAAGCATTGTGATCATGATCATCGGGCATCCTTGGGCTTTTGGGCGCGGCGTTTCTCCTTTTTTACCCAGGCCGGTGCGCCGAATGAGGGCACGAGTTTCGGTTCCGTCGGGCCGCCGGGACGCTGTGGTCGCGGGGCGAACCGGCCCATGCTGGTTAGCCGATCGTACATGACTAACGCGCCAGCCAGCCCGACATTGATCGAGAATTTCATTGGAATTTTCACTGTGTAGTCACAGCGCGACAGCATTCCCTCGGACAGGATACCGCGCTCGGGTCCCAGTACATAGGCGGCGCAGCGGGGATGATGAAAGCTCGGCAATTCGATTGCGTCCTCGGTGATCTCGACACCGATCAGTGAACAACCCTTCGGTAGCATCAGATCGTCGGCGTCGGCGAACTGATAGAACGGCATATTCGTCGCCGCTCTTGAGGTATCGGTTAAATTTATCTCACGCATCGGCGCCGCCGGGGCGACGGTGAAGACGAAGCTGGCTCCGAAAGCGTGGGCGGTCCGGGTCACCGCGCCGAGATTCATCGGCTTGCTGATACCCTCAACGCCAATTCCAAAATAACCGCGCATGGGCGCGGGTGTTGCATGAAGTGCTGCCCAAAGGCAAGGTTCTGTCCAAATTCATCATGGAGATCACTCGATGAACGTCGCGACTTCCGTCGGTTTATCCACCGGCGATCCAACCCAGGACGCGGCGATCCAGCGCGTGTATGTCAACGAAGCCGATGCTGCCCCGATCGTCGTCGAGGTCACGCGCGGGGGCATGGTCGAGAGCGTACATCGTGCGATCGTTGCGATCTGCGACGCCAAAGGTGCCATCGTACATGGTTGGGGAGAGGTCGAGCGGCCGATCTATGCGCGCTCGGCGATTAAACCGCTGCAGACCATTCCTGTGATCGAATCCGGTGCCGCCGATGCCTTCGCGCTCGGGGATGACGAGATTACGTTGTGCTGTGCCTCGCACCGGGGCGAGGACATTCACGTCGACCGGGTGGTCCCGTGGCTCGGCCGGCTTGGCCTGGGACCGGACGATCTGGAATGTGGCCCGCAATTGCCCAGTAACGAGGCGGCGGCACACGCGCTGCTCCGCGCCGGAAAGGCTCCTAGCCGTGCCCACAATAACTGCTCGGGCAAGCATTCTGGGATGCTGACGACGGCGGTGCATCTGGGCGAACGGGTCGCCGGATATACCCGGGCCGATCATCCGGTGCAGACCCGGCTGATCACCTTCATGGAGGCTTTCGCCGAAGTGGATCTTTCGGCGACAGCGCGCGGCGTCGATGGTTGCGGCATTCCGGTATTTGGCGCGCCGTTGCGGGCCATCGCCCACGGGATGGCGAAGCTTGCCGATCCATCCGGTCTGTCTGAGAAGCGGGCGGCGGCGTGCCGGCGTATCGTCAAGGCCTGTGCCGGCAATCCACGGCTGATATCCGGAACCGGGACGTTCAACAGTCTGGTCTTGGCCGAGACCGGCATGCGGTGTCTGCTCAAGGGGGGCGCCGAAGGGGTCTATACCGCCGCGCTTCCTTATCTGGGGCTCGGTATATGTCTGAAGATCGATGATGGCGCCGGGAGAGGATCGGCGGCGGCGATGCTGGCGGTGCTACGCCATCTCGGCGTGCTAGACGAGGCAGCGGCTGACCGGATTGACACGGCGGTTGTGCGCGAGGTGCGGAACTGGGCCGGTGCCCTTGTTGGCGAGATCCGCGCCACCTCGACGCTCGCGTTCTAGGTGGGCACCATGGACAAAAACGAACGTTCAGCGGAGGTCTAGGCCCAATACGAGAGCTATCCATATCCGGCGCGCGATCCGGCTGACGAGGTAAAGCGTCTGGTTGCCGGATCCCCGAGCCATCTGCTGGAGATCGCACATTATATCGATGCAGGACATCTGGATCCGGGCGAACCGTTCTGGGCGTTGGTGGCCGACGGTGGCACCGGTGATGCAATGATCATGCTGGCGCAGCCTCTGGTCGATGCCGGCGTGGCGGCGGGGACGGTCACCTATCTGGACATGTCGATGGCGTCGCGGACGATTGCCGAGGATCGGGCGGCGGCACGTGGGCTGACCAATATAGGTTCGTGGCCGGAGAGATCGAGACGGTCGGCTAATTCTGTCCCGGTCCCTATGACTACATCGATTGCTGCAGCGTTTTGCATCATCTGGCTGACCCGGAACAGGGGCTGCGGGCTTTGGCAGAGCAACTGACGGCGCTTGGCGGAATGGTCTTGATGGTCTAAGGCGCACTCGGCCGGCGTGCGGGTTACGATATCCACGATGCGATGCGGCTGCTTGCCGACGGTGATGCCGATTGCTCGAAGGTCTGCCTCAGAGCCATTAGTTACGGAGCAATCCCTTTGTCGGCGGCCATTTTCTTGGCAGTGAGGCGAGCCTGTAAGACCTTTTTCTGCATCGCCAAGATCGAGCCTACACGGCTCCGGAGTTGTTACCGTTCCTGCAAACCAGTGGCATGCGTCCGGTTGGCTTCATCGCACCGGCCCAATACGACCCACAGCATTTTCTCGCGGACCCCAAACTCGGTGCCCGAGCGGTCACCCTGCCGATAGCCGAACAATGGACGCTGGCCGAACGGCTTTCCGGTGCTTTGACCAAGCACATTGTCTATGTGGTGCCGGCGGGCGGTTGGACGATCTGGTGACGCGATTGGATATGAATTGGCATTAAATGACGACGGTATTTCGAGACTTGGGCCCAGCGGCCGTGGCCCGGGGGATCCGCGGCGGCGACGAACCTTGGGGGGGGATCTGCGAGGCGCTTTGGGCCGATGCCAATGCGGAGCCGGACGATGATATTTTCTCCGGCAGTTCGAGGTTTTTTATCATGCGTTCAGCGAGATGAACCGGCTGTTGTTACGCCGTTGATGGCAATGCAAAGGGGAAGTACCTGATGCGGCTGGCTTCCTGGTGCGTCCGTTGAGATGCTTCGTGTAGATTGGGGTATTTAACACCATGTTGCTTGTTGTTACGTGAGGATCGACGAAGTTGTGAGATGAGTAAAACGAAATAGTTAGTTTTCTTTTAATTTATACTTAATCTTGGTTGGAGTTTTTGCATGTGTTGATTCCAATTATTTTCCGTGTTACAAATAGCGCCTTCGTTTGACGTGATCGCGGCAATCGGCGTGACGAGACGTTTTCGTCGAAGCATCTGATCTCACCCCAGCAAGCGGCCGCGTGAAGGAATAGGCATGACCTCGTCCCCAGCAACCGATACGTCGAGTGAGCGGCCCCTGTCGGATATACCTAAGCATCGCCAATGTCTCAGGTGCAGCGATACCTTCCAAAGCCAATGGTCAGGCGAACGGATCTGCTCGCGCTGCAAAAGTTCAAGCACTTGGCGCAATGGCACGCCGTTGGGATCGGTTCCGTCCAACAGTGGACGCTAAAGCGCGATAGATCCAAATAGAGGCCCGAAGCGACGCGGGGTGAATTGCAGGCCTCACTGTAAATCAGTAATTACTTTTGGGATGGCCCTCGGGCTAGGGCTTGAGCCAATCGCAGTCTACAGGCCGTGGTGGTGCCGGGCAATCATGCAAGCCTCGTCACCGGGTAAACAGTCTCTACAGACATAAGGGCGCCACTCGTAGATCGTGCACGTCGTCTTGACGCCAATGTCGCCATCCAGTGCTCTGCAGCGGTTGCCATCGCATCGCATGCGGCCGTTTTCGTCATCTACATAGGCAGCCGGTATCCGGGCGAGGGTGGTTGGATCCTCGAGTGAGAATCGTGGCCACTCGCGCGAATAATCGCAACACGCACCACAGGTTTGACAATCGTTGGCGGTAAGAGAGGATGCGGCGCGGGCTTGGCTGTTCACCGTCGCCTGGCCTTGCGGGCGGCGTAGCGGGCGTCGCGCGCTGCCTTGAGTTCGGCCTGTAAGGCCACGGCGGCATCGGCCTCTCGCAGGGCTTCCTCCTGCTCGGCCAATTCGCGAGCGATCTTTTCAGCTTCTATTTGGGCGATCTCGACTTCACGTGCCGCTTTTCGCTCGGCGTGCCGCAACTCGCGAGCTTCGGCGATCGCCTGCCTTTCGGCGCGGAGTTTCTCGAATTCGGGCTCGCCGGGTTTGGGATGGGATTTTATCCGATCCTGGGCGGCTTTCTTTGCCTTGGCCGCATTCTGCATTCGAGCGTTGAAGCTATCGTCTCTGTAGCTGTTTTTCATCTTCTTCCATCGGTTTTGAGGCCGCTTTGCACGATCTTACATGCGCACTTTATTCAGACTGGGCGTACCAATCCAGACTGGATCGGCAATCCGCGTCGACGAGAGGAAACCTAGCCTATCGAAATATTTCGATACTCGAATGGCGGCCTCGGAAAACTTCAAGGCATTCACGCCGATCGATCAGCCAAGTGTCGAGCATCCAACAATACTCTGAACGTGGGGAAATTCAAGGTTAACCCGCCGCCCGCCAATTTTTTGACAGAATTCCGATAACTCTCAAGTGTTCGGTCGTGCTACAATCGAAGCTATGCCTTGGTTGTCTTGGGAAGTATCAATATGCCGTTTGATGATCTCGCAGTAATAGCGACGCCGTCCTCGGTAGGCCTTAGCGCCGAGCGTTTGGCCCGCCTCGGACCCTGGCTGCGTGCCTATGTCGATGACGGCAAGCTGCCATTTGCGGCGGTTGCGGTAATGCGCAAGGGTGAAATCGCCTATACTGATCACTATGGGCTGCGGGATATCGAGGCCGAGACGCCTGCGATATCGGACGGACTTTGCCGTATTTACTCGATGAGTAAGCTGATCACCACGGTCGCGGCCATGAGCCTCTACGAAGAAGGCCGGTTCATGTTGGATGATCCGGTGTCAGCGTTCTTGCCTGAGCTTGCGGCGCAGAAAGTATATGTGTCCGGTCCGTTTGAGGACATGGAATTGGTGGACCCGGAAACCCCCGTCACGATCCGGCATTTGATGAATCATACGTCGGGTTTCACTTATGGTATTTTCGATCCCGGGCCGGTGGGTCGGGCGATGCGTTGGGCGAAGGCGGATTTTTCCAACGCCGGCGAAACCCTGGAGCAGGTGGTTAAACGCTTGGGCGAGGTGCCGTTATGTTTTCAGCCCGGCAGCCGTTGGAATTATGGTGTTTCAACGGATGTCCTTGGCCGGTTTATCGAAGTGGTGGCAGGTAAACCATTCGAGGCCGTGCTGCGTGAGCGGATCTTTGAGCCGCTCGGCATGTCCGACACATTCTTCGGAGTGCCGGCCAATAAAATCGACCGATTTTGTTCGCTTTACACGAAGACCGATGAAGCGCCCCTGAAGTTGATCGAGACCGCCGCCGACAGCCGTTTCCTGGCCCCGGCCACGATGAGTTCGGGCGGTGGTGGGTTAGTCTCCTCGATGGGGGACTATCTACGTTTTGTCGAGATGGTTCGACGGGGCGGCGCGCTTGAAGAGGCCAGGGTTTTGGGCCGCAAGACGGTCGGGCTTATGATGCTCAACCATCTGCCGGGCGACATGGCTTCGATGGGACAGGCGACCTTCAGCGAAATGCCGATGAGTGGTATCGGCTTTGGCCTAGGTGGGGCGGTGCTGTTGGACCCGACCAAGGCGCAGATTCTCGGTAGCCCTGGTGAGTTCACTTGGGGCGGCATGGCGAGCACGGCTTTCTGGATAGATCCGGTTGAAGAGATATCAGTGGTCTTCATGACGCAACTGGTTCCATCATCGAGCTACCCGATTCGTCGGGAGCTGCGGGTGCTGGTGTATCAGGCGTTGGTCGACTGACACGCGTCAGAGACGTTTAATTCTGTCGCGACGATGACTGTTTTGCCAAGACAGAATCCAGAGCAAGCCAAAAGGTGATACCATGAAGGGTAACGCGACCCGGTCGCCAAGTTGGTCCGGCGGCTGCCGCCCCTGGCGATCCGCACGAAGCGCCGCGATGTTCCACGCAAACAAAGGGATAAGGGGCGCTCTGATGGGGCCCTTCGTCTCTTCGCCTGATGGCGTTTGAAGGGCCTCCCGCATCGGTGCATGATGCTGAGGCGCAGCCAAAGGGATGGCGGCGGCGCTGGCCAATGCTGACCTTGTTGAGCGGCATCGGCATCGCCCTGCTCGCCGCTGGGCTTGGTTGGACCGTGTGGATCCAAATGCGGGACTTTCCGCCCGACGTTGCCGATCTAAATGCATTGGCCTGGCCTTTGCCCGAAATCCCGTCGGCGGTGGTGATTCCGATTGGCGCGGTCACTCAAACTGACCGTGATGCGCTGGTCGCGGGTCGGTTCGGCGATGATTTGATCACCATGTTGTCCAGGGTACCTGGATTGTTGCTCATTTCCCCAGAAACCAGTTCCCGGTTCAGCGGTGGACAGTTCCGGGTCAAGTCGACGGCCGAGGCGCTCGGCGTGCGCTATTTGATCTCCGGAACGCTTAGCCGGGTCGGTGAAAAGTACCGCGTATTTTTGCGGGTAATCGATGCCTTTAGCGGCGAGGTCGAATGGGTCGAGGATTACGACGCCGATCCGCGTGAGATATTCAAGGTCCCGGGCATTGCGCGGAGTAAAATTCTCGATGCCATGGATGTCGAATTGGCGGCTGATGAAGCGGCACGGATCGTGGCAAGAGGGCCGTCGAATTACGACGCCTGGATCGCGTATGCTGAAGCCGTAGCCTATCGGGTGCCGGACGATCGCCAAAGCATGTCCAATAGTCTTACAAGATTGCAGCGGGCGCATGCTGCCGATCCGGATTGGTTCGAGGTGCCGGTGGAAATCGCCTGGACCTATTTGAATGCCGCCCGCCATGGCTGGGGTGAGTTGAATTCCGATGACGTCGCCAGCGTGACGGCAAAGGGACTTGCCTTTGCCGAAGCGGTGATCCGAGGTGACCCGAAAAACCCTCTTGGACCGGCTCATAAGGCGGCGCTTCTAGAGGTCTCTGGCGCGGCGGCGGGAGGCGATAGCGAGCAGTCAATCGCGGCTTGGCGCGCGGCAGCCAGGCTTGGGCCGAACACATTTTCCATCCAGTGGGCGCTGTCTCAGGCTTTGATCCGCGCGGGTCGCCATGGCGAGGCGCTTCCGGTGATGAAGCATGCTTTGCGGGTCCATCCTCGTCATCCCGTCGCCTTGACGCAAAATCTTGCCGAACTGCAATACGCTGCTGGCGATCCAGACGCGGCCTTTGGGTCCCTGGATGCGGTCATCGAAAAGCGTCCGGCCGCCGAGGCTCCGCGATTGATGCGGATTTATATCCATGGCGCGCTGGGCCGAAAAGCCGAGGCGGAGGCCGAGGTCAGCACGTTTTTGGATCTGCATCCGCATTTCAAATTAACCGAATGGTCGTCCCGGCAAGCGCGTCGCGGCCGTCCGTCGCGCGCGGAGTGGCGTGACGTATTGTGGGCGGCTGGAATTCCTGATTGATGCGGCGGCTTTGTTTCTGTTGAATGTAATGGCGATTGCCGTGCCACACGAAACTAGAGCGGATCCAGAATGAGTGGAATCGTTTCCAACGGTTCCACGAGATTACGTGAATCTTCTCTATCTTTGATTGTCGAGCGGGTTCGCGTAATCTTGTATGGATAAAACCTGTCCATATTCAATCACGATAGACTCTAGAAATCGGGAAACAGATCATGGTGATAAATGCCGCTCTTGACGATCGGGCCCCTGGGTTCGACTTGCCTGCGCCGATTGACGGGCCGCAAGTGTGGTACGGGCCTCGGATGAGCGCGAGCGACGAATGGGTGCACCGGATCACGCCGGTTGATGTGGCTGAGATTGAGGCCGCGATGCGACCGTTACTCGAGGCCAATGCCGATATCGCTCGAATATCGCGTTCGGATTTCCCGCTGCCAACTGTGGCGCCAAGGCTTGCCTCGATCCGTGAGGAAGTGATGACCGGGCGCGGGTTCGCACTGTTGCGCGGCCTGCCGGTTAATCGCTGGACGATCCGGGAGGCGGCGATGGCCTATTATGGGATAGGCGCTTATTTCGGCAACGCCCGCTCGCAAAATGCCAAGGGACATGTCCTGGGTCATGTCCGTGACCTTGGGCGTGATGCGGTCAATGACCAGACCGCGCGGATCTACCAAACCCGTGAACGACAGACCTTTCATACCGATTCCTGCGATATCGTCGCTTTGCTCTGCTTGAAGACCTCTCGATCCGGCGGAGCTTCGGCCTTGGTCAGCTCGATGACCATCTACAATGAGATGTACAAACGCCGGCCGGACCTGTTGCGGCTGTTATTCGAGCCCTTCGCCACCGATAGGCGTGGCGAGATCCCAGTCGGCAAGAAGGCCTATTTCGAAATTCCGGTTTATAATTTCCACGTCGGCTATCTCTCGGCGATCTATGCACGGCGATACATTGAATCGGCTCGGCGGTTCGATGAGGTGCCGCCGCTGACCACCGAGCAATGCGAGGCGTTGGATCTGTTCGACGCGCTGGCCAACGACCCCGAGATCAATCTACAGATGGAATTTCAACCCGGCGACATGCAGTGGGTTCACAATCACACGCTCCTGCACGACCGGACTGCTTATGAAGATTGGGCGGAGCCGGAGAAAAAGCGACATTTGCTGCGCCTATGGCTTGCCGTTCCCGATGCTCGACCGTTACCGGAAATCTATGCCGAGCGCTATGGCCAAGTGACAGTTGGCGATCGCGGTGGGATCATCGTTCCAGGGGCCCGATTAAACGCGCCGATGGAAGCCGAATGACGTCACACGCCGACCCGACTTCCATCGGTGGTTCGGGAAATTCAACCCACCGGATATCCGGTGGAAGCGCCAGCGAGCGATCTTCCTGGTTACTTTCTCCGCGTTTTCCCTTGTCCCGCGCTGCCGCGCCGCGCTAGGTAACGCCGCCGCGTGATCCCACGCCCTCCATGGATTTCGGAACCAGGCCATGCACCGCTATCGCACCCATAACTGCCACGAATTGCGCGCCGAAAATGTCGGCGAGACTGCGCGATTGTCCGGCTGGATTCACCGTCGCCGCGACCATGGCCAATTGGTGTTCCTCGACCTGCGTGACCATTTTGGCCTCACCCAATGTGTCGTCGATATCGAGGATGAAACATTCAAGGCAGTGGAGAAGGCCCGCGTCGAGAGCGTGGTGACGATCACGGGCCGGATCGTGAGCCGTGATGCCGAGACGATCAACCCGCGCCTGCCGACTGGCGAGGTTGAGCTGAGGATCGATTCATTTGAGGTGCAATCCTTCGCCGAGGTATTGCCGCTGCAGGTCAACGCCGAAGAGGATGCCGGCGAGGAGACCCGCCTGCGGTATCGTTATCTAGATCTGCGGCGCGAGCGTATTCACAACAACATCTTGCTGCGCTCCAACGTCATTGCCTCGATCCGGCGGCGTATGGTCGAGCGTAATTTCGTCGAATTCCAGACCCCGATCCTGACCGCCAGTTCGCCGGAGGGCGCCCGCGACTTCCTGGTGCCGTCGCGGCTGCATCCGGGCAAGTTTTATGCGTTGCCGCAAGCGCCGCAGCAGTTCAAGCAACTTGTGATGATGTCCGGCTTCGACCGGTACTTCCAGATTGCGCCCTGTTTTCGTGACGAGGATAGCCGCGCCGACCGCTCTCCCGGAGAGTTTTACCAACTGGACTTGGAGATGAGTTTCGTCGAGCAGGAGGATGTGTTCACCGAGATCGAGCCGGTGCTGTCGGGGTTGTTCGAGGAGTTCACCGACTGGGCGGTGCCGCACCCGTTCCCGCGCATTCCGCTTGCCGAGGCGATGTTAAAATATGGCTCGGACAAACCGGATCTCCGCAACCCGCTGGAGATTTGCGATGTTTCCGACGTGTTCGAGGGCAGTGAATTTGCCATCTTCGCCAAGACCGTCGCGGCGGGCGGCGTGGTTCGTGCAGTGCCAGGGCCGAAATGTGGATCCCGGGCGATCTGCGACCGAGTTAATTCCTGGGCCCAGGGTGAAGGGGCGCCGGGCATGGGTTATATCATTCTTGACGATGGCGGTGGTCGTGGGCCGATCGCCTCGCGGATTAGTGATGAAGCCCTGGAGACGCTGAAGCAGCGGACCGGCATGGATGACGGCGACGCCATCTTCTTCTCCGCCGGTAAAGCCGGCGAGGCTGCCCGGTTGGCCGGCCAAGCGCGGCTCAAGCTCGGGGTCGATCTCAATATCTGCGAAAAGGACGTCTACCGGTTCTGCTGGGTCGTCGACTTTCCGATGTATGAGCGCGACGAGACGACCGGCAAGATCGAATTCTCGCACAACCCGTTCTCCATGCCCCAAGGCGGGCTGGACGCGCT
>Ga0302133_10001896_pt1 | contig 12974 bp, 12 predicted proteins | sample CB9_331_MG_FD_203121 | JGI IMG/M metagenome (GOLD analysis project Ga0302133, IMG submission 203121) | Marine microbial communities from Western Arctic Ocean, Canada - CB9_33.1 | ecosystem: Environmental > Aquatic > Marine > Oceanic | place: Canada: Western Arctic Ocean | collected 2017-09-19 | reverse complement strand
TGGAACCGCTTACGCAGCCACGAAAAGATGACGCTCGTCGTCGAAGGACGTTCCTTCCAAGACGGAATTCTGCAGGAATTCGCCGCTTAGAAACATTTTCATAACACAACAATTGACAATAGCTCTGTCGGCAACCTGCCGCATCAATGTTGCGTTGGCACCGTCGCCGAACGTAATTGTGTGGACGATGTGGCCCCGATTCAGCGCCGTTTGCGCAGCGACGAGGGGGTCGGTGCCGGCGTTGTGGTTGCCATCGGTCATGATCACAACTGTTTTCGCGGCCAATTCGCGCCGTCCGGCGTCTTGCTCGAGAGAATCGCTACCTGCCAGCAATCCGTCGCCGATATTCGTCCGACCACCGGGACTCAGCTGATCGAGTGCCTGCGTGATTAAGAGGGAGTTGTCGGTGAGCGGCTGAAGACGCGTGGCATTGGTGGAGTAGCCGGAAAGTGAGATCATTTCGCGATGAGGGGTGCTGTCGATTTCGATCATGAAGACGCCGATGGCGGCATCCAGGCCGTCCCAGCGATCGTGTTTGCCCATCGAGCCGAAATGATTGACGACGAGTGCGAGATCACGGTCGAGTTGCGATGCGACAGCCGATTGATCCGTTTCAAAGTTTGCGAAACCGTAGATTCCGCCGAAAAACAGCGGCACCGGGCCAGACTCGGAGCCTGTTGTGCGCCGTCCCATGACCCGAATTGCGTTCGGCGGTGAACCACCGGGGGTAAACTGCCAGATTCCGGTCGCTGAGTATGTCGATCGCCCGGGGATTATGTCCGTGTCACTCAACAGCAGTGGCTCGCCGGCTACCATATTTCGGGCCGCGATCATCTTGGCCGCAGTGATGGCAGCCGAAGTACTCTGCCGCCGAGAAAGCGCTTCGGCGGCCGCCCGGGCCGCGGCATCGGTTGCCACTCGAAGTTCGGTCCGTGAAAGCTGCATGTAGGCGACATCAACCGAGAAGGTGACAGTCATCAAAAGGATGACCAGCATCATCGCAATGAGGACAACCATCGCACCGCGTCGCTTCGAGGGGGCCACACAGACATTTTTTTCGACCAGCGGTTGCCGGCAGATAAGATGCGCGAGCTGTTCATGATTTGCTCCTGCAGGATCAAGCTTAGATGCCGGTTTGTGTTTCAACATCGAATTGCGTTCTTCGGCCGGCTCAGCCGATGTTTTTCTTATTCCTTGACCATTGTGACCGTCACGGTGAGGGTCCGGCCCGTGAAGTACCAGCTTGGGCCAACAGTGTTCACGTCGCAGTCGGCCGTTACCGTTACGCTAATTGGTGTGCCACGAGGCAACGAGCCAACCTCGGCAGGTGCGATTGAGGTTTGTATTCCGTTCACGCGGCGCGCCGTTATCACTTCCTGAATTCGTGTTTGAGTGTCGCTCGTACTCCCATTGGGGCGAATCGCAATCCGTACGCCTTCATAAGCCGCCGCGGTGACTGCCTGCTTCGTGAAGATCATGTTGCTGGATTCGACAGCACCGAAAGTAAGCATGATCAACAGTGGGAGACAGATGGCCAACTCAACTGTCGCAGCAGCACGCCGGGCGCAGTTGCCAGGGAGCAATTTGCAGTTTTGGGGAATTTGTCGGTGCGATCGCATTGGCCATCACCGTGTTAGCCGGGGCAGGATAGCCTGTCGGAACCACCGCAGTCGAAAGGCGTGAAGAATTTCACACGTCTCTTTGAGACGGAACACCACAAATCGACAACAGGACACGCAAGCCTAGCTCAAAGTTCTGCCAGAGCAAATTGTGAAACTTTAACGTGAACTTGAATTGTCCGAATTTGCGTAGAGGGCCGGTTGTGCCCTCTGCGATGAATGTGCGGCGCGACAAGAACGGGTTCATCGAAGCAAAACCGTTGGGCGATCTGCATCAACTGTGGCTGAATGATCCCGCGAGCGGCTCAAAGGCAGCGACGTGCGAAAGCAACCATAGGGCAAATGGGTCAAAGGGTTGGGGGATGTTGGTGAGGAGAAGTGGACGAACTTGCCGTTCTTATTCGTTACCGAATTGCACAGACATACGCCCTACTGTTTCGGCTTCGCGATGAGCCGTTGGGCTTCGTCGTGCAGCGCTTTGGCGATTAGCCAGTCGTGCCAGAAATTGCCTTCGTACAGGGCCGTTTGATCCTTGAGTTTTTCGGTCAGCACGGGGGTGGCTTTGGCGAGGGCTTTTTTTGCCTTGTCCGGTTGTTCGAGGCGAAACAGGCACATGGCTTCGATGGCGCGGTTGCAGACGATGACGCTGGGGATTTGAAAACGGGACGCGGCATCGACTTTGTCGGCGGCGTGGACGGCTTCGATCGCTTCGTCGTATTTCTTCATGCGATAGAGGACGAGTCCTAACGTGCGATGATGGTGGGACGCGAAATCGCGTTTCTTGCTCAATTCGACCGACCGCTTTGAGAGTTCCAGGAGTTTTTCCAATTGGCCCACGGGCTTGGGCATCAAAACGCACAATTTGGCCGTTCGCTCCAGGTTGCCGAGATCGTTGGAATCGCTGTACGCTTCGAGCATCTCCTTGCAAAGTGATTCATGGGTTTTTGTGTCGCCCGCCAGCACGAGGAACACCCCGATTTGCTGGCCGATTTGTGAGTTGACCCCACGGAGTACGACGATATCTACGAAGTCGGCCGCCGCTTTGTCCCAGGCGTGGCCGCGCGCGTATTCGTAGGCCCGCATACGATAACCGGCGGGGTCGTTCGGCTTGGCCGCGATCAACGCCGTCAACTCGACGATGCGTTCTTCGTTGACTTGCGGCTTCTGGTCGGCCTTGTCGTTGTCATCCTTGTCGGCGGCGATGGCGACGCCGACAAACATCAGGCTGGCGAACGAAACAAGCAAGGTCGAGATCACAGATCGGTGCGGCATGATTCACTCTCCCCAAACACGGCGGTGTATTCTGAATCGAGGGAATTCTTCCTTCGCATAACTCGATGGCGTGTGACGCGGTGGAATGTCACGTTGCCGTTCGTGGATTGCAGGGCTTGGGTCGCCGTTTGATCTGTTGCAGTTGACCCCGCGACGGGAACCGCATGAATGCGGTTACTACGAGCCCTCTTCTCCGCGCTGACGCGCGGCGAGCATTTGATTGCGGTGTTGTGCGATTGACGTTTTGCTACAACAAGCCGGGGATGGGGTCCCAGGTGGACATTGTGCGGGAGACTTCGCCGGGGACGCCTTGGGTGATTCGTAGTTCGCCGACATCGAACAGCGTGTGCAGAATTGTGGAGATGAGGTGCTTGTTGGTCAGCGGTTCGGACAAGGGTTGGCCGGCGTCGCGGGTCGATTGGCCGACGACGTGGCCCATGTTCAGGCCGCCGCCCGAAAGCATCAGCGGTGCAAGGTTGCCCCAGTGATTGCGTCCGCCGGTCTTGTTCAATTTTGGCGTACGGCCCATTTCACCGCAGCAGACGAGCAGGATCTTGTCGCTCAGCCCACGGGCTTCGACGTCTTCGATGAATGCGGAGACCGCGTGATCGAACGGCACGCCCATGTAACCCATGCCCTCGGCAACGCCGGCGTTGTTCACGTCGGAGTGCATGTCCCACACAAAGTTGGTGGTGACGGTCACAAACCCGCTGCCGCGCTCGCAAAGTCGTCGCGCCAGCAGTAGCAGTTTGCCCAGCGTCGCACCGTTGTCGGCGTAGCGTTTGTGGTTGTTCCACTTCTTGTCGATGTCATCGGGGCGGACGAGCTTGCTGGTGTCGTAGCGGGCGACGGTGGCCGGGTCTTCTTTCGAGAGATCGAACGCTTCGGAGACGCCGCCGAGAATGACGTCGAATGCTTGTTGGCGCAGCTTGTCGATGCCGTCGAGTGTGCCGCTTGAGTCTCGCGCTGCCTGAATTCGATCAAGGCCGGTCAGTAGCAGGCGGCGGTCGTCGAGGCGATTCATGGGAATCGCCAGCTTCATATTCTGCTGCATTTGCCCGCCGGCACCGGGGACGAACGGCGCGAACGAACGGCCGAACGGGCCGGTCGCCAGAAAATTCCCGAACTGTGTGACCGGCGGCATCGCTTTGGGATCGATCGCCTGCGGGAACAGCGCAGCGTTGGTTGGCATGCCCGTAAACGGATCGTTGGTGCCAACGATCCGCGAGTAGATCGATCCGAGATTGGAGCCAAACGTGTCGGCGTGAACAATGGGCTTGATATTGTGGCCGCTGTCGCCGGTGGTGAACGAGCGGACGATGGAGAGTTTATCGGAGAGTGCTGCGAGTTTTTCAAACGTCGAGCCGAAGGTGACGCCGGGAATCTTCGTCTTGATTTCGCCGGTGACCGAGCGGATTCCCGAAGGCGCGGTCATTTTGGGATCGAACGTTTCGATCTGACTGGGGCCGCCGTGCATGAACAGGAAGATGACGGACTTATCGGTCACAGCGTTACCGCTGCCGGTCGCTGCCGCAGCCTGCGCAGCGAGCAAGTTGGGCAACGACATTCCGCCGAGCGCCAGACTTCCCACTTTGAGGAAGTCGCGGCGACCGTAGCGTTTGTCGAATTGGCCGAACGAAAGCATGGCGGTTCTCCGTCGTTTGGCAATCGATGCTGTCGCACGATCAGCCGATTCACTTTTCGCAAGTCCTTATCTCTATTGTAATATCAAAATCGGCTCATCTGTTCCAGTAAACTTGAGGAATTCTGGAATGATTGGCGACGCACCGAGTACTTTGCCAGCGTTTTTCTGACGCAAAGGCGCGAAGATGCAAAGTAGCAAGAGGCGGAATGGGCGAAATTACGGAACTGTTTTGATAGTCGCGCTGACTGCGAATTGTTAATTTGCAGTTGGGATTGCCGATTAACGCAGCGGTGTCCAGCCCGTGCCTGCGTGGCCGAAGTCGAACTCGCCGGGGTGCAGAAGTTCGGCGAGAATTTCGGCCGATTCGACCAGGCGTGGGCCGGGGCGGTTGAAGTACTGGTTGCCGTCGGTCACATAGACGCGGCCAGTTTGCACTGCTTTCAGCGATTGCCAATCGGGCCGGTTGGTCAGGACAGGCATTTCCTGCTCGGCGCGGGGAATATCGAATCCGCAGGGCATGATGGCGATCACATCGGGGTCGGCGGCCCGCAGATCGTCCCAGGTCATGTAGCCGGAATGCTCGCCGGCGTTGCCAAGCGGATCGATACCGCCTGCCAATTCCACCAGTTCGGGAACCCAGTTGCCGGCAGCCATCAGCGGGTCGATCCATTCGATGCAGGCAATGCTGGGGCGAGGTTTGATAGCTCCGACGCGCCGGGCGATTTTCTGCAATCGCGCCTTAAGCGAGTCGATCAATTGCTTGCCTGTATCCGCTACACCAACGGCTTCGGCAACGCGGATGATGTCGCCGTAAACGTCATCGAGCGTATTGGGCTCCAACGCGACCACCTTCGGCTGCGAATGAACCAACTCGCAAACCGCTGCTTCCACGTCCTTCAGGCTGACGGCGCAGACTTCGCACTGCGTTTGCGTGATGATGACGGTTGGTTCCAATTGTTCCAACACGTCGGTGTGCACGCGATAAACCGATATCGCCTGTTTGAGGACGGCCTTAACGCGGTCATCGATTTCACGGCTCGTGCCGTTCACATCGATCTTCGGCTCGGAACAGGCCGGCAATCGGCGGATTGACGGCGGAAAATCGCATTCATGCGAGATGCCGACGAGCGAGTCTTCCAACCCCAGCGCGGCAACAATTTCCGTCGCGCTGGCAATGAGAGAAACGATTCGGTGCTGAGGCATACTGCATCACCCGACGACAATCATCAACAAGGAACCGGTGTGTGGCCGGCATGCGGTCCGTGCGAAATCACAGTCAGTTGGTCTCGCCAAGGGGCAGGGGCAAGGTTGCCATTTGCTCTTCGGTCCGTTGCAGCAGAGCCACAGAGCTAAAAAGCAGCGGGCAAAAAACCGCCAAAGAGATCAACGAATTTCGGAAGAACGGAACTCCTGCAACGTAGCATTTCGCCAGTCCATCCGCTGTCATTGGGTAAAAACTGCCACCGCCCACTGCCCAAACACCAAAGTTAGTAATTAAGAAAAACAGCGTTGCGCTGACGAGGCCGGTCGCTGCGATTGATCCGGCAGAACGGTGTTTCCTCAGAAGGAATCCAAGCGAAATCGTCAACGCAATGCAGCCGTAGACAAATGGCTGGCTGGGATAAAACGCCCAATCAAAACGACCGGTCAACGCCCAAATGCACAAGTCGCTCAGTAAGAATGTTGCGAGTGGAACCAGATACGACCATGATTTTCGTGGAAGATACGCGGCACCGAACAGGCAAATGGCCAGCAACGGCGAAAAGTTCCAGGGATACGTTGTGACTCCCGGATCGATGGTCATGCCAAAGGAACGAGAAAGAATGTAGGGCAACAGCCGCATGACAACAGAGACTAAGAGGATGATGCCGAGTACAGCGGGTCGCGGTCGTAACATGGAAAGCCTCGCTCTCACGCAAAATAAATAGTTAAACGGGGGTTTAGCTGCGTGCTGGAATTGGTTTCTCACCTGATAACAGATCGCAGAACAAAAATGAATCCCGCTGGACAACTTCGCCGCGGGAAAACGTGATTTCATGGTCAAACATTGGGCCGTCGTACACGAACGAATGAAATTCGCCGTTCTCACCGCAGGGATCGACGTCCGACGGCAATGCGGCGACAAAGTCCCGGTCGATTTCTCGCCCGACGAACGATTCATCCAGGCGGCGCGGATCGACACAGGCCGTCACCCCACGGAAGCCGGATGAGATGAACTCTTCCACCAGTTCGCTTGTGTCCCGCTGCCAAATCGGGAACAGGCACTCCAATCCGCAGGCGGCGAGTTGCCGTTGGCGGTATTCTCGCAGGTCTTCCAGGAAGATGTCGCCGAAGGCAACCTTGCGAATTCCCTGTGATTGGTACTCACCAAAGGCAACCGCCATGTTCGCCTCGTAGATTTCGTTTGACGCTTTTGCGGGAATTTCAACTTCCCGCAACGGCAGCCCGATGGAATCGGTTTGTCGCGACAACAACGAACGTCGAACACCGTGCATGCTGATGCGGTCGTAGCCCGCGGTGACCGTCGTTAGCAGCGCCACCACTTGGTGCTCCGGCTGCCGAGACAGCGCGTCCAAGGCCAACGCACTATCTTTGCCGCCGCTCCAGCACATCACAATGGGTTCGGGCATGGGAGTGTTCGCTAATTGGCCGACAATGTTGGTAACGGTCCGGAAACGGTCATCGACTGACCGGTTTTAGGGCAAAGGCTTGCCCCCGGCGTGCGCTGCAGAGTTTCGAGTGGCGGAGCCGAATACCATTTTTTGCAACGCTCGCAATAGAGTGCGGGGGCGAGTGTTCGCCGGCCGGTTTGTGGGTTGACCGCCTTCGGTTCATTCCCGCTGACCGCGAAGACTTCACTGGTTTCGGTGCAAATGTACGCGGTGCCTTGTCCCACTTCCGCAGCCGCCGGTTCGTCACTGCCACAGCCGCACACTAAAAGAGACGCGCACAGCACAACGGCAGCAGCGCATTGTGTTCTGTTCATCCTGTCATCCTCGTTGTTCTATTAGGAAACTCCCTCTCGCTCTGGGAGAGGGTTGGGGTGAGGGTTGTCTTTCGGCGCATCGGCCACCCTTACCCTGCTTCAATCGCCTACGGCTCTGAAGCTGTCCCTCTCCCCCACCGGGGAGAGGGGTTATAAAACTGTCTCCAATGTTCACCCGCCAACTTGTCGGTAAGGCGGTTCGAGCGTTCCTCGGATTGCGAAAAACTCACTCGCGGTCGTACAAAGCGTCGCGTCCAATGGGATTGGAAAGGTTGCCGTCGCTGACGAAACCGAGCCGATGTTCATCCATCAAGTCGGCTTGCTGCTGCGAAACCCAATTGCTGCCGGGGACTTCAATAAACCAATGCCGGCTGCGCGTTTCGACATGCCCGTCGAGAAAGGCAACGTTGGCAGCATCGTTGTGTCGAAAGTGAACCGTGGGGAAATTCCGCGACGGTGGATCGAGAATCCAGTTCTCTTCGAAACTGAACGCGGGCGGAGAAAACGAAACCATCTTCACCTGCGCGCTGTCAGCAAAAACGATCGTATTTGTCATCTGTGCGACATCCCGGAATTTGCGAGTCGCAGGCGTGGTACTCAACGTGGCGGCCCACGTTGGCGGTGCCCATTCGATGCCCGACGACCTCGACAGATAATAGCCGTTAAATGCGAAACCGGAGGCCGGTCTTCCGAAGCGGACGGCATCCATCTGCCCGGGACCAAAGTCCGGACACTGAAACGCCGGGTAACTGGTCTCCATATAGGAACTGAGCGGACCGGCGGCAAAATTCAATTGGGCGGCCGGGTTCGGCTCATCGTAATTCACGGTGCCGAACCAGAACTGGGCCGACCCCTGATTGCCGCCAAAAGTTTGCAGGTAGTTCAGCCGGGCTGCATCTTCGATGACGTAGGGGATCATCGTCTCGGAATAGGTCTCGGCATAGTTGTGCAGGGCGAGCGTTAATTGCTTCAGCCGGCTTTTGCACTGCGCCCGGCGTGCCGCTGCCCGCGCTTGTTGCACCGCCGGCAACAGCAGTCCGATGAGAATGGCGATAATGGCGATGACGACCAGCAGTTCGATGAGCGTGAATGCGCGGCGTCTTTTAAGAGGGGGAGTGGGGGTTGCTTCTTTCATTGCTTGCATGACAAGACCTCGTTGTCTGGGCCGATTGCGAACGGATCGCCGTTCGGCCAACTGCCGTTTCAAACGAGGAAAACACGAAGATGAGTCGGACGCGGTCGCCTGCAAAGCGGTTCTTCGTTTCTCGATGCGCAATGGGTCACATCGGGAAGAACGCTCGTCCGGCGTAGGTTGCTCTAACGAGCGGCACCAAATGGTGCGGTATTCCGCGTCAGGACACGCATCGTCTTTTCCACGAAAGAGACGGTCTGCAAAAACCGACACTTGGGCAGGTCTTCTGGCTCCCGGATCGTCCTACTTGCTGCGCCTTCCCGCGAGAACATTTCTCACAGTGGCCTGTTGCAGCGTTCGTCTCCGGTTACAGCGGCGGGACCGCAACGGAATTGCACCGTTTTCCCTATTCTCTTGCCAAGGCGACAGGCCAAAGCAAGCACCCATGTCGAATGATGATGTTAACGACCGGCACACGTTTGTCAACAATCGACGAAGCCGTTTCTGAAAATGACCGACCGTGTGCAATTCACAGCGCGGAATGTTACCGTCGCCCCTCAAAGCCCACGGGATGCGTCCCGTGGGATCTCGATAAACCATTGGCGTTAATCTCAACGCCGAAACTGGAAAACAACAATGGCCGAAACGTTACAGAACCGCGTCGCAATTGTCGTCGGGGCCTCGAGCGGCATGGGGCGGGCGACGGCAACGATGTTGGCGCGATCCGGTGCGACGTTGATGCTGGCGGCTCGCCGTCAATCGCAACTCGAACAGCTTCGTGACGAACTGACGCAGCAAGGCGGCACGGCAGCCATTTGTCCAACCGACACGGCCAACCGCGATGACGTGAAGCGATTGATTGCAACGACGCTCGATCAATTCGGGCGGATCGATCTGCTGGTGTACGCGACTGGCACAAACATTCCCGACCGCGCACTCGATGTGCTGACGCCGGACACATGGGAGATGATGCTGGCGACAAATTTGACCGGCGCGTTTCTCTGTACCAAAGCGGTGCTGCCGACAATGCGGGAGCAGGGCGCAGGGCAGATTATTTATCTGTCATCGGCCGCCGTGCAAATGCCGGACGTTTCGGGCGTCGCGTATCAAGCGAGCAAACACGGGTTGAGCGGACTGGCACACGGCACACGGGCCGAAGAAAAAGAGAACGGTGTTCGCACGACCGTCATCTTCCCTGGCCTGTGCGACACGGAGATTCTGGACAAACGCCCGACACCAACTCCCCGCGACGTGCTGGACCGCGCCCTCGATCCAATGGACGTGGCCGAGGCAGTGCTGTTTGCCGCGCAGTTGCACCCCCGCGCCGTTGTGCCGGAGATGCAATTGTTGCCGAGTGTCTTGTGAGGACGGGAACTGAGTACAAGACAACTCTCATCTCTATGACCTCGTCAAAATTCGATTGACGGGTTGGGTGTCACTGGCGTGTCGCCAGTGCCCACCAGTCAACTGAGAGATACTCGTATCTCGCCTATTTCTGGGCGGCTCTCCGCAACCGGTCATTCAACGCTCGTCCCAGTCCCTCGTCGGGAAACGATTCGGCGATGATTTGATCGACGCCGGCGGCGTCGAGGCGTCGCAACGCGGCGAAGAAGTGGGTGGCGGCTTCGATCAGGTTGCGATTGGCCGAGAGAACTTCGACCGCGGCGAAATCAGAGACGTCGAGCGGTGTTGAGAATGCTAACAGGCCAATCCGCGTGCCTGCCTTCACTTCGACTGCGTTGGCGGTTTGAATGATCAGCGGTGTGCGCGGCGCGTAATGTTTCGGCAAACGGCCGGGCGAATGTTGTGCCGACAATTCGGGACGCGCGTCTGGATTGGGGATCGACACCGGCCCGATGACCGCTTCGATGTCTTCGAGCGTGAGTCCGCCAGGACGCAGCAATAGCGGAGCATCGGCGGTGAGTTGCAGCACCGTCGATTCGACGCCGACCTGAGACGGCCCGCCGTCGAGAATGTAGTCGATTTGCTCGCCAAGTTGTTCGGCGACGTGGGCGGCAGTCGTCGGGCTGATTCGACCAAACGGATTGGCGCTCGGCGCGGCGACGGGAATATTGGCGGTCCGCAGCAGATCCAACGCCAGGGGATGCGCGGGAATTCGCACGGCCACCGTTGTCAGCCCGGCGGTCACCAGATCCGGAACAATGTTTTCCTTTTCCAGGACCAATGTCAACGGACCGGGCCAGAAGGCGGCGGCAAGTTGTTCAGCCATCGGCGGCATTTGCTTGACGAGCGGGGCGAGTTGAGCAAGGTCCGCAACGTGCACAATCAGCGGATCAAATTCGGGGCGTTGTTTGGCCTCGAACACTCGGGCCACCGCTTGTGGATTGAGTGCATCGGCTCCAAGGCCGTAAACGGTTTCGGTCGCGAACGCCACCAGACCGCCGTCTCGCAGAATCGTTGCTGCGTATTGGACATCGGTGCCGATTGAGCAGGTCATTGGTGCTACGACGTGAGCGAGAAAGAGAGGAAAGGGCGGGACACTGCCGACCAGAATAGTCAACGAAGCACGGCTTTGCACAGTCGAAACAAAAAAAGCCCGGCTGCATTATGCGGCCGGGCTTTGGTTTGTGGTGATTCATTCGTCGGAATCAATACCCTCGGCCGCTGTTGCCGGGCGCGAGTTGGTTTCGCCACTGTTCGAGCTGTTCCGGTGTGGGCTGATTGGCCTGAGGCGGTTGCTGAATCTGTTGCCGCGAAGTTGCCGGGGCGCGGTCGTATGCAGCCGATGTGTGCCACGGCGGTGGAGACCGGCGGTTGTCTGTTTGACCGGGGATGGAACCATTTGTTCTCACGCGGTCTTCGGTTGCAGCGGTCCGCTGTTGGTATTGGCGTCGATAATCTTGCGGAGCGTTTCCTGCAGCGGGTGCCGCCGGTCGAACGTTGCGAGATATGTTCTCCGTGCGGGAGTTGTCGTCGGTGCGGTGTCCGGCCTGGATGTATGGTTCTCGTGTCGGTTCATTTCGTCTGAAGTTGCTGGCCTGCCGCGATGCCGCTGGACGTCGTGGCGCCGCTGGACGTTGCGATGCCGCTGGCGGGCGGCCGTCGGCGAACATTGTGCGATCGGCCTGATCGCGTCGAACTTCGTCCAGCATCTCTTGAGCCTGGGTGAGTTCGGGGTGCGAGACGACCGCTTGCAGCAGGTGGCGTTCGGCACTGATGAGATCGTTTTGCTGGTAGAGAATGTAGCCAACGTTGTAGTGGGCTTCGGCATCGCCAACCGTCTGGGCGAAGTGCGGCATTGCTTCGTTGATGCGACCGGCGCGAGCCAATGCGACAGCAAGGTTGAAGCGATGGGTGGCATCCTGAGGCGTGAGCCGCACGGCCTGCGTCAGCAGTTCAATCGATCGGTCCCAGCGCTCCTGCGTGGCATAGTACTGGCCGACGGCATCGAGAACGTTGGGATCGTTCGGCTTGAGTTTGAGGGCCTTGAGAAATCGCTGTTCGGCCTCGAAGTTTCGGTTGTTCAGTTGGTCGAGGCGGGCCAAGCCAAGAATCGCATCGGCCGACTTGGGATTGTCACCCAGAGCGAGTTCGCAGGATTCACGAGCTTCAACAAGGTTCCCCAACGTTTCTTGCCAACGCGCGTAGGCCAGATGCAACTTGCCGGGATCTTTCACCTTGGCTTCGGCCGCGGCACTTGTTGGCGCCTTGGGAATCCACGATTTGGCACGATTCCAGAAACCGGCATTTTGTGCCGATCCTGCAACGACTTCCGCCGGCGCGTCGTTCGATGCGGTATTCATGGACGAACCACATCCGGCCAAGGTGAGGGTGGCCGAGGCGATGACACCAAGTCCAAATTGCAGAAAATACTGTCGAGACACGCCGCACCTCCGTGTTGGCGAACTGAACGAAACACCTCTGAGTCATCAGAGGCCAATCGTCCGGAATCGGACTGAGATCTGAAGCGGCTGCCTCATTGAACTCATAAAACCTGCTGCGGCTGCTCAAAGTTGGCAGAAGAAGCGCTCGGCAGCCTCAGAGATGAGTTCGGGAGTGAGAACAACCCGCTGCTTCTTGAATCGGCAGATCGATTTTGTGATCTCCAGTAAATCTCGCGGGTCGCTCGATCTGGGGGGTTTACCTTGGTCGTAGTATGTGGAGTACAGGTGATCGACGACCTCTGGGCTGAATGGCACCTGCCGTTGTCGACAGCAGAGTTGGAAGATTTCGGTGTACAGTTCCCGGCTAGGAGCCTGTCCGGAAAGCCGTTGTGTGGCGGAGTCGGTGAGGTCTAGAATTTCAATCTTTTCGGTCGCTGTTCGGCTTGACCGTTGTTCTTTGTGGCCGGTTCGGAAG
>Ga0302133_10001882_pt1 | contig 13005 bp, 10 predicted proteins | sample CB9_331_MG_FD_203121 | JGI IMG/M metagenome (GOLD analysis project Ga0302133, IMG submission 203121) | Marine microbial communities from Western Arctic Ocean, Canada - CB9_33.1 | ecosystem: Environmental > Aquatic > Marine > Oceanic | place: Canada: Western Arctic Ocean | collected 2017-09-19 | reverse complement strand
TCACAGAGCCTCGCATCACTATTGCCCAGAGCTCTTTTCGTTACCGACAGGGGCTTCACCATGAACGTCTTCAACCAATTTAGCCTCTAGAATCCATTCCTTACCAAGTCCCGCAAGGAAATCCCTATCCGCAAGCGCACCATCTGGATGAGCCAATGACTGCGCAGTCATTGGCTCCTGATTATCAAGATGGAATTTGTGGCAGGTAATACAGGTGCTTTGCAGAAGGTCTTCTGAATGCTCACCTCCATGGCATTCTTGACAATTTTTAATATCCGGCATCAATACATCAGACGCGTCGGCTGAGGTTTCCGCTTCATGGCACCCACCGCAATCCATACTTACATGACTATCATGGGAAAACTCTGCCAAGGGCATCCAGTCATCGGTTAACTTAACAGGTAAAACCTTCCACGGAACGTCACCCTCCTGCGAGCTAATTTCGTGGCATATAGTGCAAGTTTGTCTCTCAAATAAATTGGCAGCTGCATCAGCAACTCGCAGATCAATAATTTCTTTTGCTTGCAGTGTCATTGCATTACTTGCTGTTTGCGCGAACATTGGAGCATTGATTACCTGACGGTCCCGTCTTCTGCCTGGTCGACGCGCATCGCGTTGTTCGCCCAGACGCTCAATATTATAGGCGTTTACTTTAGCTTGAGGATCTAGGTCATGATCCTCCTGTTGAAAAAATTCGTAGGCGTAGTAACCCTCGAGTTGTTGAAGTAGATCCTTTGGTGATCCATGAGGTACGACCCTATCCGGAGCATCGGGATCAAAGGTTAATTGGTGACAATCAGCACAATGCTTTTCCATTGTTACCGGCTTCATACTAAGCCCACCTTTCTCGGCTACATGACAACTATCACAGGTTAAAACGACCACGCTGTCTAAACCCTCTATGCCTTCTTCGCTCACGTGGACATCGTGCGGAAACTTAAGGTTTGAACTTTCAATCAAATCTGGGCTAGAAAGAGCAAGGCGGCTAACATCCCATGACTGGTCATGTGACATTTCAAGAACAGACACTTTAAAAGGAGGGTGGTTCTCAAGAAAATCCGTAGCGTTTCCTAACGAGCTCGACTCTAGACCTATCTTAGATAGACTGGAATGGCAGTCAGCGCAAAGTTTTTGGTCATATCTGACAATTCCGTCGGGTCCGTTATGATCGCGATGACAATCCCGGCATTCTCCATTTGCGTGCACGTCGCCAGAAGATCCCAACAAATCTGCATCGAAGTGCTGTGTTACATTTTCATGACAGGCAAGACACTCTTGGTCCCTAGCAGGCTCAAATGGAACAACATGACAAGCATCACACTCGTTGGACAGCAAAGCATGAGAGGCATGCAGCTCTCCTGTAAGCCACTGACGATCATCCGGTAACGGAGAATCTCTCAATACGTCCATTCCGACAAAAAATCCGACTGAGGGAATCAAAACACCAACCGAAAGAATTACCCAAAACATCCCCCAGCTCAAGGCTCTAACGGGAAATCTAAGCTGCTTAAGCCTCGTTGTGAATCTGTTTCGAAGGGGCTCGACGTCGGAAATCTTAATTTCCATTTCAATCAGAAAGCCCGAATCCTCTTCCGGAGGAAGAACTCGAAGCTCATGACCCAAGATGTCAACTAAATCACCAGGGGCAAGTTCTTTCTGCCTGCTTGATTGGTTATTGTGCGTGAAACTTTGACCCCTTTCTGCTTTTAACTCTAGTCTGTTCTCGCTGAGTATTAGCATCGAGTGAGCAAGCGGTACCCTGCGATCCTGCACCTGAATAGTTTGGTCGGACCCTCGCCCTATCGTCGCCCGATCGCCATTAAAAATGGCCTCATTGATTTCGCGAGTAGTCCCTTTGGACTGAATGTATCTAACAGTTAATTGCAACTTAGTTGATCCTAGGGACGCCCGTTAGTTGTAAATGAAAACGGAAAAAATATGAGCTATCAAAGCCGCAAGCAAAGCAAAGGTGACAGGTACATGGAACAACAGCCAAACTTGGATGGTCGCCTGCATCTGGATATCCTTGCGAATAACACCTATCGATTTCTTCCTGCTGTTGAAGACTTTCACTATCTGATTCAATGCTTTGTTCTCATCCCCCTCCGATCGCGCAAGCCTTTCAACCAAAGCGTCCAGCGCTAGGGCTTGATCTGAATTCGGCACCACCCTACCTTCCAAAACGAGAGAGGAATTATCCCGCCCTAGCAACTGATCCAGATAACCTCCACCAATCACGGTTCTTTCTATTGCACTAGTTACCAGGGCTTTTGTTCCATTCGAGGTATCAGCGGCTAATCTCATCAATTGAGCCTCGAAGTCCTCAACTTGAGTAAAAGTATCGTCAATCGTTTGATTTTTTTTCAACTCGTTCTGAGCCGCAGGGTAGGTTCGGTAAACAAAGATTCCAAAAAAACCACTTAGTATAACCAAGCACATCAGTGCGTAAGCAAAAGTGTGAATGTTCCATGCGAATTGGAAACCGGTGTGTAAAGTTGCGACCACGAGTAGCGAAGCACCTAGGTAGACGTGCGCGGAAACCCAGCCCTTGACCGTTCCCCAACCACGCGCAAAGTTTCTTTTCCGCTTGCCAAGATACGCTAACCAGACAATTAGTAGTGCGCCGACAGTGCCCAGAGTGTACCCCAACCAAGTTCCTCCATTTGGCGGCTCAGTTGGGTCGTCCATCACGTATACAAAAATACTGAAAGCCGAGAGGGCTATCGCCACCCAAAAATATCTACCCTTCGCGTGAGACAAAAACGAGGAGTGCATCAGATATCTACGCTCACAAGTTCGACAAATTCTTCGGGACTTAGACGGGCAGCGGCGCCGGTTGGGCAAGCCCTGACACAAGCTGGTCCTCCCGACTGGCCTATGCACATATCGCATTTCACTGCTTTTTTAACTGAACTCTTACCAGCTTGACCATCAGATGAAGCCTTGCCGGGGCTATCGCCGAGCCCAAACAGCATCCATCTCCAAAAATTATCTGGAGCTTCAGTCTTATAAGACATTTGGATCACGTCATAAGGACAATTTTGTTCGCAGTTACCGCAACCAATACAATTATCCCCAATATAAACTTCTCCTCCAATACCGCCTCTTTGAATTGCGTCAGGGGGGCAGTCTTTCATACAACTGGGATCCTCACAGTGCCTGCATGAAGTTGGGACATGTATGTGGGCAAATGTTGGACCCGCTTTTCGATTTAAACGCGAAGTACCCTCGTGGGTTGCCGCACACGCCTCCTCGCAGAAGTCACAGGCGACGCAAAGTCCTTCGTCTATGAGCAAGACGTCGGTTGCCTCTCCCAGCCCTTGGCCCATGAGAAACGATAGCAGGTCACCTCCTTCCTCTGCCGAGGACTGCACAGCCAGATTTTGACGGTTGCGGTCCTCTGCTAACAACTGCATCTTTTCTTTGAGGCCTGGGGCTCGATCCAACAGCATTTGGAAAGACTCCACATCCAAAGAGAGTGTTTCGGTCTTCACAGCAGCTTTTACTGTAGCCCCTCTCGTGGTGTTCCCAAGCAACGCCATCTCTCCAATCGCCTGGTTCGCTGGCACATAGCTAATTACCACTTCTTTACCGTCTAGCTGATTTGATACCGTAACCGAGCCACTACGTATGAAATGGAAACTGTCTCCTGGGTCTCCTTCAGCGAAAATAACTTCGCCTGGGGAGTATCTGTTAATTTGAGTTTTTTCGGAGATGTCTTGCAAGTCTTCAATGGGAGTGTCTGGCGCGAACTTCTGCTGGATTGTTCGAACTATAAAAGTCTGGTCTAACACCCTTTTGACCGCTTCCACCGATGATATCAACTTGTTCATGGTTCTACGGGGGGTCTCAATCACTATGCAGTTTTCACCAGCAAGCACAGTTGCAGATCTTCGACGCCCGGATATAAGACTCATTTCACCAAAAAAGTTTCCCACTCCTGACTGTATGTGGAGGCCTTCGCCCACCTCAATGACCACATCACCTTCGAAGATCGTGTAAAAGCTATTGTCGTAATCGTTTTTTGTGAATATGACATGCCCTTTTCTCATCACGTGCACTTCGCTATCCAACATCAGCTCTCTGAACTGCAAGGCATTGACATGCTCAAACACTGGAATGCGCTGCCGCATCAATTCAAGGACTTCGTCCACATCAAGGTCTAATGGCAAGGAAGAGAACTTGGCGGCAATCAGATCGTTATCGGCGGGCTTAACCTTGTTACCCAAGATGTATTCCACCACCTCATAACCCTGATTCATCGCCTGCTTAATAAGAGGGTAACCTCCCAGCGCACCAATGACGTAGATACCAGGGACGTTACTTTCGTATTGACTGCTCAAAGCCGGGATAGCGTTTGGATCGTCGTTCGGGAACTCAATCCCAAAAGACTCAACCAGTCGCCTTGGTGCGATTGCCCCTAGGCGACCGATGATTCTGTGAACAGAAACGGTCGCTTCACCCGTCGATGTGTTCAGAACGAACACACCTTTATGTTGATCATCTGTCGGTGAATCAATTCGCGCTGGCGTTGTGCCAAAAAAACATTCAACCTCGCCAGATTCGATCGCTGCCATGATCAGGTTCAGGTTGGCTTCCTTTGCCCTGGCAAACTCATCTTTCCGATTGACGATGTAAACTTTGTTATTCGGCGCCAGCGCGAGGGCATTTTCGATGGCCGCATCTCCGGCACCCACAACCACAATAACCTCATCTTTGTATTCGCCAGGGTCATCCAACTGATATTGCACAAAACTGGCCTGATCTCCCGCAACGCCAAGTTGCCGGGGATTGCCCTGCATTCCGATACCCAGAATGAGGTGTTTTGCGGTCACAGACTCCCCATTGACCAGGCCTATAGTAAAGGCACCTTTTTCGCCACCAATCTTGCTTACCTCGGCTGAGTAACGCACGTTGGTGTTGTGGTGAGCGATACCTTGCTCCCAGCCCTCAAGTATTGCTTCACGCTTACCGGCATCAAATTCAATAGGGCTGCGAAGAGGCAGAATGCCAGGCTCAGCCATGACATGTTTACCCTTTTGATACTTCTGGATTGTATTTGCAATCTTGGGAGAACTTTCGAGCAGGACGTGAGAAACACCGAGCTCTGCAGCGTGCGCCGCCGCGCTCAGGCCACCTGGCCCCGCACCTATGACTGCAATGTCATGAATATTTTCGATCAAAAACCACCTTACGTTACGCTAAACTTGTCTTGTACAGCCTAGCCTACGAGATATCTCAAGACATAACCCAAATCCTACCGCAGGCGAGTAACGAGTGCGATTAGAATCGCAAGTTTTGGAACTTACCGTGACAAGTTGCTTTGCGTTTTCAACTGAAGAACATTTGATCCACCCACGATCATTGATAACTTGAGAATCCCACCATCGAGCGGTCTGAAGAAGCTACAATGCAATCCATGTATATAATTTCTGGCACTTCATTATTTTTAGCCATCGTTGTTGCCTGTTGTTCTGCGCTTGCTGATGAAACGATATATGCACTGGAGAAGGAGGGCACACGTCTTCGTCTGTCAGGCGATTTTGTCTCAGCCAAGATCATCGAGAACGAGCTCATTGATCGTTATGCCCAGCCCGCTGGGCACGTGTTCGCACTAAACAGCATCATCACCCAGCTGACCTGGGATGAAACCCAGACACGGTACGACGAAGAACTGATTAAACACGCCACTAAAACACTTGAGTGGTGTGAACCACGTATCGATCACGAGGAGGTTGGGGCAACAGCGAACTACTATTGCGGTCAGGCCAACTTTGTCCTGTCTTTCCATAACGCTCTACGAGGAAACTACTATCAAGCAGGAAGGCGAGGCACTGCGAGCATTGACTATCTGGAGACTGCCCTGTCGAAAGACCCTTCTCTGATAGATGCAAAAATGCACCTGGGCGTAGGTTATCATGTAGCTGATAACCTGCCCCCCTTTATAAAAATGTTTAGCCGGGTGTTGTGGTTTATCCCTACGGGAAATTCCGAGAAGAGTCTTCCCTATCTACTGGACGTTATCGCCGATGGTGATCAATACAGGGATGTGGCTCGCTACATTTATAGTATTCTCCTCCTCGAGACCCCCGAACTCAGACCAGAGGCCAGCATTCAACTTCAGCAACTGGTATCGCTCTACCCTGCTAATTCTCGCTTCCAACTAAGGCTTATCTCGCTCTTAATCAGCATGGATGATTACGAAGGAACCTTGCGCACTATTTCTGACTATCTAGATAAAGGCACAAAACCGGCTGAACCAGATCTAAGCCTCACCAGGATATGGAAGGTACGGGCCTATCTCGGACGTGGCGAAACCGAACTGGCTAGAAGCACATTTGCCGAAATTGACCCTGTATTTCATGACGCCAGGGACCAGCTCCCAGGCTGGAGTGTGGCCTGGTATATTCTGACGGACGGGCAATTGCACGATCTGGCGAGCCGTCGTGGTCAGGCTCTTTCCGCCTATAAGGAAATTTTGTCCATCGCCCAACATACCTACGTCAATATCACCATACTGGAAGCCGCACGCGCAGGCTTAGCTAAGCCCTACCAGCTTCACATAGGGCAATAGAACTTTATGATCAGCGTCATCATTCCGTGCCTGAACGAGGAAGATAACCTGGCCATGCTGCTTGGCCAATTAATCGAACAAAAAGATATCAGCCTCGAAATTCTCGTCGTTGATGGCGGCTCTACCGACAAGACTAGCTTGCGAGCAGCGGAATACGGCGCAAGAGTAATCCATTCCCGGCGAGGTCGGGGCTGCCAGCAAAATACAGGGGCTGCCGAGGCAGCGGGAGAATACCTGCTGTTCCTGCATGCAGATAGTCGGCTAGAACACAACCACCAGCTGTCACAGTCACTTTCATGTATCCAGCAAGCCGCGAAACGAACCGCGGGTCATTTTAAACTACGTTTTGAAACTGATAGCAATGAGGTTCGGGAACGTCTGCGGTTATTCGAGTATAAAACGCAACTTAACCGGGAAGGGACCTTTAGCGGCGATCAGGGTCTGCTAATTTTCACCAGTGATTTCAGGCTAATGGGAGGATTCTCAGAGAAATACCACTTTCTGGAAGATAAGGAATTTGCAGCACGATTTGTGGATTATGGACAATTCAAAACACTCCCTTCCACGCTTTACACGAGCGCAAGACGTTTTGAACAAGAAGGACTCGAAGAGCGACTCATCCTGAACGTACTAATCATGGCGATGTTTCACCTGGACAGTGAATACTTTTTCAAAGGAGCCAGTGAGGCCTATCGAGATAACAAACCTGATGGCACGCTCAATCTCTTGCCTCTCTTCCAACTCACACACGAATCTGTTTTCTATCATGGCGTACCCAGAGGTCTTATTTACTTTTTCCTCATCGGTCGATACGCCACAAAGAACCTTTGGCAGCTAGGTTTGCCCTTCCATATGACAAAGAACAACGCCGATCGATGGCTGAGCAGCTATGATCGTTTTTTGAAGCCGTTGACCGATAATCCGGCTGGATACTTGTTAGGCACCTTGACCGTGCTCATCTGGTTCTACTCATGGCGTTGTAGGCTGAGCGTAAAACAGCGCTTTAAAAATGAAACCTAGGCTATTTCCTGCTGTAAGGTTGTTAGCATCAGCTTGTCGATGGATAATCACTCTATCCTGACTTGAACATACGATATGCTCCCAAAATCATTGTCCTTTTTTCTCAGTCTATTTTTCGCCAATGCCATTTTTGCTTATCAGGATAACCCCTACCATGAGCATTTAGTCGACGTTAAGAAGACCCAGGCGAACTATGGTTATCTTCTGGAACATGGTGACGACGCGCTACTGGCCCGCATCCACCTCATTCGAAATGCCCGCGAGTCTATAGATATACAAACTTTCATCTGGAAGCCGGATGAAACAGGCATTTTCCTATTTTATGAACTCTGGCAGGCTGCACAACGTGGCGTCAAAGTGAGAATACTGATTGATGATCTATCGATTCGCGCAATTCATGACCGGGTCGCGTATCTCGCCAAACTCAGTGAAAACATCGAGATAAAACAGTACAACCCGGTCGCAGACAGCATCAATATCGGTGTAGTCAAAACAGTAGCTACAATCGCAACACAGTTTGGCAAATACAACCATCGCATGCATAACAAAATTGTTGTGGTCGACGGTCAGTACGGCATCACTGGAGGGAGAAACTACCAGAACGACTATTTTGATCGCGGCGCAAACAGAACATTCCTTGACAGGGACATACTTATCATCGGTTCTGTCGCCGGCGACATGTCCACATCATTTGAAGAATACTGGACGAACGATCTCGCTGTTTTCAGCAAGGAAATGATAGATGTTCGAAAAACCATAGAGACAGACAGCATTAAAATCCCGGATATTGCCGACGGGTACCAGGCCCCCGCCATGTTCTCTGAACTGTCGAAATGCGCATCCCAGGCAGCCTGCGTCAATGAACGCATAAGTTCAAAGGGAACAAAGCTGGATCAGGTTGAATTTGTTGCTGACCACCCGGGTAAACACGAGGATGGCGACGATCTGGCAGAAACCACTGAAAGTCTGCTTGAACTGATCTCAAATACCCAGCACAAAATGATTTTCCAAACACCATATCTGGTCGTTCATAAAAAGAAGCTCTTTAACGACCTCCGGAAGGAAAACCCCGAGATGGATATCATTGTCTCAACGAACAGTCTTGGCGCAGCAGATCACTTCTATGCTTACGCGTTTTCCTTTAAAAATAAAAAGCACTACCTGAAAAAGTTTGAATGGCAAATTCACGAAATGAAACCGGAACCGCTCGACTTCAGTCAGATGATACATCCGATACCTCAAATCGAAAGAGCAAAAAACCACTATGCCTGCATCCATGCGAAAACATACCTCTTCGACAATGAAGTCGTCTGGTTGGGCTCTTTTAACCTGGACCCGAGATCTGTACGCCTCAACACCGAGGCAGGCGTCATTATCAGGGATCCAGAGTTTTATAAACTCGTTGAAAGCAACATTGAATTGAAAATCATCGCACGCAACGCCTGGACTACTGGTCCAAGGAGAAAAATCCCAGTCATCTCGTTCTTTAACGGCCTCATAGAAGACATATTCGCCCTAATACCCTTCGCTAACCTTTGGCCGTTTACCTATTCAACCAGCTATGAGCTGCGAGACGGCGGTGTGGAAATGCCTATTTCTGCTGAAGACTTTCACAAAAACTACAAAGGCGTAGGTCAGTTCCCAGGCGCCAGAATGTCACCTAAAGCCATAAAGACACGACTTACAAAAGTCTTTTTGGGCCCAGCACAACCTATTATCTAGACTTGGCTGACGTGGAAATATCGACGACTGACTAGTTGCTCGGAGGGGAAGTCGCAAAAAATGTTCCCCAGTACTTGCGCCGGGTTCTCTTGCATCTTCTTTGTTATTTGCCCGATTGCCCTGCCATGCCAAATTGGCCGACGTTCCTGAGGGTCGTATATATCCACCGTAGTAACCACCACCCCAGCCCCAACCGCCGTAATCCCCACGGTAGAACTCCGGGTAACTGTTAACCTGAATCTTCTCTCGCCCACCCAACGTGAAGCCAACCGCAAGGTCTGCCTCTTCCGGATTAGAAACCCTGGTAAACCCGCGAGCAGCCAGAATATTCTCTGTTATCTGCACCGATGGCCTTCAATCATGGGATTGCCAACCTCGGCGCCCTCCTCTTTTATCAAGGGATGTTCACTGATAAAAGCGAAGGTTCTGTCCTAACTGAAATTATAGGAAGGGTCAAAGTCAATCATTGGCGCAGGCGCGGTCTGTTAATTGTCACTGCCATCCTTACCATCGGTAACATTTTATTTGTCGACCGGGGCTCTATCGGCCCCGGTAAATTAGCCTTTCCAGAAAGTGGTCTTCCACGAGGCACTGTCCACATCCAGGATCGTATCTGCATTTTCTGCGACATCTTCCCAGGTCGCATCGAGGTCCAGCTCCACACCTTTATTGGAGAACACCATATCTGAGGCAAACCGTCCTCCTGCCGCCTGGATGATGCGCCCATTTGGCGCATCCTCTGAAACCATATAAAGCACGGCAGGACTAACCAACTTTGGATGGCTCTTTTCGTCAGGTTCATCTGCATCAATCTCGCTGCCGGGGACACTCGCAGTCATTCTGGTCGCAGCGCCCGGAGACAAACAGTTCACATGGATATTGTGTGATGCACCTTCACGGGAGAGGTTGTTCATCAGACCTACCATCCCCATTTTCGCTGCACCGTAGTTAGACTGGCCAAAGCTGCCTAAAATGCCGGAAACTGAAGAAGTGAACATAATTCGGCCATAGTTCTTTTCGTACATGATCGGCCATGCATGCCAGGTCACATACGCAGATCCATTCAGGTGAACGTTAATCACCAGATCCCATTCATCAAGCGTCATCTTCTTGAACGATTTATCCCGCAGGATACCGGCGTTATTGATCAGGATATCGACGGTGCCATATTCCTTGACCGCAGTCTCAACGATACGTTTAGCGCCTTCCCGGTCAGATACGGAATCCTTGTTAGCGACAGCCTCGCCACCGGCCGCTCGTATCTCTTCCACGACCAGATCAGCAGCATCACTCTTGCCAGACCCATCCACAGATCCACCCAGGTCGTTAACAACTATTTTTACACCCAGATCCGCCAGTAACAGCGCATGCTCCTTTCCAAGACCACCACCAGCACCGGTGATAATCGCAACTTTTCCATCAAAGCTCATAGTATTTACCTTTTGTATTTCTAACGGTTCGTATTAAGACATCCCAATCGAAAGCAGATTCTGTAGTGGTTGGTACAGCTCCTCAAGGTAAGCTACGTCGTCATCTTCCAGCTTTATTGATGCTGATTCCATGAGCTGCATTAACTGCTCTACCCTGGATACTCCAACAATAGGCGAAGTGATCTCCGGTTTGTTACAGATCCAGGCCAGAGATATCTGTGCTGGTGTTTTTCCGTATTTCTCAGCAACTTCAACCACTCTGTCCGCAATCTGGAAATCCATGTTACCTCTATAGAGGCTACTCGTCCTCGCCTTATCCTGACCCTGGGAACGGTTCGTTGTCCCTGCATCCAGGCTTCCTTTGTACGCGCCTGTCAGTATCCCTCTTGCCAGTGGTGACCACGGCGTAATCGCGATACCTTGTTTTGCGCAATAAGGAATCATCTCACGCTCTTCTTCCCTGTAAATCAGGTTGTAATGATTTTGCATCGATACAAATTCAGTCCAGCCATTCAGCCTGGCGGTCATCTGTAACTCGACAAACTGCCATGCGAACATGGATGAACCACCCAAATACAGGACTTTCCCGGCCTTCACCAGATCATGAAGTGCTTCCAACGTTTCCTCGATGGGCGTCGGCACATGCATTGGAATACCATGCGGATGTCGGTGGATAACCAGATGATCAATATAGTCTACTCCTAGCCTTTCCAGGCTGGCATCAACGCCTTCCACAATATGCTTGCGAGACAAACCACACTGATTCGAGCCCGCTCCAAGAGGCATTCCAACCTTGGTGGCCAGCACATAGTCATGACGGGGCAGAAGTTCCCTGAGCAGTTTACCGACCACCTCCTCGCTGGAGCCCAGCCCATATATATCAGCGCAGTCAAAGTAAAAAAGGCCATTATCAATCGCAGCCTTGAAAATTGGCCGGGCATCATCCGCACCGAGCGTCCAGTCCCCCTGATGCCCTTTTCCCGGCGCCCCGAAATTCATCGTGCCAAGGGCGATCTCCGAGACCCTAAGCCCCGCGCGACTCCCCAGTTGGACCGATTTCAGCATTTTTAATCCTTTTTTTCGTGACAACGGAGGGACGATATTACCAGCCGATGGTGATGGTCCGCATCTGCTATTACAATAGCTGGATTATCTTCATTTTCATTTACCACTATCTGGACATCACATGACCTACGAAACCCTGATTTTTGACACAGCAGACAGTATCGCTACGATTACACTGAATCGACCAGACGCAGCCAACGCCATGAACCCTTTGATGGCGAGGGAATTGAGCGCTATTGCCATTAAGTGCGATGAGTCTCCAGACATCCGTGCTGTGGTCGTTCGCGCAACGGGAAAAATGTTTTGTGCCGGCGGTGATCTCGGAGTGTTCGGTGAAGCTGGTGACGGCGCCTCAGCGCTCATCAAGGAAATGGCCGGCGATCTACATATGAGTATCTCAAGACTCACAAGAATGAACGCGCCTGTTATCGCTGCTGTCAATGGAACGGCAGCGGGTGCCGGTTTTAGCCTGGCGCTATCAGCAGATCTTGTGATCTCTGTAGACAGCGCGAAATTTGTGATGGCCTATACCAATGCAGGACTTTCACCGGATGGGAGCTCCTCCTACTTTCTACCGAGACGCGTCGGCGATCGCAGGGCCCGAGAGCTGATGCTAACTAACCGGGTACTATCCGCAGACGAGGCCCTGGATTGGGGTATTGTTAACCAGGTTGTGGCAGAAGCCGACCTTGATGAAACAGTCGGGAAACTCGCCGCCAAAATCGCAGCCGGGCCAACGCTTGCTTACGGACAGGTGAAATCACTGCTGAACGCATCTTTCGACAACGGGCTGGAAACGCAAATGGAACTTGAATCCAGGGGCATTGCAGACATGGCAAGATCCCGGGATGGAAAGGAAGGCATTCAGGCGTTTCTTGCTAAACGTAAACCAACGTTTAAAGGCGCCTGAATAGTGGGGTGCGACCCCAATTCTCCCAACGAACAGGTAAAAAAAAGGCGACCATTTGGTCGCCTTTTCCCTCAGCTTGGGTGCTTACGCAACAACTGTGATGTTTACTGCCTGTGGGCCTTTTTGACCCTCAGTCACACCAAACTCTACAGCTTGACCTTCAGCCAGAGTTTTAAAACCCTCACTTTTGATCTCGTTGTAGTGGGCGAATACATCTGGTCCGTCAGTTTGCTGGATAAAGCCATAGCCACGGGTTTCATTGAACCATTTAACGGTTCCGGTTT
>Ga0302133_10001881_pt1 | contig 13016 bp, 10 predicted proteins | sample CB9_331_MG_FD_203121 | JGI IMG/M metagenome (GOLD analysis project Ga0302133, IMG submission 203121) | Marine microbial communities from Western Arctic Ocean, Canada - CB9_33.1 | ecosystem: Environmental > Aquatic > Marine > Oceanic | place: Canada: Western Arctic Ocean | collected 2017-09-19 | reverse complement strand
CCAGATAACTTCAATTCTTCCCCACTTTCTGTCATCATCACGGCATGAAACGACTGCTGCCAATTCTGATGGGGTTTGTGTTTCTGTTGTTGTTTTCAACGGAGGGGTGGAGTTTGCCTCCTTGTAAAGGCAGTCCTTCATCCGATTATAAATTAACGAAATCTTGGACTGATTGTTTTGGAACCTATCCCTATGCCAGTGGGAGCAAATACGTTGGTGAATGGAAAAATGGTGAAAAGCACGGACAAGGGATCTTTACCTTTGTTGATGGAAGAATTGAAGAAGGTATGTGGAAAAACAATAATTTCCTCTATGCCAAGAAACTCTCACCCACGATTACTGATAAGAAATCACCTCTTGAAAAGGCAAAGAAACAGTGTGCTGAAATTGGATTTAAGAAAGGCACAGAGAAGTTCGGTGATTGTGTTATGAAGTTACTTAATTGATTGTAAAAAGTCAGACCGTGATGGTGATGTGTCATCCTTGAGGGTGAAAAACTCCCACCCACCAACCATTTCACAAAAGACCCATTTTCATTAGTACTACTTTCAGGCCGATAAGACTTTTTGGGTTGAGATGGCTCGGGATATTCGCAGGCATATGCTCTAGAGAGATATCTTTCCAACCGTTATCGCATTTCTCCACCGCCCAATAACCAGCCCAAGATGAGATTGCTCCAAAATATTCTCCGACGGCTTGAGTAACACCTGGAAAATAGTATGTATCTAAAGCTTCATTATATAAACGATCAACATTGTGGTTAATATTCGAAATCGATGATTCACATTCGTGGAGTTGTAATTCCAGATCATCTCCACACATGACCCCTCCATTGCGGAGTAACGGCACGGCATTTTTTATATCTGAAACAACAGTATCGTACTTATGGTCACCATCAATATAAACTAAGTCATAAGTCTTTTTTTTAAACTCGGAAGAATATCTTGGCTCCAACCTTTATGGATTTTGATCTCTATGGAATTGGGGAGGAATTGAATATTATGTTTAAAAACATCAAAGACTTCATTTTTCCTTAAGGCGTCATGCATCATCTGAATGTCTTCCGTAGGATTAACTCCTAAGTCAATGTAGTGTACCCATGCATCGACGCATGTTATGCTGCCGTTGGAGTTAAAATATTTTTCTATGCATTCACCCCAAGTAAGCGTCGATGCGCCACACCAAGATCCAACCTCTAGTACTTGGACATGATTATGCTTACATTTTTGTGATAGGTACCACATCGTTCCCATCAAATAAATTAACCTCAAAGGGTTAGCGGTAATGCCGTATACACCCTCAAAATTAGGCTGGTTTAATCTGCTATCAGTTCCAAAATTAATTGTCACATCATTAGTCCAATAAAGTTTTTGAAAAAGAAACTTCGACTCTTAATACTGACATCTTATGAAGCAATTATTTATATCGAGAGTATTTTTTGCGATTCAAATTCGCACTTTGCCGATTCCATGAAGAATCTGGCTATCGGTTACAGGGAGAGCATGTCGAAGTTCGGATCTTATCGTAAAACCTGGGATCAAAAGATTGAGTACCCAAATTCTCAACAGTTTGTGTGAGTTCGGCAAGAGCCTTTGGTGTGTCATCCTTGAGGGTGAAGAACTCACCCCCACCAACTAACTTCAATTCTTCCCCACTTAATGTAATCCCCCGCCGAGCTGAATCCCAACATGTTCGCAGCTCTCTGTTCCTGGACGTATAATTTAGGGACAGGGGCCCTTCAGCGCTCGAGCCTTAGAGGTCTATATATAAATGGGGGACGCTACCAGGAAGCTGCTAACGAGATGTTATGCTGGGTGTTCTGTAACGGGAAACGGTTAAGGGGGTTGGTGTTGCGGAGGACGGATGAACGGGCCCTGTTTCTGGCCTAAAAGGTTAGCCACTATGTGCGGGAAGGAAGGGCTAGAAAGGGCTAAAATTCGATCGGTTAGCCACTTTTACCACTTTTCTGTTGCCCTCGTTTGGGTGAAAGGGAGCCTTTCGTCTGGCGGCTAGGGGCTATATCCCAAGCCCGCAATTTTCAAATTTATTACTTTCGCTCTTAATAAGTCGTCACATTTTAGATTTCTTGGTTACTCTTCATTAACTTGAAACTCGGTTGCTGCCAGCGGCCCACGCCGGGCTTTCCCGCCCGGTAATTGAAAATGGATATCGTGCGCGTCGGAGATGCGAACGACTTCGTGAGGGTTTCGACGTTGTGTATAGCCTTGAATAGGTCGAAAAGCTTGTTAGTCGGCTCCGCCCAAAAAATCCCTTTAACCGTCTTACCGGAATTGTTGAACAGTCCATGGTTCGAATAGCGCGGAAAGGGGATAATTTCACCCGGAACCGCGTGCTGTTCTTCGCCGTCGAGGAGCATGTCAAACTCACCCTCGGTCAGATATAAGAATTCATCTTGGGTCGAATGTGAGTGCGGAGGAATGTAGGTTTCTTCAGGTATTATCTCTTCCCACCACATCCTATTTTGGTCGACTTGTTTGGGGATGTAGATCTGCCCCATCACGTTCCATACCATGTCGCCAATGGGTTTGGTCTCATTGAGAGGGTTTTCTCAGTATCTCTCGCAGGCGCAGGGGAGACACCGGCAGTCGCGTGATCGCGCCGGGCTGGCCGAGCGCGGCGCCAATGGCCGCCGCTATGGCCGCGCCTGCACCGGTCACGCCCGCGTCGCCGGCACTTTTGAGCGCCAGCGGATTCGTCGTGCTGGGGGACTCTTCCAGAACGAGGCATTCCACATCGGGCACTTCGGCGGCTGTCGGCATCAGGTAATCGGCGAAGGTGACCGAAAGCGGCTGGCCGTTTTCGTCGTAGAGAAACTCTTCGAACAGCGCCCCGCCGATGCCCTGCACCGCGCCGCCCACCAACTGGCCTTCGACCAGCATGGGGTTCACCGCGCGGCCAATGTCATAGGCGACCACAAACCGTTCGACGGTGACCCCAGCAGTCAACGGGTCGACCGTGACGGCCGCCAGCTGCGCGCCAAAGGAATATGTCGCGCGGTCGTTCTCGAAGGTTTCCTCGACGGCGATCCGCGAGGCGTCGCGATGGCGCAGAATTTCGGCCGCTGCTTCGGCAATTGTTAGCGACGGTCCGTCACCTGACATACCACCAACACCGATCACGCCATCGACAATATCGAGGGTTTTGACCGGTGACTGCAGAAGCTCTGCCGCTTTCGCCAGAAGCATCGCCCGCACACCCATCGCCGCCTTGTGGGTCGCGTTCCCGGTCATTACGGTGACACGGGACGCACGCGCACCCTGACCGCGCGCGATGCGATCCGTCTGACCATGGGTGACCGTGATGCCCGCGTAATCCATGCCGAGGGTTTCCGCGCAAATCTGGGCGATCACGGTCTCCACGCCCTGCCCGACGGAGGCCACACCGGTGATGATTTCGACCGTCCCGCCGGCATCCATCTCAACCCGCACATCATCGAACGGACCATCGCCTCCACGCTCGACGAAGCAGATGACCGCCGCACCGGCCATTTCGCCCGCCGCACGACGCGCGACCATCTCCACCTGCAAAGCGTCGTAACCGACATAATCGAGCAAGCGCGCAAGGGACTTTGGATAATCGCCACTATCATAAAAGATCGGCTTGCCACCAATTTCAAACGGGCGCTCATAAGGCATCTCATCAGACGTGATGAGGTTTGTGCGCCGCACCGCCAGCGGGTCGAGCTTCAGTTCAGCCGCAATCCTGTCCATCAGCTGCTCCCGCACAAACGTCGTCTCGAAACGTCCCGGCCCGCGATACGTGCCCGCCGGGGTCACATTGGTCAGGCGGATATGCCCGGTCGTGCGATAGGCCGGAATTTTATACGGGCCCGGCAGCATGGTCGCCGAGATTAAGGGCACAGTCGCACCATGGGTGCGCGCATAGGCGCCCTGGTTGAACCAGAACGCGTCATCAAGTCCGAGGATCAGACCTTCGGCATCGGTCGCCGCGCGGATGCGATGGGTCTGTTCTCGCGAATGATTGGCCGCGATCAGATGCTCCATCCGGTCTTCGATCCATTTCACCGGGCGGCGGAACCGCATCGCCGCCAGATTAACCAGCACCTCATCGGGATAGAGTTCCCCGCGCACACCAAAGCCGCCGCCCACATGGCCTTCGAACAAGTGCAATTGTTCAAGCTCCAGCCCGAGCAGGTCTGCCAGCGCAATCCGGTTTGTGTGGGGGATTTTCGCTGCCGCATGAAACTCGAGCCGGTCTTCGGCCTCGTTCCAGACTGCCAGCGCACCGCGTGTTTCAAGCGGCACCCCGGCATGGCGGCCCACGGAGAGTTCACACTCGATCACATGCGCCGCACCGGCGAAGGCCGCATCCACATCGCCGTAGCTTTTTTCGAAGACTGCAGGCTCGGTGCTGATCCCCGGTGCGAACTCACCTAGCGCATCCATCAAACCGACGACCGGCGGTAGCTCTTCGATCTCTGCCCAGACTAGATCGGCTCCATCTTCGGCGCGATAGGGATCATCGGCGAAGACAACAGCGAGCGGTTCGCCGACATAGCGCACGATCTCCTGGGCCAGAATATGCTGGCGGCATTTTTCAAGGTCCTGCAGTGCACTGCCGGGGCGGAGATTGATCGGCGGTACGTCGGCAACATCGGCGCCGGTCCAGATCGCGAACACGCCTGGCATCGCCGCAGCGTCTTCGGTCGTAATCGACAGAATACGCCCATGGGCGACCGTCGCGCGGACCACACGCATGTGGAGCTGACCTTCGAAATTCTGATCGCCTGCAAACCGACCTATGCCAGTCAGCAGGGCGCGGTCTTCGAGCCGCGGGACGCTCTCGCCGATGACGGTCATGGCCCGGCCTCGGCGTTTCCGGACTGATCCAGAACAGCACGGATGGCGCGAATAATGTTGCGATAGCCGGTGCAACGGCAAAGGTTTGAAGCAATGAGGTCACGTAGCTGGTCGTCGCTGACGGGCGTGTCGCGTTCCACAATCCAGGTCGCCAGCATCAACATCCCCGGCGTGCAGAAACCGCACTGCAGGGCGTGTTGCTCATGAAACGCTTGCTGGAGCGCATTGAACGCGCCGTTGTTAGCCAGCCCCTCGACCGTTCGGATCTGTTTGCCGTCCGCCTGCACCGAGAACATCAGGCAGCCGCGCACCGGCTCGTCATCGACCAGTATCGTGCAGGCCCCGCACACGCCGTGTTCACAACCGATATGGCTTCCGGTCAGGCCGCAAGCCTCGCGCAAGGTATCCACCAGCGAATGCCGCGGCTCGACCTCGACCGCATGCTCGGTGCCGTTGACGTTGAGCTGTATCCGGGTCGTTGCCATCTATGCCTGCCCTTCGCCTGAAGCTACCGCATCTTCGAGCGCACGCTGCACCATCACCCGCACCAGATCACGCCGCATGTCTGCATCCGCCTGGTGGTCTGTGAGTAGGTCCTCGACGGAACCCGCAGCCGCCGCAGCCGCTTCGGCAAAGCGTTCGGGGGTCGGCGGGCCGCCGACCAGAACAGCTTCAGCCGCGTCACTTCGCTGCGGAATTTCCGTCGCCCCGCCGATGCCAATGCGCGCAGCAGTGATCTGACCCTCCCGCAACTCGATCGCCGCGACCGATTGCACAATCGCGAAATCACCCGCGCGGCGATTGAACTCAACAAAGCCGCAACGCCAGTCCGGCCCGAGCGTAGGAATTTTGATCTCGTGCAGAACTTCACCGTCGGCCAGGTCGGTCGTCAGGGCTGATTGAAAATAGTCCGCCGCCGGAATCCGGCGCTCCCCCGAAGCACTCTGCGCGATCATCACCGCATCGAAGGCGCGCGCCAAATTGCACCATTCCGAGGCCGGGTCTGCATGGGCGAGCGAGCCGCCGAAGGTACCTCGCATGCGGATCGGCAGATGGGCGATGTTGCGCGCGATACGCGGAAGCAGACGACCGAGCGGCCCGTCAATCCCCGGTGCTTCAAACCGGGCATGCCGGGTGAGCGCACCAATACGCAGGCAATCGCCCTCGATCCGCAGATAGGCACTATCAGGAATGTGGTTCAGGTCAACCAGCACGGCGGGCTGCGCTAGTCGGAAATTCATCACCGGCACCAGGCTCTGCCCACCGGCCAGAACAACCGCGTCATCACCATGTTCGGCGAGAAGTGCGGCAGCGGCATCCCAGCTTTCGGCAATCACATACTCAAAGGAAGCGGGCTTCATGGGCGCTCTTGGGCTGTGTTTTCAGTAGTCACACGTTTGTTTTCCTCAATTAGATTATTATTAAAATATATTTATATACATATTCAGGCCAATCGACATCTATATCTCAAGCTAGCGTGTTTCAAATATGCAGCGCTCTAGCCTTCGAAGGTTATATATAAATGAGGGCCGTTAAGAAGAAGCTGCTGACGAATTGCTGAGATGGGTGTATTGTAACGGGAAACGTTTAAGGGGGTTAGTACTTAGGAGAACGGATGAACGGGCTCTGTTCTTGGCCTAAATGCTTTATCACTTTATGCTAGACCCGTTGGCCTCCGTTGGGCTGTATTGGGGTAAAATACATCGAAAGTGATAAAGCACATTAAAATCATTACAAAAACCACTGCCTTTTAAGCAGCGGGTCCCAGGTTCGAGCCCTGGTGCACCCACCAATCTTTTCAAGGGGTTAGGTGGTTTTTTCAAAGGTTAATTTTAAAGGGTAGCCACTAGGGTAGCCACTTTTGCTGCTTTTTCCTTAATGAAGGGCCCAGTTTATTTAGCGCATATCCTTTCTGACTCATTGGTCCTGTAAAAATGTAACTGCCTTCGATCTTCCGATCAGGATCAAGTTGATTAGTCATTTTGTTATCAGCCTAAACTATTTTTTATATCAAGTATTTGAGCAAACTGCGGCCAGCTTTGCGCACCAAAAGTCCGCATGTCGTTTGCCAGGTGTTCTGGGAGCCAGTTGTCCAGGGCGGGTTGGAAACTCGAACGCTTCTTGATGCGGTCAAACCATGCTTCCACCTTCGGCAGCCGTCCACCGGTCCACATACCAGACATGGAAAGCGTCTTGTGAGGCGATTAACATAAGGGGTCATGGCAATATCGGCGAATTTGCCACTGAAGCCGCTATGTCAGGCACGTTGGATTTATTTTTAGGCGGTGTTGGTGGTGCAGTAGTACGTAGACGCAGACGCCGAAAATCAAGGCGATTTTCGTCAGCTTGTGACCCGGAGCGGACCTCAGATGTCCGTTCATGTTATGTTTTGTCTTTCTTCAGGACCAGCTGGTCATACTGCTTGCTGTCGACAAGTGCCTCGACAATGACCGGGCCGTCGGCGCCAAATGATTTTTCCAGCTGTTGTTCCAGCTGTTCCACATGATCGGCCTTGAACACCGGTACCCCGAAAATATTGTCGCCGCCAATGCTGCCGGACGCTTCGCGGATCGGTGTGCCGTAAACCGGGTTGTCCTTGCGCTGTTGTTTGATCCGTATCAGGGCTAGATCATTGTCGGACAATACGATAATGACGATATTCAGATTGTAACGTATAGCGGTCGCCAATTCGCCTGCCGCCATAAGAAAACCGCCGTCGCCGACCACGGTGCAGACACTTGTTTCAGGAGTGGTAAGCTTGGCGCCGATCGCGGCGGGAAGGCCAAAACCCATCGATGACCAGCCATTTGACATGATCTGGGTCCCGGGCGAAGGCGTGTGCCATTTTTGGCCAATCAGATGGGTGTGAGCCCCGACATCACATGTCATAATGCCGTCTTCCGGCAGGACCTTGCGTAACACATCGAGGACTTCGCACGGGCCCATGCGGTTTGACTGCGGTGACATCTGTTCAAACATGGAATTCTTGCGCGCGACCAGCGCGTCAATATCCCATTTGGAGTGGCATGGGGGGCATTGTGACAGCCGAGCAAAATTCCGGGCAATGTCGCCGTTCAGATCCAGGGTGTCGGTATATTCGGTATGATCGATATCGAGCGGTGAGTTGTTGATGTTAATCAGAACAATATTCGACATCCACATTTCAAAATTGAATTCCACGGGATCATATCCGACCGCGACAATGAGGTCGGCATCACGATGCGTCATGGCTACTTGATTGCTCAGCGCATGGAACAACACACCGGCATATAAAGGGTGGTCCTCTGCCATCATGCCCTTGGCCATCGGTGTCAGGACCACGGGCATATTGTGCAGTTCCGCAAACCTGACGATTTCCGAACGGATGCCGGCGCGTGACGCGCCCAGGCCAACAGCAAGAACCGGATATTCGGCCGCAGCGATTTTGTCTGCCGCAAGCGCGATGTGTTGGTCTTTTGCCAGGCGCGGGGCCTTGGGGGTTTCAGTTTTCCCGGACGCCGGCAAAGCTGTCAGCGCGCTCACATTTACCGGCATGCCGACATGCACGGCACCGGGTACGTCCGACAGGGCGACCCTTGCCGCATCGGCCATAATGTCGCTGGCATTTTCCGCGCTCAGGCGTGTCGTCCATTTTGTGATCGGGGCAAACAGGGCTTGGTGATCTATGCCCATTTGGGTCACCCGTTCACGCATCTCGTCGGGCATTTCATCTGTCAGCGCGATGAGCGGCCAGCGGTCGAGTTGCGCGCAGCCGACCCCGGTTGCAAGATTGGTCGCACCGGGTCCAAACGTTCCAAAACACACACCAGGCACTCCCGTCAGGCCACCGCAGACAGCGGCCATGAAACCGGCGCCGCCTTCATGTGACGTCAGGATGAACTCAATGCCGTCTGTCTGTCGAATGGCTTCCATATAGTCGACCCACCCGCCACTGGGAACGCCGAAAATATGCCTGACGCCCAGGTCGCGCAAAGTCTCGACAATGGTTTGAGCTACGGTCTTTCCTGTCATTTCGGGTTTCTCGATATTGCAAGCATTCGGTCGTGGACACTATTACACAAACTTCCGCTGACCGGAAGGCCCCGGGCTCAGCGGTGGACAACATATCAGACAAAACGACACCGCAGGCGCCCAACTCATTGTACAATCTTTAGACGGATCAACGCGGGTTTCATTGTTCGGCGGGAGGCTTCGATGTCAGGCTACAGGAAAGGTGTCAGCCAACGTTCCGCCATACGCTTCTGGCGGACGCCAATTGCGTACTTATCGATCATCTGTGTGGTTCGGTGGTCGGTGATGCTTTTGGCCCGTCGATTGACACAATTACTAAGCGTTAGTCAGCTTATTTTACAGGTTTGGCGGTGGCTTTCTCCTGTTCCCGTTGCCCGCGTAGGAGTAAATAAATAGCTGCCGAGATTATGGTTAGAGTGCCGGCGATGGACCAGGAATCTGGTAATTCGGAGAAGACGAGAAAGCCGAACAACGCGGCGATCGGTAACCGCATGAAATCGAATGGAGCAACGATACTGACCTCGCCCGCATCGTAGGCGCGTGCGAGGAATTCCTGTCCGACTGCACCCAGGACGCCAGCGAGAAGAAGCCAGCCCGTTTGGATCAAACTTGGTGTTATCCAGGTCAGTACGGCTGGCGGTATCATGATGAGTGTTCCAAAAAGCATGAAATAGAATACGATCCGCGTTGGCGCTTCGGTGGAAGAAAGAGATTTCATTGAAATCATGGCCGACGACGTTAGTATGGCGCTTAGCAGCGCGAATAGCATTGCTGGTTCCACACCGCCTTGAGGTTTAACTATCATGATTACGCCGCAGAAGCCGACTACAGTTGCGGCGATGCGCCGGCCGTAAATAACCTCACGGAGTACAATTCCCCCAATCAGAATAGACCAGAATGGGGACGTGAATGCGAGCACCATAGCATCGGCAAGGATTAAGTGTTCCAAAGCGAAAGCTAGTCCGACGAAAGCGGAAATTCCGAAGAAGGAACGAATGAAATGAAGGCCGACCCGTTTTGTACGGATCCCTGCTGCACCCACCCGGTAGAGCCAGGGCAGCAATATGAAAAGGGCGAAAAACGTCCGCCCCAAAGCTACTACAAAAACCGGTAGTTCGGTCACCAGTTGTTTGATGATAACGAACATGCCCGTAAGCGTTGTTACAGCCAACAGCATCCATAGAATGCCGCGGACGTTATCATGCTTAGGTCTGTAGGCTTCACTGGTCTGCCGTGACAAAGACGAATCTTTCAGATGTTGCCGGCAGGTTACCAGCAGATGCTTCTGTATCAGAGCGTGAGGTTGCATTCAATGCAGAGCGCTCGCCGACAAGCTCGAGCCTGACCCCCAGGCTTACAACCGAAAGCGCAAGCACCCTGAAGCAATTGAAGTTGATCGAGAACTTATTCTCAGCACTCTGCTCCTGGACATATAATTTAGGAACAGGGGCCCTACAACGATCTAGCCTTAGACGTCTATATATAAATGAGGGACGTTACGAAGAAGCAGCCGACGAGATGTTGCGTTGGGTGTTCTGTAACGGGAGACGGTTACGGGGGTTGGTGTATAGGAGAACGGATGAACGGGCGTTATTTTTAACCTGAAAAGGGTAGCCACTATGTGCGGGAAGGAAGGGCTACAAAGGGCTAAAATTCGATAGGGTAGCCACTTTTCCCTGCTAAGTCATTGATTTTAAAGGGTGTACCCGGTGCCTTTTAAGCAGCGGGTCCAAGGTTCGAGTCCTTGTACACCCACCAATCTTTTCAAGGGGTTAGGTGGTTTTTTAGAAGGTTAATTTTAGAGGGTGGACACTTGGGTGGACATTTTTACTGCTTTTACTTGCCCCAAATGTTAAATAGGTTGGCGTAGACCACAAAAGTGTTTAGATCGACAACCTCAACAATTATTAGGGAGTTCATATGCCATATAAAATAATGATGTATCTAGTTACTGCAGTGCCTCTAATTTTTTTGATTGCGTTTTTTGCTGTTCCAGAGTTTTTTGTTTTACAGGGATACCCCAGTGCCGAAGGGTTAGGTTTGGAAATTGGAATAACTCATCGATACGTTATGGCTGGTATGCTATTTATGGTTGTGTGTTTTGCATTTCAATCCAGTAGCGTTGAGGGAGTGGATAACCAAAAAGCAATTCTTTTGGGTGCTGCTATCGGTTTCTCTGCGATGTGTGCTGTCATAATTTTTATGGAAGGTCCCCTTCGTGGTCTTCCGTTGCCCGTGCCGCCAGTGATTGCCACAGGAATAATCGCAGCACTTAGTTTCTGGTCACGGTGGAAACTGAAATAAATAAGATAGTAATTAGGGTTCGAATAACGCCTAAATAAAGAACGGGAACTTACCGCCTGCGCCTATCAGGCGGTTTTGTTCCACCTCATATAAATGATGGTCGTTATGAAGAAGCTGCTGACGAGATGTTGCGTTGGGTGTTCTGTAACGGGAAACGGTTACGGGGTTTGGTGTTAAGGCGAACGGATGAGCGGGCCCTGTTTTTGGTTTAGTGATACTTATACATATGTATAGACTAGTTGGCATGAGAACAAAGCTAACAAAAGGGAACAATTATGGCTGTTGCAAAAATGAAAGAAGTCGTCGAGCGCAAACTTCGCGTTGTCGACGTTAAGTGTAAAGAAGGAACTCGGTGTGAGGTCGACACGAATGATGGTCATACGGTAATCACCGATGAGCCAGAAGTCCGCGGCGGCACCGATACGGCGACATCGCCGCTGATGTATTTCACGACTTCCCTCGGTGCCTGCCAGACTGTTCAGATCATCAAGGTGGCCGAAGCAATGCGCTTTAAGCATGGAGAGATCAATATCAATGTGGAAACCACAACAGATACGATCGACGGTCTTGAAGGCAATAACAAAGGTGTCATGCATTTTGTCGGTGCCAAGCTGGATATCGAAGTAGAAACCAATGAATCACCGGAGAAATTCGAGCGCTTGGCAGCTCTGTCCGAAGACCGCTGCCCGGTCGGCCGCTTGTTCGCCGATGCCGGATTCGAGCCGGAATGCACCTGGACCGCAGTGCCGCTTGTTGTATAGGAGAACGGATGAACGGGCCCTGTTTCTGGCCTAAATGCTTTGGCACTTTATGCTAGACCCGTTGGCCTCCGTTGGGCTGTATTGGGGTAAAATACATCGAAAGTGATAAAGCACATTAAAATCATTACAAAAACCACTGCCTTTTAAGCAGCGGGTCCCAGGTTCGAGCCTTGGTGCACCCACCAATCTTTTCAAGGGGTTAGGTGGCTTTTTGGAAGAGCAGTCTAAAGTGCCTTGACACTTGCTTTGACACTTTTACTACTTTTACTTGCCCCAACTACTCGGAATTCTCGTAGCCGTTAAAGACTTCTAGTCCACCACCTAACTTCAATTCTTCCCCACTTTATGTCATCATCACGGAATGAGACGTCTGTTACCAGTTCTGTGCCTATTTGCAATGTGGGTTGCCCCCGCAAATGGAGAACAATTTGATGGTACGTGGACGGGAAAAATCACTTTTTTCATGTTATCGTATTTTAAAAGTAAAAAAGTTCAGATTTTCTGAAACTCAAATGACCATCACAAGCCCACAATTAATTCTTTATTTTGGTGCCCTAGTGATACTGTTTCTTACGCCAGGACCAGTATGGATTGCAATCATTGCACGAGCTGTTTCTGGAGGCACTAAGTCTGCACTTGCACTCACCTTAGGCGTTTCTTTGGGGGATCTGTTGTGGCCAATCATTGTATTCCTTGGTTTGGGTTTCTTGATTTCAGTTTATGCGGATATTTTAATTCTCATTCGCTATCTAACAGCACTCATTCTAGCTATAATGGGATTACAGATCATTTTCACGACTCAAAAAAAGCTGAGTCCAAATGAAAAATTAACGAAATCAGGCTTTTTGGCAGGTTTTTCAGCTGGGTTCATAGCCGTTACGGCGAACCCAAAAGCAGCTTTGTTTTACCTCACCTTGTTACCAGGATTCTTTGATTTTACAAAAATTGGACTTTTAGATTTGGCTGTCATTTACGTGGTCTCATTTTCTGTTCCAATGATCGGAAATGTACTCATGATCTTATTTTTGTCTAGAGTGAGAAATTTTATTTCGTCCCCAAATTCTATACGTGTGACTAATGTAGTATCTGGTATATTATT
>Ga0302133_10001880_pt1 | contig 13017 bp, 13 predicted proteins | sample CB9_331_MG_FD_203121 | JGI IMG/M metagenome (GOLD analysis project Ga0302133, IMG submission 203121) | Marine microbial communities from Western Arctic Ocean, Canada - CB9_33.1 | ecosystem: Environmental > Aquatic > Marine > Oceanic | place: Canada: Western Arctic Ocean | collected 2017-09-19 | reverse complement strand
GGTACTCCATCCATAATTATAATATTCGTAGTCTGAATTACCACCTCGATCATAGTAGCCACCCGTCAAATTATGTCTGAATGATTGAGCAAAAATACTCGTGATCAAGATTGGAAAAATGATAAGGGTGCGTGCGCTCATTACAATAGTCTCCTTTGATTGAAGGCTATAATTTTACATAAATAAAAGGTAAAAAAATAGGGCGAATCTCTTCGCCCTATTTTAAAGTCAAATATAGAGTAGATCAGTTAGGATCTTCCTCTTTCTTTACTTTGTTACCACCAAATAACCTACTCCAAAAGCTACCACGCTTACCTTGTTTAGCCTCTTGATCGCCTTTGCCATCTCTTAGCTTATTTTTATCAGCTTGATTCATAGGTGTGTTTGTTACTGAAGGTGGTTTGTCTTTGCCTATAAGACCTTTATTAATATCCACGGTACCAGCTTTTCCATCCTTACCTGTATCTGATGTTTTTGCTTTATCGCCATATTTAGCATCATCTTCTTGAGCATAAGCGAATGAAACAGTTGATACAAAAAGTAACAGAAATAACATTTTTAATGTATGCTTCATAATGAACTCCTTTTATGATTTGTCCTGCTAAATGGAGGTTCTTCCTCCCTTTAGTCATAGATTAAATTACCTTACCCACCCACTTAGGTCAAGAATCTATTTTTAATTGTGATATAGCGCACAATTAAATAATTCTCCAGAGAAAGGGGAACGAGATTTTTTTTAATAGACTATCCAATTTTTAGATTTGATTATCCATAATTATTACAAGGATTTAGATGAGACCAAATTGCGAAGCCCTTCGGGCAAAGCGTTAACAAAACTGTATAAATCTGGCGGTGCATTCTCTTTTCTATGTATTTCATCCTTATCCTTATATCCAACTAATGACTCAACCGTGATGACACCAGAATCAAGAATTATCCAAACCTTTTGTTTCACCAAATACTCATTTCCCGTTTTTTCATCAAAATAGCCAGAAGGTCGCCATTCGGTTTCTATATATTCAGTTGTCAGGAAACCACTGGGACCCATCATAGTCATTCTCGTATTATTTAGATTCAGTACGGTATACCCCTGTGATTGAATATAAGGTAAAAACGCGTCCAAAACGAGTTGAGCACTTGTCCTATATTCCAGTTGAGCCGGGAACAATATTTTATTGGAACTACAACTCACTATAATTGTCACAAGAACCATGGATAATATTTTTTTATTTTTTTTCATATATTTCCGTAAAATTATTTGAACCAATTTAATAAGAAATTATTTAAATCTTAACCAGAAATATTTGATTTTAAAAAATATCCAAAGGACGGTGCTTTTTATTAATCTTGAATAGGTTTATAATCAAACGGCAGTTGATCACCCACACGCTCCCAACCCATATATTCCTGTTTTTCAATCATAAATCTCTCAAAATATCGGCCGTTCTTATCAAACATTACCGAATCCTTCCCTAATTTTAAAAATGACGTTTGGTAAATTTTTGGTTTATGAGCAGAATTAAACGTATAAAACCCATAATTTAATTCTTCTCCCTCTCTATTAAATTTCACCATCATTTTACCTTTAAATGACAGCAATAATTCGTTGTCATTTTTAGTTGACCAGACCAAGCTATCATTTAATAGTTCCCTATAATCGTATCCTTTTCTATTCTCTTCTTTTGGATATACTTCAAATCCTTCTTCGGTTAAGGGATCTATCTTAGATCCTGAAATCAATAACCAGTCATTTCTCTGTCTCAAATTATCCCCCTTCATTTTATATCGACGATCAAAGCGTTTACCTAATGTTACCAGGAAATGCCTTAATGATCCATTGTAGGCAATTTGACGGTTTTTAATCCATTCCCGTTTTTGTCGTTCGGATTTAGATTCCATTTCAGTAAAATACGATTCACCTGCATAGCGAACAAATTGTGTACTGGATGTAAAAAAGAATTTAAAAAATGATTCATTGTCATAGCGGAGCAATGCATTATTTGTGGTAAATCCGTTTAAATAGTATGTTACCACATATCCAAGTCGCTTATTTTCAATAATTAACGGCCTTTGAGCTGATGCCGAAAATATATTTTCTCTACGATTAAAAGACAAAACATATTCATTTATAATTTTACAGGATTTACCATTTTCACTGTTACCTAAAAAGACGTTCTTAAAAACCTTATAATCTTTTTTCCATTGTTTATTGGATTTTTTTGTGACTATAATCTGTTTCATATTAATTGGCTCTGTAGTCAACCAAAAATCCATATCTAACTGTGCGCTGGCAAATAAATTTATTTCCTTTTTCTCCATTGTATAACCGATCATTGAAATAACCAGTTCGTACCGACCGTTTGAAATATTCTTTATTGTATATAAACCATCTTTATCTGTAATTGCCCCTATGGATGTTTTGGAAATAAATACATTAACACCAATCAGTGGTTCACCTGTTTCTTTATCTACGATTTGACCATCAATACGTGACTGGCCTTTTAAAGTCACGATGGCCAATAGAATGACAAGCAGTTTCATCCATGAACGAAATTTCCAGTAAAAGGTATTTTGAAAATAAATCATACCAACCGAATATAAAAACAAAACCCCCTAATCTCGTTATTAGAAAAGAGGGTTTCTATCAAGTGCCCGATGCCGGACTTGAACCGGATGTTGAAGTACCAATGACAAGTGAAGAAACACCTGCAGGCTATCAGTCAGTTATATGGAATACCTGAAATAGCTTTGGTACACCAGTATCGGTAGGGATTTACTTTTATCAGATTCAGACCAAGGGTTTTGTTAAGACCCGAAAGATGGTATTGCTGAAATGAAACGCCTCTACCCTATTAAAAATGTGTACCACTTTTTTTGTCAAAAGATGTCAAACATTGTCATTCTGTGTACAAAAGAAGAACCCCCATTTCTGGGGGTTCTCTCCTCGATATTAGTACAACTAACACAAGTGTACCCGGAGCCGGACTTGAACCGGCACGGCTTATTCAGCCAACGGATTTTAAGTCCGTCATGTCTACCAATTCCATCACCCGGGCAATTATTATTTAATAGCAGGACGAGTCCTGCCGATCCTAGTCCCAACTCTTAGTGGGACGTAGATTGGAGGCGTCGGCCGGATTCGAACCGGCGAATGGCGGTTTTGCAAACCGATCCCTTAGACCACTTGGGTACGACGCCCTATTGCCGCTTCTTTAGTACCAATTCCTCATAAATAGGATACCAAACGATTCAAATAGCATAATTATTTCTATCGAATAGGGGCGGAAATTAGTGTGTTTTTTTAATCAGAACAATCAGGCAAATCGATATAATAACTCTCGTACCGATTCCATCTTGATGTTGAGATCATTGATAGTTTGTGTTTGAAGCCATAATTGGGCCGAAAGGGATAAAAAACCTACAATAATTAAACCATATAGGATTTTAGTATGCTTATCCATAGAACTCCTTTTAATTTACGAATAAATTGGATTAAATTTTAAAATGGAAATATCGATTTTAAATATGTATCAACGTCTAAGAGATTACCATGTACCCGTGCAAGTATTGGATGAGATTTTCTCAAATGAGAGTGATCTGAAAACCCTCAGCGATTCCTGGAAAGAATTAGAGGATGATGGACTCATGGGAGATGAAATTTCCGAAGAAATGTCAGCCGTCATTTTGGATGAATTGGAAGATGATTTAGTTCAGTCATTATCCGACGATATAAAAAAATAATTATATTTAATATTCTGTTTAATCTTTACCGGCAAAGCTCGATTATAGTGAACTTGAGATAAATTTTCTGCATCATTTTTTATTTTTAAAGCTTGAATAAATAATTTCTCATCAGATGCCTTTTGCCTTTCCAAGTCTAAATACATTTTGCATGACTCATGTGTTACATTCATTTTGGCCGATTTAAGTTCATCCAGATGGATAAGTGGATTCTGATCCAAACTTAATTTCATTCTGAGTACGGTTTTATAGGCATCATTCGGTTCAATTTGCTGAGAAAATAATACACCCCATAAAAGTATCGTTCCAAAAGTCATTCCGTTCCGAAATATTTTCATATCATACGAAAACCAAATAAACAATCAATGCCATAACACAATAGGCACATCCTGATGTGCGTCCAACAAATGATTTATTATTTTCAGCATCATCTTCTAATTGTTTTTCATTCGCTGAGTTTTTAATTATCTTTACTTTCGCTTTATCCTTACAGTTTTTTAACTCAACTAAATATGATGGTATCTCCCATATCTTAAGTGAACGTAATCCTTTCTTAGCTACTTTTTGAATTTTTTCCCCATTGCAAGGTGCTTCTTGATCTATCTCAAAACCAAATAAAATTGATACAAAGAATAAAAGTGGAAATAGTTTTACCACCCTAGCACCAAATGGATATTGAAAACAGGTAATTTTTTAATATCCATGGTAGGCCCATCAATCTTTTCTTTTTCCAATTTCCATTTTTTTTCGCTATATGAATTTTGAATAAATCCTGCTTTACCATCAACCGCTAACCATGAAAAAATATAATAACGAAATCCAATCATACTGGCCAATCCAAACCATCTTTTAGTCATTTCACCGTCTGTTGATAATTTTACCGAACTATTGCCATAACTTCCCAAAAGTGTATCCCAATCTCCTGATGAACTTTCTGCCGTTAACTTAACCGTTCCTTTATTATACATGGGAGCTAACATAAAACTTAATTCCATTTGTTTCCGGGGATAATAAAATGTTTCAAATGTCAGCATTCGATATGAAATGGTCCGTAGAAAACCTGAATCTCCTACTTTTCCAGAGTGGTAGGAATTTGAGCGGGCATAACCAACTCGAGCATTCGGGTAAAATTGATATTTAAATCCCCAATCAATAAGCATATTTTTACTGAATGCACTTAAAGATGGGATCACATTATTAGAGTCTGGATCGAGCATACCCAACGTTGGACTATAAAAACCACCCCCCAAATAAAATGATAATTTAGGTTGGGCAAATAAGGATGCAGACAGTATCACTAACCAAAATATGAACGGAGTAAGAGATTGAAGACGGTGATTCATTTCCAAAAATTACGATGTTTTTTACCTATTGTCATGATTTCTCCCATTCAGCATTAAAATGATTTAAATTTATCCATGACTCGTACACAATTCATTCTACTTACTGCCGTCTTTCTACAAGTACTCGCTGGTCAGGAAAAAACATATGTAATCAATGGTGAAGTTGCTTATGCCAATGGAAATTTAATAGGTGATGCAGTCGTAATGTTACTAGATACTACTGATAAAATGATACTGAAGACTCGTTCATCAAAAAAAATCTTAAAAAAGTATGGCGGTGGAAAATTCAAATTTGAGGATGTAACTAAAGGAAATTATTTTATTACTGTTGATTTAGGTACTCGTATTGGTATGAAAAAAACCATACAGATTGTAAATAAAGATATTGATCTCGGCACAATTTACAATGTTGTAGAATTTCCGAAGTATGAGATTGGAGATTACCCTGTGCCGAATCTTATCCAAATTCGTCCAATTTCTACAATCCCAGTCCCTTCAGATTCTATAAATATTCGCCATGTCATGGTAGAGTTATCTGGTAATGCGAACACGGTAATAGTTGATTCGATTGTTATAGATACAGTGTATTATACTGATGCTATGGATTTAACAAAATCATCATCATTAATGGATAACATTTACTGTATATACAATGATTACGGTATTTTTATTCATCAATCAAGATCCATGACAGACCGCATGAAAGAACTCCAAAATCGGGATGGCTTCATGGTTTTTCATAGTGGTGATACGCTTCAGTTTGATAATATCTTCTTTGAACCGGTCAAAAATAATCCTGAAGTAGGTACCTTTCATAAAGCAGACACAACGGCTGCTCCACGTTATCATGCCCTTAAGGATATTTATTACGTAAAAACAGGAAAATCATTTTTAGAAAATTCCGTCCGAAAAGGTTTTTATATAGGGTTGATCAGCCTTCTTAGTGGTGACTACGGTACCATTATAACTATGGTCCCAATTGTGACGTTGGGAAAGGTTGGTTACGATTGGTATAGAGACCTACGCTTAAATTATTTCATACCCAAGAATGAAAATGACCCTTTTCCACGGAATATGTTTGTCTTTTCTCTGCCTGAATGGTTATGGAATAAATCACAACCCATCATAAAACCCATCATGAATAGTAGAGTGATTAAATGGTGGAAAGGTAGGAAATTGCGAAAAGTTCAGAAAGAAGCGGCTAAGCGGAAATCCGGCTCCGACTGAGCGCCGGTACGCCAAACCATCGGACTATTTTGTCCGCCAGTTTCCATGAAATTTGTCCCAAGGCTAGCAAAGGACGGATTGGGCCCGAATTAACGATAATTTCACAGGATCCTTTTTTCAACGCTTTCAAAACCGCGTCGGCCACTTTTTGTGGTTGAGAAGAACCTAATAATGCGGGAGGTGCTAAATGTCCGTCATGAAACATCCCAGCTTCAGATATAAAACCGGGACAAATAACGGAGATATCTACCGGTGAATCTTTATATTCCTGACGCATCCCGTCAGACCACATGATTAATCCTGCCTTCGAAGCAGAATAAATTGAATTATATGCCACACCTTTTTTTCCTGCTAATGAAGCTATATTTATAATATGACCTGATTTTTGCTCAATAAATTTAGGAAGAATTGCGCGTGAGAGTTCTAGTGGTCCCCATAAGTTTGTTTTTAAAATTAATGAAATTTCATCCTTGCTGAGTCGGTCAAAATGCTGATAATGTTCAACACCGGCATTATTTACTAATACATGGATTGAGCCATGTTTCAGCCACACATCATTAATAAAATCTTCGACTCCATTTATGTTTGTTAAATCAAAGGGCTGTACATGGCAAATGCCTCCATTACTTTCAACCTCTGATTGGGTAATCTGAAGTCCTTTTTCACTTCGGGCAACAGCTATGATGGTCATACCCTTCTGGGCAAGGGATTTTGCGATATAGGGACCAATACCGCGGGATGCACCAGTGATAAGGGCTATTTTACCTTGTAATACCAATTATAGAGAGCCGGATAAAGCTTGAATTGCAGCTAACAATAAAGATGGATCTGTTGAATGGGGCGCATTCGCTGGATCAAGAAGATTCATTTCAGTTGCGGCCTCCATAAACATACCGGTATTGTAATAAGATTGGATGAGTGACATTCGCACATCTTTATAATCCACAGAAGTTTTATGGGAAAACTGATAATCTGCTTTACGGGATAATAAATCTATGGCAGCATCAATGGCATTACCATATTCATTCACTAATCTACCGGCAATTGCTTTACCAGCTAAGGCATCTAACCTTGTATTATCTGAGACGGAAGCATTGAATTTATCTAACAAGGTACTGAAGTCATAATATCCACCATAGTAATTTCGTTCGAAACTCGAAGCCCAACCCCGGCCTACCGTTGCTTCGGCATTAAGACTGTCGTAAGATTCATGGGTATTGGCAAAATTTATGGCTATCTGAAATTGAGAGGAACTCCCACTATAATCACTGTTTTCAAAAGCATCCCATCCATCTGAAATTGCTGAAATTATGTCAGTCGTTTTGTCCATAATTCCTGAGAGGGTTACTTTCATTGGATTTGTCTTAACCGAACTGTTATGATTAATAATTAATTGTTTGGTTACGCTCGTTGTTGTGGGTGAATATCGTATGGGAATCGCTTGAGATTCTCCTGGTTGGATTATATGGGAGGTCACACCATCAACAAAGGAGAAATCAATAGAAGAAACAGAAAAATCTATTTCCAAATCAAAACCGGAATCTGCATTATTGGTGACGGTTAAATCCATATCTTTATAACTGCCTTCTTCCACCATCCCAAACTCAAGGACATTGGGTGAATAAGTAAAAGAAACAGGGGATACCCCTTTACCATTTATATACATTTCAGCAAATGATTCTTCATTCGACACCGTTAGTTTTGCTGTATAAGATTCCACTGAAGAAGGTCGGAAGGTAATATGTATTTCCTTCGATTCATTTTTTTGCAGCGTCAGTACACCATTAAAATCCATCGTAAATTTAGGAGAATCCATAATATTAATTTCACCGATAAATGCACCCGTCGAATTATCTGTATTTTTTATGCGAACTTTCTGTGACATGATTTGATTCGCTTCAACTTTACCAAACTGAAGTTCGGTTGGTTCAAATATTATCTCAAAATGGGGATCCACTTTGTCTTCACAGGCGAACATGAAAAGAAGAAACGAAAAGGCTATGAGAAATATGTTCCGCAGATTCATCTGGATAATACCATTTTTTTGGTTTGGGAAAATCCATTGGATGAAATACGATAGAAATATATGCCGCTAACAGCTGGTGTACCCTTTTCATTGTTTCCATTCCATAAAATTTGATACCGGCCTGCGGGCTGAAATTGATTAACTAACGTAACCAATTCCCTTCCAAGAATATCGTAAATCATTAATGAAACAGATCCACTTTCAGGGAGATCATAATGGATCATTGTCTCCGGATTGAATGGATTAGGATAATTTTGAAACAATGCATATTCCGTTGGTATGAGTAAATTCTCATTTATGGCCAATGGCATACCGCTTCCACGACGAATTAAGGTATATTGGCCTAAATGGGAGCCAATTCCTTCGATCCTTTTTTTGTCATCAGAAACAAATGATCTTAATTCACGCCAGGACTCACCATCCCAATATCCAATGGACACATTTTCAGGATTATGGTGACCAACATCCATTGCTATTTGGACACCATTGGCCAGTTCTTTTCCCACAGGACTTACTGTATAAATTGAACTCAACTTTTCCGGTAATGAAGAAAGCATCATTGGGGTCGTCGGGTTCATATCATCACTGCCAATAATGATATAACTATTTTCAGGTAAACTATTTTCCGGAATGTTCATAATAAATTTATCGTCCCTGGAAACAATATCACCCCCAACTTTTGCCAATGTATAATTCACATTGTATGTAAAAGTCGTATCAATATTATCCCTGCCGTATAGAAAAGTACCTCTGGCATTAATATCCAAAGCACCGCTAGTAAATATCCGATAATTTTCTGTAACCAAAATACTGTCATTTCCTGCCATAGATTGGGAACTAAGAATGGTTTCAATTCCATTATTTTTAGCAGTAATGACCATATTATCGGCACCCATAACAGAATTCCCAATAATGAATAAGTTTAGTTCATCTGTGAAGACTGAATTCTGCATAAACCCAGCGTTCAAATCGGGAATTGTTGAATCGGAAATATAAAATGATGCACGCATAACATAATTCCAACCATCAAGGGAGGTTCCACTGATGGTAAAACCCTGGAAAGGGGCCAAAACACCGCTGCCATTATAATTATATGCATAGGTATAATTGTCGCCATTCACATTTTTATCCATGGCAAAGTAGGTTCCTACCGTATCATCATCAACAATACCAATAACAATTTCCCCAAGGTTGGATAACTTGTCTTTATAGGGGGTCATATCAATAACAGTCCAGTTGCCCGTGAGACCTGACCTTTGGGTAGACCAATGGATTGGTTCCACTACATTTTCAACATTTCCATCATCGTCTAAAATATTCCACACATGGATATTAAAATCTTTATCGGCTCCAGCCGGTGTTTCTGAACCGGTAAATTCCTGATCAAAGCCTACAACCAAACTTATTTCAACTAATTGGTTGATGGCCATTTTTGGATCAAATTTGACACCCCATCCCCAACCAGTATGATTATTCCCCCAACCAAGATAACCAAATTGACTCCCGTCTGACGTTGTGAATAAATCTGCTGATCCATCATCATGGGCAATTTCTACAAAACCCGTCCAACCCGATGCATCTATTCCTGTGGATACATAATCATACTTCATGGAAGTGTTTTGCTGATTCACCACAACAAAAACTGCGGTCCTTACTTTGAGGGAATCTTCGTGATAGACTAAATGTTTTACCTCGTTAGAAAGTGTATTTACAACTGCAGATGAATCATTGAATTCTATGGATCGAAAATGGGGCGTCCCACTGGATGTTGCAGTAAATGTAATTTCCATTGAATCAACAGACGATTGGTATTCGACATAATTTGGAGAATAATTCATGAGAGAATTACCGGCCGATTCCACATTACCCGATATGTGTTTTTCGGTTGACCGGGCTTTCATGGGAAGCCATATATCATATCCATATTTTGGATCAAGTTCTTTATAATCCAAATAATTAGCAGTAAACCAATCCACGAGCCATTCTCGATATGATTTTCCCACACTGTGATTGGTTAACAATTGATCAAATGCGCTCCAACTCTGCATTGCATTACCCCCGGCATTGAGCTGGACAAACTCTTTGATCGCTCCATCTCCCAATTGTTCCACATAATAGACTGTAAATAAAGATGCCATGGCATAATGGGCTGCATCGGACACCCATGCCCACCCAATTTGATCTGCCTGATTTAAATAATGCCCATGGGAAATATAATCACCCCCACAGACAATGGTGGCCATTTCACTCAATCCCTCATTGAATTGAACTGTTTCATATTTATCATAATTATAATGGATTAAATGCTGCAATTCATGGGATAGTGTACCTTGAACGTAAGACACACTTGAGTGCGTATCTAAATAAACAATATCTCGTTGATTGCTTCCAGATTGATTGGTTTGATCTTGTCCTGTGAAGTATCCGCCTGCACCAGAGAAAATATCCGCAAATAAAAAATCTACAATGCCATCGCCGTCGTAATTTGGCGGTGATCCAAAATATTCCAATTCTAAATCGTATATGCCTTTAGAGGAATCTCGGGAACCTGCTGGCGTACTTTCTTCCAACAATTTTAAGTAATCTGCTGCCAGTGATGCGGATATATTTGATGAACTTGATAGTTCGACTGTATCCGCCCAAATGGCTGTGTAACTCCCCTTTGCCAGCATTTCTGCTACCACTTCCTCACTTTTCGTCCCGCCGGACCCGTCATCAACCATCACCCAAAAATTTTGAATATCTCCCACATTTGCAGATTTATAACGGACCGGTGGAATTTGCATTCGACCATACACATCCGGGTATTCCGATTTCATTCTCGCCATGTGGTTTTCCATAAACTCATCAGTAATCGTTGGAACCGCACACAACGGTAGAATCGGTGCCTCTTTTATATAATCAATGGGACCGGAGCTTATGGTGGCCCGACGATCCTGAGCAGGAATCATACTCGTCAATATACTTATGATCAATATGGTTATGTATTTATTCACAATTGGGTTACCTCGAGGGAGCAAAATTATAATTTATCATTCCCTGAACCAACTTCTTATTTTGTTTTTTCTCTCGGGAGCCTCTCATCCATATCCGCAACCACATATGCCATAACAGCCATGGTTGCCACACATCGATTAAATTCATCCTCATCTAATTTATCCCAAGTATCCGCATTGGTGTGATGATACCAAAAATATTTAGAACCCTCAACTCTCAACCCCATACCGGGAACTCCTTCACGCATGATCGGTCCAATATCAGCTCCACCACCGCCTTTCGTAATAATACCAGATTCTATTGGTGTCAATAGGGTACCAATATCCTGCAATATGGCTAATGCATCATCACTTCCACTAAATCCAAATCCACTGGGTTTAAATACACCCGCATCGGATTCTATGGCTAAAATATGATTATCCAATGATGCCTTATGGGCATCCCTATACGCGTTGCCGCCCCGTAATCCGTTTTCTTCATTTGTCCATAAAACCACCCGAACGGTTCGTTTTGGACGAAGACCCAAATCCTTCATCAATTTTACCGCCTGCCAGGCAGCAACACATCCGCCGCCGTCATCCATGGCACCCTGACCTACATCCCAGGAATCAATATGGCCACCCATAACAATCACCTCATCAGGATACACACTGCCTTTGATTTCCGCCACCACATTTCTTGAGGGCGAATCATCTTCGTAATGACCTTCCATCTGTAATTTAATTTTAACCATTTGACCTCGGGATGCCATTCGACCAATCATGGCTGCATCCTCTACCGTAATTGCAGCGTGGGGGATTTTTTCTACGCCATCTTTATAATGGCTATTTCCTGTATGGGGCGTATTCATAGAAAAAGGACCCACCGATCGAATAATACTGGCCACAGCTCCCACCTCCGCTGCCGCGATGGCTCCTCGAGAACGATACTGTACCGTTTTTCCGTAATTGGTAAATGGAACATTAAAGAGGACTATTTTTCCTTTTGCTTCATTGGCTTTTTCCGTTAATTCATCAAAACTCCCCACCACCATAACTTCCGCCGTAATTCCCGATGGTGGTGTACCAATACTTCCACCAAGTCCCAGCATGGCCATATCCTTTTTCCAGGGAGCAATCATTTGAGCTGATTCATTCCCGCGAACCCACTTGGGAACCATTACATGTTCCCCATGAACGTTTTCTAATCCATCTTTCTCCATTTCCGACAGAATCCAATCAATGGCATTTTCTAAATTTTCACTACCGCTAATCCGAGGACCAAAAGTTTCACACATTTCTCCTAATCGGAGAAATCCAGCCGTATCGGCCATGGCCACATCAATCAATTTTTGGCCATCTGATTGATGTTGTTTTGCAATAGACCCTAAGACAAAGTCTGATGTACCTGACGAAGATTCGTGTGATATCTCAACAAATCTTATATCTTGTTTCGAAGCTTGTGGCGGTTGGCATCCAATGAGTATTGGGAATAAAAGGGTAATAAAATATGTTTTCATATGTTCTCCAGAATTAGGTTGAAAATACGTTAAATATCATCATTAAAAATGGAATGTTAAAACACCGACCATAATCAATATGAAATAGTTCACCAATACGGCAGCACCTGCATAATCTTTAGCAAATCGCTGACCGAATATTAGTGCAACTAAATTAATTCCACAAAGCAATAGACCATAAAGGA
>Ga0302133_10001879_pt1 | contig 13018 bp, 17 predicted proteins | sample CB9_331_MG_FD_203121 | JGI IMG/M metagenome (GOLD analysis project Ga0302133, IMG submission 203121) | Marine microbial communities from Western Arctic Ocean, Canada - CB9_33.1 | ecosystem: Environmental > Aquatic > Marine > Oceanic | place: Canada: Western Arctic Ocean | collected 2017-09-19 | reverse complement strand
GCGTTCAGAAGTGGGGTATTATCCGCAACATGATTGACCATCTAGAAGCCTTACAGTTCATGCACGACAACTGTGAGCAACTTGCTGAAGCGAAAGCCCAGAAGGAGCAACTCAAGGAGTTTAAAAAGATTGAAGCAGCCCGTCTGTTTCTTCTTGCCCCTAAAGGGTCTGTGGCTGATAGACAAGCCCACGCTTTGACACAGGGGTCATACCTAATTGTCGTTGACGGAGAGAAGGAAGCGATAAGGAAAGAACATTTACTCGCCATGCAGTTTAAAACGATGGAGGCTACGATAGAAGTGTGGCGAACTATGCAAGCGAATGCTCGAACGGAATCAAGGATTTTATAATGAATCCAGACGAGTTGACTGAAGAGCAGTGGTATCATAACGATCAACTACTGCAACAACAACAGGAGAACGAAGCACAGATGGACTTTAAACCTAAAGATAACCAAATTCGACTGTACCACAATAGTTTCAAAACTCTTGATAAGCACCCAGATTGGACGGGTGACGGTATGGCGAAGGGGGTTGTAGTCAAGGTAGCAGGTTGGAACAACACCTCCCAAAATGGAAAGGACTATGTTAAAGTTGACATAGACTTTGACCCTGACGCTTATAAGAGGAACGGCGGAGATCGCTCAGAAACCCCTCAGAAGTCGATGGATGCTGGGAGCCAGTGGGATTAACATGACAGACGAGTCGTTTACTCATACTGTTTTCTTTGCTAACGGGGAGACTCAAGGTATAGACTTCTTTCCTGAAGGACATATCTACAGGCTCTCCGGTAGTGAGGAGGTTATCCCATCCGCAACCCAGATACTTGGGGTTATAGCAAAACCCGCTCTTGTATATTGGTCTGCTCTTGAGGCAAGCAAGTATTTCAAGAAGCAGGTTGTAGAGGTGACCGCCCCAACGGAGATGCCTTTGTACTCCCTAAGCGGTCTGTCGGTAGATGAGGTTGCTAAGGGTATGGTGGAGTCGCATAGGACTATTGCAAGCGATGCAGCCGATATAGGAACTTCTGTTCATAAGTACATTGAGGAGTGCATTAAGTTTAAACTAAGGGGTAAGGATGCACTGACCTACGATTCCTTACCGGACGAGCCAGATAACAAGCAAGCGCAAAATTCTATCAGCGCCTTCAGGAAGTGGTACGCAGACAACAACGTCAAGTTCATCTCCGCAGAGGAGAAGGTATACCATCCTGAACTGAAGTATGCTGGGACTGTGGATGCTGTAGCAGAAGTTAATGACGAGTTCTGTGTGATCGACTTTAAAACTTCCAGTAAGACTTACCCGGAACATCACATTCAATGTGCAGCCTATGCTAAGGCGATTGAATTAATCTATGATCGAGAGGTCGAGTGTACCTACATTCTTAGGCTCGATAAGAAAACTGGCAAATGCCAAGTGAGTAGGTCAGATCAGATAGGAGAGGACTTTGTAGCCTTTCGCGCTGCAATAGCCTTACAACGCAGACTAAAAGGAGGGCTTCATCGTGGCAAACGTAAAAATTCTGGCTGAGATGCTTTGTTTCCATGTGGATGCTGCGGTAGCAGTGTCTGAGTACCTTCTTGATGAAGGAGAACAACTGCCTGTTATAAAAGCGATCTTGAAAAAGAGAGGTTCTGAGTCAGAATCAGTTGAGCAACACGCTCTGTGGGAGACAGTGAAAGACCTTCTGGATAAGCCAAGCCTTATTAATTGATGAGCGGACAGTTCCTAAGAAAGGCGGTAAACGACCACTGTAAGGAATGTATCTACGACCCTGTTGAGGATGGTACATGGCTTAAACAGGTCGAAAACTGTGAGATGCACACCTGCCCCCTATGGAGGGTTAGGCCAGTGACGCAAACCTCAAAAAACGGCCTTAAAGGCCATTCAAATGACCTTGGAGAGCAGATATAATGAACCTACTGGTTATCGGTGACCCTCATGCAAACCCAGACTATGACAATGATAGATTTACAGGGTTGGGGGAGTACATCGCTCAGGAGAAACCGGAGTATGTGGTGTGCCTTGGGGACATGGCTGACCTGCCTTCCCTATCTTCCTACGACAGGGGGACAAAGGGGTTTGAGGGTAGGCGGTACAGTAAGGACGTTGCGGCAGTAATTGATGCCCAAGAAAAACTGTTCGCTCCCATAAAAGAACTTAATAGGATGTTGTTAAAAAAGAAAGTCAAGCAGTACAAGCCTAAACTCTACATGACATTAGGCAACCATGAGGACAGAATAACTAGGGCTATCAATAGTTCGCCTGAACTAGACGGCGCAATATCTATTGATGATCTTCAGTACAAGAAGTTTGGCTGGAAGTGTACTCCATTCAAGGAGTGCTTAACCATAAAGGGTATCTCGTTCAGCCACTACTTTACAACCGGGGCAATGGGCCGCCCTATCTCAGGCACTAACATAGGTAACTCAATGATGAACAAATTACATTGCTCTGCTGTGCAGGGACATAGCCACCTTATCAGCCACCAAGAATCCACCAAGCCTGATGGACAAAAGATATTCGGACTGAGTGCGGGGTGCTATTCTCACCCTTACTACTCAGAGAACTGGTGTAGGGATACAGAGTATCAGTGGTGGAGAGGCGTAATCACTTTGGAGGGTCTGGATGGCGAGGGGTACTACGATGCCATACATTCGATTACCCAGAGAGCAATACTGCGGTGAACATTGTACTCAACAGTGCAGAGCAAATTGTTTGTAAGTCTCTTGCTCTTATGAGATACGAGATTGCTAGGGCAGTTGGAAGGAAGGATCAGCAGATAGGTAACCAACCATCATGGCAAACTGATGAGGATGGTATAGGCGGGGAAATTGCAGTAAGCCGTGTGCTAAACGTATACCCAAGCCTTGTGTTAAAACCGGATGCTGGATGGGACATACTGTACAACGGACATAAGATAGATGTGAAAACTACGAGGTACAAAGCAGGAAGGCTGCTGGCTAAATTAAACGCCAGAGATGACGAGGTTAGCATTTATTTGCTAGTAACTGGAGTGTTCCCCGAATATACTATTGTAGGATACGCTACGAAAGAACAACTTATAGCGAAAGAGAATATCATCGACTTGGGACACGGCCAAGGCTATGGATTAACTCAGGATAAGTTACTGAATATAGCCGATCTGTACGCAAGAGTTACTTGATAAACCCATCTAAAGCACAGGAAGAGGAGTGGGCTGAGAGTAGAAGGATGCACTTTGGACTGTACTGCTGGAAGCGTAAACTACAACAGGCTCCTAGCGGCGCTTTCTGGAGTGCTATATTTGAAAAGCAGTGGGGGATTCCACTTGCGAAATTCGCTGAACAGCAACGACAGCGCCAGAAGGAAAGCGAGTAAGGCCATAGTAGATAGGAGGGTCACCCTCCCCTGTGAAATCATCTGGGTCTTTCGTATTGGCGATCAGGATCGTGTCATCATCCTGACTTATTAGCCATCCAACAGAAAAAAGGGTGGGGCAAGATATCTCCTGCTCCCACCCTGCTGTTGCGATTATGTCGCGCCATTCGACTACGACTAATTCTTTTTCTTTCTTTCCAGTGGGCCGGGCAGTATCCATCCTAGTACCATAGGTGCTAAAACAATTAAAATCAAAGCCCATCCACCCATCTGGATAAGTGAACCCAACAATGACCAAAAATTATCTGGTGCGCAATCCATATTACCTCCTGTCGTACTGTGCGATATCTCCGTCACCACATCGGTCACAAAGGCACTCGTCATGGCTCCCGCTATGGGAGCAAGTACACCCCCCGATAAGACAGTCCCCGCAGTCGCACCCAATGCCGCTCCCGTTGCTACGACCGTTGCTTTCTTTACTGTTGTACATCCTACTGCGAGTCCACAGATGGCGATGGTGAGCCATAGACTGCGGCCAGTACGAATAGAACTGCCACTGCTATCGTTATGCCCCATTTTGCTTTCGGACTTAATGCTTGAAACTTTGCCCACATAAATATCTCCTATCCTATTTTAATTGATGACCCACATCCACAACTTGATATATGTTGAGGTGGTTCGACTACAAATCCAGTGTTGAATGCAGTTTCATCCAACGTCAACTTACCCCCTATCAAATATGTCTGAGACGTCTGGTCTGCGAATATCACGTTGGCTGTCCCGCCAATACTCAATGCGTCTGAACTCATCAAGTCCACTTTGCTTAAAACAACGGTCGCACCACCGCATCCACCACCCACTAACCCAATCTCTAATAACTCGCCATCCTTTAACAAGTCGTTCAAGTGCGCCTGTGCTGGCTCTGTGACATTCATTCATTTATTCTCTCTTGGATACGCCACATAAGTCTAGTGGTTGTCCTAGTCATCACGCATGGAACAAGAGCGTGGACAAAAGCACAAGCACTCCCAACCAACAGACAGCCAGAATAATACATTGCTTTTCGTAAGTGTTGCAGATACGTTTCATTTTGTTCCTTTAGGTGGCTATCCATTGTCTCGTATAACTCCTCGTAGATCGTTCTCATGTCCACACCAAGGGCAAAACCATTTGCGTGGTTCCATAAATTCTTCAACAGCAATGCTCCACCAACCCTTGCAGAACGAGCAAACAAAGTGGTGGATTATCTCAGTGTTCATTTGATTATACTGGCAACAACCTCGTTACCTTCCCAGTTAGTTTTTAACTCTACTGTACGTTTTTCACAGGCATAGCGAGTTGTTCCAGTATCATTATCTTTCCAGCCGTTACGTTTCAGTGTTCGTTTCATTTGCAAGCACCCACTCATACCCATACGCTCCCAACCAGAAGAGGTTTCATGGTGACCCATAAACTCTATCACAGAGCCATTAAGGTATAAGACAAGAATGATCATTGTTAATTGCATTATATTGTATTATTTCCGTTAGCCTTCATCTCAGCCTGTTTATCCTTGAGCGCCTCAACATGACGTTCTAGGTTCTCTATTCGCTGTTTGAAAAAGTCCAGCGTCAATGCCTGTTGCTGATCGTATGGTGCTTTGCCAGTTTCTATAACAACTTGTAGTTTAGAAAACTCTTTTGCTAGATGTTCTAACAACATAAATTGTTCAGCGTCTGCCGGGAGCGCACCGAGTTCACCTCTAGGCCACTTGATCCTGAAGTTTTCATTCTGCTCCACTGACTTCTGCATTAGGATTTGATTGGTTTCTAATTTGTTCAGTCTTTCCTGTAATCCGAACCAAGCCCATGTTCCTAGTGCAACCGCTGTTGCCAATCCAATTAAATTCCGTATCGGTAGCCCGACGCTCGTATGATCAGATAAACTTACAGTTTCTTTACTCATTTTTTGTCGTTAAAGAGTTGAAATAGTGTGCGTACTTTCTCCTTTAGTGTTTCTACATCTGTCCAGAGTCTGCTTAGTACAAAAATTAATGTAACCAGACCTATGAAGATAGGCCATAAAGTCCCAAGGATATCAACCAGTACAAGACTATCATTCACTTAGCCATCTTCATTTCAAGTCTGTTAATACAATCTATAATTCTATCCACTGCTGTATCAAAGTCTTTCTTGCTAACGTACTCTGTCTGAACAATTGTTATTCTTTCGTGCAATCTCTTATCCTCTGCTGCAAGCCGGTCAGTTAGGGCAAATATCCTACGCAAGATGAATCCACCAAGCAGTACCATACCTCCGAACATCATATCGAATAGAACTGGCGCTTCCACTAGGCCTCATTCCATTTGACAGCAGGTGGTGGCTTAGGAAAGTTTGGGTTAGGGTTTAGACTGAACGACATACCCGGCTCACTAGCACCGTTCCACATGATGCATGATTCTTCCGCATCCTTGCTTGACTTAGTGACCACTAGCGTAGAGGTGGACTTATCCTTGTTGGTAAACCACACCATCGTAGTAGCAGGACTCATATAGGACATCATCACCGGAGCCTCCTGATAGTCCTGTGCTAGTAGTTCTATTACCCTAGCGAAACTAGGGAAGCAGTGAAGCAGGATAGGGACTTGTTTGTCTACCATGTCCTTTGGTCTTTCCACCTGTGCTAACAGGGGTGTGCTGATAAGGGCTAGTGTTAGTAGTATGTTTTTAAGGCATTGCATCAAGGAGTCCCTCAACTTTCCTACTAACCCCTTCTGGGAGTAGTGTTTTTTCTTTATAAGGCATGGAGTCAGGCTGCTGTGGTGTGAATGTCGCTTTTATCAAGTTAGAAAGCCTTAGAAGGACTGTAGCATCTTTTGGAAATCTGCTGTGGTACGTCCCATGCAACTCCTTTAAGACGGCTGATAGTTCTGCTGGCTCTGACACGGTTAGTAAGCGATTCATTTCTTCTGCAACAATCCTGTTGTTTGACTTGCTAACAAACCTAGAAAGTTCAACCATATCCCTCGCTGCTGCAAACTCTGGGGAGAATTTGTATGCGGGTATCTTCGCAAACAACCTCCATAGGTATCCATTAAAATCAGAGGGAACCATAGATTTTCCAATAGTAGGATCAGCAAATGCAGAGGCCATTTCATTGCCTCTTTTTAAGTTATGTAACTCTGCCAGAACATCTCCGAAAGTGTCTGTGTCAGGAAACATAGGCTCTATCTTTCTCCTAATACTATTATTAGAAAGTATCTGTTCTGGAGTTATGTTTTGTGACTCTATCTGTTCAATCAAACTGGATTTAAATACCCTTTGCTGGTCAGGGGTGTAACTATTGTAGATTTCCTTTACCTGAATAGGGCTAGTGGCATCGCTTGTAAGTGCGGTTCTACCAAACTCTGATGCTTTCTCCACGCCCTTATGGGTAGAGAATTTTGCATCGGCTAGGCTAAAACTGTCGGGTGCGGTGGCTTTGAGTTTTGCATCATAAGTATCTCTTAAAGTTGATAAAGTGCCGTATTCTTTTCCGCCAGCCTTCTTTGCCTCTGTCACCAAGGTATCCAATGCGTGTCTGATATCATGCAGTGTTTTTATGTCTGCGGCAGCATTCTTATTCTCTCCTATGTATCTCTTGTTACCAGTCGAGTCTGTTTCGACTACTAGTTGGCCCTTTTTGTCACCAGACCCATGTTTTAGAAGTTTCCATCCCCTTTCCCTTAAACTAGAAGCATTATCCCCCCAAGTTGATTTTGGAATGTACCGCTGACCCTTTGTAAACATCTCGTAGGTGGGTAAATGCTGGCTTATCCCATGAACAGTCCTGTCCCAATCCCGAGAACCAATATCATCACCCCTGCTGTGAACTGCCTTTTTGTAGGCTGCTTTAAGCGATGGACTATCCTCAAACATCTCTACAAATCCCGGCCTATTCCTTGTTCCTGAAAGGCCCACAGAGATAACTTCTCCAGCATCGTCAAAGTAGGAGGTATTATAATACTCTTCCCATATTGGCCTACTTCTAGATTCAATCTTTGTCAGCGCCCTTTCCCCGGTGAAGGGTATCGGCGGGTTATCAATAAGTCCTCTTCTTAATGAGTGTGACACTAATTCTGGACTCAGCGCCTTTCTTGCCCCTAGGCGTCCAGCAGTCACTCCTCCTCCAACAGGCGCTTCACCCATTGCCCATCTAGCCAGACCGGGTAGCACAGGCTCTGATATAGACCTTCCTGTGTTTGGGTCAACCGTGGTTCTTCCAAGACTTTCAAATAGCATCTTGTTAGTGTTCGGCGCTACATTAGTTTCGCCGCGAGGAACCCCAGCGGTTGGAGACAGCCTCATAGGTGTTCCCCATATGTCGCTGTAGAATGGCTCATCCATTAAGGTGAACTTCCCTACACTGGGGGCTGATGTTTCTCCAGCCTTTCTAGCATTCAGCAGTCTTGACTGATCGGCTATGTCTCCCAAACTTCCCTGCATAGCAGACAGCACCATTTCCTGCCCTCGTTTAGCAAGCGTGGTTGGGCCGATATCTCCTCTCGATTTCCATGCGTTGCCGATTCCAGCAAGGCCACCAATCAACGGAGGTGCTGCCCCGCCCAGTAAAGCACCAAAATTCCCTGACCTAATACCACTAGGCGCTCTTTCTTCTAAAGAGCCTTCTCCTACACCAAGCCCATATCCAGCGCCTAAAGCGCCGCCTTTACCGGCAGACTCTAGGGTTTGTTTAGGCAGGGTTGTGGAACCCATCCTAAAAGGATGCAAGGTTTCCTGCATTCCTGTGACATAACTAGGTTTAGATGCCGCTCTTTGCATCGCTCCATACTGTCCTAGAGTTTTTGCAGAAGGCTCTACGGAGGCGACTCCCAGCCTGTTCCTGAGTGCGGCTTTAGCCACATGAGCCGCTGCGGCGGCGGATAGTAAGCCTTTAGCGGGGTTAACTATTGCATCAATAACTACTGGCAATGCAGCACCGACTGTTTCAGCGCCAATGGCTAAGTAAGGGTACTTGAGACTAAGCATATCCAATAGACCTCTTTGGTATGCTACTCCTTTTTTTACGGCTTCAGGATCACCACCGGACATAAACCCCTGTACAGTTCCAGCGATCTCATCTGTGGTTCCAAGGCTTCCTCCACTAGCAATATGGGCGGCTACACCTCCAGCGATCTCCCCCCAACTCATATCATACTGTCTGCGTAACGCCTCTCTTGTTATTGCGGAGCGCTGTTGGTCAGTGAAAGGACTGCCCTCAGCCTTAAATACTTCTGGGTAGAGTAGAAGTTTTATCGTTCTACCATCCCTGAGAACCACATCAACAGGCCGTCTACGCGCAGTCGCAAGCATGGAAGCGCCTTCCGTTCCTATACCCTCACTTTTGTAACCTTGTGTCATGGCGATAACCTAGATGGTACTGTCCTTTTGCGGGGCATCAAAGTTAATGTAGGATCGACTTCAGCATTGGGTTTAGCGCCACCCGCATCCAGAGCGTCTAACATATCCGGTGCAGACCCAGTGGTGTTGATTCCTTCAGTTGGTGGTTCAATCCTACGAATATTGCCTTCTCCGTCCATTAACCTAGCCTTATCCCCATTCCACTTGTATTCAGTCATTCTATCGTATAAAGACTCGCTCGCCTTTTTCGGGAAAACTGTTTCAAATTGGAGTACCCCACCTGTCCATGCCTTTGGCGCGGTAATGGATTCATACATTTCCTTTCTGGTTAAAAGAAAGGTCTCAAATGCGTTACTGTACTCCTCAAAAACCGTTTCGGCTATGTACGCTAATTGATCTCTTTCCCAACCGGTCAAGAACTTCTTTTTACCTGTCAACAAACTCTGCTTTAACTTCTTTATCTCATCTGACCATCCTCCTAAACCGCTTTGGATAGTTTCTATATCCGACTGACGAATAACACCAGTAGGGTCTTTCAGTTTTTCAAGAGATTTTATAGCATCCAAATCCCCCCCGCTTGTTGAATTATTTAAGGCTGCGTATATGGTGTTTACCATTCTTTTTGTTCCATTGAAAGCGAGAACTTCCTTTGAAATAACCTTCGCCTCTTCAACCCTTCTTTTTTCCTGTCCAGTAGGCGTGTAACGCGCCTCGTTGATAGTTTCCCCTATCATTAGATTGCCGTCATCATCTATGGTGTCAGGCATTTTTGCTGAAACCCATGTTACATCTAAGCCCGGTGGCGGCTTCGACAGGTCAAAAGTGTCCTTTGGTCTGTCCGGAGCATCTCCGTAGTTGAGGTATTGGTAACCAGTTTCCTTCGCATCGTTGTACTCTTCAACAGAATTAATCGCCAACGGAACCCCAAGTTCATTGTATAATACACCGGGCATTGTAGTGGGGTACTTCCAATCTGGATTGGCTTGCTCTATCTTATCAGTCATAGCGTCGATAGTTGCTGAGCCTATTTCATTATCTGCAAAAAACTGATACATATCTCCAAAGTTAGTGAACCCGTCCATCGCCTCTAAAACTTGTTGCGTATCACCAGCGTCCTGCACCCTAGTTTTCTCTGCTTGACCGTATGCCTTTTCAACAGCATCCATAGTATCTTTCAGATCAACTGACAACTTTTCTGTACTTACTTGGGCTAGGACTCCCTCCTTCACCTCATTTACTGAGAGCGCTGGATCAGTCATGTAACCGGCGATTATTTCATTCACCCTACGGTTTTGTCCAACCTTAAACTCGTCAGGCAATGTGTATCCATGCTCAGGCTCCATCATTTTGGCCTGATCTTTCAATTTAACATAGACAGCATTACCCTCCTTGTCATACATTGCAACCATATCATCCTCACTAATCAGATTTGAATAGGCGGATTGAAGCGCTGCTACTACCTTATGGTTTGTAATACCATTATTTTTAATAAATGATTGGAAATCTTTGTTTGTTTTTAAGTTTCCAGATAGGAATAATTCTCTTGCCTTAGTTAGAGCGCCAGATATTTCTACGTCTGAGGTAGCCGCTCTACTAGCATCAATATCCCCTCTGTTTACCCTATACCCGACCTCCCGCTCTTTCTCTAGATCATCTCCCTCTCTCCGAAAGATGGTATCATAGTTTTTATTAGCCTCATTCCAACGATACATGGGTATCTTCTTGCCCTTATCAAAAGCAGCAAACCTGTCGGCTAGATACTTAAAAGTATCTCCGCTAAGATTCTTTCTCTTAGTGAAAAGCACAAGGTCGTCCATAGTTTCACCGGGATTATGCAGCCACTCATCCCAAGCCAATTCCTTTTCTATGTCTACTGCATCTACGTCTGGTTTAGTTGACGTTGTGCCTCGTCTTGATGGGCCGCTTCTAGCCCTAGGCCGTCCCGGTCTACCCTTTAAATTAGAGACAAGCATATCTAGGCTATCAGTAAACGACTCTTCCTTTCGCAGCATCTTATTAAACTTATCCTCGTCAAGAAGTTGTGCTTGTTTTTTTAATACTTCTTGGTTATACTGCCCTTGCGCCTTACCCCGTATGTTCGATTCCTGCGGGTTGTATTGGGATGGCAGCATTTGTGGAGGCTCGCTCTGTCCAAAGGTATAGTCTTTTTCCCTCTGAGCGGCTTCTATCGTTGCTAAAGCGCGCTGAAACCTCTCCTCTTCAGATAATTGTTCGTCAAGTAAACCCATTAGTTCTCCACCTCTTTAAGAAGGGTATATCAGGGACATTGAAATCTTCTAGGGTCGCCATTGTGTTTTTAGGGCCAGAAGATACATCAAATATAGAAGTTTTTAGATCGGTAGGTTTGCCGACTACCGCCCCCGGAGGGGCAGACGTTTGGCTAGGAGTTCCTAGCGCCAACTCTTGCCAGAGCGCTTGTTGCTTTGCCTTTTCATCCTCTATTTTCTGCCATCTACCTAATGCTGTGTTGTAACCAGCAGAGTCGTATGTGCGCGGCTTGTACCGATCTTTATTAGCCATAGGGTCAAAATCCCATCCCCCGCTTGGATCAAACCTTGTTATCCCATATCCACTTTCTTTACCCGGGTGCATTCCAGACCCTCCCGTGGCATAAAGGGGAATTTCGCGCAATCCCCGCATCGCTCCTGTTTGAGTCTGAACACCGCTTGTTGGCTTTCCTACCGTAAAAAAATCACTCGTCTGAGGCTCTGGATTAGGCTGCCCAAACTTCCATTTCCAATCATCAAACATTACAGTACACCGTAGTTAACGTGCTTGATGCCTTCAACCTCTACCACTGCATCAGGTCTGGTGATCTCAATCTCTTGAGCGATTACGCCTCGACTTCTAGTGTTGGAGCCTTTGAAGTTATAGGTATAGACGTTATGACCATTCCAAGTTCCATCAAACTCAACGTTCTCTTTCATCCTAGAGTCAGACATTCCGTAGAGAGATGCGGCGATACCCACTGCTTGCCCAAGTTGATCCATACCGCTCTTACCCGGTGAGGTCTGGGTGGTAGTCCCGCCATAATTACCAGTAACCATCTTCATGTAGTTAGACAACTGCTGTTGTGGAGCATTAGCCTCGTACTGGTATCTAGCCATATCACTATCCATAGTCGCTTGAGTCATCGCCCTACGCTGTGCGCCAACATCTCCCATAGCACCATACATATTAAGCGGGGCTGACATGATTGATGGATACATCTGCTGCCCGTATTGCTGCTGACCAATGATCTGGTTAGCGGCAGGGAGCCTTTGTCCTTGAGCGCTCTGATAGGCGCCTGAATACATATCAGCAAGTGGCTTAGTTAGGCCAGACTTAACTGCATTTGTTACAGCCTTATCCTGCTCTAGTCCAGCACGACTTGATCCACCGGGCTGGTGCATTACCTGTTGCTGTCTGATTCCGGGAAGTATATTCTGTTGTAGATTTCCAATAACACCCTGAGTTAGGGCGTTCTCCATTGCATTATATGGAGTGCCAGCACCAGTCCTGACATTACCTGCCAATAGGTCTGATGACTGTTGTGGATTAAACCCTGTATACCCACCCAGACTACGCATGAGAGCGCCTTCACCACCCGCTTGCATACCAGCAGCCCTTGGCCCCTTAGCATAGTTAACCGCTTGCTGTTGGGCATAGGTCTGCAATGGGTCAAACCCTGCTAACGTTTCATTAGGGTAATAACCGGGCGCACCTTGATCGAAGATGTTCTTAGCCTGTTCAAAGCCACCTGTTAGATAGCCTTTCTGTTCAGCCCAAGGCTCGGTTTCTGATGTGCTTACTTGTGTTCCGCCGCCCATATTATATTCCTCTTTTAAGTAATTTCATCTTGTTCACTATCCTTACCACCATCACGGACAATCTCCTCTTCCTCTTCTTCCTCTTCTGAAAACAGGTCTTCAGGAGCGGTTACATTCATAGGCCCAAAGGGTGCGCCAAAATACTGTACTGGCTGTCTATTGATCTCAGGTGGTTGGTAGTTCAAAAGGTTGTCAGGCATGGGGAACTGTTCCATATATTCTTGTGTTCCCGGTTGATACAATAATCCACCCATACCAGAAAAGGGGCTATAGGTTTGTAGTGGATCAAACTCTGAAAATGGGCCGTTAGATAGCATATACTGTGACATATCCTGTGCGTGGGGTGCTTCATACGCATGGGTCAACTGAGGGAAGTACCTATTTGGAAATGGGTACGGGCCTATGTCTGGGGTGCTGGGAGTGTTTATCAACCCACTACTACTACCACTATG
>Ga0302133_10001865_pt1 | contig 13070 bp, 10 predicted proteins | sample CB9_331_MG_FD_203121 | JGI IMG/M metagenome (GOLD analysis project Ga0302133, IMG submission 203121) | Marine microbial communities from Western Arctic Ocean, Canada - CB9_33.1 | ecosystem: Environmental > Aquatic > Marine > Oceanic | place: Canada: Western Arctic Ocean | collected 2017-09-19 | reverse complement strand
TTAGAAGAGAAAGTTTACGGAAACTCTACAGTTAAAATGTCAGCGCGATTTAAGATTATAGATATTGGTCATAAAGGTTTTTCTTTGGACCGTGCATTGTCAGAGCTTGAAATAAAGGTGAGTGAAAGCATTTATAAAGGTGAGGTGCGTGTACTAAAAATAATTCATGGGCACGGTACTGGCGCCTTAAAAAAAAGTGTTAGAGAATGGTGTCAAAGTCAAGATGGGCGTTTTCAAGCGGTAATTTATGGTGAGGATTATGATTTATTTAATCGTGATTCTGCAAATATGCGAGCAGAATGCGGTTCACCATATGATCCTGACTTAGGTAAAAAAAATAGCGCGATAACCTATGTTTGGTTTTGGTGAGTAATAGCTATAAATTTTTTTATATTTATGAGCTAAAATGTTAGAAAATAAAAACAAATACGACAAATTATTTAAAAATGTTTCGCCAACATCAATGTCTGGTATTCATATTTTTGGTATTCATGATAATTATTTCAAACCTCAAAAATATAATGATGTGACAAATTTAGAAAACCGTATTTGGGAAGATTTATTTATTAATGTAGTTCCGCTTATTGATCAGTATGTCTGTAAAGAATACCTTCTTGGTATGCAGACACTTCCGATCCCGAAAGATCGCTTTCCTGAGTTTGATGCAATATCTCCCTTAATAGAAAACTCTACTGATTGGCAATTAGTGCCAGTGTCTGGATTTTTAACCGAAGAATTGTTTTTTGATCTTAATGCAAATAGAAAATTCCCGGTTACAGATATAATTAGAAAGTCCCCACGTTTTGAAGAAAAATATTCAGAGAAAAATATTCAAAATGAAGAAGGTTATACTCCAGAGCCAGATATTTTTCATGATATCCAAGGGCATATCCCCTTTTTAATGAATAAACCCTACGCAGACTTTATGCATAAGGTTGGAATTCTTGGTGATAAGATATTAAAAGATGAGCGCGGGCTTGGGGTTGAATTAGCTTCACACAACCTTCGGCGGTTGCAGAATTTTGCCTGGTGGACCTATGAGTTTGGACTTATTAAATGCAATCCTGATACAAATCATTTTCGAAGAAAAGAAAATGATATTGATTATGAAATCTACGGATCGGGGATTATTTCATCTTTTGATGAAACAATGAATATTATAAAATGCGCAAAAGGCTTATCAAATAATTCTAAAATTATTTCTTACGATATTGAAGAAATAGTAATGACAAGTTTTAATTATAGCGAGATTCAAGATAGATATTATGCAGTTGAGTCTATGGAAGAACTCTATAAGTCTTTTGAAAACAATCAAGCTCTCTTTTGGTTTGAAGGCTAGCGTGAATAATAAAACATTCTACCTGACTTTTCTTTTCCTAATAATTATTAGCTGCGCCCCTAGTCCATCTAAACTGGCTGAAATTAACCCTAATGCATTAATTAATAATGCAGATTCATTAATAGCGCAAAGGCCTGATGATGTTGAGCTGCGCAATGCTATAGTAGAAGCACATCTTAATTTAGCTAAAACCGATAATGACCCCCGTCATTATATATCTATAATAAAATTTGACCCAAATAATAAACGTGCAAATTATTTTATCAAGATTGAAGAGGGTAAAAAATATCATAAAAAAGGGCATAAAAATGGGCAGTGGGACGCAATACAGTCCTTTGCCAAGGCAGCGGCTCTAATTGATACATTGGGCGCACCATATTATTGGCTAGGTCAAGCGTATGAAAAGAAAGATGAGATGGATTTTGAGCTCCCATTAGAGTCCTATGACAAAGCACTCAGTATGTATCTTGAAAGCGATATGCGAACAAGGGCTGAATCTGCACGCTTAGCTCTTCTGGATCGAAAAAAAACATATGAGGATTTTTGGAAATAGTAAATTTAGAGATAGTTAAGATTTCGTGCTGTCCTCTATTTTTGACTTGATTCAAGAATAGAGCAGAGTTAAACTTTCTGTGCCTAATAGGCTTATAACTCTAAGTGCCACACATTCCGAGGTAAAGATAAATGGCAAAAAGAAGCATTTTAAACAAAGTATTTATTGGGGTTCTTATTACCCTTTTTTCATCTGTGCTTTTCGCACAAAAGCCCCGTACTGTTTCAGGGACTTTAATTGATAGTGACGGTAATGGCCTAAAAGGTATTACTATTTTACTTTTAAGTGAGGATGGAACAGAATCTAACCGTGATGAAACATCCAAAAAGGGGGATTTCAAGCTTAAAAAAGTCCCGCCAGGTAATTATACGCTTGAAGCAGATGGTGGTGAGTCTGGTAAAGTAAGCTCACCGGTTGAGGTATCAAAAAAAAATGTAAAACTTGGTGATATTACTTTGGCTGCTAAAACTGTTGAGGAAGCTCCAGGAGCTATTGAGGTCCCAACGCAAAACGCAACCTCTGAACCCCTTGCTTTCCAGCCAGACCCCGGCAAAGATTATATTTTGAATGAACTAAGTTTTGAAATAAAAAAAATGACCGCCGAATTGAAATACCTGAATGAAGAATTAGAGAACTTAAAAGCCTTAAGCCAAATGTGGGTTAACCCACTTGCAATCTATTCTAAAGAGATCATTATGAAAAATGGCTCTACTGTTTTTGGTAAAATTGTTTATCAAGATGAAGAATCAATAAAAGTTGAAACATTAGTTGGTTACTTAATAATTAATCGTAAAGATGTAGTTCGTATTGTTGATAATGTAATTACTGAAGAACAGGCTGAATATGTACCTGAGCAAGTTAGAGATAGCTACACTCCGCCTCCTATGCCAAAACTAGCTGAGCCACAATATACTTCTTCTGAGCGCAGTGCCTCAAAGAAGTATTCTGCAAACTGTGTTCTTATGGGCAATATTAGTGAAAAGAAAGACGCGCAAGGCAATATTGTTTTTAATGGTGAAATTAAAAATATTGGCGGCCGTAGATCAGATTTTGTAAAAGTTGATTTTGTTTTTCGTAAAAATTGGAGTGGCGAAACAAAGGCCCTTACAACTTTTGTAAGAGGCGGGTATCATACGTTTGACTCTGGGATAACAACGGATGCGACCTTACTTCCGGGTGCTACTGGCGCATTTGAATTGTATGTCCCTCATGATTTTGGTTCTTTCATTGGCTATTCTTATGTCATTGATTGGGAAGAATACGAATAAGTGAAAGCTAGACCCTTGACGAGAAAAATAATAAAGTCAGTAAATAAAGTTTTAATTCCCATTTTTTTAATAGGCTTATTAAACGCTCAAGAATCAGATTTATCTGAAATTTTTTTTCTAGATCTTGGGATTGTGATTGAGCCGGCCAAAGGGTCTGAAATCTATAGTCGATTGGTCGATAAACCCTCCAAAGAAGTTTCCTTTAAAATTAAAAAAGTAGAGAGCGGCTCAGTCTATATGGCTTCTAGTAACGAGCTTCTTACCTCTCTTGATCGAATCAATGACAGAATAAAGAACCTAGAGTCATCATTGCATTCTGAAATAAATGAACTAAGGAATGAAAACAAACAACTACGACAAGACCTTTCAGATATTCAAGAATCAAAGACTCAAACAATGGCGATAGCACAACAACCAGAAGAAGATTCTGTCGTAATGAGTTTCGGTGAGATTAAAGAAGTTTCTAAGGAAACTGTAAACTTTGATCATTCAGCATACATGTCTGGTGTTTTTGCATATCAGAGAGAAGATTATAAAATTGCTCTAAAGAAATTTTCTTCTTTGGCGTTAAAAGACGCTCCAGAAAAAACTGCAGATAATATATTATATTGGATGGCAGATTCTTACCAGCAAGACAAACAATATATCAAAGCACTTGAACTATTAAATCAAATAACTTCTAATGGTGGTCTTCGAATTGATGATGCTTTAATACAAAAAGGGCTATTGCATAGAAAAATGGGTAATGAAACCCAAGCGCTTACTGCTTTTACAAATGTAGTCTCTAATTATCCAAAAAGTGAATATCTACGTTTGGCGCAATTAGAATTAAAAAAATCAGATAGTGTCCAATGAGGTCATATTTAAAATTTCCTTTATTTTTCATCCTTTTAATTACGACTGTTTTTAGTGCAACTCGTGTTGCGTATTTACGCCCAGGGCCCATGATGAAAATTCCTTTCACCTCCGTTAAACAATCCCCCTATTTATTTACTGCTGGGTTTGGCTCTGAACTGCATAATCTTGCTCCTTTCAACACTGCAGGGGGGGCATACTTTTCAGCAGAAACTTCTTCGGGGTGGACATTTGGGTTCTCAACTGCAAAGAGCGGAGACACTACTCGATTGGCCAACCTAGAAGTTTCTACCTACCGTGCACCAATTGAATTTGGCTTTCATCTTCAAAAGCGTGTTTTTGTAAAAAATGATGTCTCGTTTGCTGTTGGCCTTCAAGACATTGTATTTGAAAATAATACAGGTGGCTTCAGGCTTGACACCAAAGAGCTTTCTTTTTTTGGCGTAGTAAGTTCGGAAAAAGCTATGGGCAATTATAATACGAACATGTTTATAGGTTTTGGTACGGGTGGCTTTGGTGCAATAGACACTGTACAAATCGATACGTCGCTTTCAGCTCCGGCCAACGGAACAACCGCTGGTGTTTTTGCAGGAGCTATTTTAAATACACCCTATCTTCAAAAATGGGGTGGTGTAGATATTGTGGGTGAATTTGATGGTAATGGCATCAATGTGGGACTCCGCATCCCCCTTACCTCGGATTATCGCCTGAACCTTGGGTTCACCCACATAGAAAAATTACCGAAATGGAAAGATAGATATTGGGAAGGCCATAGTGGAATAACGCTTGGTTTTGAAATTACAGCGCCACGTGGATCAACCATCAAAACTCCAGGTAGCGGTCCTTCTCCCTCCCCTCTTGGGCCGATCAATATGGCTGAACTAGACACAACGTTAATGTTGGCTGACTATACAGTCAATACGCTTCGAGATTCTATGGGGTTAATGACTAATGAGATGCGCAATCTGATGACTAGACTTGCAGCAATGGAACAACACTCTAAGTTTTTAGAAGACTCTTTAAAAGCTATTCGTTTAAATAATAATGTTGATGAACAAAAAATGAATGATGCGCTGCGCCATCTTTCTAGGTCTTTACGTTATTTTTATGCAGGTAATTATAGAGCTTCATTACAAGAGGTTGAAGCTGCGTTAGAACTTAATCCAAACTTAGCATTGGCCTATGCTAGGCGAGGGTCTATTTATTATAAGCTTGGAGATGTTCAACGAGCAACCATTAACTGGAACCTTGCATTGCGCATGGATCCTGAGTACGATGATGTTCGAAATGTCTTAAAAGCTTTACATGAAAACCGGTTGAAATCAACTAGTATGATTGAGGATTAATTATGGATATTGCAACTATTGTAGGTATTATTTTGGGATTAGTTTCTATTGTTGGGAGTATTTTATTAATGACTCCTGATTTTGGGATGTTTGGGTCCGCTTCAAGTTTTGGTATTGTTTTTGGAGGAATGGTTGCTTCTGTTGCCGTTGCTTTCCCTTTAAAAGATGTTTTGCAACTCGGAGTTGCTATGGGTGCTGTTTTCAAAGGAAATGATGATTCTCTTGGAGGTCTTGTTGATGAAGCGGTAGAAGCATCTGAAGTTGGCCGAAAAGGAATTGGTGATCTTGAAAATCACATTACTAATATCAAAAGCTTCTTTTTTAAAGATGGCGTACAAATGGTCGTAGATGGAATGTCGCTTGAAGAAATGAGTGAAATATTAAATACACGAATTGATTACCGTGAATTACGTGAAAAAACACAGGCGGGTTTGTTTAAATCTATGGGAACAATGGCTCCCGCTTGGGGAATGGTCGGAACGCTAATTGGGCTTGTTGTTATGTTGTCTGGTTTTGGCGAAGGAGGGACAGACTCCCTTGGCGCAGGTATGTCAGCGGCTCTAATTACCACATTGTACGGTGCTATCTTTGCTAACCTATTTTTTCTACCTATGGCAGAAAAAATAGGCTCTCGTATTAGCTTTTCAAGTACAGTGCAAAACTTACAGGTTGAAGCCGTGCGTTTGATCCAACAAAAGAAACACCCTATTATAGTTCGAGAAAAACTAAACTCCTTTATTCCGCCTAAAGAATGGAAAAAAGAAGAAGGATAAATTTAATGGCCGCCACGCCACAAGAAATAAAAAAATATATAAACAAAGGAAGAGACCAAGTCGAGGAAGGCTTACCCGGCTGGTTTGGAACCTTTGCGGATATGATGACATTACTCTTTGCATTTTTTGTTCTATTGGCAGCAATATCTACTATTGATCCTGTTAAACTAGAAAATATGGCTGACGGGATGGGTAAGTCTGTTGGGAAAAAAGAAGAGCTTGATAACCAATCTATGTCCCTTGGCGATATTCAAAAAGCTGCCCAAAAAATGATTGAAGAAATGGCAGCTGATCCAACTACCGGTGAAAAACCAGTTGAAGTAACCACAAGCCCCAAAGGTGTTACCATCGGAATATCTTCTGATATAAGTTTTCAATCAGGATCTGCGCAAACTAAGCCTGAATTTTTAGATATTTTAAAAAAGATTTTACCAACAGTGGAAGACTCATATTTCCAAATAGCGGTCGAAGGACATACTGATAGCGATCAGCTACCAAAAGCCCTTCAAGTTAAATACCCAAGCAATTGGGAACTATCTAGCGCAAGAGCTGCAGCTGTAGTTCGACAAATGATAGGCTTAAATGTAGTACCAACGCGATTAGAAGCAGTTGGTTATGGGGAATTTGTTCCTAGAGATAAAAAAAACACTGAGGTGATTTCATTAGAATTGGTACAAAAATATAATTCTACCCCTCAGCAAAAATCGCGAAACCGAAGAGTAGAAATTACTTTTTTAGCGCCGCGTGGTGGACCTGTTGGACGAGCAGAAGCCAATTCAGAGGATAAATAATAATTCAGATGATTAAGGGAGTTGATATGATTAAGCGGATTAATAGGTTGTTAAAATATGGTTTTGTATTAGGACTCATCCTCAGTATGGGGCTTGGACAGTCCAATGGATACTTAGCTCAAAAACTAATGATTGAAAACAATTTGAGGAAACGTATTTCCGACGCGCTTGAAAAGGTAATTGATAATCGAAAATATGTTATTGATGTAAGTGTCGATCTAGAGATCAGCAGTGCTTTTGAAAATCAAACAACATATTCACCAAACGGTGGGATTGAATCGCTAAAAGCAGCAGAAGATATGTTAAGCGCTACAGATTCTCCACCAAGAGGCAGTGTTGGTTTACCAATTCCTGGCTTTGACTTTACTGCTGAGCCACCAACCAAGGAGCCTAGTTCTAATCCAGAAACAACTCCCATGGATTCGCCTGTTGAAGACAATGTGGTTTCAAGGACTCAAACAGAAATGCGTCCATCGATGGCTAGCGTACGAAACATGGAAATAAGCATTATTATCCAAGAGGGGGCTGCCCCAGAATTGATAGAAAATATTCGTCAAGTTGTCATGGTTGCATCACGGTTTGACCGCCCAAGAGGCGATGTTTTAAGCATCATGACTGCTAGTTTTAAGGAGCGAAGAGATGAAAAATCTGCTGAACAGGTTTTACTTAAAAATATAGCTGAAAAGCTCGAGTCACTTGAGAGTCAGCGTGAAAGATTGGGTGAAGTTGATTGGAAACAAGAATTAGAAAACTATAAAGATTCTGAGGCTGAGCGTCGACAAGAAGATCGACTTTATTTTCAATCTAAATTAGCAGAGTTCGAGACTGCTGCTCGAGATCAGTCATATGGCCAAGAACGTGAAGCCATGCTCAGACAAGACTCTGTAAGATTGCAAGCCTTAAACGAAGAAATACAGAACCTTAAATCCTTTTTAGGAACTGCCGACCTTTCTGATTCTTCGGCAACACAGGCTCAGTCGTCTGTTCAAGAAAAAATTGAAGAAAAGGCCTCTTTGGATAGTCAAATATCTGAAAAACTTGCCATGCTTGATAAAGTTCAAACTGACCTAGATAATCAGCCTCGGAGTGGTGGGAATAACGGCATGATAATTTTTGCCTCAATCCTTGGAGCTATTGTGATTATTCTTATTGTTGTTCTTGTAATGCTTTTAATCAATAAACCTAAACAACAAATGCCTCCCCCTTGGATGATGTATCCTCCTCGTAGACCTAAAAAAAAAGTTAGTGTTAGTGAGGAGAAAATAAACGTTTCAGAACCACCAGCGCAGCCAATAGTACAACCTGCAGCGCCTTTAACTCCTGCCCCTGAAGATGTTGCTGTGCTTCAAAGTGAAGTAAATGATATGAAACAAGCAGTTGTCTCTATGAGCGTTGGTCAACCTCAAGCTGCAACAAAAATTGTGAAAGATTGGATATTAGAAGAGGCTCCACCAGAGCCAGAAATAGCACCAGCCACTCCAGAGCCTGAAGATGATGGTGATAAGAAAAAGAAGAAAAAGAAAAAATAAGAGGCCCGTATGATCTCAGATTATAATAGACTCTCTGGTCTACAAAAAGTGGCTATACTATTCTCTATTCTTGGTGAAAGTTTAGCTTTAAATCTCGTAAAAGAGCTTGATAAAACAGAGCTACGAAAAATAAGAGCTGCAATGCGTGGCGTAAATAGTGTTGCTTTTACTGTCAAAAAACAAGTTATGGAAGAATTTTACTTTTCTTTTGTGAGTGAAAAATTTCAAGACGAAGAAGAAAGCGATGAGCCAAAAAAGCCTTTTGCATTTCTTGAAGAATTAACGGATGAACAGCTTGTTGCGCTGCTAATTACTGAAACACCAAGAGTAATTGCCATTACACTAGCACAATTATCTAGTGATAAGCGAATGTTAGTTTTAAATCGTATTAGCGAAGAAGAAAAAGGTCAAGTTCTCTTAAGTATTGGCAATTTAGATGATGTGCCTCTTGAAGCAGTCGTTCAAATTGCTAATAAGCTTCAAAAGAAATCAAAACAGCTTCCAAAAACTGTTGCCTTTTCACGCGGAGGAGGAAAAGATTTAGCTGATCTTTTAGGAGAAATGTCTGCCGAAGATGAACAAATGTTTATGACTAATTTAGAGCAAGAGAATCCTGAATTGGCTGAATCTGTTAAAAAATATCGAATTACATTTGAATCTATACTTGAAATTTTCCCGGACAACTTACTGCGAGATCTTATGAACGCGGTTGACTTAGATGCTATTGCCATGGCCTTAAAAGGAATGGATAAATCAGTCAATGATAAAGTAATTAGTGTGTTACCAAAAAAGAAACAAGCTATGTTTACTCCTGTAGAAGGAGCGGCTGCAAAGCGAGAAGTTGATGATGCGCGCAAAGCGCTTGTTTCTGCTGCAAAACAAATGGAGCGTGATGGTGCCTTCAAGCTAGAAGACCTACTAGGAGGAGAGACTGTAGAATAATTAATAATCTTATTCACCTAATTCTTAATCGTTAAAAAACCTCGCTTTATGGCGAGGTTTTTTTATTCAATATAACCAAAAAGTTCTCTTGCCGAGGGGTCGTCTGTTTTTACCCATCTAGGCATCCAATAATATGGAATTAAGCTCCCATGCTTAGGAAAAAATGATTCAAAAATTTTTCTGTAATAATAACTTTCTTTAAGGATAGGCTTACAATGATTTATTTGTGCCGATTCGGTTTTAAATTCAATATCAGAAATCTGTTTATCTATAAAATTTTTAAGTACAACATGCCATGATTTCTCTCGTGAACTAACTCCATCTGAGAAAGCACATTTTCTCCTCCATAGTATTGATTCTGGTAAAATATTCATATCAGCAAAAGCCTTTCTAAGAAGATATTTTTCAATGCGCTTATTCTTATTAAACGTTTTTTCTTCTGGGTTTATTGATAAATAATAACTGACAAATTCTTTATCAAGAAATGGGGTGCGTGCTTCAAGTCCGTTAGAGCTGGTAGAGCGATCAGATCTTAGAACATCAAATCTATGAATTTCAGAAACCAGCCTTTCACATTCTTGTTGAAAATCTGACCCTGATGGCGCATTTTTCATATAAATATATCCACCACAGACTTCATCACTTCCATCTCCATTAAAAATAACCTTACAATCTGAATTATCACGTATATACTTTGAAACAAGGTAATTGCCTACGCTAGCACGAACCGTTGTTGTATCATAAGATTCAATATTATATATAACAGTTTCAATTGCTTGTAAAAAGCTCGTCTCAGATATTTCAATCTGACGATGATCTGTTCCAATAAAATTTGCAACTTCTTTTGCGTATTTTAAATCTATGCTCCCTGGCATACCAATTGAGAAAGTTTTTAATCGTTGGCCCGCATAATATTTATTTACAAGTGATGAAATAAGGCTTGAGTCCAACCCTCCAGATAAAAGAGAACCAATTTCACGATCAGACATCATTCTTTTTATTACTGCCTTTATCAGTCTTTTTCTAATTCCGGAAAGGATATCATTTTCTTTTGTTTTCCCAAGAGCAAATTTTTTATTTTTATAATATTTATTAAATGCTCTTGGTTTATCACCCTCCCACCAATGACCGGGCGGAAATGGCCTAACTGTTTTACAAAAATCGCTAATTGATTTTGCTTCTGAAGAAAAGAAAATATTATCGCCTTGGTTTCCTATAAATCCTGGTCGCACACCAAAAGGATCTCTACCAGCAAATAACTTTTTTTGTTTTTTATCATAGAGCAAAAACATGAAAACACCATCTAATGACTTAATTGTTTTTATAATACCAAATTTTTTATACATGTGTAAAATAATTTCACAATCTGAACCTGTTTTTAAATCAAAATCATACTTTTTTTCTAAATGCTTATAGTTATAAATCTCACCATTACAAATCAATGCAAGGCTATCATCGCTTGGATGAAATAGAGGTTGGTCTCCAGATTCATTCGTCCCAACAATGGCTAATCTATGAAAACCAAAAAGTAAGTTATCATCGATTATAATTGTTTTTGAATTATCTGGGCCACGATAGCTAATTTTTGCTATATGCGGTTTTAAATCTTTCCAATTAGTCAGATTGCCTTTACAGGCAAATATTCCACACATTATTTATCTCCTTTTTAACAAAAAAAAACCCCCAGAACTTTTAGGTTATGGGGGTTTTTATAAAGTTGTTGATTCCGTTAAGTTACACGGCTAGCCCCACGTCAAATAAATTGACGTTATTATTATTATTGAAATATGTCTTTATGTAATTCATTTCGTCCTAAAAAAGTATTGGGAATAATTTCTTAAATCAACATTTTATTTTAATACTGATTGAGCTGCTGCAAAACGTGCAATAGGTACTCTATATGGAGAACAGCTTACATAGTCGAGCCCTTCATTATGACAAAATTCAACACTAGCCGGGTCACCTCCATGCTCTCCACAAATTCCTATCTTTAATTCCTTTTTAACATCTCTTCCTTTTTTAACTGCCATGGAAACTAGCTGACCAACTCCGTCCTGATCAAGGCTCTGAAAAGGGTCATAGTCTAATATTTTCTTTTCTAGGTAGTCTGGTAAAAAGCCACCTATATCATCACGACTAAATCCATAAGTTGTCTGTGTTAAATCATTTGTCCCGAAGCTGAAAAATTCAGCATTTTTCGCTATTTTATCGGCAGTTAAGCACGCACGAGGCAATTCAATCATTGTTCCCACAAGATATTTAAAATTGATTCCTGTCTCTTTGATTACTCTATCTGCTGCATCTCTTACAATTTTTTCTTGATTTTCATATTCTGTATGATTCCCAACTAAAGGAATCATGACCTCAGGCATCACATTTATTTTATCTTTAATTAATGAGGCTGTAGCTTCAAAAATAGCGCGAGCTTGCATTTCAGTTATTTCTGGATAAGCTATTCCTAAACGACATCCTCTGTGCCCAAGCATCGGGTTAAGCTCGTGAAGAGTTTTAATCCTATCTTTTATTTTTTGAGATGTGACATTTAGTTCCTTCGCCAGTGAGTCTAGTTGTTTATTATTTAGCGTAATAAATTCATGTAAAGGTGGGTCTAACAATCTAATCGTAACGGGCTTACCAGCCATTGCTTCTAAGATACCTTTAAAATCTTCTCTTTGAAATGGGAGGAGATTCATTACTGCTTTTCTACGATCCAATTCGTTCTCAGCTAAAATCATTTTCCTCATTTCAATGATTCGTTCTGGGTCAAAAAACATATGCTCCGTACGGCAAAGGCCAATTCCTTCTGCCCCAAAAGCAATAGCTTGCTTTGCATCAGATGGACTTTCAGCATTGGTCCGAACTTTTAATGTTCTAACTTCATCTGCCCATGACATTAGTTCTCTATATGCCTGGTTAGATTCGGGGTCAGCCGATTTTAATGAGACTTGGCCAAGATAAACGGTCCCCGTGGTCCCATTCATTGATATCCAATCGCCTTCTTTTATTAGCTCGTCATCAATATTCATTTCTTTTTTATCAAAATTAATATTTATTGATGCACAGCCAACAATACAACACTTACCCCAACCACGTGCTACCAATGCCGCGTGCGATGTCATTCCTCCTTTTGCTGTAAGAATTCCTTCAGCAACGTGCATGCCATGCACATCCTCAGGAGATGTTTCTTCCCTCACTAAAATAACTGTTTTCCCAAGCTTTGCCCAGCTCTCAGCATCATCTGCCGTAAATACAACTTGCCCCACACTGCCACCAGGGCCCGCTGGTAGCCCACGCGTTAATAATTGAGATTTTTTTTCTTCTTCTGAATTTAAGCGGGTGTGAAGTAGTTCATCAATTTGCTCCGGGTTTACACGCATAATAGCTGTTTTTTTATCTATCATTCCTTCTCCTACCATATCCACCGCCATTTGGATTGCTGCCCCACCTGTTCTTTTGCCTGTCCTTGTTTGAAGCATCCAAAGTTTACCTTCTTCAATTGTAAACTCAATATCTTGCATATCATTATAATGTTTCTCAAGACTTATTCGAATTTTATCTAATCTTGCATATACTTCTGGCAAAAACAACTCTAATGACTCAAGGTGTTCAGATTCGCTTGTTTTTGTTGCTTCATTTAAAGGATGCGGTGTTCTAGTTCCCGCAACAACATCTTC
>Ga0302133_10001859_pt1 | contig 13083 bp, 14 predicted proteins | sample CB9_331_MG_FD_203121 | JGI IMG/M metagenome (GOLD analysis project Ga0302133, IMG submission 203121) | Marine microbial communities from Western Arctic Ocean, Canada - CB9_33.1 | ecosystem: Environmental > Aquatic > Marine > Oceanic | place: Canada: Western Arctic Ocean | collected 2017-09-19 | reverse complement strand
AGTCTCATCCAGTCGCCCTTTTTTGAAGGGCGTGACAAGTGCGGTGTAAACTCCCGTAAACATTTCTGCGTGAACGCTAACAGGTGGAGGGGCGCGGATTCAAGGGAATTGGTAGGGAAGAGCTTTTGCGTGTCCGCGGACGCGCGCAGCGCGCCCCTACGCTCACACCGCCACCGTGCCTTCAAATACAAACTGCGCGGGGCCGGTGAGTTGGACTTGGGAAAAATTCTCACCATCCGTGTCAAAGGCCACGCCGAGGGTGTCACCGCCGAGAACTTGCACCTGTACATCGGCCGGCCAGTCGTTGAGTTGGGCGGTGAGGATGGCGCTGGCGCACACGCCGGTGCCGCAAGCGAGGGTTTCGCCGACGCCGCGCTCGTAGGTTCGCACGCGGATTTTTCCGGGCGACAGGATTTGCACAAAATTCACATTCGTACCAGCGGGTGCAAAGTGGTCGTGATGGCGTATCTCACTGCCGAGGTTGTCCACCATCGCGGCATCGGCGTCGTCCACAAACAACACCGCGTGCGGGACGCCGGTGTTGAGCGAATGCAAGGATTGCTCGCCCTCGCTGGTGGTGATCGTTTCGTTGAGCGCGAGGCCATTGGGATCGGTGAGACACACCGTCACGGCGGTGTCGCCGATGGTGGCGCGGATGAGGCCGCAGGCGGTTTCGAAGCTCAGTTCGCCATTGCCGCCAATGGTGTGCTGGATGTAGCTGGCGAAACAGCGCGCGCCGTTGCCGCACATTTCGGCGTCGCTGCCGTCTGCGTTGTAAAAGTCCCACGCCCAATCGCCTTCGCCCTCGGCGTTTCGCAAGAGGATAAGACCATCGGCGCCGATGCCACGTTGGCGGTGGCAGAGTTTGGCGATCTGTTCACGACTGAGCGTGGCCGAGCCGTCGCGGTTATCGATCAGCACGAAGTCGTTGCCCGCGCCGTTCATTTTGGTGAACTGAATTTGCACAGAAAGAGGCTAGTGAAAATGCGCCATCAATTCAATAGCGACCATAATTGGGTGATTGCGAGCCGGTCTTGATGCGCCACCACGTGCCGAAGACAAGCGCGAGTTTGTGAAGACGTCCGAGCCGCGTGGGGCTCGGATCGAGCACTCGAAATTTGGCGTCTTCCATGCGGCGCAGCAATCGCCAGTACACCGCACCCATGGCCTCGGCGGCGACCATTGCGCGGCGGTCGGCGGCGGGCAAGAGGTTGGATGCCTTTTGATAGTGGCCTCGGGCGCGCACGGCGGTGTCGGCGGCGAGGTTGTGGAAGGCGGTGGAGTATTTCAAATCCAGCAGCGATTGGGGATCCACGCCGAACTTTTCCATTTCGGCCACCGGCAAATAAATGCGACCGCGTCCGGCATCGTTGCCCACGTCGCGGAGGATGTTGGTGAGTTGCAGGGCTTTGCCGAGGTGGATGGCGTAGGACTGGCAGGCGTCGGCTTGATAGCCGAAAATCTCGATGCTCAACAAACCGACCACGGAGGCGGCGCGGTAACAATAGAGGTCGAGGGCTTCGAGGGTTTCAAAGCGATCCTGCGCGAGATCCATTTCCATGCCGCGAATGAGTTCATCGAAGTGCTCGAATTTGAGGGCGTATTGCTCGATGACCGGTTGCAGGGCTTGGTTGACCTGGATGCGCGGCTGGCCGCCTTCGCAGGCGCGTTGAATATCTTCGCGCCAATCCTGAAGTGCGGCGGCGCGTTGTTCGCGGGGTTGGGTTTCCTCGTCGGCGACGTCATCGACTTGGCGGCAAAATGCGTAAAGAGCGCTCATCGCATTGCGGCGGCGCTTGTCAAGCGCCACAAAGGAGAGGGCCAAGTTGGAGGCACTGCGGCGCGTGATGGCGCGGCTGGCTTCCAGAGCGGCGGAATTATTCGGTGTCGCCGTCGTCACCACTGGTTCCGCCGGAGTTGGAGAGGCCGAGTTGCTGCATGCGATACCGGAGCGAATGGCGGGTCATCTGGAGCATCTCGGCGCTGCGGTTCACGTTGTATTGGTTTCGCTCGAGGGCGGCGTTGATCATGCGGCGCTCGAAGTCTGCCACGGCCTCGACAAAGCCTAAGTCGAGGTTGATTTCCACGCCGGTATCATCGGGTTGCCGGAGGCGCATTTCCATGTCGAAATCCGGCAGGCTCGAGGATTGCACCTCGTCGGTTTGCTCGAGGATGGCGGCGCGCTCCATCACGTTGCGCAGTTCACGCACGTTACCGGGCCAGTTGTGGGACAGCAGTTTTTGGGATGCGCCCTTGGAAAGTTTCAACTCGCCCCGGCCTAGGTTTTGGCAGTTTTGCTTGAGAAAATATTCGGCCAGCTGCACCACGTCATCGCCGCGTTCGCGCAGGGGGGGCGGCCGAAATTTCATGACGTTGAGGCGATGATATAAATCTTCGCGAAATTCGTTTTCCTTGATGGCGGTCACGATGTCGCGGTTGGTCGCGGAAATGATGCGCACATTAACGCGTTTCTCCTCATTGCCTCCCACTCGCGTGAAGGAGCCATCCTCGAGAAAGCGCAGCAACTTGGCTTGGAGAGGGCGGCTCATGTCACCGATTTCATCGAGAAAAATAGTGCCGCCATCCGCTTCTTCCACGCGGCCGAGCTTGGTGCGCAGTGCGCCGGTGAAGGCGCCCTTCTCGTGCCCGAAAAGTTCGCTCTCCAAAAGCGCCTCGGGAATGGCGGCGCAGTTGAGACGGATATAGTTTTTATCACTGCGCCGACTGAGGCTGTGGATGGATCCGGCGACTAGTTCTTTGCCCGTGCCGCTTTCGCCGAGGATGAACACCGTGGAATCAGTTGGGCCAACAGTTTGGATGAACTGGCGCAACTCCACCATTTGATGAGACTCGCCGACGATTTGGTGCACCTCATAAATCTCACTACCCCGGGAGCGCGTGCGCAAAGTTTTGTTTTCCGCGATAAGCTCGAAGTGATCGCGGCAACGTTCCACCGCGTGCAGTAATTCCTCGGGGGCGAAGGGTTTGGAAAGATAATCCGCCGCGCCGGCTTGGATGGCTTCCACCGCGAGCTTGGGCGTGGCAAAGGCGGTAATGAGAATGACCTGCAGATTGGGGTGATCCTTGGCCATCGTGCGGATGAGATCGTAGCCGCTCATCCCGCCGAGGCGGCCATCGGTGATGACCATAAAAAATTCCGCGCCGGGTGCGGCCATTAGCTCGAGGGCTTCCTCGGCGGATTCAGCCAAGGCCACGGCATAGCCATCATCACTGAGCATTTCACGCACGGTCTCGCGCATGTTGGGCTCATCATCAACCACAAGAACTGGAGGGAGGTTGGGTTTCATGACTTGTTGTCCTGCAAAAGGGCTCGGGTAGGGAATAGTAGGATAAATTCAGTGCCGTTTCCAAGCTCCGATTCCACCCGAATTTCGCCACCGTATAGCTCAGTGTTCTGCTTCATGATGGCTAATCCAAGGCCGGTGCCTTTTTCCTTGGTGGTGAAATACGCTTCAAAGATTCGCGCAATCTGATCTTTGGGCACGCCCACCCCGCTGTCTTTCACCCGAATTTCAATCGTATAGTTCGGTGAGGGTTTGCACGAAATCTCAATCGTTCCGCCTTTGGGCGTTGCTTCCCGGGCATTCACCAGCACATTAACAAGAATCTCGCGCAAGTGCGCGCGCTGCATCATCAACGGCGGAAGGGCATCGGAAATCTGTTGCTTCATGGTGATCCCAAAATTTGACACAGCCGGGAAGGCATCCTCAATCGAGAACCGCATTTCCTCCTTCACATCAAGCCGCTCCACACGCCCCTCCGAAAGCCGCGCGTAGCCCATTAACTCAGTGAGAATCATATCTGAGCGATCCACCTCGCTGCGAATCATATCAAGCTGTTTGGCCGCATTTTCATTCCGCTCCGCCATATGCCGTTGCATTGAAAACGCAGCGTTGTTGATGATCGAAAGCGGATTCTTGAGCCGATGCGCAATCTCCGCAGCCAGCCGACCCGTTGAACGCAATTGTTCCCGTCTCAATGTGTACTCCCGCGATTCCCGCTGCGAAATCTGGTCGCGATCAAACAACACCTGCACCCCGTAACAAAGCGCAGTCATCAGCACTAGAAAGAAAACTCGGATCACGAACAGCGCACTTTCATATTGTTCCTGCTGCAAAGTGTTTGCCTTAGCCACTTCCTCCACGGTGGCCGCGCCGGGAAATACTCCACTTAAGTCATCATCCAAGCCCGTGACCTGCGAGAACCAGCCTTTCCAGATAAAAATGGCCGCCGCGTAACCCGCGGTGGTGAGCAGGTTCAACGAAATTTGCGTCGCCGGAATGGGGATGCTAATGGCGTTGCGAATGATGAGCACCACAAAAACATAGTACACCATGCTATCCAGACCGCCGGTGATAACCACCAGTGCCGACACCACCATGGCGTCCACAAAATTCATCACCAACGTCACCCAGTGCACCACGCGCAACGGCCAACGATTGAAAAACAACAGGAAAGCAATTGCCCCCACATTGACGAGGACGTAGCCCATGAAAAATTCCTGCACCGGCTCCAACGCCACGTCCAGCCACTGCGTACCCTTAAATTCATCGGTGAAAAAAAGGAAATAAGCCGTGATGGCCAACACGAAAACTTTGATCGGCACGCCAAGGTCGCGCTCCATCAGCTTCAGCCGCGCGTACTGCTCATCCGGATCAATGGACGAGGTGCTGACGAGCTTGAAGAAGCGACGGATTTTCTTAAAAGCTGGCATCGGGAGGCGGAGGTTTTACGATGGAATCCCCAGTAACTGCAAGGCTGCTTCCGTAATTGCATCGGGCGTTTCCAAGCGACCGAGCCCTTCATAGCCACAAGCAAGCTCGCCCTCGGCGGGGCCGATAAATTGCGCGCCACGCTCCCGCAACAGCGCCACATTCGCCTGCGTGGCGGGATGACTCCACATTTTCCCATTCATCGCCGGGGCGATCATTAATTTAGCTTCAGGATTCAAGGCCAGCGCAATGCAGCCCAGCGCGTCATCCGCCTGCCCGTGGGCAAGCTTGGCGAGGCTATTGGCCGTGGCGGGTGCGATCAACAGCAAATCCGCCTCATCCGCCAGCCGAATGTGCGCGGGGCGCCAACCCTCTTCCTCATCGTAAAGGCTAGTAATCACGGGATTGCGCGAGAGCGTTTTGAAAGGCAACGGCGTCACAAACTCCTGCGCGTCACGCGTCATCACCACATGCAGCGACGCGCCGGTTTTCGCCAGCAAACTGCAAATATCCACCGCCTTGTGAGCGGCGATGGAGCCGGTCACGCCCAGCAGAATGATTTTGCTTTTCGCCATTATTCGCTTTTTGCGTTCGAGTAAATTTCCTGCACGGCAGCCGCATCCGCCTCGCGCGTGCCGCTCACCACGACGTGATCAAACTCGCCCCGCCGCGCCATCTCATCTTCCGCGACTGCGAGCCGTTTGGAGATCACCTCCGGCGCATCCTCGCCGCGCGACTCCAATCGCGCCCGCAAGGAAGCCCCGTTTTCAGCCACCAAAAATATCGTGGTCATCACCTTCGCCAACGCCTCATCCCGCCGCGCCATGGCAATGAAAGCCAACGCGCCCTGCACATCGTTCACCACCAACACATCCTGCCCCGCCGCCATGGGCTCGGTCACGGCGGATTTCATTGTGCCGTAACCATTGCCGTATACTTCGGCGTGTTCCAAAAAATCATCCGACGCCACGCGCCGTGCAAACTCCGAGTCACTCAGAAAATGATAGGCCTCGCCATCCACCTCGCCTTCGCGCGGGGCGCGGGTGGTGCAGGTCACCACGCGGGTGAGCGATTCGTTCCCGGCCAACAGCCGCAGTGCCACCGTGGTTTTCCCCACGCCCGACGGACCGGAGAGCACCAGCAACACCGGTTGAGTGTCGCCCGCCATCACTCCACGTTTTGAACCTGCTCGCGAAATTTTTCCAACTCGCTTTTCAATGTAACCACCAACCGCGAGATGGCCGCGTCATTTGCCTTCGAACCGATGGTGTTGATTTCGCGGTTCATTTCCTGCGAGAGAAAATCCAGCGTGCGACCGACCGGTCCTTTCGCTTTCGCGCAATCGGCGAACTGGCCGAAGTGACTTTCCAGCCGCGTGAGCTCTTCAGTAATATCAATGCGATCGGCGAACATCGCAACCTCTTTCAGCAAACGCTCGTCATCGCCCGCGCCCAGTTCCAGCCCGGCGGCGGCCAGGCGTTCGTGCAATTGCTCGCGATGCCGCTTCACGGTGGAGGGCGACAACTTGGCAATCTTCTTCACCGCCTTTTGCATCGTGCGAATGCGTTGCTGCAAATCCTTTTTCAGATGTGCCCCCTCGCGGGCGCGCATTGCCAACAAATCCCCCAGCGCATCGCGCACCGCCTTGCGCAGTGCCGACCACAAACCCTCCACGTCCAACCCCTCATCAGCCTGCTTCAAAACTCCGGGCGCGCGCAAAATTGTATCGATTCCCAAGTCATCCCGCAGTTTTAATTCCTTGGCCAGCTTGCGGTATTCGCGCGCATAATGCTTGGCGAGGACGGTGTCGAGCTTCACTTTCGAGCCATCACCATCCGTGGCGGACAACCCCACCCGCGCCACAATGCGGCCGCGCGAAATGCGCCCGTTAATTTCATCGCGCGCCCGGCTTTCCAGCGCGTCCAACTCACGCGGCAGATACAGCGACAGCTCCGCTTGCTTGCGGTTCACCGTGCTGATTTCCACTGTGAGTTTGGCACCATCGCGCGACGCGTCGCCGCGCCCATAGCCGGTCATTGATTTCATGGGCCGGAAAACCTGACAGAAAACCCGTTCATTTGAAAGCCCAGAGCGAGCCCTCACAGCTAAAGCGCCTCGCTCACCCGCTCGATGGCAATGGCTTTTCCCGTAGCGCCATCGACCTCAATAACCACCCCCTGCAGCAAGACCCGCCCCTTACTCACCGGGAAACGTTGCGGTTGGCCGCTAAGGAAACGGAGCACCACCGGCTTCCATTCACGACCGATCACTCCATCGTGTGGCCCCGTGAAGCCGGCGTCGCAGAGGAACGCCGTGCCGCCGGGGAAAATAGTTTCATCCGCCGTTTGCACATGCGTGTGCGTGCCCACTACGGCACTCACATCGCCATCGAGCATGCGCCCCATCGCGATTTTTTCGCTAGTGGCTTCCGCATGGAAATCGAGAAAAATAACCGGCGCGATGGGCGCGAGTTTTTTCACTTCCTCGGCCACCATGCGAAATGGGTTTTCCATTTCCCCGCGCATAAACGTGCGGCCTTGGGCATTGATGATGCCCACGGGGGGCAATCCGGCGCGCTCGAACAAGGTGCTGCCTTGCCCCGGCGTGCCCGACGGATAATTTACTGGCCGCACAAAACGCGGCTCGCTGTCCAGCAACTCAATGACCTCGCGCTGATCCCAAAGATGATCGCCGCAGGTAATGATGTCCACCCCGCCATCGAAAATTTCCTCCGCTTTGTCACGGTTGATGCCGCTGCCGCCCACGGCATTTTCGCCATTGGCAATCACCAGATCGAGCCCGTGACGGTCGCGCAGCCCGGGCACCAACCCACGCACCGCACGACGGCCAGGTTTGCCAACAATATCACCAATGAAGAGCAATTTCACGCGGCAAACCTTAGCGGTTGAACGCGCGCGGCGCAATCTGCTTGTCATTCCCGGCCCCATGGAGACAATCGCCGCCACATGAGATTTGCAAAATCCTTAACCCTCATCACCGCATTGATATTGGGTTCAAATGCCCATGGCGCCAACGTATCCACGGATATGGCCCAAGCCGCCAATGCCCTGCTTGCCAGCCTCGATGAAAAACAAAAGCTAAAGGCAACCTTCGCCTTCGATGGTGATGAACGGACGTACTGGCATTTTATCCCTGCGGAAATGCTCAAGGGCGGCCATCGCAAGGGATTGCAAATCAAGGAGATGACCGACCCTCAACGCAAGTTGACCCAAGCGCTCCTCAAGACTGTGCTCAGCGAAGGCGGCCACACGAAGGTTCGCAACATTATGTTTCTCGAGGACATCCTTTTTGTTTTGGAAGGCAAGGGGCGGCGATTTGTGCGCGACTCGGAGGCGTATCATGTGCTGGTGTTTGGCAAACCCGGCGGCAAAGGCACATGGGGTTGGCGCTTCGAAGGGCATCATCTTTCGCTGAATTACACGATCGTGAACGGCAAGCTGACGGGTGTTCCGTCCTTTTGGGGCAGCAATCCGGCGGTTTGCGATTTCGGCCCGGGACGGCGGTTGGTGGCGTTAAAGGTTGAGGAAAACCTTGCCCGCAAGCTGCGCCTCTCTTTAGGTGAAAAGCAAAAAACAATGGCCGTGATCGCCGACAAGGCGCCGCGCGATATCCTCACCGCCGCACTGCCAACCGTCAACGCATTGAAGCAAGCCGGCGTTGCGTATAGCGATTTGAGTCAGGCCAACCAAAAGCTGCTGATCGCCTTAATTAAGGAATACATTAACCGCCATCGCGCCGTCGTAGCGAAGGAAGACTGGGCAAAGATTCAAAAGGGCGGACTGGCAACCATTCGCTTCGCATGGGCCGGCAGTACGAAACAGTTTGAGCCGCACTATTATCGCGTGCAAGGACCGAGCTTTTTATTGGAATACGCCAACACGGCAAATGGCGCCAATCACGTGCACGCCACGTGGCGCGATTTCAAAGGTGACTTCGGCCGTGATCTACTGCGTGAACACGTTAGGAAAAATCATTAATGGAAGAGATCGCTGAAAATTCGGTTTCGTTCAATGTCGGTGACCGGCTGGAAATTGAGATTGCCGACATGGCTTTTGGCGGCGATGGGGTCGGCAAGGTGGACGGCTTTGTGGTGTTCGTGCCATTTGTGATTGTCGGCGAATTGGTGTTGGTAGAAATCACCGAGCGTAAAAGCGATTTCGCGCGCGCGCGCTTGCTGCAAGTCATCACGCCTTCGCCCGACCGAGTGGATCCCAAATGCCAATACTTTGGCGAATGCGGCGGATGCCAATATCAACACATCGATTACGAGGCGCAGGGGCGCATCAAGCTGGAGCAGGTGCGCAATCTCTTCGTGCGCGTGGGCGGCTTTGCGCCGGAAGTGGTGGGCGAGTTGATCCCCTGCCCTGCCCCATATGGCTACCGCAACCGCATCATGATTCGCCGCCAATGGGATAAGTTTCAGCAAAAGGCAATCTACGGTTTCCTGCGCGCGGGGAGCCGTTTGGTGGTGGATCTTGAACGCTGCGAAATTGCCGAAGAGGCACTCAATGAACAGTTGCAACAAGTGCGCGAAGATCCGCCGCCGCGCAATATGCAAAAAGTTGTGCTGCGGATGATGCCCGATGACTGGGAACTGCATCGCGATTCATTTTTCCAAAACAACTTCACACTGCTGCCCAAACTGGTGGACACCGTGCGCAGCCGCCTCGCCGATGCGGGCACAAAGCATCTCGTGGATGCTTATTGCGGTATCGGATTTTTCAGTCTTTCAATGGCTGATTTGGTGGAGGGATTCGTCGGCATCGACATTGATAAGCAATGCATCCTGCCCGCCCGCAAAAACCTTACCAAGCGCGGAATCGAAAACGGAGAATTCATCCAAGGCAAAACCGAGGAGCACATGGACGCCTTGCTCGAACGCTTTCCGGCGGACGACACCACGCTCATTCTCGACCCTCCGCGCAAGGGAGTTCACAAAGAAGGTTTGGAAATGCTGGCCAACGCCCAACCGCGTCAGGTGATTTATGTGAGTTGCCATCCAGCCACGCTCGCGCGCGATCTCAAGTGGCTTTGTGAACGAGGCTATGAATTGAAGAGCGTTACCCCGCTGGATATGTTCCCCCAAACCCAACACGTGGAATGCGTGGCCGACCTGCGGCGCATCTGAAAAAGCTAAAAGGGCACGCCCGAACGGCGCGACACAAACAGCTCCCACGCAATGCGCTGGAGATATTCTGCATCCCGGCCATTCACCTGATGCAGCCCCCCATTGGAAAGACCGAGCGGCGTTTGCCAAGTGAGGTAAGCGTACATCACGCACGCATTTAAGTAAGCGCCGTGCTGTGTGGGTGTGTACCCGTCTGGTTCCCTTAATTGAATGCTGTTGTTGGCACGGATTTCTACCATTTGCCACGCGCGACCGGCGGGAATAAGTGGCAAGTTTCCGTTGCGCTGGGCCACGAGTTGATAAGCCCCCTCGGCGCGGTCGAGAAATTCGGCTGGGGAAAAAATAGGGTCGGGCCGCGAATGTGGCATAAACAACGCCGAGCGCGTGCGGGCAGTCCGCACTGCGCCATCGATCCGCTGCACGGAAGTGATCATACGTTGCCAAGCGTACACGGGAATTTGGCTGTGCTCCTGCAAAATCACCGCGTGCCATGTAAGGCGGTTGGTGAAAACCAATGGGTCCTGAACCGTAAACGAAATGTTGGTGCGACTGGAAATGTCGGCCATATGATTGTCGAGCGTGTAGCCATCGCGCGTGCGCATAGTGGCTTTGATTTTGAGCGTCGCGGTTCGGCTCATTTGAGTGAGCACTTCGGGCATATTATAGGCGGCGGTGAGGGAGTTACCAAGAAACAGTACGCGCAGGGTTTCGGGCAATACGGCTCGGTTGGTGGAAAGCAGCGCGGGATTGATTGCCGGCGGCGCCCACGGACTCACGGGTGTTACCGGCGAGCTGCGCGAAAATGGAAGTAGCGGCCAACCTCGGCGCGCTTGTTGGCTATTGAGGCGCAGCCCCATGCGCCACGGTGCCTGCGATGCGGTGGCCTCCTGCCAGCCGTCGAAGAGCAGCATTCCCAAAACCAAAATGAGCAGGTTGCGTCGCATTGTTCCTTAGCCTCTCGGCAACTCATCCAATGTACTCCACTTTCGAACGGGGTCAATTGTTAGTCCGGTTGTTACCGGTTTTTGTTGTTACTACTGGTTTTAGCAAAAAAACGCGTTGCATTTGTGAGAGGTTGGGCTTTAATGCCCGCCCTTTGAGTCGGGGTGTAGCGCAGCCTGGTAGCGCGCGTCGTTCGGGACGACGAGGTCGTGAGTTCGAACCTCACCACCCCGACCATTTTTCCACGATTATTTCCACCAAAGAGTTTCGCTTTTCAATCGGTCTAACAAGCGGGCATCGGCGGCAGGAAATTCGTACGTGTCCAAGTCATCCACAGTCGCCCAAGCAAGCTCTTGCCCATCGAGGCCGGTGGGAATGCCTTCGGCGAGTTCACACAAAAAAAATTCCAGCCACACAGTTTTATCAGGGTAGGCGTGGGTGAGAGTTTCAACGCATTGCCCCACAGTAACCGTGATGCCCAGTTCCTCAACCAGCTCGCGTTGGAGACACTGAGGCATCGATTCTCCAAGCTCGCGTTTGCCGCCGGGGAATTCCCATAACCCCGCTAAGTGCCCGCCAGCGGGACGCTGCGTGATGAGCAGCCGACTTTCGCGGAAAAGCAATCCGGCTGCAACTTCGATGGGTTCACTCATTTATGGTTAGATAAAAAGAAAACCCCGGTCACAATCATGGTAACCGGGGCATTCTTTATGCAGGAGAATTATCAGGCCGGATACGCCGGAACATCCGAAGATTCTTCCTCGTCGTTAAACAGGAAGTGACCGCAAATGACGCCCGCCAGCGCGCCGCCAATCATCGGGCCTATCCAGTAAACCATTTGATTGACCCACGTGCCCGACGCCAACGCGGGGCCAAACGCCCGTGCCGGATTCATCGCGCCCCCGGTCAAAATGCCCGCAGTAAGAATACCGACGGCCACTGCCGCCCCAATCAATAGCGGCCCGAGCAATGGATGCGCCCCTCGGCGTAATCCGGCAAAGGCAGCCATCCCCCAGAAAAAGGTCAGTACCGCTTCCAGCACGATGGCTTGTAAAATGGTGACCCGTTGCGAGCCGGGCACAGGACGCGGCTGAGCGCGGCCGATGGGCTCTGGAATTTCAACGCGCTCAGGAATACGCGGCGTGCCCGCTTCCACCGGCGCACGCAGGCCAAACTCCGGCTGACCACCTTGGGGTGCCAGCACCCCGGCCGGCACGCCCGGTTCGGCGGCTGCGGCCTTCGGATAAGCCCACTGGAGATTTTCCGTTTGGCCTAGAAAATTTACGAGCATTAACGACGCCAAAACTGCGGCGACCAATTGCACTGGAATGATGATGGCCGCGCGTGTGAATTTCAGCCGCCCCCCAAGCACGAGGCCCAGCGTAATGGCGGGATTAAACTGGCCGCTGCCAAATCGCGCAAACACGCCTACCATTAATGCTACCACTAGCGCGCTGGCCAACGCGATGGCAATGAAGTCCACCGCGAACCAGTACAGCGTGGTGACCGCTACGAATACGAGCGCAAAGGTACCGATGAATTCTGAAAGCACCTGTTTCACGATGGGCGCATTCGCGGGATCTGCCGCTGCTGGCGCCATTTGGGTGGTGGGCCAATCGGCCTGTTGCCCCGCGGCCTCCACGGACGCGGCGCGATATTCGATGGGTGGGTTTGATGGATTACCAGTTACTTCAGCCATTGCCTTTTTCTCCTTTTTATTCTGTGAGTCACTCGTTGAGTGAATTCTTTGCCTCCTTTTGACAAAACACCACAACCGTGGCGTGGATAAAGAAAAGGGAATGCGCGACCCCGAGTCAAGGCCGAGTTATTCAACATCAACCACCGCCTAAACGGGCGAATTTATTGGCCCTCGACGGGGGCCATTTGCCTCAACAATTCGCCGGCAATGGAAGCCCAATATTGTGAGGCGCGGTTAGTGGAAACGGCTGTGAAAAATTCGCGCGCCTTGGACCTATCCTTCACGTCCATCGCCATGCGGCCCAGAGCGAGAGTAGCCTGCGCCGCCTCCGGTGTGCCGGCATGTTGATTGCGCACCGCTTCGTACGCTGCTGATGCGCCGGAATCGTTCAGTGAAGCCTTCTTGGCCGCCGCCTCCCCCAAAGCCGCGGCGGCGAGCAATGGGCTAAGCGGATTTTCTGAGGCGTATGCGGCAAAGGCTGCATCGGCCTCCATGAATTTCCCCTCATCAAACAACGCGCTCGCTTGCAAAAATTTTGCGTTGTTTGCGCCGGCGGTGCC